>Ga0307377_10000486_pt1 | contig 52915 bp, 37 predicted proteins | sample TR3MG_FD_202535 | JGI IMG/M metagenome (GOLD analysis project Ga0307377, IMG submission 202535) | Soil microbial communities from Risofladan, Vaasa, Finland - TR-3 | ecosystem: Environmental > Terrestrial > Soil > Coastal area > Acid sulfate soil | place: Finland: Risofladan, Vaasa | collected... | reverse complement strand
TTAACTGGAATGGATTATTTAGCGCAACTGATTCTGTAATGGCGTTAGCGAAAGAATTAAAAATATGGGTGATTTTAGGATCAATGCACCGGTTAAGTGACGGCAATAAACCTCACAACAGCTTGTATTTAATTAATTCTGAAGGGGAAATAGCTGACAGGTATGATAAACGATTTTGTACAGGAAGTGATTTAAAATATTTTTCTCCGGGTGACCATTTTGTAACATTTAATATCAACGGTGTCAACTGCGGATTGCTGATATGTTATGATATAAGGTTTCCGGAGCTCTATCGGCAGTACCGGAAATTGGAAACGGATGTAATCTTCCAGTCATTTTACAATGCGTAACAAAAAAAAGGAGCTATTCACCCCGTAATTATGCATATTACTGCTCAGGCAATGGCAGCATCAAATTATTTTTATATGTCATTGACAAATTCCTCAGCAGCCGAAAGTTGGCCATGTTATTTTATAACACCCGATGGACTCGTTCAAAATAAACTAACTGAAAATAAACCCGGTGTTCTGATCTCTGACCTGAATATTTCAAAGCAGTATTACGATGCAAGTAAACCTTACAGATTGGATGCTATTAACGGGAAACTAAACAGTGGGGAGTGTGTACAGGATACTAAGTCTGTTGACAGGGATAGTTTGTATTAACTTTTTTTTAAAAACTATTTTGGTGATTTTAACAATACTACGATCGAAATAGTTGATGGTTGTGGCCATAAACACCAATGCATGAATCCTGTAGCGATAATTGCCGATTTTTTTATTTACTTCATTCATATCGTTTTTTTATAGTACTTATCTTCTTAATTTCTGTTCGTCTGATAGTGCATTATTTTGATTTCCGTAGATGCTGATTGGAGGGAGGTCTCAAAAGAATTCATCACTTTGAAGCGTCATACACTAATTTACCATTCACATAAGTCTTTTTGATCACTAGTTCTGAATCACTTAGTTCAAAAAGTATCAGGTCGGCTCTCTTTCCGGTCTCAATACTTCCACGATCGTTCAAACCATAGAGTTTAGCCGGATTGGTACTTGACATTTTTATTGCATCAGCCAGTGAGCAACCTGTAACTTTCATAATATACCGAACCCCCTTATCAATTGCAGAGGCAGAGCCATAAAGAACTTTCTGAGCCGGATATCGTAATTCACCGTCAGCAGTCAGTTCAATCACTTCATCATCAAATATTTTATATAGTCCTGGAGGCATTCCTGCAAATTCGGTAACGTCGGATGTAACAATTGTATTATCGCTTCCCTTCGCCTTATAAAACACCCTGATTTCTTCCGGAGTCAAATGAAATCCGTCGCAAATAATACTGATCAATAGTTTATCGTTAGACAATTGAGGCCACAATGGATTGATATGCCTGTTAATGGTATTTGCACAACCATTACCCAAATGAGTACATATTTTTGCTCCGTTTTCAACTGCTTTATCTATTATTTCAGCAGTTGCATTATGGTGGCCAAGTGCGACAACAATCCCTTTTTCGTTGCACTTCCTGATAAATTTCATGGCACCTTCGACCTCGGGAGCCAAAGTGACTGTCATTATGCTATTCCCTGATGCTTTATACAGTTCCATGAATTCGTTCCAATCGGGTGGCCTTACAAATTTTTTAGAGTGAGCCCCCCTGTAACCATCTTCCGGCGATATATACGGACCTTCAAGATGAAATCCCGGAATTGAACCTAATAGCGATTTATCGTTTTTAAAATCTGCCAGTTTTAAAAAAATATTCAGGAGTTCTTCACGACTGTTTGTTGTAAGAGTGGGAAGGTAGGTTGTGACACCTCTTTCCCAGAGAGCCCTGGTAGCTTTCTTAACTCCTTCTAATGTTAAAATGGCTCCCGTTTCCGATAAAAATGAAATACCGATAAAACCATTTGCCTGATTATCAATCAGACCGGGAGCAATATATAATATTTTACTTCCTGCAGGAAGTTCTGAAATTCTGTTTATCTCAACTATTTTACCCTCTTTTACTACAATCGAAACAGGCTTTCCATCAAGATATGATAATCCTTCAATCCTTTGCTGGGCATGAGATATGTTAAGAATAAACAAAAACAACAAGCTATAAGTTATCCTGTTTATAGTGATTAATCTGTTAAATTTCATTATGATTAAATTAATAAATTGCGTTAAAATTATCAATATTTCTTTGCAAACTCGTCTGCATAAGCATTAATCTCTACATCAGTTAAATGAGACCCGGAATTAATAATTACCCTGTATCTGAATGTTGTTGACTTGCCGGCAGGGATGGAAAAATTCAATTCTTCTTTCCCCTGTGTAAAATCTTTTGCGCCCAGAGGATTGGCTGAGAAAAGTCCGTATCCTCTTGCATGCCAGTAAGTAGGGTAGCTTTGGTTTTTAGGGTGATCACAAATAACCAGTGAGATTTTTTCGTTGCCTATACTCCCATACAGATCCATCCATCTGGTGCGGGTACTCCAGACAGCTTCACCTGTAACTCCTTCACTACTTATGTAATTCCCTGTAACACCTTCATTGGGCAATGCTTTCACCGTTGTGGGATTACCCTGGGCATCTGTCAGTACAATATCTTCTTTTGATGGAAGCTCAAGTTGACGTGCGACGCGAATACCAAACATGCCTTCCTTAGTGTCTTTCATTGTTACTGTAATGCCTGTAGCTGTCAGAGTTGTGATACGGTCAATGATACGGATTGAACCCTTAGCAATGAAATGATATTTGGTATTTTCTGCCAGAAGTTCTTTACCTGCAGGATCGAGCCAGCTTTCTCTGGTAACCATTACTCCTTCACCGGTTCCACCTGATAACTTTTCAATAGCCAGATGTTTTACTTCTCCGCCTTCAGGATCCTTTGTCCCGGAAGAGCCATTGCCCCAGAAATCATAACCATTAACGTTACCATAATTTAACCATATACCGATTTGGTGCAGGTGGTCATTTCGTTCGCCTGTTCTGGGTTTAAGGGGAAATCCTCGTGTAATCGCAGTGCCGGCTGAAGTATATACAGGATAAAGTACCGGTTTAAATACATTATCATACCAGCAATATGATGTAAAAAGTTTCCCGTCAATCATAACATCAACCTCTTTTTCAGTCTTCTGATTAACAAAAACGATTTTTAAATCCTGCCCTTTTTGAGCCTGTTTCGAGGATTTTGTACCACAAGAGAAGGACAAAAAAACAGTTAACAGTATAATTGTAATTGATTGTATTTTCATCCGTAAATAATTTGATTTTAATAGGTCGGATGTAGCTCGCATGTCAATATTTTCATGCAAGTTTAACTTCGTTGAGCTCGCAAGCTCGGTTGCGTTTTTAAAAAAACATGCTCGGTTCATAATATTCAGATTTGTTTTATTGTTTATACTTAAAAATTTCAAAAAAAGTTAAGCATCAGTTATACTTCATCCAGAACGACATAAGGCTTACGGTATTTACGTGTCAGCATGGTGTCTGCTTCAGGATCGTTTGCAAACTTTTCATAGTCACCCATAAACTTCAATCCGCGTCCCAAACGATATGATATATTTGCCAGATGAGGAAGAGCAGATGAGTAATGACCTTCAATAATGTCACAGTTCAGTGTTTCGTCATTTCCTGAGCGGATGGCATCAATAAAATTAGCCCAATGATCTGAGCTGTCTCCACCAACGGTAAAGGTCACATCAACCCACTTACCTTCTGATTCTTTTGAACCGGCAAAAGGTGTAGTTTCTCGTTTACGGAAAGCCTTCCATGTATCGTCGTTAATTTCAACATAACCTTCTGTTCCATAAAACATGTTCCCAATGCGGGTTTCAAGGCTTGATTCTGTGTTGGAGTATCGTCCTCGTGTTTCAAACTCTAACATTTTCCCGTCTTTGTATTTGAATACAGATGACTGAGTATTTGGAGTTTCCTGAGCACACTCATCTGGATTAATTCCATATACACCACCGGCGGAATAGACTGAAACAGGGTGTTCGTTCTTATTCAGTCCCCAGCGTGCGATATCAAATTGGTGGGGTCCCTGGTTTCCTGTATCACCATTACCGGTATCCCAGAACCAGTGCCAGTTGTAGTGACTTCTCTTTTCATTATACTCGCGCCACAGAGCAGGCCCCAGCCAACGGTCGTAGTGTAGTGTGGCTGGAGGTGTACTGTCTTTTGCAATACCGAACGAATCACGTGGTTTTATGCAAAGGCCACGTGCCATATAAACCTCACCGATACCACCACCATGGATGAATTTAATAGCCTCAATTACACCGCCCGATGAACGGCTGTTGAATCCGGTCTGAACACGCACATTATATTTACGGCCGGCTTCAATCATTTTCCGTCCCTCAAAAATATTATGGCATGCCGGTTTTTCAATATAGACATGCTTACCTGCCTGGCAGGCCCAAATTGTTGCAAGTGCATGCCAGTGGTTGGGTATAGCCATCGACACTGCATGTATCTCCTTGTTATCGAATACCTTACGCATATCCCATTCAGTTACGGGTCTAATGCCGGTTTTTTCCTGAACTGTCTTTGCCCGTTCGGCAAAGAACTGTTCATCAGTATCGCAAAGAGTTGTTAACCAGACATTCTTGTCGTTTTTCATGGAACAATAGCTGTTAATATGAGCAGAACCCTGTCCCCTGATTCCAATTACAGCGATGTTAATACGTTCATTTGCACCAATAATTGAAGCATAAGACTTAGCACTGAATCCAATACCTCCAATGGCTATACTTACTGTGCCTAGTGCGCTTTGCTTGATGAAATCTCTTCTTTTTGTCATGTTGATCGTAGTTTTGAATTAGTTAAGTATCAAATGTTATTTTTTTTAGTTCTTTTGTCAGAAAATTAACAATTATGTAATTGTTAATTAAACAGTTCATGATTTTTTTATATTCGCAACAAAATGATTAAACAGAGACGCCTGTTCTTTCATGGCAGCAATCTTGTCAGTGGGTTCGGTATTTGCTTCGATAAGTATCCATCCGTTAAAATTTATACCTGCCAACAAGTTAAAAAGTTGTTGGTAAAGATAATTACTTATGTTGAAACCACGCACATGGACCGTATCTCCAATCCACTTTTTAACCATATTGAAGTTCCCTTCAAGGCCTGCTTGTAATAAATCCGGGTCATTGATATTCCAGCAAATTTTCACATTAGGCTCAGTTACCTGATCAAAAATAGCTTTCATATTGGGAAGTTCCTGAGTCAGGTTACCATGAGCCTCCACTTAACAAATTTCTTGTTGGGGATCGAAGATTCCTCGCAGCTTGCTGCGAGGAGCTTCAATACGCATAGTTAAGTCACCCTTTTTAACCCAGCCGCTTTCATCGATTATCAGTCCTGTCAATTTTCTTTTGGGCAGGACCGTGCTAACTTCCATAGCAACCTTATTAATTACTTCGTCTGCATCCCAGTTAGACTCGGTAATAAAATGCTGCAACTGAAAATAATCTAACCCTGCCATTGTATCACTGATCTGTTCAATATTCCTTCGCTGGCTTACAAGAAGCCCTTGGGTATATTGTCTTGCTTTTCCATATTTTTCCATATTTTTTTGTATTTTTAACTTGTGTTTTGCATACACGCAATTTACGAAAACTTTGTTTTTCGATGCCCCTGAAAAGATTAACTTTTCAGGGGTTTTATCAATCAACAATTGTTAATTGTAAAAGTAGAACTAATCAGTTTGAAAAATGAACTACCCCGCCGCAAGCGGTGGGGAACTAACCCCTGAGAGATTAGATATTTAAGTATCAAATTATTATCTTGGTACATATTTAGACTGGCTTCAATTTGTTGTTAATATCTACCGATTTTTCAGAAAAATTGTCTATGCACTTTAAATTCCCGTGGAAAACCCTTGTTTGATTGTTAATATCTAACTACTTTTGGGGAAAGCCTGTATAATTAATGATGAGGTTATATTTTTTGAAATTATTAATATTAAATTAATCTCAAATTGGGATATTTATAAACTATTCTATGAAGAATTGGAAATTTGGAATTATTGGTGCTGGCTTGATTGCTGATTTTCATGCAAGGGCCATTCAAAGTATTAAAAACGCCAGACTTATAGGTATTTGCGGTTCCAACCCTGATAAAGTCAGGATTTTAGCTGAAAAATATAAATGCAAAACATTTTTAAATTACGAAGAAATGCTCCGTTCCAGTGAAATTGAGATTGTTACAATTGCGACACCAAGCGGAGCCCATATGGAGCCAACAATTGAAGCGGCCCGACACGGAAAGCATGTGATATGCGAGAAGCCTCTGGAAATCTCACTGGAACGTATTGACAAAATGATTGAGTCTCATGCAATAGCCGGTACAAGACTGGGAGGAATTTTTAATTATCGTTTTAATGATACGCTAAAATATTTGAAAACGGCCATTGAAAACGGACGCTTCGGAACCATCAGCTATGCTTCGGTCCATGTACCCTGGTGGAGAAGTGAAGGTTATTACAAAGACAGTTGGCATGGCACATTGAAACTCGATGGTGGTGGGGCATTAATGAACCAGTCAATCCATATGATAGATATACTTCAATACCTTATGGGGCCTATTGATTCTCTGCAGGCATACACGGCTACTCTGGCGCATTCGATAGAAGTTGAGGATACAGCGACTGCCATCTTGCGATTTAAGAATAATGCTTTGGGTGTGATTTATGGTTCCACAGCTTCTTTCCCCGGCCAATTTCGTCGTCTGGAGATCACCGGAACAAAAGGAACAGTGATCCAGGTTGAAAACAGTTTTAAGGTGTGGCAGTTTGCGGATCAAACAAAAAACGACATAGAAATATTTAATAAGTTTAACCAAATCGAAGGTGGTGGAGGCGTTTCAGATCCGGCGGCTATTCCATTTGAACCACATGCAAAAAATATAGCAGCATTTATTGAATCTATTGAAGCCGGCCGTCCCTTCGAAATTGATGGCCCCGAAGCCCGGAAAGCCGTGGAAATTATTTTGGCCATTTATTCTTCTGCTAAAGAAAAGAAACCTTTTTTATTTTAGGTTAAAACATTTCTGTTGATTTTATTGATTAAATATACTTAATGTTTGAGTCTGTTCTGAAAAGCATTTTTTTACAGCGACATTTTGCCTTTAATCCAACTTTATGTAACCTGACAACAAACAATTATCTTAATAACAAGTCATACTCATTTAAATAAAGATGTCTAAAATGAAACTTTTAATAAAAGCCATATTGCTCTTCTGGGTGACAATTGCGACTTCATCTGGCATAAAGGGTCAAATTATTGGAGAGAAAGAATCAGATGCACAGGCTATCTGGAAAAAAATCGGACCATTGTTCTCACCTCCGGAGGAATTTAAAGGGAAATATGGTGAATACCGTTCTCCGTTAAAATTTTATAACGGACAACCTGTTAAAATACCAAAGGATTGGAATAAAAGGAGAGAAGAGATTCTTGACCGCTGGAATGAGATGATGGGCCTTTGGCCACCATTGATTAAAAATCAGAAAATGGAAATCATAGAGACGATGCGCAAGGATGGTTATTCACTAAACCGCATAAAGTTTTACTGGACCCCTGATGAAAAAACGGAGGGTTATCTTCTGATTCCTGATGGCGATGGGAAAAAACCGGCGGTTATTACGGTTTTTTACGAGCCGGAAACTGCAGCGGGATTCGGGAGACCAACACCTTATCTCGATTTTGCTTATCAACTGGCAAAACGGGGATTTGTGACACTCTCGATCGGGACCACCGCAACAACAAATGCAAAAACTTATTCATTATACTATCCAAGTATTGAAAACTCACAGGTTCAGCCCCTTTCGGTGCTGGCTTATGCTGCCGCCAACGCCTGGTATGTACTTTCAAAAATACCGGAGGTTGATTCTACCCGTATCGGTATTATGGGTCTTTCATATGGCGGGAAATGGGCGATGTTTGCTTCATGCCTGTTTGACAAGTTTGCATGTGGAGTATGGTTGGATCCCGGTATTGTATTCGATGAATCTCGCCCAAACGTGAATTATTGGGAACCCTGGTATTTAGGGTACTACCCTCCACCCTGGAATGATACATGGCGCGAAACAGGAATCATATCTGATGCAAAAGGATTGTATCCAAAACTTGTTGCTGAAGGCTACGACCTGCACGAACTGCATGCACTTATGGCACCACGTCCGTTTCTTGTATCAGGCGGTTCTGAAGATACCCCAAAACGCTGGATTCCCTTAAACCACACTATTGCCGTGAATAAATTACTTGGATTCGAAAACCGGGTAGCCATGACCAACCGACCAACGCATCTCCCAAATTCAGAGTCAAACGAGCAGGCTTACCTGTTTTTGGAATATTTTTTGAAATACAATGGAATTTTTGCAAAAAAACGTTGATGCGGAAATTTTAAAAAATAATAGCCCTTAAAATCAGCCCTTTACAAACCTAAAGCTGCAATGTGGGTTAACTTAATGGTCTCATTTAATCCAGATATAATTTCGGAGTTTGCGATCAAAACGCAATAGACTAATAAAGCCTATGTTCAGCCTCTTTGGTTAATCCCTGTTGCAGGTTATAAATTGCCTTTGAAACAAGATTATAAATTGAATCGGTACTGATTTTCATTATTCCTGCTATTTCTTCATAACTCAGATTTACGTAAAATTTCAGTTGAATAGCTTCCTTTTGTCTTTTGGTAAGTGAATTGACGGCACGGCTAACCATACATTGCTGATCATGTATGTGTTGTTCCGATATGAGCTGATCCTCTTTCGAGTAGGCAAACTCTATGGGCAACCTGTCAATTTCAGTTTTCTGGAAGCGAAACTTTCTTAGCTGACGTATAATTTTCCGTTGGAGGGAAACAATCAGGTAAGCCTTAACTGATAAAGGAGTAGCAAGGTTCATTTTGGTTTCCCATATTTCGACAAATAAATCGTGAATGCAATCCTTCACCAATTCCCTATCACTGGAAATTTGAAGACCTCTTTGAAGCAGTACCTTAAAGAACCGGTAATAAATTACAGCGAAAGCCTCTTTGTTATTATTCCTTAAGGCATTCCAAATAACTTCATCACACTCCTGATGATATGGTGATGTTGCTGCGAGTTTAGGGTTCATGATTTTTTCTGATTAATGTTTGTATGTATCCTTTCTTTTATGAAACTTTGGAGATATGCTTAATTGTTAATAAGCATTAAGCATATAAATCAGATCATAATATTTTCGTTTCCATACAAAAGCAAATATAAAACATTACATTACATTTCGAAAACAATTTATAGTTTTATTTAAAAAAACGATTGAAATGATGAGAAAGTAAAGTATTTCGACTCTCTATAGAATAGATGTAAATATGAAGGTTCGAAGGCGGTTGATCCCGTTATAAAATGTTAATAATGAAAATTATAGATAAAGAAACTCTCAATATCAGGTATAGGTCCTCGATCAGGGAAATGGATGATTTTGAGATTTATTTTAGGGGAATGGAATTAAGTTCAAAAGGAAATAATATAACTGTAACGGGAGATCTTCTTCATAAAAACCCGAAACAATATGAAATGGTTACCGGAGTAATATCTGAAGTTCCTGAGCTATCATCAGTAATTGAATCTGAGTACGCTAATGATTCTATAGAGGTATGGATGAAAATAAAGAAAAGTATTGATATATTCAGAGTCTGTCTGTAATGTCAGATATTTATTTGCAAATAAAACAAAGAAAGGAGGGAAAAATGAAACCCAACACGAGAGTGAATGGGAGAAGTACGTTTACATAGCTCAAAAATCAGAAAATGGTGGAAAAAATCCCCCTAAACGCAAAGACGAACATAATATTTAATCGCGAATTTAAACTAACTCGAAAACAAAAACTGAAACTTAAACAAACTAAATTATGATTAAACTATTTCAAACAATGTGCAGAGCATTTCTTTTGATTTTGCTTTGTGCTACATTTTTCAGCGTGCAGAGTTACGCTGGCGAATCCACGGAATGGAGCAATGCAGTTTATAAAAGATCCATTTCCGGTGTCGTGATAGATGATAATGGAGTTCCTTTACCAGGCGGCAGTGTTGTGGTTAAGGGTACTACCATTGGCGTTCTGACTGATATAAATGGTAAATTCTCAATCGATGTTCCTGATGATGCTACTGTTTTGGTAGTCTCCTTTGTGGGTTATTTAACCAAAGAAGTAAAAATTGGGAACATGACAAACATTGAAGTGAAGCTGAATGCTGATTTTAAGTCACTTGGGGATGTCGTTGTGGTAGGCTATGGTACTCAATCAAGAGCCTTGATAGCATCATCCATGGCATCAGTAAATTCGGATCAGCTTAAAGACAGACCGAGTACTTCGTTCACCGAAGCCTTAGTTGGTAAAGTTGCCGGAGTTCAGTTTCAACAGACCACCGGGGCTCCCGGTGGTGGATTTTCAGTTAAAATCAGAGGGATTGGTTCTATCACATCAAATAGCCAGCCTTTGTATGTAGTTGACGGAGTTCCTATCGATAATGTGATTTCAACCTCGGGCGTCCAGTTTAGTCAATCGACTTGGACGACTTCGAACGGTCAGCAGGCTCAGAATCCGATGGCATCAATGAATCCCAATGATATCCAGTCAATCGATATACTTAAAGATGCCGCATCTACTGCAATTTATGGATCGCGTGGTTCCAACGGGGTTGTTTTAATAACCACCAAGCAAGGCGCTGTCGGCAAGGCTGTATTCTCGGCAAATGTAAGTACAGGTATTCAAACACTTGACAAGAAAGTAGATATGATGAATCTGGAGGAATATGTTGCTATGGAAACGCAACGAAGAAATTATCAATGGGTGTTAAATGGCGGCAATGTTGCCGTTGCTGGTCGGTCGTTAACTGATCCGAATTCTGTGAGAACGAACAATGGCTACAAGATTCCGGTGGAATTCAGCGATTTGTCAAATTTCAGAGGTACTGACTGGCAGAATGAATTATTTCAAAGTGCACCAATGACATCAGCCCAACTGTCGGTTTCGGGCGGAACGGGTAAAACACGTTACTACCTGTCGGGTGATCTTGTTAATCAGGATGGGATTATAATAAATTCCGGCTTTAAGAAATTTTCTTTAAGAACCAATGTTGATGCCGAAATAACGGATAAAGTTAAGATGGGCTTCAAGATTAACCCCTCTTATAACATCAGTAAAATGAATCAGGCAGGTGGTTATGGTGGTATGGTTCAGTCTGTATTGAGCATGCCTCCTACCTATGATGCATACAACGTTGATGGAACTTATGCATATTATGGCCCGTTATACCATTATGGTGATGGTACATTCGATCGTAATACTTATGGCTCTAATACAGGGAACCCTATTGCAATTTCAAAAGTATCTGAAAAGACATTCGATCAGATCAGACTTATGTCAAGCGCCTACATATCGATTGATATAATTAAGCATCTGACCTTTAAATCCTCAATAAGTACAGATATCAATGTGTTCTCCTACAATCAGTTTGACCCGTCAACCGTAAGTGCGCCTGGTATTGCTACTATTAGTGGATCATTATCCTCTTCCAGAAATATAAGTTGGGTAAATGAAAATATTTTCACCTATACCAATACATTTAAGGAAAAGCATAATCTGACCGTAATGGGTGGTGTTACAGAACAAAAATCATATTTTGAGTTCCATGATATGGGTGCAAATAATTTCCCTAATGACGTTGTTCATACGTTGAATGCAGGTATGATTTGGGGTGGTTCGCAAACCAAGTCTGAAAATTCAATGTTATCGTACCTGGGAAGAGTGAGTTACGATTTTGACAAGAAATACTTAGTTTCTGCAACTGTTCGTTCTGATGGTTCTTCACGTTTTGGTTCTGAAAACAGATGGGGGACATTCCCTTCTGCCTCTGTGGGCTGGCGTGTAGCACAGGAGAACTTTATGAAAAATGTTAAGGCAGTAAGTGAACTTAAGCTAAGGGCCAGTTATGGTATTTCAGGTAATAATAATATCGGCGACTATAGCTCCATGGGCTTGGTAGGTTCAATGAATTACACTTTAGGTTCCGGTACCGGTGGACAAGTGAATGGATTGGTTCAAAATTCCATTTCCAACAGAATACTTGGCTGGGAACAGACAACACAAACTGATATTGGTATGGAATTGGGATTATTCAAAAACAGGGTTTACCTGACCGCGGATTATTATAATTCATTAACTGATGGATTACTTTTTGCCGTACCGGTACCACTGATAACAGGGTTTGAAAGTTCACTCCAGAATATGGGTTCGGTAAGTAACGAAGGGATAGAGTTATCTATAGACACAAAAAATGTGGCCAAAAAGGACTTTCAATGGAACACCAATTTCAATATTTCATTTAACAGGAATAATGTAGAGTCGATGGGGCTTACTAATTCTCCTATTACCGATGGTCCACGTAACTTTTTTAATGAATTGGCTTATAGAACTGAAGTTGGACAACCCATTGGTAGTTTTTATGGATATGTTTACGAAGGTGTTTATAAGACTCAGGCAGAAGCTGATGCTGAAATGACTGTGTATACACGCGATCCAGCCGGTGTTCCGACGGTTAGAGCTATGGCAGGAGATATTAAATATAAAGATCTCGATGGTAATGGAATAATTGATGGTAACGACCAAACTATCATAGGTAACAGTAATCCTGATTTTATTTGGGGTTTAACCAATACATTAAACTACAAAGGCTTTGATTTAGGTTTAACACTGCAAGGTGTTCAGGGTTCCACGATTATGCAAGGCCAAATGAGGAACGTGTACAGGTTTATTTCAGGCGAAGAGAGAAATTATTGGAAATCTGAAGCTGAACCTGGTGATGGCAATACTGTTAACCCTGGTGGTATGGGTCTTAACCGCAAGGTTTCCGCTTATTGGCTTAGGGATGGTTCTTTTATGAGAATTAAGAGTCTTACCATAGGATACAGCCTTCCTGCCAAATTATTTGGTAATTCAGTCAGTAAAGCAAGAGCATTTATGGCTGCCGAAAACCTGTTTACATTTACCAGATATTCCCTATACAACCCTGAAGTTAACTCAGGTGAAGGCGATGAGTATAATAATAAAACTCCCGGGTTAGATTATGGGGGATATCCTCTCGCACGTACAATCACCTTTGGACTTAATGTATCATTTTAGATATTGGTTCTAATTTAAAATTTAAAAAAAATGAAATACACAAATAAAATTATGAAAGGTTTACGACTTTTCGCGATTATTGTCTCAATCGCTTTGGTTTCGTCTTGTGACGAGTTTCTGGATTTAGCGCCAATTTCATCTTCAGGTGTGGATGGTTTCTATAAAACACAAGCTGATTTTATGCAGGCAGTAAATGGCACTTATGCAGATCTTAAAAGCCAATATGGTTATGGTTATTACTCGCTTTTCACTGATTTAAGATCCGACAATACAACTATGTTGGGTATCGGAGGGGGTAGTGAAGGACAAAAAATCGCGATTGATAACTTCAGTATAGGCTCCGACAACGAACACCTGTTAACATACTGGCGTATTAGCTACGCAGAGCTACAGAAAGCAAATGGAGTCCTGTCGCATATTGATGGCGCTGATTTTGGTCAGACACTAAAAGATCAGTACACCGGCGAAAGTAAAGTTATCAGGGCTCTTACCTACTTTAATCTTGTAAGAATGTTTGGCGGCGTACCATTAGTTACTGTTGGCGATGTAAACATTAGTGAGAGTTATAATACTCCCAGATCAACTGTTGATGAAGTATATACATTGATTGTCAGCGATTTAACAGAGGCTATTCCGTTGCTCCCTGCAACTTATGGTGATGCAGATGCGGGTAGGATTACAAAAGGCGCTGCTCAGTCTATATTGGGAGAAGTATATATGACTCAGCATAATTATGCTGCTGCTGCTGCTGTGCTTGGCACTGTGATTTCTGATGGTAACTATTCTCTTTTGTCCCATTATGAGGACAATTTTACGGGTACCGATCAGGGTAACAGTGAGTCAGTATTGGCGATATTGTTTCAAAGCGAAGGAGCCAATATGGGTAGCACTTATCCTAACCATTGTGCCCCTGTAGGATCAGAGGGTGTGTTGGTAGCTTATGGAGGCGCGTATGGTTTTAATCAACCAACAGGGGATATTTTTAATGCTTATACTACCGGAGATTTAAGAAGAGATGTCTCTATTGGCGTTGGTTTTACCACTTTGAGTGGATCCTTTGTAAATGCCAGATATACCAAATTGTATGTGGATCAGGATCCTGGGGATGGCTACTGTGGTTCTGATGCCGACTGGAATGTTATGAGGTATGCTCAGGTATTACTTATGTATGCAGAGGCTGTAAACGAAGGGGGTAGTCCTACGCCTGCCGCTTACACTGCTATCAATCTGGTTAGAGAGCGTGCAGGACTTGCTCTTTTAAGCGGACTTTCACAAAGTGATTTCCGTACGGCTGTATATTTGGAAGAAAGATTGGAAGGGGCATTTGAAGGCCACAGATGGCATGATCTGGTTCGTACAGGTCTGGCTGTAAGTACGATGAATGCCAAGTTAGGAGTGATTGATCCTGTTGGTCCGGCTACGGCAATTACTGCCAACCAATTGCTTTATCAAATACCTGATGATGTTATTATTACCAGTGCTCCTGGCGTTATTACACAAAATCCGTAATAATCATTAAGAATGAGTTTTAAACAAACAGGTGGGATCAAAATTTTCCATCAAATTTTGGATTAGAAATTAGTAGCTCCGGTTTCAAAAAACTGGGGCTACTTTTTATCAATTGATTTGGCAAAGGCACAAACACAAATGATTAAATTTATTCAAGCATATATATTTAATAATTAATAGCATATAAAATTTAAACGGATGAAAAAAATATTTATTGGCCTTTTAAGTCTATTATTCATTAATTCTTTGGCAACCCTGAAACTTTACAGTCAGGTTGATGGACTGGTTAAAGTGAAATATTCTGAACAGGTTATTACCGTGGGAGGACCGGATGCTGATATTGCCGGTTATTCATCCGAAGCAATCCAGATCGCATTGGATGCTATCAAGACAAGAGGTGGTGGCATTGTAAAACTAAATCCTGGTGTATATAAAATCATCAGGCCTGTCCGTCTCTCAAACAATGCTTCATTGATCGGGTCAGGGAAAGCAACAATATTGCAGAAATGTGATGGATTTAAAACCAGCTTTATTATTGATGCAGATTGGGGAATGTTAAAAGCAGTGGTGAAAGATGTCAGTGGTTTTAAAAAGGGAATGGGTATCCAGTTATACGATGATGAGCATAATCAGGGATGGGATGTTACTACAGCCATAATAACGGATATAAAAGACAATGTTATTTATTTTGACAACAACACCAATAATGATTATCTTTCTTCGTTGAATGGTACAATTACAAACGGTTGTTCGATTGTTGAAGCGGTTGGTGTTGAGAATGTTAAAATTGCCGATCTCGTTGTTGAGGGCAATAAAAATAAAAACGAATATATCAATGGATGCCGCGGAGGTGGAATTTATATCCACAAATCCAGGAACTGTTTTGTGGAGAATGTTACAGTTAATGAGTTTAACGGAGATTCTTTTAGTTGGCAGATAACAGAAAAGATTACTGTAAAAAGATGCGAGGCCTCGAACGGGAATGGGCTTGGATTTCATCCGGGAACAGGATCTGACCAAACAACCATCGAAAACTGTATTAGTCACGATAATAAGGGCGATGGAATCTTTTTATGCTGGCGGGTGCAAAACGGAATTTTCAGAAATAATACAATTTATGCAAACGGTGATAATGGAATTTCAATCGGACATAAGGATACTGATAACCGTTTTGAAAATAACCATGTTTACGAAAATGGCAATCATGGCATTTTCTTCCGTGATGAAACTGAACAAAACAGCGGCCATCGAAATACATTCGTCAATAATGTTATTGAAAATAACGGAGTTATTAAGGAGTCAAGCGGTTTCTACATTGGTGGAGAAACACATGACATTACTATTACAAATAACATTATCCGATCTACCGGCAAAGGAAATCAAACAACTGCAATTTTTGTTGGTAAGAAATCCTCAAAAATAACTTCAACTGACAATAAAATAACAGGATCAAAAGAGATTGTTTATGAAAAAAACTAATAATTGGCTCAACTTTGTCATTGTCCATGTTATTTTTATGGGAGTTTGGGGGGCATTGATTGAAATCCCTGAAAAAAATGGATTTCCTGCGACTTTAGGATATGTAGTTTGGGCATTAGTAATGATACCGGCTGCGATTGTCGGATTAATCAATAATAATTGGAAGATAGAATCAGACGGACGCTCCGTATTATTGGGTTCTTTAGTCGGTTTTTTGGGGGCAATAGGTCAATTGGTACTTTTCATTACTTTAAAGAAGGCGCCTGCTTACCTTGTTTTCCCTTTGCTCTCGCTGACACCGGTTGTTACCATTTTATTAGCTGTTGCTTTTTTGAAAGAGAAAACCGGACGTTTGGGTTGGATCGGTATCGGCATGGCGGTCATAGCGCTATTGTTACTTTCTTATCAGTCCTCAGGAGGTCAGGGCATTGATGGCTATTCGTGGATGCTGTTAGCGGCAATTCCATTATTGGCATGGGGAACACAGGGCTTTATCATGCGATTTGCAAATGAGACGATGAAAGCTGAAAGTATCTTCTTTTATATGACATTGACTTCTGTCCTGCTTATTCCTGTTGCGTGGTTTATGACCGATTTTTCTCAACCGGTCAACTGGGGATTTAAAGGGCCATATTTAGCAGGGATGGTTCAGATATTAAATGCCTTTGGTGCTCTTTGCTTAGTATATGCATTTCGGTTTGGTAAGGCAATAATAATTGCACCAATGACAACGGCTCTCTCTCCGGTTATTACTGTTGTAATCTCATTAGCAATTTATGCTGTTATCCCTCATCCTTTAATTATATTAGGGATGCTACTTGCAATTTCATCTGCCGTTTTAATGGGAATTGAAGAGACAAAAACGGGAAAGCCATAGAGTTGTTTCATCAGCATGAATGGGAACCATTTTGAATTTAATTCTTACCACTTACATCAACAACTTTGTGAAATTTAACAAAAATGAATATGAGACAAATGCGAGTACCGGCAATTATATTTACAATTGCAATGGGGTTAATGACAATGATTTCTTGCGGAGTAAAAATGTCGCCGGCGGACAATCCGCCTCTTCTAAAAGTTTCTGCGGAAAATCTGGAAGGTCTTGATCAAAAACAATGGTCTGACATACAAGAAATTGACGGTAAAAAAGTACGCACCATTCTTGGTAATGAAACAGCTTTATTTACTTTGCCAGCCTGGTGGGGAAATAGCGCCAGACCAAAAGCAGGTGAAATATTTGTAATGGAGATAGATTACAAGGACGTTGTTCCCGATCTCTTTATAGTTTCCTCTTTTGGTAACTGCGCAAATAGCGTAAAATACAATTCGGTTGCGCATGTTGCAGCGAATGAATTAGAAATAGGGCAAAAACTCAGTAGTTTAAGCGAACTTCATCGTATTGCCGGAGAAAACACTTCGACCTGGAAAACTGCATTAGTTCCGGTTTCCTGGGATTATCTTTATGCAGGAAAGGGCAATCCTAAGGGCGTAGGAAAACAGGAGTTCAGTATTAAATTAAGCAATGGGAATAAAAATTTACCTATGTCGGAGATCAGGATAAGAAAAGCAACAAAAGAGGATGAAGTGCGATATAATGCCGAAACCCGTGCATGGATTAAGAAAATTCAGCAAAAATATTCTATTAAGGATAGCGCTTATATAGCACAACTTCCTGATGCCTGGAAGTCAAAAGAGGTTGTTCCTTATTTGCGTAATTATTTAACGCCGATTCTTCCTTCAGACACACCCGATAAAGAAGAAGTAGGTGCGACCATGAAAGTACGCATGGCCATGAATGAAACCGAATGTAAACAATTGGGAGTTTATGCCAATGGGAAAGATCTTCAAGGAGTCTCTATTAGCGTTTCCGAGCTGAAAAATGATAAAGGAGAATTGTTTAAGGCCAAAACAGACTTGTTTACAGTAGAATATGCATTTGTTAAGGCAAGAAGAGGGACGGCAAAAATAGATCCACAAAGAATGTGGCCTCTTTTTGAAACACCGGTGAAGGCGGGAAATTCGCAGGCTTTCTGGCTTACTTTTAAAACGGAGGAGAAATCAACTAAACCTGGCTTATACAAAGGAGAAATCAATATCCTGGTTAAGGGAAATACGCCGGTAAAAGTTCCTGTAGAAATTGAGGTCATGCCAATAACATTACTGACCATGGATGAAGCAGGTTTATCAATGGGAGGTTGTGTTACAGGTTTGCTTCCATTCCATAACATTACTTATGCCATGAAGAACAATGTTAATTCGACTAATTTTTGGTTTAACAGCGTAAGGCCGGTCATGAGTAAGATTGATGGAAAGTTGGTGTTGGATTTTACGCTTATAGATGAATGGATGAAAGAAGCAAAGCGGCTCGGTTTGCAGAATATTGTTTATTTTCTGGGTGGCTGTCCGTATGGATTTCCCAGAACAATGAGCATAGAGCGGGAACTTTTTGTGTTGATGCAGGACGAAGGCGACAATGAAGCAAGGACAGAGAAGTTTTTAAAACTGTCAGCTGATAAATCGAACAGGGGATATGTACTTAAAGAAATCAGGGGAGTCTATAGTCAGTGGGTAAAGGAAGTTTCGGAGCACGCGCGTGATAATGGCTGGCCTGAAATTATCTTTACGCCTTTTGATGAACCGGCAATGCACAAGCAAAAGCCTTATAGAAAAGAAAGCTATGAAAAAGATGATTTGGTAATTGGAACAGGCCCCTGGATTAAAACACATTTTGAAGATGCATGCGACCTTATCAGAAAATCGTTGCCTCCGGATGCCAGAATATATGGTTCTATTCATGAAATATACGGTATTGAATTTTTGCCTAAGATCAATGTATTTTGCACCAATGCAATATCTGAAGATCCGGCATTGGGCGACAAAGTTCGCGCCGTCGGGAAGGGCAAATATTTCTGGCAGTATACCGGCGTTGGCGCTGGTAGTGAACCGGCCAACATGAGATATTCCTTTGGTTTTTATTTTGGCGCCTATAATTCGCGTGGTTCGCTCTTGTGGGCATATAACTGGGGAAGCCGTTTCAATACGACTGAAGGAAATAATTGGATGATATGCTGGGATACGCCGTTTAGTACGATACCCACTCTTTCTTACGAGGGTCTTAGGGAAGCTTGGGATGATAGGCGATATATTGAAACCTTGAAAAAAACAGCGAAGTCAAAAGGTCAGGAGAGCGAAATACAATCATTTTTAGATAATATTTTTATCGCGGCTACCCACACGAAAACTAAAGGAGGGGAAGATACAGTTGATGATTTCTGGTCTGGAACAAGGGATCCGAAAAAATTAGACGAATGGCGGTTTTTAATAGCGGATAAAATTATTACGATGTCTAAGTAAATGGGACGAACGAGGCTGAGAAGATTTCTTTAATCATTAAAGATTCATTAATTAATGAAGAGATTTTTTATTTCACCAAAAAAAGGATATTATGAAATCAAAAGACTATTCTATTAAAAAAAATTCTGGAATTACATCCCGAAGTGGATTCATATCCAACTGTGCAGCCTGTGGTGCATGTATGGTATTAACACCCTTTTCTTTTCTGAGTACTCCCTTGGATTCAGGAACGAATAAAAAATTGCGGATCAGAATTATTTATTCATTGCATGGGCTCAAACAATCAAAACCTGACTGGCCGAATGTGGGATTTGATTTCAGCCCTTTTATTGAGAAGACTAACACTGTGCTGAAAAATCAGTTCCCCGGATTTGAATTCCTGCCGGTTTTGGCAACCGGACAGGAACAAGCAGAAAAGATCATGCTACAGGATGAAAAGGAAAAAATCGATGGTTATATTGTTTACCAGATGAATTGCTGGAACCGGGTTATTCAGACTATTGCAAAATCAGGTAAACCCGTTCTTTATGCCGATTTCCAGTTTGGCGGAAGCGGGGGTTTTCTGGTATATAATTCGAAATTCCTTAGGGAAAATTCTCTGAATGTTGGATTTGTTGCTTCATCCCGTATTGAAGATATGATTGCGGCAGTTAAGTGCTTTGAAATTGTAAAGAATGGGGGCACTGTTGCTGATTTTGTTGTGGCAACAGCAAAATCCAGGCTAAATTCAACCCCGAAACCAGGAAAACTTACATGCAAAACTGATGAATTAAAAACTCTGCCAACAAGTGAGTGCCAGCGCCAGATGGAGGATTCCAGAATCCTGGCAGTACGTGACCAAAACTCCGGACCGGCAGAGGCCATTATGGGAATACCGCTCGAATATGTTGCCTTTTCTGAGGTGAACCAGGCTTGGGAGGCGGCTGATTCGGATGAAGCTCATAGTATCGTTGAGCGCTGGCAAAGAACAGCAACTGAGATCATTAATGTTCCGGTTGAAACCCTGCAAACATCAGCAGCTATGTACCTGGGGATGAAGTCGGTACTAAAAAAACACAATGCCAATGCAATTACAATAAATTGCCTTGGAGGTTTTTATGGTGGTCACATCCATGCTTATCCATGCCTCGGCTTCCATGAACTTTGCAACGATGGGCTTATCGGGGCCTGCGAATGTGATATCCGGTCAACGGCAACAATGGTAGCATTCACGAATATGACAGGTAGGCCGGGGTTTATTTCAGACCCGGTTATTGACACATCGAAACGTCAGATAATTTATGCACACTGTGTAGCCTCCAAAAAAGTCTTTGGATCTGACGGGCCTGATAATCCTTACACCATTATGACCCATTCGGAAGACAGGCAGGGTGCATCCGTCCGATCTATACTTCCCGTAGATTACCTGACCACAACACTTGAAATTGATCCCGCCCGGCAGGAAATTCTGTTGCACCAGGCTAAAGCTGTTGCCAACGATCCGGATGACAGGGCGTGCAGAACTAAACTCTGCGCCGAACCATTGGGCGATATTGAAAAGCTGTTCCAAAAATGGGAAGAATGGGGATGGCATCGTGTAACCTTTTACGGTGATTTTAAAGAACCAGTCTACGCACTTGCTGATGCAATCGGGTGGAAAGTGGTTGAGGAAGCATGAAATATCTATTGAAAATTAACTTGGTTTAAAATTCCCATACAGCTAATGAAAAATTACCATAAATTTTATTTTACCTGGAAAAACATGCATAGACCATCTGTCAGGTATTGTTTGACACTGTTTTTTCTCTCCTTCATCTTGACATTACCTTGCAGCTATAAGGTATCCGGACAGTCGAAAATCAGGGAAGAAATAAAAGCAATAAAAACCTACCCGTTTTCTGATCCTAATCCTATTCCATCCATTGCGATTAACTCAAAAGTTTCGCTATTTTATCCATACTTTGTTTTTGACGGATATACGGATAAGGGTATCAGTAAAGACTGGAAGGTAATCATACTGGAAAATGAATTTATTAACGTTACGGTTCTTCCCGAAGTAGGAGGAAAGGTATGGGGCGCCATTGAAAAATCCACCGGCAGGGAATTTATCTACCAGAATCATGTTCTTAAATTTCGCGCCATTGGAATCCGTGGCCCATGGACAAGTGGAGGCATTGAGCATAATTTTGGCCTTGATCTGGGACATGCTCCCTGGACTGCATCGGCTGTTGATTATATACTAAAAGAAAATGCCGATGGCAGTGTCAGTTGTATCGTGGGTGGACTTGATCTGGCTTCCCGAACTCAGTGGCGTGTTAAGATAAACCTGCCTAAGGATAAAGCCTATTTTGAAACCCAAAGTATGTGGTATAATCCAACCCCACTGCATGATGCCTATTTGTCGTGGGAAAATGCCGGCTTTAAAGCTACCGATGACTTGCAGTTCTGTTTTCCGGGCAAATACTATATAGGACATGATGGCCTCGTGAGTTCCTGGCCAATTAACAAAGAAGGACGAAATTTGTCTCTTTATAAGGAGAATAATTTTGGCACCAGTAAATCATATCATGTTTCAGGGTTGTACACCAACTGGTTTGGAGGATATTGGCACAATGCTGACTTTGGATTTGGTCATTGGACACCTTACAGCGATGCTCCCGGTAAAAAAATATGGATATGGTCTCTTGCCCGTGACGGGGCGATCTGGGAAAATTTATTAACAGATACTGATGGCCAGTATATTGAAGCGCAATCAGGTGTGAAATTCAATCAGGCAAGTCTGGAAAGCGGTTTTAACAGCCCTTTCAATCAGCTATCTATGAGGCCACATTATACAGAAACCAAAACCGAATACTGGTTTCCTGTGGTAAAAACTGAGGGTATGGTCGATGCTTCCCCTTCCGGATCACTTAATGTTGTTACTTCAAAAGACAGCCTGAAGATTTCTTTCAGTCCGATTACCACAATAAATGACAGTTTGATAGTAAGTTTGGCCGGCAAACAAATCTACAAAGACTTTATACGGTTAAAGCCGTTGCAGTCTTATCAAAAATCCATTTTGTTGGCAGGGGGTGAGAATCATAACATCCACGTGGCTATAGGGAAGAATCTGGTATCTTATAACTCTGATAATGAAATAAATAGGACTGACAGGCCTGTATTGTCTGTAACAGATCAGAATCCTGGCTCTGCTGAGCATCTCTTCGGTCTGGCAGAAGACTTTAATGCTATGAGAGATTATAGTCAGGCTTTAAAATACTACCTTGCCTGTCTTAAAATAGAGCCTTCCCACAGCAAGGCATTGTCTAAAGTAGCTGAATTATATTATCGCAGAGGAGAATACTCAGAAGGACTTACCTATGCCCACCGGGTACTGGAGAATGACACCTACGATGCGGCCGCTAATTTCATTTGCGGAGTTATACACAGAAGACTGGGGAATTTGATTCAGGCCGAAGAGGCATTCAGTGTAGCTGCAAGAACCATGGAATATCGGTCAGGCGCTTATCTGCAAATAGCAGGTATAAAACTCCAAAATCAAGATTACAATAATGCCATAGAATATGCGAAAAAGGCGCTGGATTATAACCGGCTGAATATACCAGCCTATGAATTTCTGGCAACAAGTTACAGAAGACTCAATGATAATCAGGAATCTGCCAGAATACTTAATAACCTTCTGGAAATTGATCCTCTTGACCATTATGCCCGTTTTGAACAATATCTGTTGAATCCGACATCAGAAAACCTTAACAATTTCAAATCGTATATCCGAAATGAATTGCCCCATGAGACTTATCTGGAACTGGCAATAGAATATGTAAATCAGGGGTTGGACGATGAAGCCATCAGGGTTTTGGAACAATCACCTTCCTATCCTACCGTTTCTTACTGGCTTGCATACCTTTACCGAAATTCTTCACCGGAGAAAAGTAGTCAATACCTGAAACAGGCTGAAGAGTTGTCTCCTTTTCTCGTATTTCCTTACAGACTGGAAACCATTCCTGTGCTTACATGGGCACAGGGACAGACTTCATCATGGAAAACAAACTATTATCTCGGACTAATTTACTGGCATATACTCCGAACTGAAAAAGCCAGAGAATTATTCGGAAAATGCGGGGACACTCCCGACTATGCTCCTTTTTATATTTCAAGAGGTATTCTTTTTCAAAGCGATAAATCTAAAAACGCCGATGTTGAAAAAGACTTTAAACTGGCTCAGAAACTGGATCCAAAGGAGTGGCGAACATGGTTTTATCTAAGTAAATTTTACGAGAGCACAGGTGATTTTGACAAACAACTTGAAACCACAAGACAGATGTACCCCCTTTTCATGGATAATCCTATCGTAGGGATATCTCATTCTAAAGCGCTTTTAAGTACCGGCAATAATCAGGAATGTTTAAAAGTACTTGCCAGGTTGAATGTTCTTCCTCAGGAAGGTGCGCAAGAAGGTCATGAAATATATGAATCGGCAAATCTCTCTATGGCTTCTGAACTGTTGGCACGGAAAAAATACAGGGAAGCGCTTAAATATGTAAATGACTCTAAAAATTGGCCGGAAAATCTGGGCGCCGGTAAACCTTATGAACCTGATACACGCTTTCAGGATTATATTTCTGCATATTGCTACACCAAACTCGGGTACAAAAAACTGGCTGAGAATTACTCCGATCAGATAATCAACTACTCCCGGAAACATTGGGGTAACGGTATGGATCCCGCCAATATTACCATAGCAAATCAGGTATTCAATGATCGTGGTAAGCAAAAGGAGGCAACCCTTTTAATGGAAAGCTGGAAAGCTGAACAGGATTCCCTTCGTGACTGGAAAATTTCATCAGGGTCGTCTTCACATAAAGTACAATGGGCCCTTGCAAAATGCCTTAATGAGGAAGAAAAGGCTGAAAAACTGGAAAAGGAAATAGCATCCATTCCGAATGAAAATCAGTTCCGGTTGTTTATTAAAACTTTGTCCATTATTAATTCGAGAAAAAAGGAATAATAAGTAAATATAAAACTATCCAATTATGAGAAACGTATATTATTTTTTAATCTGTTTTTGTTTTGTTTTTTTACCGTCTGAGGGTATCGCACAAAAAATCATTGCCTCGTTTGAAAAAGAGGCTGATATGGTAAATATCAAAGTCACATCGGGAGTTGAGGTTTCACGTTCTACTGAATTTCCGGCGCTGAGCACTAATTCCTGTAAAGTTGTTTTTCCTGAAACAGGAGGTGAAGTATGTCTCGTCAATTTAAACATTACTAACTGGAGCAGAGAGGGAGCACTTCTGGTGTTTATATGGACGAATGAGGTTGAGAAGATTTCTTTAGTCATTAAAGACTCATTAAATAATTCTTACACCAAGCAATATTCTCTCAAACAGGGTGCAAACCACGTACAGCTTCGATTGTCTGATCTGGGGAAAATAGATAAAACACGGGTTAATTCAATTGGTATTCAAACAGGGAAAAAGGCGGTTCTTTATCTCGACTACATCTCGTTGGATCAGTATCAACCTGTTCTGGATAAACTTGGACGTTGGGATGCTGAATATTCCACCGAGATTAAAACTCCGCATTACCCTTGGGGTTCCGATTTTGTGAACGGACCAATTAAATCATACTCTATTTCACCGGTCTTTGACGGAAGGGGCATCATTGAATTAGCTGAACGACTGAACCTTGATTTCAAAGTTGCAACAATCGGAAGAACCCCGGGAGCAGATAAATGGGGATTTGGAGATTTTTATAGTCGTCGTGATCCCGGTTTGTCAGATTATGATTCCGGTTCAAAAGATTATAATCCTTACAATCTTGCCCAAAACTATATCGCAGAAGACCTGCTTTTCAGCCCTAAGTTTGATGTAATCATTTGGCCAGGAATACATACATGGGAGAGCTACCCTGAAATAGTCAGAAATACAATCTTAGAAAGGGTAAAGAATGGAACAGGTTTAGTTCTCCTTTATCCAATCAGTGATAAGGAAGATGACACTGATCTCTGGGCTGTATCGCCCCTGAAAAGTCCTCAGGCTTCAAAGGCACAAAAGGCAGTAGCGAATTCAGAAACATGGACAACTCCTCCCCTTGATATGTCACCTTGGTCACCAGCAAAGCCTCACTATATTACAAGAGGGATAAGCTTTGAAGCTTTTCCTTATGCTTATATGGGCGTATTCCCCTACCAGAGTAACCTTGGGGAAGTTCTGATTAAGACCAATGAAGGTAATCCTGTAATGGCTATAAGTAATTATGGTAAAGGCCGTATTGTTGCCTTGGCTTATCCTGAAAGGGGATTCCTGCCAAGAATTGAAAACCCCTGGGAAACGGGAGTTCAATATCCTTATTGGGAATATATGTGGTCGTTGCTGGCGAGGTCGGCAGTTTGGGCAGCTGATAAAGAGCCGGCTGTTTTTATTGAGAAGGTAAGTAAAACTCCGAATGGTATAAGTGTTGTTTTGCGAAATAATTTGAAGGAAGCTTCTCTGTTCGTACAGGTTATGGATGATTTTGGTGCTGTTGAAGAAGAATCCTCTGTTTTGATAGGACCAAAACAAACAGGTGCAGAAATACCTTTTAAAAATAAACTTAATGGGGGAGGGCACATTGTCAACGTAACACTGAAAGGAGAGAAAGGTGTCTATGATTGGTATTCCCTGATGTTCCATACAACTAAAGTTGCTGAAATCGTTTCTGTGGTAAGTGACAAACCTGAGATTCCTGTCGGAGAAAAAGTTCATACCTCAGTCAGATTGAAAACTGATAAGTTTGTTAAGGGAATCCTTACTTCCAGGCTTTATGACAATTATGAGCGTCTGGTCGATGAACAAAAACTGGAAGTATCCTTTGTGGGAGAAAAAGAATTCAACATTGTTCTAAATTCTGAAAATATACTTACCAATCTGGCGAAATCGGATTATACCTTCGAAGTCAATGGTTATCAGTCGGATCATAAAGTTGCGGAGCATTTCATCTTGCAGCCCAGAATATGGAATGATTACGATGTTACAATGTATCATTTTGGGCCGAATCCTGTTCCAGGAGTATGGCCTGCCGAAGATCGCCAGTTGCAGGAATTAAATGTCACCACTCTTGCCGCTTATACCCTTGAGAATAGTAAGCATGCAAATTATAAAGTGCAGGCACAAACACGTATTAGCGGGGTGGAATCTCCTGACAAAGGTCCGGATAAGGATTATTATCTTGAAATGAAAAGAAAGTATTTGGAAACCAATGACAAACGCTTACTGATTAGAAAATACGGGCTTAAAGATTCTGTTTATCTGAATAAAGTCCGTGAAGAATTAAAAACAATGGTAGGCAAATGGAAAAAGTTTTCACCTTCAGCTTATTACACTTTTGAGGAGCCTTCAGTAACCTCTTATGATGACCCGTTAGACCTCTGTTTTGGAGAAAGTACTTTAGTCGCAATGCGCGAATGGCTGAAAAAGCAGTATGTGACTCTGGATGCACTAAACAAACAGTGGGGCACCGGTTTTAGTCGGTGGGAAGATGTCGTACCTGATGATTCCCGTGAAGCAAGACAAAGAGGGAATTATTCTTCCTGGGCCGACCATCGATCCTTTATGGAAATATGCTGGGCTGACTTGTTCAAATTTGTTCAGAATACAGTCAATGAAATTGATCCGGGCGGACTTGTTCAATTGTCTGGTACTCAGTCTACAAGCTCACACAACGGATACGATTACAGTCTGTTAGATCAGTATGTCGGTCAGATGAATCCTTACGATATAGGAAACCAGCTTGAATATCACCATACTTTTAATCCCAATCTTAAAGTGTCGGGGCAAGCGGGTTATGGAGCTTTAGGCAAAGGCGTACTATACGATTACTACAATCACCTGTTTTTAAAAGAGACCGGCGGATCTTATGTGTTTTGGCAGGTTTCTTCATTAAACCCCGACCTTCGGATTTGTCAGGCGGGAAAGGATATGAAAGAAGGTTTTGATGAGATGCTGAAAAGAGGCATTGGGAGACTAATAGGCTCGTATGAACCTGAAAATGAATTGAAAATCGCTATTCATTATTCCTACCCCAGTATCCATGCAGCTTGGATTGTTGATGGAGAAATAGGTATGAAAATGTGGGATAATGACGGTAAAACTTTAGCTCAACTTGACCGGGATCGGGATGGATGGGTGAAGATATTACATGATATGGGTGTTGGGTTTAATTTCATCTCATACAGCAATATTGAAAAGGGAGGACTAATATCCAATGGTTATAAGATACTCATATTACCTATGAGCATGGCATTAAGCGATGAGGAAGTCAAAAATATTCAAGACTTTGTAAAACGTGGTGGAATTCTTATCGCGGATGCGTTGCCCGGAGTTATGGACAATCATACAAAATTCCTGGGAAAAAGAGCATTAGCTGATGTATTTGGAATTAATGCCAGATCCTACACCCGCGAAGAGCTAATAACTCCTGAAAGTGAATCGGATTTGAAGGCTACAACTGCTGAAGTCTTGTTAAAGGAGAATAGTAAGCTTCAGATACTTCACAATAACTATGGAGAGGGTAAGGCATATCTCTTAAACTATTTTATGGATAAATATCCGGAGGAAAAGTTAAGCCATAATAACGAAGCATCTCTCGTTAAACTTAGGAACCTATTTGATAGAGAACATCTTAAACCTGGCATCAGTATCACTACTCTTGCCGGTAATCCTGAGAATGGCATAGAAAATTACGCTTTTTCTGATGTTAGTGGTTCGGCCCGATTATTAGGCTTACTTCCGGGGAAAGATGGTAAGGATAGAGAAGTACTCCTCCACCTTAACGAACCATTGCATTTATATGACATTTGTAACAAGAAATATTTAGGAGAGTCTAACGAATTCAAAATCAAAATCATTAACTCTGTTCCGGAGCTTTTTGGTTTATTACATGGTAAAATTGGAGGTATCAAAATCAGTACCTCACCCCAATCAAAGCGTGGAGAAACTATTACTCTTGGGTTAGGGATATCCGGAGAAAAAGTTAAAGGTCTTAATTCTGTTGCCACCATTGAGGTGATTAATCCGGAAGGGAGAAAGATCAATTATTACAGTAAAAATTGCGAAATCAGCAATGGTTCCGGCAGTTATAGCTTTAACATTGCACTGAATGATCCTAAAGGAATCTGGAAAATTCGTGTGACAGAAGTGATCAGCGGAATAGAAAAAGAGGTGTCAATTATTGTGAAATAAGAATAGAACATTCTAATTCTGATAATCAGTAATATGAAAAATCGAGACTTAAACTCAGTTTATTTATTGCTAATAGTTGTCATTTTGATGATGATGTCTTCCTGTCAAAGGGGAGGGAAGGCATACAATGGGAATATCGAAGGATATGAGATATTGACTCCGGCTCCGGGACCTGAGCCTCGAATCAATGGTCCGTTAGTGTACGGATGTCGTCCGGGGAATCCATTCCTTTATCGAATACATTGTCAGGGTGAGCGCCCTGTAAGTTTCTCTGTGGAAGGGCTTCCGTCAGGGCTTAATCTTGATCCATCATCAGGAATCATAACAGGAAAAACTCCTGTTGCAGGAGAAAAGCTGGCACTTGCTCCTCCTATGGGATGGAATCACTGGTATGCTTATTATCGGAGAATAACGGATCCCCTTATCCGTGAGGCTGCTGATGTTATGATCAGTTCCGGTATGGCAGATGTTGGGTATCAGTATATAAATATCGATGACTGCTGGATGTTGAAAAAAACCGATTCATTGCGAATGGATCAGTTAAGGGATATGAAGGGGGATCCTATTCCAAACCAAAATTTCCCTGACATGAAGGGTCTTACTGATTATATTCATGAGAAAGGGTTAAAGGCCGGTATTTATTCTTCCCCTGGTCCCCTTACCTGCGCAGGTTTTCTTGGCTCGTATCAGCATGAAGAACAAGATGCAAGACAGTATGCCGCATGGGGATTTGATTTCCTGAAGTATGATTGGTGTTCTTATGAAAATATTGCAGGAGAGGATCCTGGTCTTGAGGCTGCTATACAACCATTTCGAATGATGGGGGACATTCTTAAATCCCTTGATCGCGACATTGTTTATAATCTCTGCCAGTACGGAATGAAGAATGTCTGGGAATGGGGTGCTGAGGCAGGGGGGCATTGCTGGCGGACTGCAGGAGATCTGGGGTATAATCTTGACCATGTGTTTAATGTGGCGCTTAGTAATGCAGAACACAGGTCATATTCAAAACCAGGCGAATGGAACGATCCGGATTATATTCAGATCGGATGGTTTGGAAATATCCAGGAACGTTTGCAGCAAGTAAAAAAAACATCTATGGCTCCGGCCACTCAATATGCATTCATGTCGTTATGGAGCCTTATGGCCTCCCCGCTTTTTTATAGTGGAGCCATGTCTAAACTCGATGATTTTACACTGAACATCTTATGTAATCCGGAAGTTATTGAGGTGAATCAGGATCCCCTCGGTGAAAGTGGTATTGTCATCCATCATCCCGATAGTTGCTTTATAATGGTGAAAAACCTTATTGACGGATCTCAATCTGTTGGCTTGTTTAACAGGGGAACAGAACCGGCTGAAGTTACCGTACTATGGGAAGAATTAAACATTGAGGGGAGAAAGAGTGTTCGAGATCTCTGGCGACAAAAAAAGATAGGCATGTTTAATCATAAATTTACAGCGATAGTTCCTGCAAAAGGCGTTGTTTTGGTGAAAATCAGTGAGTTATAATGTGGGATACCTATAAAAAATGAAATATGTCATAGCTGCTTTATTTCTGTTTTTGTTCCCGTTTACAGTCTTTTCTTACACAGATGATAGTCACTACAGTACAACCTTTGGCACGACCAGGTTTTTCAGGGTTTTTACTCCTGCCGGATATGATGCGGGAAATTGTTCAAAGAGATACCCCGTAATCTATTATTTCCATGGATGTGGGGGAAGTTATAAAAGTAGCGGGCCCTATAGTCACAGAGATTTTGGTTTAACAGCCCCTGTTGCGATAGGCAGAACCTATGATCCGGACTACGAATACCCCAATAATGCTGATTTTGAAAATTTTGTATCTCAAAGGGATGTGATCATTGTTTGTGTTGACGGAAAAATATATGATCTTCCAAGTGGGTGTGGTGTCTATTTCCCTTCACAGGCAGGAACATGGAATGGAAACTATTACAACTTTTCTGCCTATATACGGGAGCTTTTTGATGTTGCCGATTCTCGCTATAATACAAAAAGAGGTCCGGAATTCAGAGCTATCTCCGGACTTTCAATGGGAGGCAACACGGTAATATGGGTTGCAGCTGCAAATCCCCATCTTTTTAGCAGTGCTTCGGAGTTTTGTCATTCACCAATCTGCTATGATGTTGGCGAGCCCGCTTATATGACTCCCATTGATGTTCAACAACTTTGGAGGAACCTGAGGGGACTTCCTTTTCGGCACTCAACAAATAACAGGGATTATCTCAGGTACTATACCAGCGAGTTGTATTCTACCTACTCCGGTGCAGGTTTTGATAATGAATTCTATCTTGCAGATTTCTGTAAGCACCATGCAGCCAGAGTTGATTTGCAATTTGACTTCCATGTCAACCATTTTTCTTCGCCAAAGGAAAATATTTCCTGCTTTTCTTATATCAACCTCTATCCCCGGTTTGAGGTATGGGGTTACGAGTTATCCAGTTCTAAAACCGGCAATGGCTGGATTTATCTTCATTCAGTGACAAAAAACGGCCTTGGTCTTTATACAAGGAAACGTCTTCCCTGGGGAAAAGGTCTTCCAAACTTTGATATTTCTTTAACCACACCGGCAATTTATGCTCCAAATAGCGTATATACTATTTCGCGCTACGCTTACCATAACGATACTTTTACGACTCAGGATATAAAAACTGATTCCAAAGGCAAGTTAACTTTATTATCGTCAGGAGGAATTGGTGAAGAGATTGGGATAATTGGCAAGGAACTACAACCTCCTGTTTTTGTCCTTACCGATACAATAAATGAGAATATTTACTTAGATAATAATGTTGAAACCCCACTTTCCTTTGATGTTGTAAACTTGTCTGCATCTGCGCAGAAAATTGATTTTATGGTTTCAACGGAGAATACTGAGCTACTGACAATATTAAACAATGTTAAACGAGTGGTAGTACCTGCTCGAAGTAAAGTGCGAGTCGATTCACTTTTTGTGTGTAAAGGAATTTATCTTTCTTCCTTCAGAAATAAAGGATATATTAAAATAGCATCATCAATTGATGGAATTATTCAGGACAGGGACTGTCTCATTCAGATAACGGTTAAAAACCGATCCCAATATGCAGAACCCTTTGCAATTAAAATCTTTGACGGTAGATCAGAACTACTTCCATTATTCAAATATGCCTGGAAGGAATGGAATGATCCTTTATCATCCGGCATAATAACTGAAGGTTCGGGAAATGGAAACGGGAAGGTTGAAATGGGAGAGACTTTTTCTATTTGGATACAGCCATCGTCATCGTTCGATTCTTTAGATTTGAAAACCTGGCATCCTGTTATCCCGATAAATACAGGAGATAATTCGGATATTAGTGTGGTAGGGATAAATCAGCATGATTTTAATACAGGAAGACCAGTCCTTTCGGCTGAGATTCGTCTCAATAGAAAACCCACCAAAGAGAATCCGGTAAGAATTCCACTTCAGTCTGAGTTCTTAAAGGTCCAGCATCTTGAGAATGATTGTCACAGAAATGTTGCTGATAATTTTGACTATTTCTACTACGAAATTCTATTATATGAAGATGGTACTGCCGGTATAGAAAAAATAAGTAAAAAGGACAAGCCTTAATGATGGTAAAATAATTCAACCATTGCAAGGTATAACAACTGCCGCGGACATATTCGATGAAATAAGCATTTCAGTTGTAAAACCAAAACCCAAAATTTTCCGAAAATAATTCTTACAATGAAAAATTTAATTTATGAAACCCTCATGAGCAAAAGCTCGCCAAAGGAGATGAGTATCTCTGAGGGCTCTCCCGCACGTTCGGGAACTTTTAAAAAAACAAATTATTACATATGAATTTTAAGATTTTCTGTTATATTTTATTAATAGTTTTCCCCAGCTCCTGCGGTGCAGGGGAAAACATCAAATCCGGATTTTCCTTTAAAGAAACACATCAGGGAATTGAACTGTTTGAAGGGGCAAATCCGGTGTTCTTTTATCAAAAAGGAGTCACCTCCCCTGACGGTGATTCTTTCTTTAACAATTACATACATCCATTGTACTCTTTGGATGGCGACACCCTTACCGAAGTATCCCCTAAGGATCATCCGTTTCATAGGGGAATTTTCTGGGCATGGCATCAGATTTATGTTGATACTGTTCGTGCCGGGGATAGCTGGATAATGAAAAATGTATCCTTTAATATTAAATCGGTCAAAACAAGTCAAAACGACCATTTGGCACAACTCAATTTGGATGTATTATGGAAATCATCTGTTTTTCAAAACAATAAACCATTCATCGAAGAGCATACAACTATTACAGTGCAAAAATCAACGCCAAAGTTCAGACTGATTGATTTTGAAATACGGCTTAATCCACTTGTTTCTGGCGTATTTATTGGCGGTTCAGAAGATGAAAAAGGGTATGGCGGCTTTTCTGCCCGAATTAAGCTACCTGATGATTTGATTTTTACATCAGAAATGGGACCGGTAACACCCCAATTCTTGCAAATTGAGGCAGGTCAATGGATGGATTTTTCCGCTTCATTTAATGAGACAAAAGGAGTAAACGGGCTTACAATTCTATGTCATCCAAGTACGCCGAATTATGTAGCTCCATGGATTTTAAGGCAACAGAAAAGCATGCAGAACATCGTTTTCCCGGGAAGGGAAAAAGTCAGATTGGCTGTTGATAGTACAATAGTTTTACGATACCGCATGATTGTCCACAAGGGTAGGGCCAACGAAATAGATATCCCAAAATTGCAATCAGATTATAATAAGCTTAGCTTTGATGGCAATTTTTTACCATAAATAAAGAAGTTAAAAATGAGAAAGCGTTTGAGTTATTGTATTTATCTGCCGGTAATTCTGCTAATTTTTGGACACACTGTTGCAAAGGCAAGTAACAAGGTAACCATAGCAACCATTGGGGTCTTTGGAGGAATGGCAAGTGAAGAGGAAAAACTTCAACCGCAAAAATCGGTAGATCGGATGATTGAATTTTGGAAGGGCGAAATAAACATGGTGCTTCCCTCGAAACCTGATCTGATAGTTCTGACCGAAGCATGTGACCGACCGCAAGGACTGGATGATGATCAGCAACATAGATACTATCGTGTTAGGAAAAATCAGATACTTGATTATTTCAAGTTAGTAGCAAAAGCCAATCATTGCTACCTTGCATTTGGGATGAAAAGAGATGTCGGAAATGATAAGTGGTTGAATTCCTGTTTCCTTTTGGACAGGGAAGGTGAAATTACCGGTATTTACAATAAAAATTTTCCAACCGTCTATGAAATAGAAGCAGGAATTAAAGCAGATACTGAGGCGCCTGTTTTTCAATGTGATTTTGGACGTGTGGCATGTGCAATTTGTTTTGATTTGAATTTTGAGGAATTGCGTCTTAAATACGAAATCTTAAAACCCGATATTATTTTGTTTCCCTCGAGATACCATGGCGGATTGATGCAAGCTTACTGGGCTTATTCCTGCAGGTCATTTTTTGTCGGGGCAGTTGCAGCAGTTGGATGCCCATCTGAAATACGTAATCCGCTTGGAGAAGTCATAGCTGCAAGCACCAATTATTTTCATTACGCAGTTGCTACAGTGAACCTCGACTGCCGACTTGTACACCTCGACTATAATGGACAAAAGCTAAAAGCTTTAAAAGAAAAATACGGGGAAAGAGTAACCATCCTGAATCCCGGTAAAGTGGGAGCGGTATTAATTACCAGCGAAGACAATAATGTCAGTATAGTTCAAATGATTAAAGAGTTTGATATTGAACTCCTTGATGATTATTTTACGAGATCACGAAAGTTTGTTTTTCAAAATGGGATTTAAGAATCAGACAAAAAATAAATTTTAAAAAACGAAATCATGAATTTATTTATTACCAGGTATTTTGTAAGCAGGCCGGAAAAATATTTTGTTTTCAACAGGCTGTTTGTCTTTGGAAGCATTTTCCTGCTTATGAATATTTATGATGTCCAAGGTCAGGAAGCCAGGAAGCTTATTGTTGAGGCCATTGAATATCCCGGAAGAGATCTTGTTATGTGGGATGGCTTGTATGCCGCCAGTGACGGGAAAGTATATTCGGGTTTAATTAATGAAGGAGTAAGCGCTCATTTTTATGTGTACGATCCGGTAGAAGCCCATATTACTACTGGAGAGGTCAGCAATTTGACTGCATGACTACAGGGCTCGATGGAACAATTTATTTAGGTGAGAGCGAACGCAAGTCACATTTATTCTTTTATATACCGCAGTAACCTTAACATGGCCAGATTAAATAGAGCAAAATATTAAAAGACTTCTTAAACTCAGACCTCCTGATCCCATCTCTGGGGATCAGTTAATTACGTTTTTTATGTCGCAAACACAAAATGTCGTAAATTAGCCAGAAAAAAATCAGATATGCAGCAGATACTTCCAATTTTCCCTGAGAATACAAAGATGGTGAATTATCAGGTTGGATTCAAACAGATGGATGACTTTGTCCATTATTTTGTAAATGGCATGCCATTTTATTGTCATGAGAAGGATGATAAGAACGGTTACCGTTTTGTATTGGCAACCCTGGTCAATAATAAGTTCTGCAGTATTAAAGAACTGAGCGAAGCATTAGGGGTAAACAAGAAGAATATAGAGCGTTATTCAAAAGATTTGCGTGAAAAAGGTATGGCGCACTTTTTTAACAGGAAGGAAACACGAGGGCGGTGTCACAAATTTACTCCGGGGAAAATAAAAGATGCCCAAAAGTTATTGGATCAAGAGTATTCACAGCAAGGCACGGCAAAAGCGATCGGGGTGAGTGAAAGTGCTATCCGTTACCATATAAAAGCAGGTACTTTAAAAAAAAAGTGAATGATTTGCCGGTGGTACGTGCCACCACTCCCCGGGAACGTGACATTGCCGATTTCCTGGCTTCTGACATGATCGGTGTAGGAGCCACACGGATAGAGGATCGGGTGTTTGCTGCATTAGGCTTGCAACAATCAGAAATCTCTTTCGATTCCTGTGAAAGCATTGAATACGGAGGAGTATTGTTTTTGCTCCCTTTCCTGTTAGCCAACGGCTTGTTGAGTTACAAAAAATATTATTCAAAGCGACTTTCAGGGTACTATGATTTTGATAGCACGATACTAACTGTGGCATTAATGTACCTGTGCCGGATAAAAAGTGTAGAACAACTCAAACACTTCAGTCCTGGTGAGATGGGGAAATTACTGGGTCTGGACAGGATCCCCGAAGCCCGCTGCCTGAGGGGAATGATTAAGGAACTGAGCGTACAGGAAAAAGCCTCTGAGTGGAATGCTTTTCTTTCAGAGGATTGGATAAACCAGGAAGAGACGAGTATATACTATATAGACGGTCATGTTCAGGTTTATCATGGGCACCTTGCCAATCTGGGCAAAAAACATGTAAGCCGCCAAAAGCTTTGCCTTCCAGGTATGATAGAATTTTGGGTAAACAATGCTGATGGTCTGCCCTATTTCTACGTTACCGGCCAGGTCAATGAGAAACTGCAAGAGATGATCACAACCCAACTGGCTCCCCGGTTGCTTGAGCTGACCGATGGTAAGGTTAGCCAACAGGAGCTTGACACGGATGAGCTACTTCCCAGGTTCACCCTTGTATTTGACAGAGAAGCTTATAGTCCCTCTTTTTTCAAACATCTGTGGGAGTCTTCCCGGATAGCAGTAATTACCTACAGAAAAAATGTAAATGATAAATGGGATGAGGATGATTTTTCTGCTTATGAAGTTGAAACCGAGGTAGAGACTACCATGTATCTATGCGAAAAAGAGGTTGAACTCAATGGCGTTAAGATGCGGGAAGTACGCAAGCTCACCGATAGCGGTCACCAAACCAGTGTGATTACAACCAACTATAAAATATCAACTGTTCTGGTCGCTTTATATATGTTTTCCAGATGGGCCCAGGAAAATTTTTTTAGGTATATGAGGCAGGAATACGATATAGACAGGATTGTACAATATGGTGTAGATGAATTAGATCAAACTATAAAGGTAGTTAATCGGGAGTACAGTAATTTAACACAAGAACTAAAAAAGTTAAGAGAAAGAAAAGCCCGTCGTCAGTCTAACCTTTATGTCCTGGAAGCAGAAAACATTGAAGGCGAAATGGGACAAACAGGGAAGAATATTGAGAAACAATTATATTTCAGGCAAGAGATCGAATTGCTTGAAGCAGAAGAACAGGAGATCCTGGCTCAAAGAAAACAACAGCCATATAAGGTAAGCATAGGTGAAATGCCTGAACATGCGAGATATAATAAACTGAAAACGGAAAGTAAGCATTTACAGAATATTATTAAGATAATCTGTTACAGAGCCGAAACAGCTATATCCAATTTGCTTGCTGCTCATTACAATAAAAGTTCCAATGAAATAAGAGCGTTGGTAAAGAGTATTATATTTGCAAAGGCTGATTTATATCCGGATTATCAGATAAATACTCTGACGGTCAGATTGAACAGCTTGGCAACACCCAGAGACAATATGGCGATAAGGGAGATATGTGAGACGTTAAACGATTACGAAGCGGTCTTTCCAGGCTCAAGACTCAAGCTGTTATTTAAAACTGCGACAATGAAACCTGCGAGAAGTCAGGAGTTCTGAAACTAATGAAAAGGAGATAATTAAATGAAAAAAATTATTATGAAATTCAGCAAAAAGGTTTTTATTTTGGCAGCAGTATGTGGTCTTGTGATCATATTTTTTAGCTGTGGTAAGAATCCGACTAAGGAAAATACAAATGAAAATGCAACAATAGCGAAAAAGCCGGAATGGCTTAAAGGGCCCATTGTATCAAAAGGATCAAATCAGGAACCTCTTATATTTCAAATAAGAAGAGGTGGTGTATCTACTAAAGTTGAAGAGAATTATTTACAATCACATAGTGCCCAAAATGTTAAAGAGATAAAAGAATTTGGCGGAACATTTTTTATGAGTCATGTTTTTAAAGGATTTGGGCTTGAAGCTGAGAAACCTGAAATTGAATTTGCAAAAAAACTCTCTCCTCTTTTGCATGAGAACGGGATAAAAATGGGAACTTATGTGGGCAGCTCAATCGGATATGAAACCTTTTTAGTTGAAATGCCTGAGGCTGAAGAATGGCTCGTGCCCAATTATCTTGGACAGCCTGTTACTTACGGAGATCAGTATTTTCGCAGGCGTCCATATTTTGCTCATCCGGGATATAGGAAATATATTAAGAAGGTCATTGATGTAGCAATAAATGAAATCGGTACCGATCTGATGCATTTTGATAATCCTGCTAATCAGGCTGTACCGGCAGTTTTTCATCATCCTTTGGCCATTAAGGAATTCAGAGAATTCCTTAAAAACAAGTATAGTCCGGAAAGACTAAAGGAACGTATTGGTTTTTCCGATGTAAGTAAGATAGTCCCCCCTGCTTTTCCCAATCCGGAGGCATTTCAAACTTTTGACGATCCTGTTACCCAGGAATGGATCGATTTCAGATGTCAAAAACTCGCGGATTATTATAAAGAGATGAAAAGCTATATTCGTAGTTTGAATCCTGAAGTAGCAGTTGAAGTTAATCCTCACGGGATTACAGGTGCTAACAGGGCGTGGGAAAGCAGTGTGGATTTTCCCAGACTTCTTGCCAATACCGATGTTTTTGTTTGTGAAGATGGTAATGATGCATCTGTTACTGAGAATGGAATACTTGTATCCAATATCCGATCGTATAAAGTTGGTCGAACCTGCAATAACGTAGTATTTAATAGTGTAGGTGATTCCCCCGTCATGGCAGCAGAAACCATGGCATATAATCCATATTCTTTTGACAGTCCTGGTAATTCGCTTAAAAAATATGTTACATTTTATCATAATCAATTTGAACACTATGGTAATACCAGGAATATTGCTGATGTTGCTATTCTCAGGAGCTTTCCTTCAATGGCTTACAGTAACTACAATACACATCAGAGCGTTATACTTTTTGAACAGGTTTTAATTCAATGCAAAATACCATTTGACATTATTTTTGATGATAACCTGAAAGATCTTTCAAAATACTCGGTGCTCATTTTAGCAAATCAGGAGTGTTTGGGAGATGATCAGCTTGAATTGATTAGGGAATTTGTACGTAAGGGAGGAGGCCTGGTTGCAACTGAGAACTCTTCATTATATGATGAGTGGAGGAGAAACAGACAAAGTTTCGGGTTAAAAGATCTTTTTGGTCTGGAAAGGCCAACATCTATCAGATCAATAAGGGGCCAGGATGGTGGAGCAATGGAGTCAATCCAGGAATACGAATTAAGACAATCAGGGAATACAACAAAAACCCAATTTGGGAAAGGGAAGGTGGCTTATATTCCAACAATCGAGCCATCCATTAACAGGCCACCGACTGCAGCAATGGTAAATAAATATTGGAAGTTACCCGTAAATTATTTGGAAATGGCAAATGCAATAAAGTGGGCATCGGGTACTGATTTGTCAATCGATGTGCAGGCACCATTAACAGTAACAATAGAATTAACAGAGCAGGAAGACAGGAACAAGATGATGCTTCACCTCATAAATTACAATATTGAGAAAGATAAATTAGTGAAAGATATAAAAGTGAGCCTGAAGATTCCAGAAGGGAAACAAGTCAGGGAGTTATTTTTACTTTCTCCTGATAGAGATGGAAGTGAATCCCTCCCTTTTACTACCAAAGATGGACGAGTTGTTTTTAAAGTGCCACATTTGGAAGTGTATGATTTAGTGGTGGTTAAATTATGATAATTTTATTAATGGTTGTAATTATTTCAATCCTCAAATAGCAATTTAAACCTTTATATAATGAAAACCAAACGTAGAGAATTTATAAAATTAACCAGTCTGGCCGCGATTGGTTTGGCCGGTGCCGGTATTTTACCAGGATATGCTGCCATACAGATACCTGAACCGCAAGAACCGATCGACCCGGCACCGGAATGGTTGCGAAAGGCGGATATGTTTACCGATCCTGCATGGTATATAGCAGCTGATAAGCCCGACACTCAAAACTCCGTATGGAAAGGATACGACCTTGAGTTAAGGGATGTATTGGTTGAAAGGAAAGTTAGATTAGCAGCAGCGAATTGCCTGAAGAAAATCCATGAACAGGTACCGGTGGTTATAGATGGAACATTTGACGGTACTTCCATTAAAGGGGTGTCGCTTATTTCACATGTCCCCGTCAGCGAGACGGCCTTCAGGCAGGCCCATGAACAGGGATTTAGAGTTGTACCTTATGTTCATTTCACTGACATTCACTCTTTTTATGCTGACCAGGATATTTTTCAATTTCAACACCCTGAAATACTTCTCAAAGATGCCGAGGGCAAATGGGTTCATCTCCCTATGGACGGGACTGACAGAGTATATCGGCATCTGGTCTGTACCAACAATCCCAGCTATTGTAAACTTTCGCTTGCTTATGTAAAGAAGATTATGGACTGGGGGGCCGATGGTCTGTTTATCGATAATACAAATAAACGAAGAGAGTGCTTTGCTCATAAATTCACAAAAACCATCAACCCTGAGTTTGGTCCTTATGTTCATGAGCATATTTATCCTGATGCCACGCATAATTATGCTTTCGGACGTTTCCTTCAGTCGGTACGTGCATTAGTTAAAAGCTACGGTGAAGATAAGATAGTCATTCTCAATTCGGGCATCGGTGAAGAATTTCAGAATAAGGGCGACTGCTGCGAGTGGGAATCATTCATTTTTAGTGGGGCTTCTGAAGGAAGGCGCCATACGTGGGCGGATGTTAAAAAGAGAGCTCAGGAAAATGCATGGTTCACGAACGCCGGCCGGCGGATAGAAGTTTCGTCTTCTCTCAACCCATCCCGAAAAGAAGTCAAAGACGATGCTTACTGGGCATTCTGTGCTGCCAAGCTGGTGGATTTTATCTGGTGGGCTACACTGAAAAATACGGGGGCAGAGCAACTTTACCAGGTGCATTTGGGTAAAGGTCTTCAGCCGTTGCAGGAAGCAGATCAGTTAGCATACAGAACTTTTGAAAATGGAGTAATAGCCCTGAATGACAGTTCGCAAAATAGAACAATAGATATTAATTTACCATCCCAATTTAGGTACAAACAGCTTTTAGATTCATATGATAGCGACAGACCAATAAAAATTGTTAAAGGGCAAATCAAGGTTACGATTCCGATGCAGGCGGCCAGGGTATATCTCGTCCCACAGAAATCTTAACATTTGCCAGATTAATTAAAGCAAAACATTTAAAGATTTCCTGAACTAACGAAAAGGAGATAATTAAATGGAAAAAATTATTACGAAATTCAGCAAAAAGGTTTTTGTTTTGGCAGCAGTATGTGGTCTTGTGATCATGTTTTTTAGCTGTGGTAAGAATCCGACTAAGGAAAATACAAATGAAAATGCAACAATAGCGAAAAAGCCGGAATGGCTTAAAGGGCCCATTGTATATTCTGGAAGTAATCAGGAACCTCTTATATTTTTATTCCTTTCTCGTATACATTTGAATCTAATTTAGATTTCACTTTTAGCCCCTTGGATGTTCGTGTTGATGCTATTAAATCCACTACTAATTGTATATTTATTAATGGCCTTGCCCGCCAATTCATTGTGATGTGCGAAAATAATCGATGCTCTATTTTATTCCATTTGCTTATGCCTGGAGGGAAATGACTCACCGATATTTCTTTACCAATTTCATCTGCCAAAACTTGCAGTTCAATTTTCCATAATCTGCTTCTTGAACTATTGCTTCCTCCGCCATCAGCTGTGATATATATCCGGTTTGATTTGCTGAATTTTTCTTTTCCCATTTCATGCCACCAACACCTAATTGTTGATACTGCAAAACTGGCAGTATCATGGCTGATGCCAACACTTACCCAACCTTCATTATTAGCTATATCATAGACCCCATAAGGAATGGCTTTACCTAAATCTTTGTCTATAAAGTCGTATACCTTTACCGTTGTAGGGCTTCCCGTTGGAACCCATTCTTCGCCTTCATTTTTAAAGTTACCAATCAATTCCTTTTTCTTACAATCAACTGATATTACTGGATCATCAGCCGCTAAAAAATCTTTTGCAAGATCATTAATAAAATTAAACTGTGCATCTCTATCAATATGGGTGCTGCCTTCATCTGTTTTCCGATTTCCCTGTAAACTATATCCTTTGTTTTTTAGTTAAATATCTAAATACTCGGGGAATAAAATGTTTGAGTCAGCTCCGAAAAGTCCGAGTTCACTAATTTTCAACTTCTGTACCACTGACCCCTAAAGGGGAACTCGTTGAAAATCAGCGAACTCTTCAAAGTCCCCTTCAGAGCCTGTCCCGATTTATCGGGAGGATTTAGGGGTTTTTGACTTTTCGGAGTAGCCTCGTTTTAAAATTTCAAAATGTTTTCCACATCATCAAAAATTGCCTCTTTGGTAATTATTTTATGTCCTGATGAATCAGATTTAAGATCGAGGTACTGCAACTTTCCCTTGATTGGCATATTCATTATGTAGGGCTTGCAGTCGGGCAATGCTTTCATTGCTTTTTTAGCCCCTTCATAAAGTGCAGCGCGTGTTTCTTCAAAAGGATAGAGGATTGCTGCCTCACGGGATATTCCCTCTTTAACCGGCACAGTTACACAATTGTTTCCCAGGAATTGTCGTGCTTCTCTACAAGTAGCTACATCACCAGTTACTAAAATCGTTGGAATTCCATATTTTCCGGCTATTGCTGCACATTGAGCCAACTCCCCTGATTCGACACCATTATACCAATATCGGTTCTCAGGCCTTGACGATTGTGTGTGGTTTAATACTCCATCGGGAGTGCCCATCATCGCATGTGCCCCAAACTGAACCAATCCTGCAAACGATTCATTCAATCCCCAAAGAGTGCATGATCTTGGGATTCCTGTGAGATATTTTGCATCCGATACCATCATGTGGGGAATTACAGATTGGGATCCATGTCCGTCCACTACCAGAATTTCGGTTGCTCCACCATCCCGTAACCCGCGAACAACAGCTGACAGGTCGTCCATAAAATACTCACATGCCTGTATATTCAAAGGTGAATCTTTTTCCCTTGTCTGGGCAAACTTGTACACGCCACTTATCCCTTCCAGGTCAGTAAAAATATAGATTTTCTTCTGCGCAGCGACGGGGCACGTGACTACCAGACAAGTAAGCATAACCATCATGATCATTCGAAACATAAGATCTTTTGGTGTTTTCATAACTGGATTACTAAATGAGTGTGTCGTAACATATTAAATACTATTCATTCATAGGTTTTTCTTTTAATCCTTCAATCGCTACGTTATGAGTTTTAGAATAATCTTTCATGACATTCATTAATTGGGCTTGCCATTTTTCAATCTCCATCCTTTCAAAAGGAGCGAGCATGTATTCTAAGCCTAACCTGCGATCGGCAAAATGATCTTTCACATCATCTAATACGTGTACGAATTTCCTGCCATTTACAGTACGGCATTTTTCAAACCTGCTTTTCTCCCAAGTGGTTGTGAGTTCAGTTCCTACTTTCTTTTTCTCTTTCAGAATATTTCCGGCTAAATTATAGGATTGAACCATAAGACCCATTGCGAGGGTACGATCATCTGTTGCTTTTGATGCTTTTATCAAACAATTCTCAATTGTAACCCAATTCAATAATGTATGAATTGTATATCGTTCCAGGTAGGCAATCGAGAGGAGCACTTCCAGATTATACTGGTTGCGACTAACTCTTGACAAGTTGTGCATAAGAAGGTTAATTAGCCTGTCGTTATCACGCGCAAGCGTAGATGCTCTTTCAATTTTTCCGGCATATTTATTACTAAAAACAGATTCTGACCCTATGGCTGGGATTGGCAGGGTCGCAAGAGTTTCATCAAAACGTTCGGTATCAATTCCCTTGCCATCCGAATTCCCGTATCCCGGCGCTCTTTCTTTTGATATTACGTTATCCCACAAATCCTGATAAAATTGGGAACCATCTTCAAGTAAACGATATACTTCTACCATATCCGGACTGTCATAACCATAGAAAGCATCCATAAAATCTGCGGTGCTTTGTTCGGGTGTAGGCTTGCCAACCGACCAGGCATATTGAGTACCGGTTACCCAACCCAACCAAAACAGTTCGTTATGTAAGCCTGAATCATCCCATGCTGCAGTAAAAGACCCTATCAGATTAGCTCCCCTGTTAAGGGCATTAGCACCTGAAACAGAAGCACTATGAATTCTCCCTTTTTCAGATCCCTGAGTAGGAAAATAATTAGGGAAAAGGCATTCAGAACCTTGAATTGAGTTATAAATCAGCTGTTGAATTCCTGCCTTATTTAGTTCATTAATCCACTCCTCACTCACGACGCCATCAATCATACCTGAAGGTAATTTATGAATATCTTCGGGTAATAAAGGATATTCTATCCACGAAATCATTCGCCGGCCGCGTTCTGACATCCATTTGTTCATCCGGTTAACGTAATCCACCCATGCCTGACTTCGGTTTACATCGTTATATTCTTTATTGCATTTTTCACATATTCCGGCAAAATACACCTCATCGGTAGAGACTAAGAAGTAATCTACGCCGGGAGTGGCATCAATCATATCCTGATACATATCCTGGATGAGCTGCATTGCCTCTTCATCACACATACATATTTGATAATTACTCCCGTCTGCCTTTAAGTGAGCAAATTCTTTATGTTTTAATACATACGCAAAATGTGCAGGAGCCTGAACATCCGGTACTAATTGGATAAAACGTTCACGGGCATAGCCAGTCAGATCCTGCATTTCGGCTTTTGTGAAAGCGCCCGGAGCGCCAATAATTGGATGGCTTGGATATTCGTATTTGTCTTCTATCTCAAAAGCAACCGCATTAACTTTAAAATATGCAGCCCAGTCTAAATAGCGTTTTAAAGTTTCGATCCTGTCCTGATGATGTTTTGTATCCCAATGTATGAAACGTAATTGTAGGTCAGGCCAATCTGTTATTGTTCCCTCAGGTAATGAAAAGCTACCGTTCTTTTCAGGATGCAATAGTTGCAAAAGGCTCTGTACCCCATAGAATAAGCCTGCACCGGCATTACCGGTAATTTTAACCAAGCCAGGTGTAATTACCAGACGATAAGCCTGCGATGCAATTTCGGGAGCCAAATCCTTGTTAACACTACCTGGTATTATTTCCAGAATAATTCTGCTTTCCCCTTTTCCTGTAAATTTAATACCGCAAAGTTCCATCGCCCCCGATTGAAGCCTCTTTAGAGCAATACTGTTAGCATCAAGTTTAGTGTCGATTATCCAACCCTTGTCGAATACAAGTTTTCTTCCTGTCACTTCAATTTTTTGAGGAGCAGGTATCAGACTATATCCCATTCCCCTAAGATCATTCACAATGCCAAAGCTAACTGATGAAGGAAAAAATAATAAAAGGAACAACATAATTCTAATTGCCTGATAAAGGGATATTTTCCTTTGAACCGATTTATTATCAACAATAGCTGATTGTAAAATAGATGGGAAGCATGATTTTTTTTTCATAATGGTTATTTTTTTGGTAAATAAATTCTTCTTGCATTTTTCGAGTAAATCTTATCAACAACTGTTTTGGGGAGGTGTAACCTTTTAAATCCGGGGACAATACCCGAACCTGTCATTAATTTGTCCGTATTAAAATATATCCAATCCCTCATCCATAGTTCATGAGCTTTTCTTCTTTCTTCTTCCGGATTTTGGGTGTCATCAATAATGATATCGGTTCCGTATAATAGGCGATCCTGATATTTAATTATAAAATCATATACTTTACCATAATCCTGCACTGACTGGTATTGAAGGTAGCAAATTCTCTCTGTCAGGTCAACAGACATAAGAGGAAAAGTATCAAGTCTTTTTGCCAACTCATCAACGCTCCATTCCAGACTTCCCAGATGGGCACCAACATATACCAAATCAGGATGTTTTTTCAACATTCGATCCCTTCCATCAATATGCATTTCATAGGTTGGATTCTCCGGATGTAAATACATGTGGTATTCAGGATTCTTACTAAAGTAATCAATGTCTCCTGAAATCTTCATTTGATTGATGGGTAACCAACAACTTTTGGGTTCTCCGATATGTCCGGTCAGCGGAATTTGATTATTTTCCAGGTAGGAAAATATTGGATCAAAAACAGTATCGTCAACGAAAATATTTTTCCCATCTCTGGTTTTTTCACCCATTCCAATATTTTTCCAGACTTTCACCCCGACAGCGCCTTTAACAAAGGACTCCTTCAGATATTTCAATACTGAATCCTTCCAATCAGGTTGTTCAAATCCTTTTACACGAAATGTTGTCAAATAATAATATCTGTCGGGATAACTTTCGTGTTGTTTTATTGAATATTCCTGCTGTGATTCAATTGAATCTTCAGGGAATGCATCAACATTAATACTTATAAAAATAAAATTATCTTCAACTGCCTGTTCATGTAGGGTTGGCTCAAAAGTATTAATATGAATATGAGCATCAATTTTCTCGACTTTGTTAAAATCTTCGATTGAATAGTAGTCCGTGTCATTATATTTATCAGATATTTTCATATCGGTATTTCTTACATCTTTAAATTTAATTTTATTACTCACGAAAACGACCTCAGTTTCTTCTATGCGCGGTTTAAGCTCGATAAGTCCGTCCTTTGTTTCCACAAATGTTTCCCAACCGCAGGAATTATTTTTAAAAATATTATAGTTTCATCTCCCAGCCTTTTTCATAAGTCCGAGACCAATATTTCAATGCCTCTTTATCATTTAGTATATGTCCGGTTTCAGGATCAATTTCAAGAGAATGCCCGACTCGTTGGGCAATATTGCCAAGCTGAACAAGTAGTGTACTCTTATTTGCAGAATCAATATCAGCATTAAGTTTACTGCTTCCATCCCGTATTCCGTCAAAGAAATTCCGGATATGAATGAAATCGAGGTCTTCAGAAGGGTTAACCAGATTTGTTGTATTAACTATTTGTTCTTCATTTACTTCTTTAACAACGGCGCCACCAAGATCGAAGATTGTGTAGTTGTTCCCGCCAGGAAATAACATACTTCCTTTTTCACCATAAAACATTACTCCTGCGGCACTCCCTTCGATGGGTTTTCCATTACAGCTTCTACCTTCCCAATTTATGGTAATTTCTTCCTTAAAGTCAAGATTAATTACTTGTGTATCCGGCGTTTCCCAGTCATCCTGGTATCTATATCTTCCTCCGTTTGAACTCACCTTAACAGGATGTTCCACTCCTAATCCCCATCTTAAAAGATCGATCATGTGAGTGCCATTATTCAAAGCTTCACCTGTTCCCCAATTCCAATGCCAGTGCCAATTGTAGTGAACCAGATTGTCTTTGTATGCTTTTCTTGGTGCAGGGCCTTGCCAAAGATTCCAATCTAACCATTCTGGTACAGCTGTTTCCTTCCCGATTCCTATTGGCCCCCGGTTATTTGCATACCATCCTTTCCCAAAATAGGCACGTCCGATTACTCCGTCTTTTATCTCCTGCATACCCATTTGAACATTTGGGAAAGAGCGTCTCTGATTGCCCAATTGCACAGCTTTACCATATTTAGATGCTGCCTTTACAAGGATTTCACCTTCATTGGGATTATGACTGCTTGGTTTTTCAAGATAGACATGTTTCCCTGCTTGCATGGCAATAAGGGCAGCGGGAGCATGCCAATGGTCGGGAGTCGCAATTACCATTGCATCGATATTTTTGTCCTGAAGTGATTCCCGAAAATCCCGAAAACCTTTAGGTTTATTGCTCTGGTATGTCAATACTTCTTTTATACATTTTTCAATTGCTCTGCTATCCACATCGCAAATGTGAACTATTTCACAACCTTTTTGCTGTGCAAAGCTTGTGGCTAATGCTTTTCCTCTCGAATTTACTCCCATTACTGAAACTCGTATTTTTTCATTCGAGCCAATAATGCTGCCATAGCTTTTTGCACTAAACGAGGGGAGAATTCCTCCAACAGAAACAGCTACAGTAGCTGCTGTTGCATTTTTAATAAAGTCTCTTCTTGAAGTTGATATCATAATATTAAGGTTTTATATATTGTTTTATTTTTCAAACAGAAGTTCACCAAAATATTTAGGCTGGTGATAATCAGGATCCTTAGTGCCGACCGGATTCCATGTCAGATAATGCGGAGTGGAAGTTTCATCTCCACATTTATAGAAATTTGCCGTTGCATTAAGTCCTTTTAGTTCCAAATCATTATCATAGACAAAACATTCTTTTGGTATGACCACCATCATTTCCCAATGATATCCACCAATTTTCTCTTCAAAGGGCTGTTTTCCCAGGGAAGATTTTACTCTGATAAGTTTAATGTTTTCAGGATCAATCAGTAATTTATTTTTCACTGAATTATAACCAACATGAGGTACACCTACACAGTTGAATTCAAAATTGTAATAAGACCCATCCTTATTTGGTGAAAAGAAAAATTCAACGCAACTATCTTTGCATACAGCCCCATTTACCTTGGTTTCTTTTGCCCTGACAGTATCTTCAGAAACGCTAAATTTTAACCAAATCTGATTCTGACAATATGCTATTTTAAATTTCACAACAGGTTTGTAAGCGTATGAAGGCCAATTAATAGTGTCAATAAATTGATATTCGCTGTGCATTTCAAGCAGTTTTTCTGCAATTTCAAGATCAATAGCGCCTTTAAAATCTATCTTCCTGACTATCAACTTCTTCACAATCTTTTCTTCAGCTTTGTTTGCCAACACGTTGATTTTTTTTGCAAATCCATAGAGAGTACCAGCGGCCGAAACAGCTAATGTACCTGCAAATGCTTTTTTTATAAATTCCCTGCGCTGGTTTTTCATTTCTCAGTTTTATTATTATTTTGATATTTTTTATTAATTTATTTATTAATCATACCTCACTTATTTAAGAGACAACAGAGTTGCATTTCTCATGTAAAATGGCCTATATTTATTTTCATTACATTACTTAGCCTGCATTATTCATGCAGAAGATAAAAGACAAAAGTAAAAAGATGAAAGTCAGGCATTTGCAAACCATTTTCAATATTCTTTTTTTAAATTGATTTTTATGCTTGTTTTTCATAATGTCTTGAACCTTTTGTCTTTAGCCTTTTATCTTTTGTCTTTTTAGAAGTTTATGAATTAATCAGATTAGATCTATTATTTTTTGCGCGTATCTTTAACTGAGAAAAGAAATGGTCTGAAATTTCTTTTCCAGTTTGATGAGAAATAACCAGGAATGACCTCAAATAAATATATACCCGGAACGATTTAAAAGGGCTTCGGAATATATTAGCCGAAATTGTATTAAATGATATGTACTCGGTTCTCGTTGCCGGGTACCAGGCGCTATGAGAAATTGCCCAGTACCCAGTACCCAGTACCCAGTACCCAGTACCCAGTACCAAGCACCGCCTTCTCACTTTTACCTGATATGTTTGAGGATCTTTTCAAACAGGTCGTGGGGTTTAAAAGGCTTAAGTACATAATCATTAATACTAAGGTCTTCAATTTTGTCATGGCTCTCAGACATAATAGCAGCTGTGAGTGCAACAATCGGTATGTCCCTGATTTTTGGGTTATCTGACTTTCTTATAATTCTGGTAGCTTCAATACCGTCCATGATTGGCATATGTAAATCCATCAGGATGAGATCAAAATCTTCTTTTTCAATTAATTCAAGAGCCAATTGTCCATCTTCGGCACGCTGAACAGTTACTCCCCAACCAGTTAGGAATTTATTGGCAACAAAGTAATTTATTTTATTATCTTCCGCAACAAGAATCTTTTTACCTTCAAGTCCGGTAAAATTCTCTTTCATATCAGGAGTTTGTACTTGATTATCTTTTTGATTAACTCCTAATTTTAGAACAAATGTAAATGATGATCCTTTATTGGGCTCACTTTCGATAGTAATAGTTCCTCCTTGCAGTTCGACTAGTTTTTTACAGATTGATAATCCCAGCCCTGTACCTCCGAAATGTCTTGTTGTATCACTGGCTGCCTGGGTAAAGCTGTCAAAAATTGAAATATGTTTGTCTTTTGGAATACCAATTCCTGTATCTGCAACGATAAATTCTATTTTTGAACGATTATCTGCTCGTTCCAACTCTTGTATACTTACGGTTATGCCACCTTCATTTGTGAATTTCAGCGCATTTGAAAGAAGGTTAGAGAGAATCTGGTTTAGTCTTATCGGGTCACCTATTACCTCAATTGGGATATCGCTGGCTTTCTTAATATTGAAACTGAGATTTTTAGCTTTTGACCTGAATGAATATGATCTCATTATTTCATCCAGGAAGTCGCTAAGATTAAACTGTATTTGTTCGAAAATAACTTTCCCCGATTCCATTTTATTGTAATCGAGTACATCATTTACGAGTGTAAGAAGATGATTGCCAGAAAATTTAAGGGTTTTGATAAAGTCCATCTGGTCTTCACGGGGATTTTCCTGCAATAGGAGGTTTGTTATCCCTATCACTTCATTTAACGGTGTTCTTATTTCATGACTCATTGTTGACATAAAAAGCTGTTTGGTACTTGCTGCTTCTTCTGCCTTCTGGCGGGCATGAACCAGGTTGTCAATCATTATTCTACGCTGAATCGCAATCGCAATTTGATTTGCGATAAATTCAAGTATGTTCAGGTCCTCATGGTTAAATTTATTCTCATCATTATAATCCTGAAGACACATTACTCCAATTGTGTCACTTTCAACGATCAAAGGAACTCCCATCCATATTTTACAGGGAGTCCCAATAAGTTCGATATCACCCGACTCCTCAAGAAGCCTCAGATCATTTTCTCTCAGCAACACAGGTTTATTGCTTTTTATCACCCATCCTGTTATTGTCTTTTTGGTGGGGGTATCATAAAAATTGTCTTTCTCGTCTTTAAAAAATGGGAGCGAGAGGGTATCAGATTCCTTATCGTAAAGTGCTATAAAAAAGTTATTTATATCCCATATCTTACTTAGTTCCTGTACAATTATTGGATAAATCTCTTTTATATCATACTGTTTAAGAGCAGCTGTTGAAATGTTGTATAGTATATCCTGAAGAAGTTGATTCTTTTTTTCAATTGTAATATCCCTGTAAACACCCATGTGAGCTACTATCTCATTGTTAATCACAATAGTTGTAGCAATAAGCGACACTAGAATTTTATTACCCGATTTATCTTTTCTATAAGTCTGGCAAACCTCTTTTTGATTTTTTGATGCGAGGCTGTCAATAGTTAAAGCTTCCTCATTGAGATCATCGGGAATAATGAGGTCATGAATGTTATTGCTAACAGCCTCTTCTGAGGTAAACCCAAAAAGATTTGTGAACTCTCTGTTTACCATAGAAATTAAACCTGTAGAGTCTGTAATTGAAATAGCTGCAGGTGTGGAATTGAATAATTGTTCAAGAAATGCCTTTTCCCTGATAATTTGACTTTCATAATTTGTTTTGTAATTCGCGCGATAAGATGCCAGTTCCTTTTCTAATTGTTTGTTGACCTCAAGCAACTCATTGTATTTCTCAAGATAATCCATTGTATTGTTAGTGTCAATTACATTTTAAAAATAGTGTTTTTAACTTGATTTATTAAGTGAGTAAAAAAAATAGATACTTCTTTTAATTTTGTTGTTTTATATTATTCTCCATGAAATACTTACAGAATTCAGTAAGTCCACACTGGCCACAAAGAGGTTTTCTTGCTTTGCAGATATATCTTCCATGAAGTATAAGCCAGTGATGAGCTTTATGAATCAGGTCAGATGGGATATTTGCTGAAAGTTGATTTTCAACCATTAGCGGTGTTTTTGCATTTTTCACCAGGCCAATTCTGGTTGATACCCTGAAAACGTGTGTGTCTACAGCCATAACAGGTTTTCCGAAGATGACAGAAGCAACCACATTTGCTGTCTTTCTTCCAACCCCCGGTAGTCGCTGTAATAACAAAGGTTCTGAGGGTACTATTCCTTCAAATTCAGAAATAAGCATTTTTGACATTCCGGAAAGATGTTTTGACTTGTTGTTTGGATATGAACATGATTTGATATATTCGAAAATATCTTCTACTTCAGCTTCTGCCATAGCTTTAGCAGCGGGATATTTTTTCAGCAAAGCCGGGACTATCATATTTACTCTCTTGTCAGTACATTGTGCTGAAAGAATTACTGCAACAATCAATTCAAATGGATTTTTGTAATTAAGTTCTGTTTCTGCGATTGGATGGTTTATGAGGAAATATGATATTGTCCGTTTAAATCTTTCTTTAATAGTCATCGTAGTGTAAATATTATAGTGTGAGTAAGGTAACACTTTTTATCTTTGCACAATATTGATTATTTATGATAAGTTACCTGCAGGCTGACAATATTGCCAGACGATTCGGTGATCGTCTGCTTTTTGAGAATATAAGTCTTAATATCAATGAAGATAATAAGGTTGCCCTTATTGCTGTCAATGGAGCAGGGAAATCATCGTTACTTGATATCTTAGCAGGGAGGGATAATCCTGATAATGGCTCTCTCAGCCTTAAACGGGATTTGAAGGTGGCATATCTTCAACAGTCTCCCCAACTGAATGAATCAAATAGTATTATCGATGAACTTTTTAGTACAGACAGTCAGATAGTAATAACAATCAGGGAATATGAAAAATGTCTTCTTGCAGATTCTCCAGATAAGCTTCAGGAAGTAATTCAACGCATGGATGATCATAAAGCATGGGATTATGAAGTAGCTGTTAAACAGATACTATTTAAACTACAACTAACTGATCTTAATGCAGTTATAGGGACTCTTTCTGGTGGACAGAAGAAGAGAATTGCTCTTGCAAAAGTTCTTGTGGAAGATGCTGACCTGCTTTTACTTGATGAACCTACGAACCATCTTGACCTGGATATGATCGAATGGCTTGAGGGATATCTTATTAAGTCAAAAAAGGCTTTTTTGATGGTTACTCACGACAGGTATTTTCTCGACAGGGTCTGTAATGTTATATTGGAGCTTGCTGACAATGATTTGTACAGATATGAAGGAAATTATGAATATTTTCTTGAGAAGAAACAGAGTAGGGAGTATTCTGAAAAAATGAATACAGAAAAAGCCAGGAACCTTTTTAAAACTGAACTTGAATGGATGAGAAAGATGCCAAAAG
>Ga0307377_10000484_pt1 | contig 53130 bp, 69 predicted proteins | sample TR3MG_FD_202535 | JGI IMG/M metagenome (GOLD analysis project Ga0307377, IMG submission 202535) | Soil microbial communities from Risofladan, Vaasa, Finland - TR-3 | ecosystem: Environmental > Terrestrial > Soil > Coastal area > Acid sulfate soil | place: Finland: Risofladan, Vaasa | collected... | reverse complement strand
TGATGGGTGACATAGAGGACGCGCTCAAGGGCACGACCGAGCAATACCGTAACATGGCGTTGGAAGTCCTATTTGGCCGCCGCGCCATCGCGGGTATGATTAATGTGCTGGAATACGGCGCTGATGGCCTGCGCAAGTACTCTGCCGAAATAGCCAACAGCGGCGGCACAATGAAGAGCGTAACGGACTGGCAGATGGCCGCGTTCCTGCACCAGCTCGGCCGGGTCGGGCAAATGATCCAGCGTGTATCGCGGCTGGTCGGGGAGTCGCTCGCCCCGCGGATACGCGCGTTCGCGGACCTGCTGGGCGCCCGCGTCGAGGTTTTGCGCGAGTGGATGGAGGCACACCGTGAGCTGGTGGCCCAACTCGCGTTGACAGTTGCGAAAATCGGCCTGCTGCTCACGGCCATCGGGGCTCTCACAATCGCCATTCCCATAGTGGCGCTCAACATAAAAATCCTCATCGGCCTGCTGACATCGCCACTGCTCTGGGCTGTGGGTGCAGTTGTTGTCGCCTTCTATCTCCTGCGTTCGGCGTTCAACGTCACATGGGACGGCATGGGAGACATACTCAACAAGTTCGCCAATACGTTTGAGCAATGGGGCAAGGACTTTGCGGCCAACTGGGAAGATAGCGTTATTGGTCAGATGGGAAAGGTGTTCAAGGCATTCATCAACCGCGCCATCCACGGCTGGGTGTTGATGTTCCGCGCCATAAAGTTAATAATAAAGGACACCGAGATAGCATGGGGTGATATGCTGATGCGGTTGCTACCTGCAACGGCAATACCCAGTTTTTGGCTGGTGCGGTTCTTGGCCTCGCGCAAAGAGGGGGGTATCACGGATACAATCATCGGGGATCTCGTTAAAGCCCTGCAGGGCGAGGCACCCGATTATATAGGTGAGACGATAAAAGAAGTCCCGGCCACATTCCAGAAGGTGGTGAAGTTCGTCAAGCAGGACGTGATGAGTTTCAAGGACTGGCTGGCAGAACAGTGTGCCGATTTCGCAGCGATATGGCGCATACTGACCAGCGGCCAGCCCACGAGCTTCGGCGCGCTAGTGCCTAAATTCGAGTACCCGGACATCATCGGCTACCGCACCGTGAGCGCGCCCATGGAGGGCAGGTTTGAGGAAATGCTGAAACTGTGGCGGGCCAACATACGCGGGTTCATCGAGGACTTCGAATCCGCAGGCACCACCATTACCAGCGTGTTCGAGGATATGCAGGCCGGGTGGGAAACCGCGATCAGGGGATGGATGCAGCACGGCGGCAGCTTCCGGGACTTCATGACCCAAGTGTTTGACAGCGTATACCAGAGCTTCGTGAATTTCGTTGCCAAGATGGCGGCGCAAGGGCTGGCAACGGCGATCTTCGGCCCCGAGGACGCGTTCAAGATCAAGGGCACCCGCAGTCTCACCGCGCTGCAGGAGCTTCTGGGGTTGTTCGGCTTCGGAGGCCCACCCGAGCCAGCACCCGGCTACACCCCTGGTCTACAGATGTCCCCCAGAAGTTATACGCCCAGTTTCGAGGGTTCCGGCGGCGCGGGCAAAATCGCAGTCAATATCATCAACGCTGGACCGCCGGTTGAGCTGGATATTGCCAGCATCGAGCGCACCGCCGAGGGTACGGTGCTGAACGCAAGCATGAAGCTGGCCACCACCAACGCGGCCTACCGCAGAACGTTCGTCAACCCGGGGGTGAGATGACATGGCAACGACGTTTCCAACCCTGACCGGATCCGGCAAAACCCCTGTGGTGGGCGACCTTATCAACACCATTGCCGCTGATCCGATTATCCGCTCCCCCAAGGAAGCAGGGTATGTCCATACGCGCGCCCGCCACACGCGCTTCCCGCGGACATGGGCCATACGCTACGCGGGCATCACCACGGCGGACAAGAACCTTATACGCGTCCACGAAGAGGAACGCGGCGTTGGCGGCGCGAGCTTCACGTGGACCGAGCCAGGCAGCGGCACAGCGCGCACCGTACGGTTCTCCGCGCCCGTGCGCTACCAGCCCATGCCCGACACCAACTATGCCCGGTGGAATGTGGATTTTGAATTAGAGCAGATATAAACCCAAGGGAGAGACACGCTCATGCCCAGAACGCTGAATGTTGGCGCACCGGCGCTGAAAAACGCAGTTGCCGCTTCGGGCGCATGGGTATTGCTTGCGACCGTGACCAACGCGGCGGGAAGCGTTGTGTTCCGATGGGTGAATGACGCCAACATACTCCCACTGGCGACGCTCGGGCAAACCTACCAGCCGGCCGCATTCACCCTGGCCCCCATGAACGAGAGCTTGAAGGGCGACCTGCCGCGGACCCGCATGACGATTTACGACCCGCGAACCGCCGTGGGCACGGTCATCCCCGCCGCTGCAACATACGCAGGTTTCACCGGCGGCACCGTAACGCTGGCGCTGGTGTATAGGCCCCTTTCCGGCACAGTAACCCACGCCGGTATCACCCACTACTTTACCATCATGACCGCGGAAGTCACGAACGACGGAATAGTGCTGGAGCTGGGGATAACGTCCCCGCTGAACCGGCGCTTCCCGCGAGACCGCTATGTCGCTACCGTCTGCCGCCACACGTTCCGCATGGGGTTCTGCCGCTTCGGAGAGTTCCGCACCGGCAATACGTATTGGGTGGCGGGGACGGAATACGCGAAGGCCGCGGACGTAACGGTTGCGACCGTGAGCTTCAACGCAGTTGCCGGCGGCCTGAGCTACATCTTCGCGCCTGGGTCGGTATTTCGGCTCATGGGCTTCCTCGATGGCCAGCTCATCGAGGTAAGCGGCACGCTCTACAACAATGGCGTGTATAACGTTAGTGTGGTATCCGCGCTGGACGTTCCCAGCCGAATCTACCTCACAAGCGACTCCGCTATTACGCAAGAAACCGTAACCGGCGGCGCCGTGCGTATCCGCGTCCTATGTGACCATACGCTGAGCCGCTGCCGAGCCAACGCGAGTTTCGCGCGTTACGGCGGTTCCCCCGGCATAGCGGAGGGGAATTATGGCTAAGGGAGGCGGCGCATGAGCCGCAACAGCCGACGAAATTGGGCGACAGCCGCGCAGGTAGGCACGACCGCGCTGCTATGGGCGACAAGTTGGAACCCCATGGCGAAGTTCTTCGTCTGGGCCTCCAGCAGCATGCTGATAAACGCGATTATGCCCGGGCCGGAGAACGTGTTGGCTGCCAGTCCGTCGTATAGTTGGCGCCGCACCCCGAACGACACCGCCGCCGCCAACACCCCGATGCCCGTGCTCTACGGCACCGCCCGCATCAAGCCGGTGCTGAAAAACCGCTTCGTCACGGTGAAAGACGACCGGCAGTACATCCACGCGCTCTACGGCTTCACCGGCCATCGAATCGACGAGATTGCCACCCTGAGCGACTGGCTATACGCGACGGATTACATTGTAGGAGACGAGGTCAAGCCCCCAGCGACCTACGGCGGCGCGGTAACGGCGGAACCCGGAAAAACCTATCGTTGCCGACGCACCCACACCAGCGCGTGGAATATGGATGTGTTGCCGTGGCCGTCCGACTACACGACCATAACTTGGCTTGATGCGGGCTATTGGGAAACCGGCGCGGGCACGGCCGACATCCAGGATATACGCATCAACGGCACCCCGGCAACTGAGTTCGTCACTGCCAACGCGGATGAGTTCCACTACGAGACCCGCCCCGGGCTGGCGGAACAAACGCAACTCGACGGTTTCGACCGCATTTATGTTACCCACATACCCCCTATCACCCCCCAAAGCGCATTGATAACTTTGCCCGTGCTGGACGCGGCCGCAATCCTCGATGTTGGCGGCATGGTAAACATCTGGTATCGTGGCATACGCTACTCGGTGAAACTCGGCGCGCTGACTCAGGGTGTGGGCTACCAGAACTATTACTGGCTACCAGGCGGCGCATATCTGCTCTCGGACACACAGACAGTGATGCCGGAGGGAGCATTCTACATCGCCCTCGTGTATATAGACGAACGAGGAATTGGCAAATGGATCAGCTACTACTACGAAACCCTCGACGCCACCCCGGCGGACACAGGTTGGTACACAGTGACTATGAATTCGGTCACCGCTCAGAACCTCGAGGTGATGCTGCAATGGCCCGCCGGTCTATACACGCTGAGCAGTGCAGGCAAATTGGTCGAAACCCGCGCGTTCGTGTTCGCCCAATACCGGCTCTATGGCACCGAGGACTGGTTCAATTTCAGCTGGGTCAAGGCGGACTTCAACCGCATAAACCAGCAACTTGTGAGCATAATAACCCACACGAACGGCATGAAGGCCGCAAGTTTCCCGGGCAAAACCGCGGAGGCGTTCTGGAAGCAATTCCACGCAGCGGCGGAGGATGACCTACTACCCGAGGGGCGCTACCAAGTCCGCGTCGCAGTTATCAGCGCGCAGGCAGTCACGCTGGAAGCCATCAGCGCGATCACCTATGGCGGGCTGAACGAGGACGGAGCCCGCGCGGGCCTGACCTACCCCGGCGAGGCCCTGCTGGCCGTCCACGCGCTGGCAACGGATAAGCTCAATGGTGACTTGGAGGTCACTGGCGTCGCAACGCGCTCCACGGTCCCGGTATACGACGGCACGGACTGGTATGACGCCGACGCTACAGCCCACGCATGGGCCTGCTACGATATTTTAGCCAACGGCCACCCGGACCACCCGGACTACCCCGCGGTGGCGAACGATCCCGAGCTTATCCAGCCCATCTACGGCACCGGCGTCGACCCGAGCCGGCTGGATTACGACAGCTTCGCGGCCGCGGCTGAATACATGCGGACCGACTTGGGCTGGAAGCTCGGGATTGTGTTCGACACGGTCATGACCGCGTGGGACGCGGTGTTACGCATCTGCATGGAAGGGCGTATAATCGTGTACCCGATCGGCGCCCGGTTTTACGCGCTGGTGGACAAGGCCGAAACCCCCAGCGGGCTCATCGGCCCCGGCAATATCGACGAGGATACGTTCACCGAGACGTGGCTGGACCCGGCAACAAAAGCCGACTCGCTGGAGATGAGTTTCCCCGATGAGGACCGCAACTACGAGCTTACGAGCTTCACCATCCGTGCCGGCGCGTGGGACGACAGTGTGCTGCGCGATCCGTTGCAGTTCCAGCTCTACGGCACAACCGCGTATGTGCAGGCGTTCGCCCTTGGCCGCTACCTGCTCAGCGGCAACCTGTTGCAACGGCGCGTATTCACTGCCCGCCTCAACGTGGAGTCGTTGCAGCTGAGCGTGGGCGATGTGGTGGTGGTCAGCCACGCGGTGCTGGGCGGCTGGGGCGGCAAGCTAGTCGCCGGCTCCATGACCGGCTGCACGCTCGACCAGACCGTGACGATACCCGCGGGCGTATCCTACACGTTCTACGCGCGTAGCATTAACGACGTGATGGTGACCAACGCGTTCACTGTACCCGGAAGCGTTGCGTGGACGACCAATAAGCTGACCTGGGCTCAGGCGGCAGTCGCACTGCGCAGAGACGACGATTGGGTGCTGGTGCCAACCGCGGACCTGGCGCTGGCCCGCATCATCGACATCGACTTCGACAGCAACTACGCGCGCACCGTCACGGCGTTGGAATATGACAAACGCGTGTATCAGAGCGATCCCGAAAGCACGGACAGCGCGATTGTAACAGCCGCCAAGCTCGCTGCCGGGGCCTACGCGCCTGGCGGGGATGTCAGCGTGACCAACGTTGCCAAGATTGCCCCCGAGCTGACGCTACCCACACTAGCGCCTTTCGCTACCGCGGCGGGACTTGCGCTGTCCGAGCAGATCAGCCATAACCGCGCAACCGGCGAGTGGGAGAGTCATATCGTGGCGTCCTGGCGCATACCCGAAAACCACGATCACGCGGAGTACGAGGTGAGTTGGCGCGACGTGGACGCGGGCGACACCGGCTGGGTAGGCGCGTGGGCGGCCGGCACGAGCTACAACGCGGGCGCGTTGGTCACGCACGACGGCGACAGCTACGTGAGTATGGAGAATGACAATACAACGGAACCCGTGAGTTAGGAGGGAGTGCCTTTATGCCCGAACGCATTATTGACTTGGCTGGCTATATAACGGTTGCGCTGAGCGCCCGGGTCCGCGACCCCGGCGGCCGCTGGCGCGCACTGGGGGTTCTGGCACGCCATGCCCTGACCGACGCGTATGCCGCCCACCTCGTGCAAGTTATGCTGGGAGCCACTACCCACGGCGCGTTCCACTATCACGACACCGGCACCGGGCAAACGGCGGAAGCCACTACCGACACCGCGCTGGAAACGCCCTGCGGCGAGGCGCGGGACACGGGCACGCGCGTATTGGGCGCCAACGCGCGGCAATACGTTACGGTTGCCACCCACACATACGCTGCGGCGTTCACCATCATGGAGCACGGGGTGTTCAGCGCGGCCACCGCGGGGACCCTGCTGGACCGTAGCGTATTCGCCGACAACCCGGCGACCGTGGTGCTCGGCGGCCAAGTCGAATGGACCTACACGCTCACCGTGACGGCGGGGGGATAAGCGCGTGGACGTACTGGGAACAAAGCGTATACGCATTACCATCGACCACACCGTCATAGACGCGGCTCTGACCAATTTCCCCGTGCCCGTCATACTCACCGCCGCGAACTTCGATTTCTCCCTTGCGCGCCCGGACGGCTTCGACCTGCGTTTTGTCGCGGACGACTTTGTAACGGCGTTGCCCTACGAGCGCGTGAGTTTCAGCGCAGTGACCGAGACTGCCGAGATACACGTGCTGGTGCCGTCTGCCGACCCGGATACAGACACTGTGTTCTATCTGTACTATGGCGATTTGACCGCCACCGATGGTGCCGATCCCGAAGCCGTGTGGGATGACAATTTCGTCATGGTCCAGCACATGAACGACACCACCACATCGACGATCACCGACTCCACGCAGTATGATACCGATGGCACGAAAACAGATGTGAATGAGCCGATTGAGGTGGCGGGGCAAATCGGCAAGGCGCAGCAGTTTGATGGAAGTAATGATGGTATATATGTTAATGATGTAAACGCACTTAATATGGGAACTGATAACAGTTTTACAATAAGTTTATGGATGAAAGCCGCCGCTCCGGGTGCTGGTGTAAATTTATTTATAAAGAGGAGAACGGCGACTTTGACATCACCCGGATACTTACTTTCACAATATTCCCAATATAATAATAAGGCCGAGTTCTGGATCGCAGATGGGACCAACTATAAAGGTTTGCAATCTTCTGTTGTCGTATTTGATAACACTTGGCATCATGTTGCAGCGATTAGAGACACAGTGAACGATGTTCTGCAAGTGATAGTTGACGGTGTTTATATAGCCACTGTCAGTGAAACGAACGTGGTTGGGTCTTTGAACAGTACTGTTTATCCATCAATCGGATACCTGAAGACCACGACAGGTGTGTATAACTTCTTGAATGGCCTCATCGATGAACCCCGCATATCCAACGTCGCCCGCAGTGCCGCATGGATCAATGCAGAGTTCAATGCGGGGAATGGGACGCTGCTGACCCTTGCCGATGATCCGCCAACGCAACGGGCACTGAGCGGGTCCTTGGGGTTCTCGGGCGGCATCGCGCTCCGTAACCCGCGGTGGCTGCTACTGCCCAACGGCCTGAATTGGGAGGGCGTATGGCGGGAAGGTATAAACTATGAGGTGCGAGACGCAGTGGTGAGGGCCGACGGCGCGGGCACCCTCCATGCGTTTGTCAGCAAAACCGCCCACAACACCGGCAACGATCCGCTCGGCTCCACCGGCTGGGTGTATTGGACCCGGTTATGGCAGGAGCCGTGGAAGCAATGACGAAAGGACAAGCTATTGCGCACCCGTGATAGGAAGGCAACGCTACTGGGGGAGTTCACGCCCGGCCACACCATCGAAGTCATGGTCCAGGCGGTGGACGCGCAGGGGCGGCTACAGGGCGATGAAGCCAGCCCCAAGGCGGTTATCACCATCGCGGGAAAGCAGGACGCGCCGGTTGCCCCGACTGGCGTAACGGCGACCGGCTACCTGCTGAGCATCCTGCTGGCGTGGACGCGGCCAGCGAGTTACGACTACGACGTGGTGGAGGTCTGGGGCGGCGTGCAGAGCGAGCAGGACTTGGCTACGAAGCTGGGCGAGACGCGGGGCGAGAGCTGGCTGGATGAGGTCGGCAGCGCCCCAGCGACGCGCTACTACTGGCTGCGGACCCGAGCGACCAGCGGCCAACTCAGTGGCTGGACCGACCCGGTGAACGCAACCACCACGGCGGTTGTAGCAACGCAGATTGATGATTTTGCCGTGGGCGCCACCAAGGTGTTCCTCAACACCATTGTGTTATCCGGGGACAGCTGGAGCAATAATTCGCCAGGGGCGGGTAGCATAGCATGGTCCGCGCATTACCTCACCTACCAGGGCCACTACTATCTGGTCGCCGCCGGGTCCACCGCGCTGCGTTACACGTACTGGAACGCCGGGCAAACGGGAGGCAGCGGGACAGTCGCCAGCCCATACCTTACCACCTACGCAGCCACAAACACATACGCGCAGACCGCCAACCGTTTCTGCATCGCCGTCAATATCGCGGGCGCGCACCAGCTGGTGTGGAACAGCTCGGCCAACATCGTCATCGGCACCGCGTTCATTCTCGACGCGGCCATCACCAACGCGAAGATCGGGTTGCTGGCAGTCGACACTGCCAACATCGCCCTGCTGGCTGTGACGGACGCGTGCATTAACACGCTGTCCGCCAACAAGCTCACTGCCGGGACCATCGACGCGAGCGTTATCACCGTCACCAACCTCAACGCCGACAACATCACCGCGGGTACGTTGGTGGTGGGGCGGACGGAAGCCAAATGCACCAACGCCCTCGCGGACCAGACATCGGTAAACACTGCCGCCGATACCGCAAAGGTGCAGGGAAGCACGATTATAGTGGGCGGATATATCGCCAGTGATTTTCTGACGGCGACGAACATCCGAGCCGGTACCCTCACGGGGCGTACCGTGCAGACGGATACCGGCGCGGTAGGGCATATCAAGCGTTTTGTCGCCAGCGCAGTAAACAACGACGCTGCGCTCTACACCGACATCGACGGTGTTGAAACCCGCGTGTGGCGGGTGGATGATGACACGCCAGGGTTCCCAGGCAAGGCGCTGTGTGAGCTGACAAGTCCGAGTGGGAACGTCATGCTCATTGCCAAAGGTGCAGACGACTATACGACCCTGACGGACTGCCAGATTGCGCAACATGCCACCAATCCAGCCGCTGCGCCAATGCTCTACCAGTCTATCAAGACGGGTGGAGCCGGGACATTCGCGTATGGGATAGTTGGGGCGGTACCCAAGTACTACATCAATTCCGACGGCGATATCGGGCTGGCCGGGGACATCGATGTCGTGGCGAACATAAACGCAGTGGGGAATATCGTCACATCCGCCGGTAACATAACCTCAACCCTCGGATCGGTCACGGCGGCTTTATCGGTCACAGGCAATAGTATCTTTGCCACCACGTCCTACTTCCACGGTATTACACAAATTGTTAATGCAGCCCGCGCTATTGTCGGCATTACAGGTTTGACACTTGCATCTGGGAACATCGTGCTGACCGGTGCGGGAGCGCTCGTTGATGGCGTGGATGTGGACGCGCACCACGCCCGGCACGAGAATGGCGGGGCGGACGAACTCAGCGTTGCAGGGTTGTCGGGTGTGCTTGCTGACGCGCAGACGCCCGTTGCGCACAATCAATCCGCGACCACCATCACCACCGGCACACTCGCGCTTGACCGGGGCGGTTTGGCGAACGCCACATTCACGAACGAACAACTCCTCATGAAGTCGCCCGATACCGCCACCATTGTGTCAAGCGGGTATACAGCGGCTTCTTTCGAGGCGGCCGGAGCAATCGCCACCCACGCGGCTTTACAAAGCGTCCACGGCCTTGCCATCACCGCAGCGAAGACCCTCACCGTGCAAGATAACGTCACCATCACCGGGGCGCTCGGGACCGCCGCATATACGGCGACTGGTGCCTATGCCGCCGCCGCCCATGTCGGTGCGACCGGGGCAGCTCATGGGGATGCTACCGCCGAAGTGGCGGGATTCCTGACGGCGGCGGGATTCTCCGCTATCATAGCCAATACCGCGAAGACGACGAATGCCACCCACAGCGGAGATGTAACGGGCAGCGGGGCGTTGACCATTGTCAATAAGGTCACAATGACCGGGACATCGCCTGTTTCAGTAAGTGGCAGTCCCAAGGTTATCGCCGCCGGAGCAGTGGCGATCTCCATGCCAGCGGCGTCCAGCGAAGCACCCGGTCATGCATCAGCGGCACATATCACTGCCTTAATAGCCAATACATCGAAACTTGCCGACATTGAGGCGGGGGCGGACGTAACCGATGCAACCAACGTTGCCGCCGCCGGCGCACTCATGGATGGCGATTTTGGCTCCAACGGGTTCATGCGGCGCACGGCCGCCGGGGCGTATGCGATAAGCACAGTGGGGGTTTCTACCGGACTTACGGTGACAACGCCGACTGGCAACTATATCATATCATTCGCAAACGGCCTATGCACCGGATGGGCCGAGGCATAACGCGAAAGGCAGGGTAGCAATGGCGATTGATTTCTTCCCACCCCGGGAGCTGGTGTGCGGCTGCGGTTGCGGCCGCTACAACGCGGAACCCGAGCTGGTCGCGCGGCTCAATGCGGCGCGCGTCATCGCGGGGATACCGTTATTGGTTACCAGCGGCTGCCGGTGTCCAACGCACAACGCAGCAGTTGGCGGGTCGCCCAGCTCGTCACACCTACTGGGGCGCGCGGCCGACATCGCCGCGATCGACAGCGGGACGCGGTGGCTGGTGCTCAACGCGCTGCTGGCGGCTGGGTTCACGCGGCTGGAAGTGGGCGGCAGCTGGATACATGCGGATGTTGACCACAACAAACAGGAGCGTGTGATATGGCTGCCCCCCGTATGACGGACCCTGGCCGGGGCTCGCCGCTATCTGAGCGGGTCGCAGCGCTGGTGGTTGCGCTGGCGTGGACCGCTGCCCGCGGGTTTCACGAGGCCGTGACCATGCACCAGCCCGGTCCACGCTCGCATCCGTGGTTCGGCTACTACCACCGGGTCGACGCGGCGAAGATGGTCCTGGGCGCCGTGTTGGTTGCGGCTGTCTGGTCATGGCGGTTCGACTTGGGCTGGATATGGGCCGTGGGCACCAGCGCGGCGGCTTGGGAGCTGTTCGAGATAACCTATTGGCTCGGGCGCGCCGGGGCGCTCACGCTGCCCACGCAGGAAAACGTACTCGGTACCGGCTGGTACCTCACAGGGCGGGCGCTCTGGGCGCTAAGGGTCGCGCGCTGGGCTGTCCTGCTCGCCGCATTAACGTACTCACTAGGAGGCAGGTTATGAAAGGTCCTAATTACCCGAACCCACGCCCGTGCTGGAACCCCCTCGTCATCATCTACATCGCCCTTGCCGTTTTTGCCGCCATGCTGGCCACGCCGGCCATCGCGGGTGTCGGTGAATGGGCCGCCGGGGTCGCAACGAGCACGTTTGGCTGGATGTTGGCCAACGCGCTGACTTCGATCGTCGCCATGGTGTTACTTGTCGTCGGCACGTTCTGGGGCGGGACATGGTGGGGCAAGTGTCTGGTGCGCGCCAAAATGCCGCTCGGGGAAGCCGTCAAGCTCGTGGTCGTTATCCACAACGCGCGCCGGCCGAACAGCCCCGGGGGAACGGCCGTCACGGATGCGGAGAAGGACGCCGTGCTGGCGCAGGCGGAGGCCGTTCTGCGCGCCGTGGTGGCCGCGTTCGGACCGGGCAGTGGCAAGGCACTCACCCCCACACCGTAACAAGGAGTGTTTCGCATGACGATCAACGTGGCAGCTCAACTCGCCGACCTCGAGGGTAAGACGCTCATGCAGGCGGCGGATGTGGCCTGGACTGTCCGGCGCGCATTAACGCTCGCCCTTACCGGCGACTGGGGCATGGTTGGCGACCGGCCCACGGGCGAGGAGAAGTTTATACGCGGCCGGTTGGCACAGCGGGTGCAGGACCACGACGAGGTGGAGATAACAGCCGAGGAGGCGCTGGTGATGAAACGCGTGGTGGGATTGGGGCTCACGCCGCTGTTCGTTGCGCGCATCTGGCCGTTGCTGGAAGTCGATCTGCCCACCGCGGGAGGCAAGGGCGCATGACCCAACCCGTCCTGCTCTGGGTGAGCGCCGTCGGCGGAATTGGCACGCTCATTACCATGCTGATCATCGCCTGCCGCGTCGGGGCGTGGAAAGGGCAGATCGCGGCCCGCATCGACGCGCTGGAGGCCCGGCTGGTGCGGCAGAACCACACGGACGAGGCGATGGAGAAGCTGGTCGCGCTCGCTGTGGCGGACGCGGCGACGCAACGGCAGATGGTTGAGGACCGGTTGCGGCTGGAGATTGCGCGCGTGGAGGCCCGGCTGGACGAGTTGGCGCGGCGTAACAGCGCGCGTTAATGCAACAGCGCAACGTGCGCTGGGGCAGGCAGTTGCGGGGAATTCTGCAACACCCGCGGGCCTGCCCTTTGCATTTCCATGCCACACCCGGTCGCGCTGCAACACCCCGGCGCGCGCTTATGCCGTAACGCACTGCTAGGCCCACAGTTACGCCCGCGCAACACGGTGTCGCGTTTTGTAGAGGTGCACATCCGCGCACTGTGGCATTTTGCAACACCGGGGCTGGTAGACCACCATACCCCCATGTAAAAAAACCTTGAAAATGAACTATTGACCGCGCTAAATCACGGTGGGGGAGGGGAGGAAATTGGCCGTCCGGGGAGGGGGAGGATTGGCCATAACCTATGGCGTATAATAAACATTATGTATAGTGGGGAATGTGAGGGACTGGCAAGCGGCAACCGTAACCTACCCTCCCCCATTGCGTTACAGCCAACACTTCATCCATTGTCTCACCCCGTTGTGTTGCAGATTGCTACAGTGCACATACGCGCAAGAAAGCTCCCGACTTAATATAGGCTTTCCCCCCTACCTATCAAATTGATAGTTTGCCCGATGCTCATATAGCCCCCTGCCGCCGCGCTAGTGCCATTACAGGGTATAGCAGGGACATTACAGCCCTAGTAACTCTGCGCCGCCCCTGCCGCGCCCCTGCCGTCCTTGCGCCCACACACACAGCCATAGCCCCACCTGCCGCACCACCTGCGCCGCCGCGCACCCCATACCCTGCCCGTTCCCCCAATACGAAAGGGGCGGCCTATCCTGCGCCACCCCCGCCGCGTTCCCGCCGTGCTGGTTGCGTTACCGTTCCTCCGGTACCTCCAAGCACGAATACCTAGATAATTCGTATTCGTCGTACCAGTCAGCACCACATCCACCACATATTATTGGTTGCGACGCACCACCGGCGGTTACCTCTACTGGACCACCAGATATTTCCGAGCTCCCGCAATTTGGACACCGAATACCACGAATGGCCACGTACTCAGGTTCGGTCAACGGATGTTGCCTTTCGCCTTCCATGCCATTCCCCTCCGAGTTTACCGTTTGCGTGACTTCCTGCGCCGGCCGCGCTCCCGCCGCCGCCTTTTGCGTTTACCGGATCCCTCGTAACCACCGAACACCATTGTTATCAACCACCTCATCCTCTTCCACCTCATCCTCTTCCACCTCATCGTCAAGCGGCCCGGTATCGTCCACCGGTGTACCGTGACCGTCAAACAGGTGGCCGCAAGCCAAACACCTATACCGCGCATCTTCCGGGAAATTAAGTACCCCGTTTTCCCGTTGTGCGTTATCCTGACAATTCGGGCAAATTGCAGACGGGGGACTGTATGCGCTATCGTCGTCAAAACCACCGTCCGGAACGTGCATATAATCGTCGTGACCGCCTTGCCAGCTGAGCGTGCTTTGGCTCGCCACATCCTGCTTGTCATACTGTCGTTTTGGTTCATACGGGATGTATCCCAAGTTACTATACTTTATTCCCCCTTCCTCCAGAAAGTCACCAATCAAGTTAATACCCTCACGTGTCATTATGGCCATTTTTGCACCCCTGGCGGCACGCGCAATCAGGGTGAGCACGGCCATATCGTCAAGACGGTTACGTATGGTATCGGGCGACAGATAGTCCCGGATAAATTTCATCGTGTCTGACACGTGCGGCGCGCCGGAACCGAATATGCCATTATGCGCGACCGCAGCGCCGGCATCACCCGAAACAAGGCGCATACGGTCATAGTTACCACACACTGGAAACGGGTGAGTAAGACCGGGCTCTTTCCCGCCAGATGTACCGATTCGGAAATGCAGCACAACGGCGTTTTCGACCGGCAATTCCCGAACCGCGCGCCACAATGACTTAAACGACATATACCCTTTGCGTATCTGTACCCTTCCGTCAGCGCCATTATACATATAACCGGCGCCATCCGGATTGGACTGCCAGCATACGGAAAGCACCCGCTTTGAAGGCATCGGTACCCCCGCACCTTTTACTACGATAATACACATATTACACCTCTCTGGTTTCGGCAGGATCACTGCCGTTGAAATAACGCACAGCCGCAGCCCGGTACTCTGGCTGAGCGCAGACAAACCGGCCGAATTCACTCCATGCCGTTGGTTTCGCAATTACAGGCGTTGGCACTGTGCGAATAAACGCAACAGCCGCATGGGAAACCTGTATTGCAGCGAGTACACTATCATACAGTAGCGTACCTTTATACATCCGAAACTCTACAGTTTCGAAGTTATGCCAATTCAGCGCTTCGTATCGCGATTGTGGATTACCCCCCATATCCACAAGTTTACAAGGTAATTCTTTAAACCGTGACCATTCGGTACAATTCCGCCTTGCAATCTTCCGCCATTGGCTTTGATTCAGATGTACCAACATACCCAATTTGACGGTTTCGGTATATGACAGGTGCCGACGGGAAACATGTACATGTAACCCGCAGGTAGATGTATCATGTGACTTGCAATCGTAACCGGTAAGACAATTCAATACTTCCCGCAGCCAGCCAGCATCATTCAATGCGACAATACTGTGCGGATGTGAAACCACCTCGAAACCGCTTGTTATACTACCATCTTCTTTCAGGTAGAAAGCATCTCCCTCCTCCGAATATTCACAAACCGCCGCGGCACATTCGGAAACGGAATTTGGCACCTCAACTTCCAACTCGAAACCTATATATACTGTGTTATCTTGGGGTGAATCATCAAAGCTACTGTCATCATTATGAAAAAGCGGATCAGGTTTGTAATTATAACTGTGAACGTCGGCCGAATCGTTACTGTGGAAACAACTGTCACACACAAGGTCGCCATACATATTACTCTGCATCTCGCTGTTATAGTACCTGTCACCACAGTCAGCACAATCGGACAACAATTCATCAGAACAATCGGAACAAAACGCATGTGAACGCAAATATAAGGCATCTTCCGCAGATATTATACCGTCGCAATTCCAGCATGTGGTATGGTCCTCCGCGCAACTGGAACACATTAATAGATCACCAATGGTTTCCATATCCCCAATTAGAAAAACGCAGCCACAATTGTCGCAAGCGGAGTAAAGCTCGAAACATTCATTACATACAATTCCATCATCTTCGGTATCGCTGAAACCGGCATATTCCGCAGCGGGGAATTGGTCGCCGCAGCAACCGCACGTATACGGTGTTTGGCAATCTTGACAAACCGTACCAGGCGCTAGCACGTCCGCGCCACATTCAGGACATTCACACGGCATTGTCGCACCTCCTTTTTGGCTTTCCCGTTTCCCGGTATTCCCGGGGGATGTATATATGATACGCATACGCATACGGACCTGTCAAGCAGTTTTTTCAACTATTTTATGCAATCGTGTTTTTCCCTAGTAAGCGAACCCCAGCCAACATCCAGCCATAAACGCATTATTGCAATATTGACCACCCACGGTCCCGCCTGCCCGCGAGCGCGCGCCTGGCCACCCGCCCGCCCGAACGCCCGACCGGTCGGTTTAAAACGCGGGGGTGGTCGGTTTAAAACGCGGGTGCGAACGGTCGGTTTAAAATCGGGCATGCGCGCGCTACCGGTCGGTTTAAAATGCGGTGTTTTGCCATACGCAAAAGAAAACGCTTGACAATGCCGCCAGCCACCCATATTTTAACCCCATGATGATGGAGCAACCAACACACAAAGGGAGGGCAGGGCAATGGAACGCACCACGATAAACACACTCGCCCGTACAATGGGCGGGGTCAGGTTCGCAAGCAATAAGTCAACGGCATGGTATCAATTCCCGATGGAAGAAAAGACTCTATCATTCCGAGAGAAAATACCATATTTGTCATTATGTGGGGGGCAAGGTCCGAACGATGGTAAGGGTTGGGATTCACCGCTCACGGTGTACTTTGATATGATACGAGAACAAGAATAGCAGCACATCCCGCTCACGGGTTAAGGACACACAAAAGGAGGGGCACCATGTCACGGAAAACGTATCGCTGTTATGTCAACGGCGAGGGCATGACCCATACGGATATGGGCAAGCGCAAGGTGTGGCGGACCGATGCGGTTCCCACCCATTGCTGCTCGCTGGCCATGAGCTACTTCGTTTGGGAGAAGAGCACGAAACACAACCGTTACCAGGGCTGGAGCGGCTATGTTAGCCCCGGGCAAGTGACTTTCATCGACACGCCACCAGCCGTATAACGCACGGAGGGCAGGGCCATGGTCAGCACAAACGATGACACGCTGGATTCGCGGGACATTCAAGAGCGGATCGAGGAATTAGGGCGGCAACTCGAAGAGGACGATGAGCCGGACGAACAGATCGCGGACGAGCTGGAGATGTGGAACGCACTCAAGGAGGAAACGGAGAGGTGCGGCTGGGACGACGGCATCTGCTTCATCCACGAGGATTACATGGAAACCTATGCCCGCGAGCTGGCGGAGGACATCGGCGCAATCGGGCGCGACGCAGACTGGCCGGCGACCTACATCGACTGGGAACGGGCGACAGCCGCGCTGCTGGCTGATTACAGCAGTGTGGAAATCGATGGCGAAACCTACTACTACCGGGAGGCATGACCGGGCTGCGCGCCCACCCCACCATACCGGCAATTCACCCTTGCGCCGCGCGCCGACGCAACCGTATATTTACAACCCCGGAGGAAGCTATGAATTGGAAAAGCGCGTTACGCAAGCTGATGAAAGCCACGCAGGAGAAGAGTCCGCGCCCGCCGCGACGCCGTTCTGGCAAGCGCCGGTCGAGTCAAGTCCGTAACCGTAACGGAGGTGGATAATGCCCAATCCCAAAACGCGTTTCCCGGTGTCGCCGGGCATCCCGATACCCGCAGTGAACGAGGGCCGGCCTTATGGCAGCAAATACCCGTGGGACGAGCTGGTCGCAGGTGCCAGCTTCTTCGTGCCCGCGTCGGGTTTCAAATCCCAACGCCATGCGCAGATCGGGATGAGCTCGCTTGTGTCTCGGCAGACGCGCGCCACCGGTGTGCGCTATGTCACCCGCAGATGTACCGAACCCGACCCGGCCACCGGCGCGCCCGTTGCCGGCGTCCGCGTGTGGCGCCGGGCAGAGGGGGCCGAATGAGAGCCATAGCCGAGAAGTTGCAGGAGTGCGCCCAAGCATTCAGCGGCATGGCGGCCAGCGCCGCCAAGCTGGTAGCGGCCCTGCGCCAGCTACTTGGGCAACCCACCGCCCCAGATCGGGGGTCTTTTAAAACGCCGGAACGGGGGTCTTTTAAAACAAAGGGGGCTGACCGTGGCTGACCATACCGAGGAGGACCGGAGACTTGCGCGTGACTTGTATATTCTACACACTGCGCCCGAAGCGGATCCTATAGGTCCAATGGTAGAAGTCATCGCTGCTGCACGTGCGCCTGAGCGGGCGGCAACGCGGGAGATAACCCTTATCGTGACTGCCGAGAATGCCTGACTGACTGCCGAGAACGCGCAACTTCAAACCAAGCTCGCAGTGTACCGAGGAGCAATCCTTCAATACGTTTCCAAGGAGTTCTTGGACGCGCTCGACGGGAACAAGGGAGCTGCCCATGCCTGACTTTGAGCGTACCATCGAGTTCAAACCCGCCTTTGACAAGCGCGATCCCAACCCAGCGAAGAACTACGGGGTTCATTGTGTGGAAATGCGCTGGCTGTTGAAAAGGCCAAAAGGGATCATCCAGTTTGTTTTATACACGGGATGGCATCTTCCCCATGTACAGGAGGAGTTGCAAGCCAAGTGCCATGAGCGCAAGTCCTGCCCGCTGAGTTCTCTGCCGGCGGATATAGGGTATCATTCTCCAGTTCCTGTGTACGAAGGGCAGGGGTTCGTAACCGAGAGCTGTCCTTATCTCGGCGGAGTTCCCTGCTACTACGATGGTTCCTCTCTCAATGCCGAGCCGATATTCGAGAAACTTGTCACGCTCGGACACGAGGCGGTATGGAAGGAAATGGAGAAGTGGTACTACAACACCTTTGGCGAGGAGGCGGACCCCCATGCCTGACGCCTTCCACGTTCTCTGCCGTGCCGCCGACAAACGCTACTGGACCGGGTCGCGCTGGTCGCCCGACATCCACGAGGCGCGACTATTCCCATCCGCCGCCGCCGCGCTGCTCAGCCGCCGCGCACATCCCACCCGTGTTACAACCGCGAGGGTAACTGATGACGGAAACGCTGCAGTCCCCGGGCGTGCGTGAGTGGCTGGCGTGGATGGTAGCTAGCGGCCTAATGCTACAGCTGGCCTTGGTCGCCGTCCTTGCCACATTACTGCTTATCGCGCTGCTTCCTTTCGCGCTCATGTCACCCCGCTGCAACCGCGCCACCCACTGGCTGTACCGCATAACCCGGAGGTGGCTGTGATAGATACGTTTCCGTTCGAACCCAATACCGTCCATTGCGCCGAGAGCGTGGAGCTTCTGGCGGAAATGCCAGCCGGTTGCGTGGACTTGGTGCTGACGGATATACCCTACAACGAAGTCAATCGCTCGTCACACGGGCTGCGGAAACTGGACAAGGGCACCGCCGACTCTGCCGTATTCGACCTACCAGGGGCCTTGTTTCAAATGCTCCGTGTCTGCTCCAGATCGCTGTACGTGTTCTGTTGTACCGAGCAAGTATCGGAAATACGCCGGGCGTTTGTGCGGGCCGGACTTTCCACCCGCCATTGCATTTGGGAAAAGACAAACCCGAGCCCGATGAACGGGCAACACCTATGGCTGTCCTCTATCGAAAACTGCGTGTATGCGAAAAGGCCACGCGCGGTATTTAACGAGCATTGCAAAAGCTCGGTGTGGCGGTTCCCCGTGGAGCGCAACCAGCTCCACCCGACGCAGAAATCCCTCAAGTTATTCGAGTACCTTGTCACAGTGTCATCCAACCCCGGGGACTTGGTGCTTGACCCGTTCTGCGGTTCCGGCACTTCCGCAGTAGCCGCAGAACGGCTCGGGCGCCGTTATATCGCTATGGACATAGACCAAGACTATTGCCGATTAACCTTGTCCAGACTCAGGGGCGCACTATGACGGGCGCAACCGGCGACTATGACGGCCGTGACGGTGTCCAAAGCGTGCGCGAGCTTATGCGCGAGGATCTGCCCCCCATGCGCTGGTTCCTGCCGGGGATTATACCGTTACGCGGAGTCACGCTATTCTTCGCCAGCGAAAAGAGCGGGAAAAGCGCGTTGGTGTTAAGCGCTATAATCTCCGCGGCCCATGGCGACCGCGTCCTGGGGCATTGGCAACCGGATGGCGAAATAGGGACGCTATATCTCGATCTTGAAACCCCCAAGGCGGCCGCTACGGAGCGCGTAGGCGTCCTCTGCGCTGGCCGCGCGTTCCCACACCGCCTCGACATCGTTTGTGCCGACAGCGCGCTCGCAGGGGGCGTCCTGGGCTGGCCACGCATGCACGACGGAGGGCTGGAGAAGCTGGACCGGTATTTGGCACACCATCGCACGGACTTGGTCGTGGTCGATACCTGGGGCCTTTTCAAATCATCCCGGCACGTCGGGGCGCAATACAGCTACGACCGCGATGTGGCGGAGGTACAAGAGCTTAAAGTCCTAGCTGCCCGCCACAACGCCGGGGTGTTCTTGATCCACCATGAGAAAAAGGGCAGGGGTGACGATTGGGTCCAGCGGGCGTCCGGCACCACGGGGCTGACTGGCAGCTGCGATACGCTCGTGAATTTGGAACGCATCCGCGGCGGCGTAACGGCGCTGCTGCGGGTCACAGGGCGTTACGTGCGTACCAGCCGCCACCGCCTTGCGTTTAACGACACCACGCTGGCGTTCACCTACCTGCACGACGCGGACACCAGCGCGGTGAGCGAAGCGCGGGTGGAGATTGTGGCGTTGTTGCACATGCTCGAGGAGCCGATGAGTCCCAGCGAACTAGCTATTACGCTGAACAAGCGACCCGGGACTGTCCGCATGCTACTCGCCAATATGCTTAAGGCAGGCGAGGTCCTGGTCACGGACGACCGCCGTTATACCGTACCGTTGGAGGAATAAGCGTGAAGCGGGTAAGTAATTCTTTTCATTATGTAGAAGTCTATACGATGACGTTAATATATAAGTATATAAGGCGTATAGCGTTAGGGTGCGTCATTGGTAGCGTCATTCGTCATTATGCCGTCAATGACGCTGACGCATACGATGACGGTTGTAAGTCGTTAGGGGCCAACAAGTGCAGTGCGTAATGGCTGTGTGTGGTATATCCCCGTGCGCGTAGCGCGTGCGCGAGAGGCAGCGGAAAGGAAGCGGCGATGTACGAGTGCGTTTGCGGCTGGGCGGGACAAGCGCCCGAGTTCAGTGACGGGGACGAGCCGGTGTGCCCGGTGTGCGGTGGGCCGTTGTGGTGGAAGCAGACCAGCCCCGCGCCGGAATGAATTTCTCTCACACCTGTATTTTAACCTTGACATGGGGGTGTGGGGGCCTTAACTTATCCGAGTCGCAACTATCACAATGCAACAGAAGGAGGTGAGCAAAGATGCCGGCGCTACCCAAAGGCGAACCCCGGGTGAATGAGAGCGTCTACGTCCCGGAGTCTATTTCGCTCCGGGTGCGGAAGCTGGTAAGCACCAGCGTACGTTTCAGCAGCATTTCGCAGTTCTACAGCGTAGCGGCTGAGGAACTACTGAGGGAAGTCAGACAGGAGGACAGACGCAATGCCAAACGTATCGCTTAAACCGAGTACTTTCTCGGAGACTCTGTTCTGGGACGACGCGGAAATTGAGTTCGTCGCCCTGCGCTTCGGCGTGTACGAGTTTGTAAATGCTGCGGGCGAGGACAAGGGCCACCAAGCGGGACTCATCCTCGAGCACAAAGTCAAGGGCGCTGACGAGACGCGGAAAGACTTCTACAGCTATGGCGACCGTGACGGGGATTTCTTCCGCCCCAGCGCGGACGGCAAGTCGCTGGAGTGCTTGGGCAATCGCACCGCGCTGAACAAGGGCAGCAACGCCGCGGTGTTCCTCAGCTCACTGGTAGAGGCGGGGTTCGATGAGGCCCTGCTGTCCGACAACATCAGCGTGGTGGATGGGTGCGTTATTATCGGGCGCACCATCAACGCGGGCACCAACGACAAGGGCAAACCCCGGCTGGTCCGCGGCGTCGCGTCGATCGTGGAAATGCCCACCGGCGCCACCAAGGTCACGCGTGGTCGTGGCAAGGCCAAGGGTGCCGCGGCAACCACTGCCGCAGCTACCGAAGCTCTGGACGACCGCGCCGGCGAGCTTATCATCGGCATCTTGGTCGATATGGACAAGGGCGAGTTGCCCAAGACGAAGCTGTTGGCGGCGCTTGCCAAGGCCATCGACAAGGAGGACAAGGATAAGCGGTCGCTGATCCAGGTCTGCACGAACGACGAGTTCCTGAGTGGTTCGGAGAGCTGGACCTACGCGAACGGTATGCTGACGCTCGTGTAATTAACGCGTTAGCCGCTTGACATGAACGGGCGGCGGGTCGAGGGAGCGGACCGAGACACCCGCACGGGGTAGAAAGGTCACAATGCCCTCCACCCCATCCCCATCTCCCCCGTCGCCCGTTTTAAAAACTGGAGGTCCAGCTTTGGCCACGGAAATTCGCAATAAGCTCACAACGGGGCGAGTAGTAGAGCCCAAATACCCATACATACGGTTGGTCATGAGCGTGGCCGCCCAGCGCGATCCGGACGTTCTGTTCACGGACCTGATCGACCACATTAACGGGCATCGGCGCGTTCCGGATGCGTTGGTCAAGCGGCTACTGACGGATTACCGGCGGGTGTATAACCGGGCGTCCTGGGACGTAGTGCATGACTGGCTGGCAGCTTACTTCCGGCTCCAGCGCGCGAAAGGTAGGGGGGTATGACCGCGTTATTGTGGTTCGCTGGCGGGGTGCTCATCGTCATACTCATGTCGGGTATAGCTGAATCGTGGGTGGAGAGGTTGTTGGATACTTGGGATCATTTTCGGGGTAGAAGGGAGTAACAATGAACGGGCTCTTCTGGTTTACTTGCGCAACAACGCTGGGATCCGCCGTGGTAGCGCTATTCATGGCGTTCGCGGCGTGGGATTTCAGCCGGGATATGGATTGCCCCGGCGAAATGGTGGTAAGCGCAGTGTTGGCGGTGTGCTTCGGCGCGCTGACGGTTTGGGGGATTGCGCTACTATGGTAAGGAGGTGAAGAGCGATGGCACCGGATGGACCTTTGAGTATCACCCTTTTGCTGGCTTTCATCATACTGGCTTTGTGGATTTTGGGGATCTGGATGACAGGGGTTCCGCTGTGATAATCCGCGAACGCCTAGCCGAGCTTACCGCGTATAGCGGGGACGCACATAGCCCCGGAGTCCATGTGAGCGCCATAATCAGTGACTTCCTGGACACCCTGCACGGGAAGCGTTATGCTGACAGCGACGAAACCGCGCGCCAGGGCCAGTTCGAAAAGGGCTTTGTTTGGGAGCGATTGCTATCTGCCGCATTTGCCAAACGTGTCGACCACCCGGGCGAAATAGAGCTGGATGGCATACTCGGATCGCCGGATGCGCTCGAGGTGAACGAGGACGGTGATCTGGTTGTGGACGAATACAAGGCAACGCTGATGAGTGCCGCGGTCCTGCCCGAAGCGTGGGCGGATAAGCGCCGCGAGTGGCTGATGCAGACGCAGAGCTACTGCCACATGCTGGGCCTCGACACAGCGCGGTTCCATATCTTACACCTTTGCGGCGATTACCGCGAAAACCGTGCGCCAATATACCGAGTGTGGGAGTTAACTTACAGCGCGTTGGAGCTGGCCGAGAACTGGCGCACAATCGTCAACCACGCGCGTCACCGCGGGCTGATAACGTAACAAGGAGGTAGTGGTCATGGAGTTCGACAAGGTTACATCCGAGGTAGTGGGTAGACTGGAACGGTATGCCGAGATACTTGCGATACAGTTTAGGGAGAAGGCACCGACGGCTTACGCCATAGTTAGGCACCGTGTGCTGGCAGAAGCGATCATACAAGTGTCTCTGGTGCTGTTATTTACGGCTTTTTCATTTTCTCTGCTTGGAACTGGAATCTACATGTTAGTGCAACGCATTGCTATGGCAACCGAACTCGCTATCGCGCTCATTATTATTGGTGGGGTGTTTTCGGCGTCATGTGTGGCCATTTGGGCAAGTGCCGCCCTCCCCATAGCGGATATATTCTCGCCCGACTACGCGGCAGCGACTCGCATTCTCAAGTTGGCCCGGGGAGGAAGCTCATGAACGGGTTTCGAACAGTCATTATCGAACTTGGCGGCAACGAGGAAGAAACGTATCGGGGTGTGCTGGCCGACAGCATCCAGCGCAACGGACCCCGGGAAATCAATTTTCGCACCCGCAGTGGCGCCGTGCTGACTATCCGCGCCCCGTATAGGGTGGAGCGGGAAAAGGGAGGTGGAAGCTGATGGCACTACCGCGTAAGGCGTTTAAGGCAACAGTGGAAACCATCGGGCCACCCGCGCCGCGCCTGATCGTCCGCATCGGCGGACTCGGCAAGCGGGGAAAAACGCACTGGGCACTGACGGCCCCGGGACCCCTCGCGTTCTTCGACATGAATGACCGCACCGAGATGGTGGTGGATAAGTTTATGTCGGATAAAGACGTGTGGATGCTGCGGTATCGCGTCAACCGCCAAGCGGAGCACGCTGACTGGAAGGCCCAGTGGGCGAGTTTCCGCGCCGACTGGGCAACGGTCTGCAAGGGCGACGAGACACGGACCCTTGTGCTGGACACGGACACGGACTTGTGGGAGCTGCGGCGTATCGCGGAGTTTGGCCGCGACAGCAGCATACCGGAGAAGTACGCGCCACTGAACCGGGACATGCGGCAGCTGTTCGAGCTAGTCAACGCCAGCGGCAAGAACCTTGTCGTGGTCAGCGAGATGAAGAAGCAATACGTGGATTGGAAGGACGCGGATGGCAAGCGGTCGTCCGGCTGGAACGGTGAATACGAAATGGCGGGCTGGAGCGGCGTGGATTTCAAAGTCCAAGTCAACCTCGAGGCCCGCTATGATTTTGACACGCGCGAGTTCGGGACGTGGGTGATAAATTCGGGTATTAACCCGGCTATCAACCACGAGGAATACTGGGGGGACATGAGCTGCTTTCCGTATCTGGCGACGGAGGCGTATCCGGATACCGAGATGGAGTATTGGCTATGAGACGAACACTTACCCTTTACACCCCTGATGGAGACAATGGTGTCGAAATCAAGTGGAACAGCTCTAATAGAAAACTCACATTCACTGCGTTGTACGACCAGAGCTGTTGTGGTATGCCGATAAGGATACCACTTGATGACTTCATGCAACAGCTTGGAATAGACCTAGCGCGCAAAAGAACTTTCCCACACAACCCAAAACGGAGGTAGCGAACAATGGCAACGTCACAGGAACCCCGCGAACTTACCCGCAGCGACCTCGAAGCGCTTGAGCTACTGCTCAAGGAACTGGACCACGCGAAAACCGCAATGAACCGGCTCATGTGCAAACCCGCGATCACCGACACCAACGCGGACATGGAGGACGCGCGGTATGTGAAAAAGACGCTGTTGCACACGATCGGGGGTATTGGCGCGATCCTCCGCCCCCAGAAGCAGCGCGTCGAAGGCCCCGCAATGCCCGATGACGACGAGACGGGATAAGGAGCCGCCTCGTGATCCATGTCGACACACGCGCCGGCAGCGTTGAGCTACTACCCTTATTCCCCCCGGGAAGCGCCGCGGGTAGACGGCTGGCCTACGCGGACTTCTCGTTCTTGGGCGAGGGCGCTGCCGGCGCGGTGGAGATAGGGGTGGAGCGCAAGACGATCAGTGACTTGGTCAGCAGCATTACTACGGGGCGTTTGAGCGGCCACCAGCTGATCGGGCTGCTCCGCTGCTACGCCGTGGTGTATGTGCTGGTGGAAGGCCTATGGCGTCCGGCCCCGGGAAACGGTACGCTGGAGATTCGGCACAACCGGGGCTGGGTGCCGTTGCAGCACGGCAGGCGCGCGTACCAATATGCGGAGATAATAGGTTACCTGAACACCCTGCGCATATTCGCGGGCGTCCATGTGGTGCGCACCGCCAACCGCGTCGAGACGGTGAAGTTGGTTTGTACGCTGGCGGGCTGGTGGACGAAGCCATGGGGGGCGCATAAGAGCCACCGTAGCGTACACGTTCCGCTCCCGGTTACAGTGAGCTTATCTGCACCCCCGCTGGTGGCGCGGTTAGCGGCGCAACTACCAGGGATTGGCTGGGAGCGGGCGCGCGCCATCGCAGCTGCGTTCCCCACCCCGGCAGCGTTGTGGGAGGCGGGGGAAAGCGACTTGCGGGGAGTGGAGGGTATTGGAAAAACTCTAGCGGCACGTGCATGGGAGGCGTTGCATGGGAGGTCCTAACAACAGCGCGGGCGGTGCCGCATACCGCGAGTACCTGAACAGCGAACACTGGCGGACCATACGGCGTCTGGTGTTGGAGCGCGACGGGCATGCGTGTGTGGTATGCTACGCAAGCGGCCCGGGGCTGGAGATACACCACCGCACCTACGAACGCGGCTGGTATAACGAGCGGATGGATGATCTGCATACGCTTTGCACCCCCTGCCACCGCGGAGTCGAAAACATGTTGGCAAAACGAAAGGCGGAAGGCCATGGCTGAGGAGAGTTTGATGAGTTATGAGCGGAGAAGGTTATATAGCAACATAGAGAGGGATGCCCAGCAACTGCGGTCATTTATCATAATGGCGGATGAGAGAGTAGGGGTTGATGCGGCATCCCGCCGGATGGAAGCATGTCTCCTGCGGGCGGCGGTGGACCTATGCGCTTGGGGCCAAGGTGACCACAACGAGGCCCATCTCATCCGCGCGGTGCAGCGTATCGCTTATGTCAGGAAGGAAGCGGGTCAAGCGGCTGTGGCGAGCGCGTTGGCCGCCAGCGGGGACGCCCCGGCTCTCGCAGGTATCGCCGCCCAGCAAAGCCGCCCGTGGGAGGACGCCAGTACGCTGCTCGGGGCCGTCCATATTGCCCTGAACGATCTGAGCGAGGCATATTCCCATACGGACTGCATGGGTGTGCATCACGCGTACGAGGTGCTGACGGCCGCGTTCGAGGATGCCATGGAAGCTACGAAGGAAGGCGGGAGCGTATGAGCCGCGACCCGGTCCAGCTACCCCCAAGCCATCTTGCGAACTGCACCCGGATAAATCGTTCGCGTGACCACAGCCACCATCCATGGCGGGGCCGCCCGGTGAATATCGAGGATGACGGGGACGAGCAGAATGAGGAGTATGGGTGTAATCACAGGCCTCATGACCCATTTGCGGCAATACTCCAAGAAAGCGGTTGCAACGACTGCCAGACTTGGGCTGTTACGCTCATGCGCAACCGGGGTGCGTTTGACGGTACAACAATGCAATAAGGGAGCAGGGGAATGAGGGCGTTCCACAGATACAAACGCGGGCCGAAACGCGCACCCAACTGCGAGTGGCGGGACTTCTGCCCCCTGCACGGTCGTCTCGTGCGGGAGGAGCCCCCGGTCGACCCGCCCATACTGTTCCTTGTTGGCGAAGCCCCTGGGTTCGATGAGGACCTGACGGGGCGCCCATTCGTCGGCAAGAGCGGATCGGAGCTGGATATGTACCTTGCGCGTTTCGCCCGCGTCCCCCGGCCGCGCTGCTACATTACCAACGCGGTGAAGTGCAGACCGCCCGATAACCGCGACCCCAAGAGCGATGAGTTGGCGACCTGCACGAGCGCATGGCTGGAGGAGGAATTGGCGACCATCCCCCGGGAGCTGGTGGTCGCCGTGGGACGGGTCGCAGCGTGTTGGCTGCTGGATGCGCCGGTGAGCTTGGAACGCATCCACGGCATCCCACAGCCGTCGCGCTGGGGTGTGGTTATGCCCATTTACCACCCGGCATACGGCATTCATTCCCCGCGCCGCATGCGGGACATTATCGGGGACTTCCGCGCCATCGGGGAGCTGGTACGGGGCCGTAGCGTGTGGGAGCGCGCTGAGTTACCGTTGGACTATGCGTTGGAAGGAGCAGGACATGGAACTGCATGAGGATTTCCGGGAGAATATGTTTTACAAGCTGGTCGAGTTGTCAGTGGAAATGGCGGGACGGTTGGGGGATATGCGCGCTGTCTTTCAGAACCCGGTGGAGGTGAATGGCTTAGCTGTTGACAACTGGGTGGCGGATGCTGATATGTTGCTGGCAGACATGACTATCCAGCTAAGGCAGTTGAAGGTCAGGTTGCAAGCAGCGTTTGCCGAGGGAGGGGACGAATGAAGAAGCAAGTGACTTATTCCCGCTGGTGTCCGCGTTGCTTTGCCCGGACCCCGCATACCGTCAGCTGGCGTCGGCCTTTCTACGGAACCTGCCGTGCGGCCGAGGCGCGTCAGGGCATAATCCGCGTATGCGAGCATACCCACCCGATCATTGGGCAGGAGTTGAGTGCGTTGGTGTTTGGCGGCCTCGCGCTACTCTACACGGCATGGTGCGTTAAACTGGTCAATCCCCCGCGCAAGCAGTGGGTATTGCACCGCGCCCGCGTGGCCGTGGCGTTCCTGAACACTCTTGACGCGCGCCTTGCTGCCGCCGGGGTCCCGCGCTGTCGCCGCCGCCAGATCATGCGCGACATGCTGTACCGGCATGACATTGGAACGCTGAAACAGCTGGGGAGGGAAGAATGACAATGGACGGATTCACACAGGCGATGGCGGATGAGTTAATAGACAAGATTATGAAATTACACGAGGATTTGTTGATACACTATCCTCAAACAGCGTGCGAGATACTTAACCCGATATTGGATTACATTCACTCCCTCGTTGCCCCGGAGCCGCCCGCGCCGGAGCCACTCACATTTACTCTCTTTCCAGAGCGCAAGGATGTGGAGGGTTATGCCAGCCGCCGTGCCCTGAGAACCTATGCTCATGTGTTACAAACAGCACAACCCGAAATGGCGGAAATAATTGCCGACATATTAGCGAAGATCGAGGGTTCTGATGAGCCACCCGTACCAACACCGGATGAACCAATCACAAGTCCATTTTCCAGTGATGGAAACAAGCCGCCAGCGCCGCCGGTGGAGTGAGCAATGCCCGAGCACGTTATAGCCGTTGACACGGAAACCGAGGGAGCCGCGCCGTGGTCGGTGCAGTGGAGTGACCGCCCGGGCCGTGCGCGCATGGCATTGGCTACCGACCTTGCCACCCTTTCCCGCGTCGCCGCGCTACTCGCCCACTCCGACACGCTCACGGTGGTTCACAACGCCCCATTCGACATCCCTGTCCTGCACGCGCTGGGAATTTGGCCAGCGCACGTGGTCGACACCATGGTCATGGGCTACCTGCTGGGCTACTCCCCGCTGAAACTCAAGACACTCGCGTATCGCCACTGCGGGATGGAGATGCAGACATATGCCGAGGTGGTGCGGCCAGCCGCCGAGCGCAAGGCGTTGCGCTACCTGCAGGCGGTGGAAGCGCGTGAGTGGCCCGACCCGGACCCCGAGCTGGAAACCCGCCCCGATGGCACTGACCATGTGCGCTGGCCCCACAATATCCGGCGCAAGGTGAAGCGGTTGCTGGGGCGGTTCAGCACCGGAGAGGACCTAGACCTGCGCGAAAAGTGGGTGGATATGGATGGGCGCGAGGCGGTGGAAGAAGCGTTCGGTCCGATGCCGCCCGGCCACCTGAGCGACATCGAGCAGGACACGGCCGTGCGCTACGCCTGTATGGATGCAGATGCCACCGGACGCCTATACCGGGTCCTCGCCCCCGCGGTGGCTGCTGCAGGCCTGAGCGGGGTACTGGCGCTCGACATGGGCATTGTGGATATGGTTGCGGACATGATAAGCGCGGGAATTGAGGTGGATGTGGCCGCGTTGGCTGTGCTAGGGCGTGACTACGAGCGCGAGATGGACGCGCTGCTATGGGAGATTCGGGCGCTCGTGGGCCACTATGTCAACCCTGCCAGTCCGCCCCAAGTCGCAGCGGCGCTATACGAGCTGCGCATATTCACCCAGCCCGGCATGAGCACAGACGCGGAAACACTGGACCCGCTGGCGCCCGGCCACCCGGTTGTCGCCGCCATCCAGCGCTACCGGCAGTTCCGCAAGCTACTGGGGACGTATATTCGCGCCTTGCCACACCAGCTGGACGCGGCCGGCCGGGTGCATACGAGTTACCGGCTGACCGTCACGGAAACCGGGCGCCTAAGTTCCCGCGCGCCCAACCTGCAGAACATTCCGGCGCGGCGCCCGGAAGGCAAGGCGATTCGCGCCGCATTCGTGGCCCAGCAAGGGTGCAAGCTCATTGCGTTGGATTATAGCCAAATCGAGCTCCGGATTGCTGCCCACCTCAGCCAGGACCCGGTTCTGCTGGAAGTTTACCGCACTGGCGGCGACATCCACGAGGTGACGCGGGAAGCAATGTACGGGCCAGAGCCGGATGACGCCGTGCGCGAAATGCAGCGGAAGAATGCGAAGGTGGTGAATTTTTCCACTATCTATTTGGTTACGCCACCCGGGCTGGTTTCGGCAATGCACCACGCGGGGGTCCACGGCGTTACCGAACTGGACGCGGCGCAGTGGATCAGCCGGTTCTTCCAGCTCTACCGCGGTTACAACGACTATGTGCAGGCAACCATGGCGCAGGCGCGCCGCGATGGCCAGGTACGGGATATGTTCGGGCGGGCAAAATACGTTCCGGAGATATACAGCACGCTGCCGTGGGTGAAGGAGAAGGGGTTGCGGGCCGCGGTGAATTTCCCCATCCAGAGCACCGCAGGGGGAATTATCAAGCGCGCAATGGCCGAGCTGGTGCCCGTGTACCGCGGCTGGCAGTCGCGTGGCTACACGGTGAGGCCATTGCTGCAGGTACATGACGAGCTGGTGTTCGAGGTGGATGAGCGCGTAACGGACGCCGTGGTGCCGGAGTTATGCGCGATCATGGTCGGCGCGGTTGAGCTGGCCGTCCCCGTGCTGGTGGACGTAGAGGTAGGCGACAACTGGAAGGAGGGCGAGGACTGGGCGCCGCCCGCGCCCCTGCTCGAGGAGGAAGAGGATGTGGCGTGAAAGGGTGAATGTGGCAAATATTGTGGGATTGCACACGCCAACTCAGACAAACTTCCCGAACTTTGCCTTGGCGAAGGTGGCAGCTTACCACGGCAGTATTGGGGATGTGGTGGCGCAGTATGACAGGAGCATCCATGACGAGTTTGACTTGATATACTCATCCTCAGTATTCTCGTGGGATTCGCGGGAATTGGTTCCGGCTGGAGCGATATGTGGTGGCAGCGGGTATAATATAAAGCTGGAATTGCCGCCTGAGATGGAGGGTATGGAACCAGACTATGGCACTTACCCAGAGTTTCCCCATGCGTTTGGTTTTCTAACAAGGGGGTGTATAAGGAACTGCGATTTCTGTATAGTGAGGGAGAAAGAAGGTCTGTTGCGTCCATACCGGAGCGCTGAAATGGTGCTACAGGGGCGCAAGACAGCGGTGTTCATGGATAACAATGTGCTGGCATCGCCGCACGGGCTGAGCCAACTGGAATGGATCGCGGATAACCGCGTTAAGGTAGATTTCAACCAAGGATTGGATGCTCGACTCGTAAAAGATGATACGGCAATTTTACTCTCCAAAGTCAAGTGGTTAAGCCCCATACGGCTCGCCTGTGATAGTGACGCGGAAGTGGATGCTGTAGTCAAGGCCATAGAGCTTTTGAGATGGCACAATGCAACCCCGCGTGCCTATTGCGTGTATATACTTGTCCGTGACGAGGAATCAACACTCAGGCGACTTCGGGTATTCAAAGGGATGGGAGTTACACCGTTCGTGCAACCATATAGGGACAAGGATGGAACAGAACCACCCCGATTACTTCGACGTTTGGCGCGGTGGGTTAATGCGGGAGGGGGTAAGGCATTCAAAACATGCAGCTGGGACGAATACCAAAAGGAGCAAGGGGAGCGGATCTAACACACAGTCGCAGGAGGGTATCATGGCAGAGCCACAGGTAAGCGATGCGTTACAGGCGGGCTTCACGGATGCAGTAGGCCAGCGGGCGCGCGCCAAGGAGCTGGAGGCGCTGGCCGCAATGTTGAAGGAGGAAGCCAACGAGGTCATCAAGGCGTTCTTCCTCGTGGCGGGCGTGAGGGAGGGCGTGGTCGCTGGTATCGGGGCGGTCAAGTATGTAACAAGGGTCCAGAAAACTCTGGATAGGAAAGCGTTCCGCGAGTCGTTGGTGCGCGCCGGCTTGAACGCCGACAAGGTGGCTGCATGTGAGGTAGCCGCGGTTACGGAAACGGCCAGCCATTCCATCAGCTTCTATCCGGAGAAAGGGGAAGGGGCATAATGGCGGAGGAGCGCAAGGGTGGTCGTCAATACGCGCGCACGATGGGGCCGGATCAGATCCGCGCGTTCGAGCTTTATTACGGACTCGGGTCGTTCCGCTCCGCCCGCAAGGTGTCGCACGCCATGCGTGGCGCGTATAACTTTGCCACCATTGCGCGGTGGTCGAAGCGCTGGGATTGGGATGGAATGGTGAGCCAGCGCGACTTGGAAATACGCGACGGCAAGCGGGCAGCGTTTGCGGGGACGACCGAGGACGGCGTTGCGCTGCCGCCGCCCCCGCGCACCGAACTGGGCCAAACGCTGGAGGACCAAGCCCTAGCGCTCTACCGCACAGGCAACATCGAGGAAACCATCGCGGGGATTGTGGTGCGGTTCAGCCATTTCTTCGACGGCATGTTCACCGTGGATAGACTTGGGAACCGGAAATGCACGATCCCGATCGAGACGCCGGCGGATGTGGCGGTGATCGCCCACGCGTTGAAGGACATTGGGGAAGTGTATCAGCTGGTCGTAGGTGAGCGCCTGAAACAAGGGGATGAAAACAGCAAGCAGGCGATGAGTGAGCTTATCCGGACCATGGCGACGCAGGACCCCAAGGCGCTGGCGTCCCTGCTGCGGGGCTCGGACGCGGAGGTAGTCGGCAGCGCAGCCGTAACGGCCGAGTTCACGGAGGTGCCGGATGGCGAATCCTCTGCGTGAGGCATTGCGCCAAGAAGCTCGCCGGCAAATACTGGAGTGCTACCTTGCTACTCCCCCCACGACGGAAGGCGAAGTGGATTTGCTGCTGGCGGCCCTGACGCGGCCCCGCGTTGGCACCCGCCATAACTGCACCCAGCCCAACCATTGCGCGCAGATCCGCCCCGTGTATGACGTGCTGCTGGACCGGGTGAGCAACTACCTTGTCTGGGCCTGCCGAGGGGGAAGCAAAACATATATCTTCGGCGGGCTCGACACGTTTCTCAAGAGCGTGTGGTACCCAGGTTACAGCACGAGTATCCTAGGCGGTTCCGAGGCCCAAAGTCGGCTATCCGCGTTCGCCATGGATGACTTTGCGACCGTCAGCGGCCAGCGCAACCAACTGCTGGCGAAGGCGATTGGCAAGGAGCGCGCGGAGTTCGCCAATGAGTCATTCGCCAGTATCCTGACGGCATCCAGCAAGTCGGCCCGCGGACCCCACACGGTAGCGTTGAAGCTGGACGAGGTGGATGAGATAGACACGGAGGTGTATAACGCGGCCCTGAGCATACCGCAAGAAAGCTCGGCCCACGGTTACCCCGGAGTCACGGGCATGTTCAGCACGAACCATAACGTTGGCGGCCAGATGGATACGGCGTTGTCGAAAGCAGCGGAAAGTGGCGTACCGACGTACCGCTACTGCATCTGGGAGGTGTTGGAGTCGTGCGAGAGCGCGGGACTGAGTTGCAGCACGTGTCCGTTATCGCCCTACTGCCCGGGTCTGCAGATGAAGGCCGCGGACGGCTACTACCGCTTCAAGGACTTCATCAACAAGTTCCACAACCTCAGCGTGGATATGCTCCAGCGCGACTGGTTCTGCGTGAAAACCGGTCGCGGCGATCTGGTATACCAGAACGAATTTGACGCGGACATCCACACCGGCGGTTTCGGTCTGCGCGACGCGCCCGTCACGGTGAGCATTGACTGGGGCGGCGCGGACCCGTTCAGCATCGGCGTATGGCAGGACTTGAACGACAAGCGGTTCCCGACGGACGCCAGCGCGCGGGTTGCGGAAATCTACATGACCTCCCGCGACGGTACGCTCCATAATGGCAAAGTGCTCGAGGTTGCGCGCAAACGCCCGTGGTGGAAGCTCATACGCCATGTTGTGTATGACAGCGCACGACCTGATCTGGCGCAGGAATGGCGCGAAGCCCTACCGCGGTCCGTCCGGTTCCATGCCTGCGACAAAAAGGAGATTGACGAGGGTATCGAGGTAGTCAAGGCGTGCTTGGCACCCGTTACCGGCGCTCCGAAAATCTACTTCTCCCGCATCTGCGTGAACTATCTCCGCGAGGTGCAGCTGTACCGGCAGAAGCGCGTCGGGGACAGCGAGATGGATTGGAAGATATTGGACCAAGACAACCACACGCAGGACGAGACGCGTTACTACTGCCAGTGGCGCTACAAGCGAGCCCGAGCAATAGCGTTTGGCATTGCCGCCCACAGCACGGACCCGAGGTAACAGAGTACCAACGCTGTTGCGTATTACCGCGTTTGTACGGCACAAGCGTATACCCAACGCGCTACGCCCCTACCCACTTTTTCCTTGACAGCCAACGCTTTAGGCCATAATTTGTCCGCATGCTGAAACCGAGAGACTGGCTACATCGCCTGTCGCCTACCCGCGCTGCTGTTGCTGAGACTCGTGCCCGTGACCTCGAGGTGGTTGCGAACCGCTACCGTGGCCACCTCGAATTTATCACGGATGCCGTAGCCGCCATGGCAACAGGCAACGATCTGCTAACCGCAACTACCGACGACGCGGGTACCAGCGGAACGCACTACACCGGAAATCCCTATAACCATTATAGCCGTAAGGTCACCCAGCTCACCCGCATGTACGAGGGCATGGCCGATTGGGGTTGCGACATCTGCCAGCAGGTGGTGGATGTGCGGTCCGCGTTTATCATTGGCCCCGGCCCGCGCCCGGTCCGCAACCCCGCGTTGCCCGATGCCGTGACCGGCGAACGCGAGTTGGGGTGGTTGAGCACGTTTCTTGCCGCCAATCGCATTGACCATGGCCGCGTAATCAGCTGGTGTCGGCAGGCGGAGCTTGAAGGCAAAGCGCTTGTGGCGCTGGAGGTCCGCAACGGCGAAGTCCGCGCGAACTACCGTAGCTGGGTCACATGGCCCTATGAGGTAGGGGTGGAGCAGGACGACTTCGATACGGCCATACGCGCCCGCTACATAGGCCACGCCAGCCCCGATACGGATGCGATCGGACTGTTCGGCCACGCTGGCGGCCTATCCGAACCCTTCGACCTTGACGCGGCACACTTCGTCTACCGGCGCTTTGGCGGTAGCTACCGGCAGGTAAACTACCCCCCGGCGAAAGCCGCCAGCGTCATCCGCGACATGCAGGACTTGGACAAGGCGATTTGGGACTGGAGAAAAATCAACCATCTCTACGCATCCCCGACCCCGTATTTCCGGTTTGAGGATGCCGACACCGCCACGGATTTTATGAACAGCGTGGAATACAAGAATTGGCGCATCGGCAAGGGAATTGCGATCGGCGGAGCAGGCGCGGAGTTCGATCTGATCTGCTACAAGGGCGAGGGCTACACTACGCTCAAGGACGAAATCACCTACCACGCGAGAAAAATCAGCGGCGCCACCAGCGTACCAGTGCATTTCTTCGGATTCCCCGATTTGCTATCAAACCGCGACACAGCGGACAATATGATCGAAGCCATGGAGATGGGTGCCCGCGAGTCCAAGGCGGAATGGGTGAGTTTGTTCACGGAACTATATCGGAAAGCCATGGAGCTGGCGAACGCCGGCACCAACTCCCCCGGCCTGCGCCCCGAAGCGGTGGTCGCGGAAATCCCGGAGCTGACCTCAGCCCACATGACGTGGCTGAAAGAGGTTTGGATACCGTCATATGTCGCTGGCGGCATACCCGACGCGGTTCTGCTGTCCAAGCTCGGCGTGGCGGACGCGGAAAAGGTAGCGGAGAACATGAAGGCGGAAAAGCAAGAGGAGGCGAAGGCGAATGCGGCAGTACTTGAGAGCCGAAATAGCGGCAATGGCGGGCAGCGAACTGCTCGGGATGGTGGACGCGGGAGCGCTTGAGCGCATCCGGGCCATTGATTCCCACCCAGAGTTTCGCGCATACGCCATAGGTCACGAGGGCACGGCGGATATGCAGATACGCTCCCTCGGGCGAACAGTGCCGATCCGGTGGCTGCGTGAGGCGGTCGGCTGGCTGCATAACGCAATCACGGTTGGCATCGCCGCGTTCAACCGTCACCTGCCGGACAGCAACACCCACGAAGGACGCAACCGGGTTGGCGAGGTAGTTGGCAAGCGCTTGGTGGAGGTAGCCAATCGCGTAACGACTATCGTTGCTATGTATATATATCCGGAATATCGCAACTTGCCACTTGACGTGGCGAGCATCGAAGCCGACATGCAGTTTGGCATTGGCGAAGGGGGCCAAGTGTATCCGACTGGTGTTGGCACCGTAACCGGGATAGCCCTGAGCAGCAGAGAGATTGACCGGCCAGGATTCCCGGGGGCCACGTTACTGGGCGCTGTCGCTGCATTCGCCCACGGTGAAGGAGCAACAACTATGGCAACAAAATCAGAGGTTCGGGATGCGGTACGCGAACTGAAACTCAGCCCAAGTGATCTGTTCGAACCCGATGCGGTGCTGGCGGACGCGGTGGTTGACCGTGCTATCAAGGCGGCCAACAAGAACGTGTATGACCAGAGCGCACGGGTGGAAGCAGAGAACAAGGCGTTGCGTGACCAGCTTGCCACCAAGGACAACGAGTTCAAGGCCGAACTGGCGAAGGCGCAGGCGAATGTGGTCCGTACCCGCGCAGGGACAGTGCTGGCAACCCTTGCCACGGAACGGAAGATTGGGGAGAAGGAGAAACGCTATATCGAACTTCGCCTTCCCACGCTCCAGACCGAGGCAGCAGACGAAGCCAAACTACGCGAGGACGTGAACAAGTTCATCGACGCCCAGCTGGCGGATTACAAAACCACGGCGGAACTCTTCGGTGTGAAAACGGACACGGTCGGGGTTACAACCCCAGCGGTAGGCGTATTGCCGGATGGCAACGCCGACACCGCACCAGACATTGTGGCACCCGGGTCACCCGAAACGTATGAGCCGGTGGCACCTGGCCAGAACCCGTTGGTCAAGCATCTCGGGCTGTAACCCAACAGCTCGGAAAGGAAGTGTGTTATGGCTCTGACGGAGGGTGGACTCAAACTCCGCAGTGACACCGAGCGCGACACGTACAATTCGCTCGTGGAAACCACGTCTGCCGACATTGATGCTGGCGACATGGCGGCCGTGAACGACGTTGTGGGTGTGTGGGTGAACGACTCCGACAGCGGTGACGACAACGTACTGATCTACGAGGCAAGCAAGATCGTGGTTCCCTGCGTTGCCATCACTTCCGGCACTCTTACCGACTATGGCGAAGGCAGCAAGGTGTACTTCGACTCGACCAACGCGGAGGTTACGGCCGTATCGGCTGGCAACACCCTCTGCGGTATCGTGGTCGACGCACCTGCCGTGGGTGATGAGGAAGTTCTCATCCATCTCATGGGCGCCTTGGGCATTGTCAGCTAACCACCGAAGGGAGAATGGCAGCATGGTACGTAACATTTCGCATCCGTCTGCGATCTTCGGTGATTGGCGCCTGTTTGAACAGGCGTTGAACAAGGGTACCGAAGGTCGAGTGCTCATCAATGACGCGCTCACGAAGTTCATGCGCCTGGGGAACCATCCGGTTCTTCGCGCTCAAGCCGCGGCGTTTGCCCGCACGGGCGTTATGCAGCCCGTGAGCGCGTTCGCCACCGGCGACGATTTCCCCACAACCGTCTTGGAGGTGCTGGAGAAGTACCACCAGACCACCTACCTGGACAACGCATGGGAGCAGATTTTCAACATCCGCGACATGCGTGGATCCCGGCGATCCGGCTTCGAAATTCTCGACGTGACCGGCAGTCTGACTTTCAGCAAGACGCTGATTGGCGAGAAAGCCAGACTGTATAAGATGTACGGCGAGAAAACCACGGTCAGCTTCGATCTCTACAGCGGCGGACTGCATTGGAGCCGTCTGCTGTTCGACGACGAGGAGTATTGGACCCTGGAGGACAACGCGATTCAGTTCCGCAACAAAGCGGTGTCCAGCAAGGCCCAGGACCATTACGACCTCATCGAAGCCACGGCCGCCACGTACGATCTGGCGTTACAGACTGCGGATGATTCCGGCGTAACGAACGCTACGATCGGCTACACGGCGCTGCGGGACATCAAGACGATAAACACCGCATGCGTCAACATCATTAACAGGTTGAAGAACCTGGGCATGGGGATAGCCCCCAGCTCACAGTTCATCATCCTCGCCCCAATTGAGCTCAGGGAGCGGATCACACTCGCAGTGGCTCGTACCGCCCAGGCATACGCAGGCAGTCCGGCGTATTTGCAATACAACGTCGTGCCGCTCTACACCGCGATGCTGTCGGATACGAGCAAGTACTATGTGATCTTCCCCAAGAACAAGATCACGGGTGGAAACCGCATGGACCTCACCATCATGTCTGACTTCAACATCACGAACTACAGTGAGTTGGCGGTCGGCTGGATACGGTATGGCGCGGCCATCGCGGAGGAGAAACAACTGGTACGATGCGCGACGAGCTAAACGCGTATCCGCAATAACCGGGGTAGGGGGGTCGGCGCCTGTGCGCTACAGCCGCAGGGGCAGACCGGCCCCCCAACCCGCAACCGGAGATTGTCGCTATGCCCAAGCCCACGCGCCCGCTGACCGGACCCAGCACCCATACTACCCTGCATGCCCGCCGAGCGCCCTGCAAGCGCGCTGACACCCCGCGTGAGCCCCCGATCCTGACAGCGCAGGAACACCGTGAGCGGTTACGCACTATCAAGGAGATACGCAGCGACCGCACCAAGCGCGCAACTACACCCCAGCGTATGGCCCCCAGCAACCGTTCAGTTTACACCGAAATCGAAACTCTGCGCACGCGAGAACTACGCCACGCGGTGCGCCCGGGCATCTGGGCTGGTCACCGCGCGTTCATCATCGGCGGCGGCGCGTCGCTGCGCCGGTTTGACTGGAGGTGCCTGTCAAGCGAATTGGTGGTTGGCATCAACCGTGCGTTCGAGGTCGGCGACTGGGCCTTCAACGTGGCAATGGATACGAACCTATTTGCCAGGTTCGAGTGCGGCGATGCGGGTGAAGCCGCCACCGCCCGCTGGAAGAACTACGCCGGTTACCGCGTGTGGTGGGGTGGATCAAATTACCTGTTCCCGCCCCCGGACCGCGACCATCCCTACGACATTTGGACAGTGGAACCCGCCGCCCACCACGAATTTCCGCTGGGATCGCTGGCGCGACTATCCGCCGCCAACAACACCGGCGTGCTGGCGCTGAATTTGGCAGTGGTGCTCGGCGCGTCACCCATCTACCTGCTTGGGTTCGACATGAACAGCCCGACGACCGGCCAGAGCTGGTGGCATGACGGTTACGCGGGAAAGGATCAGGGCGCGAAGGTATATGCGAGTTTCATCCGGGATTTCGAGCTGATTGCGCCGCGCATTCCCGCAACCACCGAGGTTATCAACCTGAACCCCGATAGTGCCCTGCCGACGTTCCCGAAGAAGCCGGCGCGTTCCGTGCTGGCGGTTCCGCGCCCGCTGCGCCCCGTAATAACGAGCTTCTACACCCCTGATACCGGCTACGAGGGGGAAGCGCGGCGGTTACGGAGGTCATGCGCATTGTTCGGGCTGGAGTGCGACATCCGCGCCATGCCGTCCCGCGGGAACTGGCTGGCGAACGCGAGCCGCAAGCCCCACCATCTGCTGGAGGTCATGGCCGCTCACCCCGGGCGGACAGTGGTGTGGATGGACGCGGATAATGTGGTGCAACGCTACCCGGAGCTGCTCGACGGCGCGCCGAACTGGGACGTAGCGTTCGTCACGGTGGATTGGAGCGCGCTGCCGGTTGGCCGCAACGACAAAGAGCTACTGTCCGCCACCGTGGCGCTGGCCCCGACACCGGCTGCACGCGCCTTGGTCACCGCTTGGGCGAAAGCAGTGGATGAGAACCCAACATGGAACGACCAGCGCGCGTTACGCGAGGCCCTGGGCAAAACGCGTGCGGCCCGGGTATGCGAACTGCCCCTGACCTACTGCCAGATTTTCGACACAATGGCGGGCGTGGGCGAACCGGTAATCGAGACATTCCAAGCGTCCCGGCGCCTGCGCTCGGAGGTGAGGGCATGACAACCCGCATTGTGCTGCCTACCTACTGCCGCCCGGAGAAATTGGCCCGGTTGCTGCGTTCCATGGATGCTGGAATGACCCCGAATACCGAGGTCCATATCGGCTGGTCCCCCGGAGACCCGACACGCCGGGAAGGTGACCGGTTGCTGGTTGGCCGCCCGTGGCTCCGTTACTTCACGCATGAGCCAGCGTTTCATGCGGCAGAGTTCTGGAACGCATATTTGGCCCGGGTCCAAGCGGACATATACGTTTACCTCTGCGATGACACCGAGCTTATGCGCGACACGCTGGTTACCGCCCGCCTGCTATATTTGGCGAATTTCCCCCATTTTGACGGCCTGCTCGGGTTTGACCAGATCAACCTGCGCGCCGCGGGTGTCGACACGTGCCCCGCGGCGTTCGGCGCCATAGGGCGTAAATTCATCGATGCGTTCCCCGGTCGCCGTGTCTTTTGCCCGGACTACCACACGCTCTGGGTGGATCAGGAGATGATGGAGTATGCGCAGGCCAGAGGCAAATTCGTGTTTGCTCCGGAAGTGAGGTTATACCACCACCACCCTAGCGTAAATAGCCAGGACCTTGATGTCACGCACACGCATAACCGCCAGTTCAAGCGCGCCGACAACGCGACCCGCGCCACACGCCGGTCCCGCGGCCTGACATGGGGTTTGAGCTGGGAATTGGTGAATGCCGAGAAGGGGGCCAGCGCGTGATCCGCATAAGTTTTGTCATGCCCAGCCGCGGCCGACCCGGACCGCTACGCCGTACGATCAACACGATGTTTGCCAACGCCGTTGCGCCCGAGAGTTGGGAGCTATTCGTTATCACGGACGACGATGACCAATCCAGCGTGGGTGCTACCCTCGACTTGCACAGCCACTACAGCGGCGCCAACCTGCGCTTCCTCACCCGGCCCCGCAGTGCGAACCTCAGCAACGACTATTACAACTGGGTGTTCTTTGGCCACGCCCCGCTGAGCCCCGCAGGCGACGTGTTCGGCGTCATAGGGGATGATGTGGATTTCGTTACCCCCGCATGGGACGCGGCGGCCATAGCGGCGCTGGATGAGCTACTCACCCGCTGGCCCGACCGCGTGTTCGCTGCGTACCCGCAGGATTTGAACGGCGTCAAGCCCGATGTAGGCCTTCCGAGTTGGGGTTGGTTCCCGCTGATGACCCGGAAAACAGCGGGTTTGCTGGGGTGGTTCATACCCGCCGAGTTCCCGACATGGGCTGCGGATGTGCTGATTGCGCGTCTGTTCTCCGCGGTAGGCCGGTATGCCCGTTTGCCCTACACACTCGACCATGTGAGTTACCACAATTACGCAAATGTCCCGCAGGACGAAACCGCGATTTCCATGAGGAACCGGTTTCACTCACGTGAGGAAGGTGCGATTCGGGCGGCGTTCATGGCGCATGCGTACCCGGGGTGCGAGAAAATTCTCAGGGAGGCCATCAATGCGTGAGTGGGCAGAGGGCAATGCGTTCAACAGCTTCAACAGCTGGAAGGGGCTGCTATACGCGGACTGGTACCGGGGAGTGGCGGAAGGCACGTACCTGCCCCCCATAGAAGCCAGCGTGGACTTGATACACGCCTGTAACCTGCATTGCCGTCACTGTAACGCACACCGCTACCTCGACGGAGCAATGCGCATAAGCGACGACCATCTGCTGGCTCTGATAAGCGAATTGGGCGACTGGGGCGTGCGCGCTGTCTGCTTCGGCGGCGGCGGCGAACCAACGCTGCATTCCGGGCTGGGAGCTGCAATAATCATGTCCCGGGCAGCAGGCATGAGCGCGGCCGTAACCACCAACGGGGTGCAACTGACTGATGCCTTGGACAGCGCCGCGCTGTTGTGCCGTTGGGTCGGGATCAGCGTTGATGCAGCCACGGCGGCCACCTATGCGCGACTCAAGGGTGCGAGCCCCCGCGTGTTCGATACCGTGACCGACAACCTCGAGCGACTGGCGAAACGCGCCGGCCCCCACTGCGACATCGCGTTTAAGTTCCTGGTGTCGTCCATCAACCAGACTGAAGTGCTGGCCGCGTGCCAGCTGGCGCGTAACTTGGGAGCCCGGGACTTCCACGCCCGGCCGATGGACTTCCACCACCAGGGCATGGGTGCGGAGCTGGACGGCCAACTCGCAGGCGTGGACGTGGACCGCGTGAGGGACCAGATGGCTGCATGCCACGAGCTGGCAACCGACGATTTCCACGTGTATACGGTGGTGCATAAGTTCGGGCCGGATTGGTCGCCGGTAAAGCGTTTCCGCGGCTGCTGGGCGGCGCCACTAGCCATCCAGCTCTGCGCCGACGGCTGGGGATACCTTTGCGTGGACCAGCGCCATAACCCGGCGTTACGCCTTGGCCGCCACGACCCGGACTTGGGCGAGATGCGGAAATGGTGGGGTAGCGCTGCCCACCAAGCGCTGGTTCGGAAATCCGCGGCCAGCTGCACAACCCGCTGCACGTTCGGGGTGTATGCGGAGCAGTGCGAGCGGCTGTTCATAAACGACGATGATCCAATGTGCTGGGAGTTTACATAACCATGCGACGCGACCCTGGGGACATAATTGACCGTTTGAGCATCGCGCTACTGAAATCCGCGCGTATCGGTACGTCCCAAGCGCGGCAGGAGGTGGCGATGTTCATGGACGGCCTGATCGAGTTGCTTGACCGCCACCCGGCCATTGATTGGGTCATTCACCTTGCCCACATGAAGGAAATAAACGGGCGTATCTGGGACATGGAGGCCGCAGTACGCTCCGGTGCATTGGATAACGACTTGCCGCGGGTAGGTGCGCGTGCGGTTGCTATCCGGCATGTCAACGCCGAACGCATAGCCCTGAAAAACGCGATAAACGATACAACTGGAGAGGGGGTACAGGATGTCAAGGTCGATCACCTCAGCGCCAACTGAGTTAGGTGCGCTCGAAGCCACGGCGGACCAACTGCGCCGCGATGTGTTAGGGACCTGCTGCAACGCCGACTCGGGCCGTGTAGGCAGCTCCCTGAGTTGCGTTGACATCCTTACCGCGCTCTATTTCGGCGGTGTCCTGCGTTATGACCCGGCCAACCCGAATTGGGCGGACCGCGATCGGTTCGTGCTGAGCAAAGGCCACGCCGGCCCGGCGCTCTACTGTGCGTTATCGCGTGCCGGGTTCTTCCCCGCCGACTGGCTCACCCGGCTCTCCCAAGACAACGGGCCATTCGGCTCCCTGACCCAGCACGGTGTTCCGGGCGTGGAGGCCACGGCCGGGAGTCTGGGTATTGGCTTCGGCATCGCCGCAGGCATGGCGCTGGCTGCCCGCCTGCAACGCGAGAACTGGCTGACATGGGTGTTGCTGGGCGACGCGGAGTGCTACGAGGGTAGCGTGTGGGAGGTGGCAGCCGTAGCCGCGCACCAGCGGTTAAACAACCTTGTCGCCATAGTGGATCGCAACTGTATGGGCGCCACGGACTGGACCGAGAACGCCTGCGCGCTGGAGCCATTCGCGGACAAGTGGGAGGCGTTTGGGTGGAATGTGGAAGAGGCGGCGGGCCACGATATGGAAGAGTTACTATCCGCATTCACCGATATGGATACGCGCTTCTGCGACCGACCCACAGTGTTTATTTGCCACACCGTCAAGGGTTTCGGCGTGGATTTCCTCACGAACGCCCCGCTCCAGCACGCGCGTATCCCCAAGGGCGACCAAGAACTGGATGCCCGACGCCAACTGGGTTTCCCGGAACCCATGCAGGAAGGAGGCGGACAGTGAGCGCAACCCAACGCGATGTGTTTTGGCAGGCCGTCACTGCTCGGGCGCTCCATGACGAGAGGATTGTCGTAGTCACGGCTGACATGAGCGCGCCCGCGCTGGATGACTTTCGCCGCCGCTTTCCCCACCGCTACATCAACACAGGGGTCGCGGAACAGGCGGCGGTGTTGACCGCGGCGGGACTGGCGCTTGCTGGCCTACGACCCTTCTGCTATGCCATACAGCCCTTTGCGGGACTCCGTGAGCTGGAGCCGTGGAAATGCGCGGTAGTGCTACATGCGCTCCCCGTTGTGCTAGTCGGCGTCGGAGCCGGCTTGGGCATAGCAGATAGCGGCCCAACCCACCACGCGATTGGGGATTTGGGCGCAATGCTCGCCATCCCAGGCACTGAGGTGCTATGCCCCAGCTCCCGTGTGCTGACCGAAGCCGCAGCGGCTCACTGCCTTGGCACCCACGGCCCGGTCTATGTACGGCTGGACCAAGCCGCGGATCTTCCGGAACCCCCGGAACCCAAGCCCGGCGCCATCCGCAGCGGCGTCATAGTCCACCGCGGCCACCCGACACGCATGGTAATAACGTCGGGCGCGCTGGTGTCCGAGGCCCTGACGCTTGAGGACACAGGCGTGATCGAGGTCTGGCGGTTCCCGTTCGATCCCGGCGCCATCAGCGAGAATATCCGCGGCACCTACGTGGTCGTGTGGGAGGAAACCACCGGCGCACTGTACGACCAGCTGTGCCGGGCATTCACGACATGGTATGCAAGGGGATTATATTCTATCCGCGCCCACAATTACAGCTACCAATACGGTGGCCGGGCGCAGATACGGAAGTCCATGGGTATTGACCTCGAGGAGGTGAAACGATGCCTGACCGAGTGACTAGCAACCTTTCCCGCTATCTTGTCCGCCCGAACTCCCGCATCATAAGCTACGGCGCGCTGGATGACTTGGCGGCCGTGGAGCCGCCGCACTGGATGGGCGCCCGCGCCGAGCAAGTGCTACAAGCGGACGGTGCGGCAACAGCGTGGATGGTTGACCTGCAGACAAACCCCGGCAGCATCGAGTTTCTGCGCGGCCTGCAGAAGGACGCCGTGGTGGAAATCTGGCCCACGGGCAACCACCCCAGCGCGCACGTGCAGGAACAGGCAGGTATCGTTGAGGTGCAGCGAGCCATCGGCGGCCGCGGCAAGTTGGTAACGCAACTACCCGCGAGCGTAACGCGATATTCGCCCACCGGCCATTACAACCCGTCACACTACCGTGCCCACAACTGGCACGCGTGGGGCACGCCCTGGCCGCGTTCCCCCTACGCAACAGTTCACACATCGGTCTCCTGCCCTCACGTCTGCACATTCTGCAGCGTGCGGGACTACTACGGCACTGGCTGGAGTGAGCGGGCGATCAAGGAGGTTCTGCGCGACCTCGACTCCCTCTCAGCCGCTGGCACCCACCATGTCAAAATTATGGACGAGCTGTTCGTCCGCCGCACGCCGCGGTTCAAAGAGCTTATCCACGCCATGGCTGGTTACGGAGACACGCTGAATTTCTGGGGCTATGCGCGCGTGGACTCGGTGGACCCTGCGCTGTTGCCCGACATGAAGTCCGCGGGTATAAACTGGGTGTGTCTGGGCATCGAGTCGGGCAACCCGGACATCCGCGCGTCCATGCATAAAGGCACATTCACCAACCGCCAAGTGCGCGACGTGGTGTGCGCGTTACAGGACGCAGGCATCGCCGTATTGGGGAACTTCTTATTCGGTTTTCCTGACGACACGGCCGATACAATGGAACGCACGTACCAGTTCGCGGTGGAGTTGGATTGCGAGTATGCGAACTTCTACGCCATGGTGGCGTACCCGGGGACCGAGCTGGAGAAGTTGGCTCGTGCCACGAACTGGGCGCTACCAACAGGTCCGTCCCAGTACGCCCAATACTCCCGGGACTTTCTACCGCTACCCACTCATGCACTTAGCGCCACCGAGGTATTACGCTTCCGGGATCGCGCGTGGCACGAATACCATAGCAGGGCAAGTTATCTTGAACTCGTACGCCGCCGCTTCGGCCCCCGCGCTGTGGAGGACATGATAGGCGCGACGGACCGTGATCTGCCGCGTGACCTGTTCGGGGGCGGGAACTGGAAGGACGTGGACTTGGTGCGGACCTCACGATACCGCCACAAAACCAAGGCGGTTACGGTCCGCAGCGGCGCGAGGGGGTCAATATGCCAGAGCTGAACTGGGGGAGCGAGGGCGGCATGGGGAGTAGAGACACCACACAACTGAAACAATTGGTCCAAGGCGTGTGTCCGCCCGCCCGGCTGATCGGAGAGCTGGGGTGCTGGACCGGTGCCGGGACCCGAGTGCTGGCCGAGGCGGCAGGCCCACACGCAACCGTGGTAAGCGTGGATTGGTTCCGCGGCAACGAGGGCACGGTAATCGGCGCTTGGGCAGCGGCGGGCAATGACGTGCTGAGCTACTGGCGCGCCAACACGGTGGACCTGAAAAACGTTATTTGCGTCATTGCAGAAAGTGGCCATGCTGCCGCCGCCCTTGCGCATGGCCAATTCGACCTGTTCTTCATCGACGCGGACCACCGGTATGCGAATGTCCACCGAGACTTGGCGCTTTGGGAACCGGCTATACGCCCTGGTGGCATACTCTGCGGCCACGACTTCGAGCACTCTGTGGAAGAGTGCACAGTGGAGGAACTGGCGCAGGAGAATGTGGATTACCTTGAGGGGCCAAACATACACCCTGGCGTCATTCGCGCCGTGACTGAGCGTTACGGGTCCCGGGTCAACTACGGAAACCGACTTTGGTGGGTGGAGGTAGGCGCATGAAACGTATAACGAATTGGCTTGATGGCCGCACTGCCGCGATTGCCCTCCATGGAGCCAGCATCCGGGGACTCCGGAACCACCCGCACTACCTCGACCGTAACTGGGCGTGGGCGACTGTCAACCGCTGGCAGGTGGTGGAGAAGATATTATGGCCGGATCTGCCCGCAGTCGACCGTCCGCTCGGGCTGGTGTTGATGACGAGCGAGACGGAGATGGAGAAAGTAGGTTCGACCCTTGTGATGTTCCTCAACAGGAATGAGAGTAACCTGGTCGTTACCACCCTTGCCTCGTTGAACGCGAACCCGGCGGTCGAGCACATACTGACGGAATGCCATCGCGGTCGGGTCGTATTGGTGCGCAGACCCCCGTTGGTGGCCACGGAACACCTGGACGGCACGGCGGCGCTGAACTCGGCGATGCTACTGGCAATGACGCTCGTCCGGGCCGGCGCGCGCCGGCTACTGTTCTTCGGTTTGGATGGGGCGGAACCGGGAGAGGTTGTTCAAGCAAGGCAGAAGGAGACATACGCGGACCAGAGCATATTCCGCGATAGTTCCCGGGATACCCAGATTGCCCGCGACACATGGGTTATGAACGAGTCCGCCAATGCCCTGCTCACTCAGGCAATGGACCAAACGGGCGCACGGATAGAGGTATACAACGCGTCGCCCGCTACATATATTACAGCATTCCCGGTCATCAGCCACGCACAAGCGGTGGAGATACCGTAAAGGGGTGTAACGCGCATGGCAGTCACAATAACGGTAGGGACCAATAGCTGGGTAACGGAAGCCGAGGCGAACGCGTACATGGAGACGCGTGTAGGGTCGAGCGACTACTGGACCGCCGGCGCCACCGCCAACAAAGGTGCGTTGGTGGGTGCATACAACGAACTCCTGCGTTCCGGGCGTTGGAGTTTGAGCGCGGCTGCAGCCGCGGTCCAAGCTGTCAAGGACGCCCAGTGCGAACACGCGCTGTTCCTGCTCATCCACGAGCCAGACCGTAGCATCCGTGAGGGGCTGCAATCCCAGCTGGTGGTGGTGGCAGGTATCGTCAAGGAGCAATACGCCCCGCGCACCGGCCGCCTGAGCACCAGCAACCAGGTCGAGAATCTGCTGCGAACCTACCTGGCTGTCAAGCCGTTCCACATCTTCGACATCGAGCGGGACGAGGAGCAGACCACGGACTACAACGCGCCGGGTAACTTGGAAAGGAGCGAGTAATATGCCGACACCCAATGAAGGTGAGTCCAAGAGCGCGTATGTCAGCCGGTGCGTGAAGGCGGTTATGGCCGAGGGCAAGAGCCAAACCGCTGCACTGGGCCAGTGCTACGGTATGTGGAAGAGTCACCAGCGCAAGGGGGAGCGCCGGTGATAAACGCATACCTGACCGACACCACGGTCCAGAAGCAATATAAGGGTGAGGACCAATGGAACGAACCGGCTGCCCGCATCAGCGTTACGCGCCGCTGCCGGGTTGACTACCGCACCGATCGGATACTGGACGCAACAGGCCAAGTCGTTATCTGCCGCGCGCGTATCTTGCTGGCACCGCTGGCAGTCACCCGTGCCAACCACAGCGCACGCGCCGCCGCGACGGTCGCGTTCGAGGACCTATTCACCGTTGACAGCGTGGACTACCCGGTTCTGCAGATACGCCAAGCCAAGGATTTCAGCACACGCATAACGGAGGTGTGGGTGTAATGCCGGTCACAACGCGTTTTGTCCGCAACGGCGGTTCGCGCATCCCCGTCTCCAGCTACACCGCCGGGCTGGAGTTCGACATGAGCGATATGATCCGCGGGCTGGACCGGCTCGACCGCGCATCCGAGAAAGGCACCAACGCGGGGCTGACCGCCGCGGGAGAAGCTCTGGCGCTGGACATCCTGAACGAGGACCCCCCTGCCCCCGAGCTTACGTCGGCCCTGCGTTCCGGCATGGCGGTATTCGTCAACGGCGTGCGCAAGTGGACGAGTTTGGCATGGCGGAAGCTGGAACTCGCCCCGGTCAATTACCTGCCCGTGACAGACGACGAGCCCCGAGCTGCAGATACGGACGAGGCGAAGGTTGTGGTCAACGCCCCGTACGCGACATTCCAGCACGAAACCTACCACCGCGGGTACGTGTTAACGAAACTCTGGCGTTTCGGCCGCCGCTATGGTGAGATTATAGCCGCCGAGCTACGGAGGTCATTGCGTTGATAAAGGAACTGGCTACCTACATCGCGGCCAATACGTCGCTCGTCATCGGCACAACCCTATTCGCCGGTGAGCATCCTGAGCGCATGTCCAACGCCGCGGTAGTGGTTCTGGAGAAAGCGAGTCCCGGTGTACGCAGTCCACACCCGGAGTTGGCCGATATGGGCCAGACCCCCTTCCGCCTCAGCGTCTTTGGCGCTGCGGGCGCCGGGTATTACGTGGCAAGCGCAGTTGCGGACGCGCTGTTCACGGCCCTGCACGCAAAGACGCAGGTTGAACTTCCTGTAGTTGCGGCCGGGCCAACATATCTCGTCAATATTGCCTGCACGACCCCCTTCCATGTGGGCCGAGACGAGAACAACCGCGCTGGGTTTGTGATTTACGTCACACTGTCCCAGCAAGAAGTGTAGCAAGGAGGTAAGCGTATGCCCCTCGGGCCTCTGCGGGACCTCGGCCCTATCGCATTGAGCTGGACAAGTGCATTGACCAGTGTGATGGATGGTGCCGCGTTCCGCACGGAGTACGGATCCGGCGATGTTTTCGAGGCCGAATCCGGAAAGTGCGCTGTGGATGCAATCGTCGCAGGCGTTTCGCTGTGCGAAGTCCACACGCCGCTGACCCGGCTCACCTACGCCAATCTCGCCCGCATCATCCCCGGTCATAGTCAATCCGGGGGAGAGTCTGGAAATATCAAGGTATACAGCCATCTGAGCGTCGGAGTGAGTATGTACGACGGCGCGGCTGAACTGATCGTCAAGCGCATCGTGAATGGTGCCGTGGATACATCGCAGCAACACTGGCTGCATCTGCCCAAGGCATATCCCGTTCCGCGCTTTGACGTGACCCTTGATGTGGAAGGGCAGGCGGGGTTCCTGGTGGTCTGGCGCTGCTTCCCCGATGCGACAACGCATCTGTTGTGGCACATCGGGGACATAACCGTGTAACACCCAACCGGGTGGCGGGGGCGTGCGCATAAGCGTTACGTCCCTGCCCACCCACAAACGAGGATTGCGTTATGCCGAAAGCAAATATCAACGACATGGTGGCCGGGCTGTTCGAGCCCATCGAGTTCGAGCTGGACGGCGTGAGCTACGTGGTGCCCGAGGTGCCGCAAGAGCTGGCCGAGGAGCTGGTGGAGAAGGCGACCGGCGGCGACATGGCCGGGGTCCGCAACGTGCTGGCGAAGCTCTGCAGCGTGGACGCGAAAGTGTTCAAGCACACCGGGTTCCACAAGGTCATGGCTGCCGCGATGTATGTGGCGCGGACGCTGACTGACCAGACTCGGGCGTTCCTGTCAAAAAACGCCCCAAGGGAAGGTGTGGAGAGTGGGCAGTAATAGCCAGTGCCTTCCCAGGGTTATTCAGCTGGAGCGAGTTGCGGCAGATGGACCCGCGTCTGCTAGCGTACTGGTGGGCAGAGGCGGAAGCGGTTCAACGCCAACAGATGTCCCGCACCGCCCAAGCGGTTCGCGCGGGCATGGCGGACGGCGGTGATTACCGGAGCTTCATGGACTCCCTGGAGTTGGTGAAGAGCAGACCGGATCAGGCCACAGCGACGTGGGAGATGCTGGAAATGATGGAATCCCGCGGGTATGCTGGCAACGCAACAACGAAATGAGGTGAGCAGGGCATGTTCAACATCGGTGCGATAGTGGCGAAGATCCGGCTCGACAGGAGTGGTTGGGACAGTTCCCGCCACCAAGTCAGCCGCGACCTGGCCATCCTCGGCGCGGAGTTCGGCGTCCTGGGCGGTATGATAACGGGCGCTTTGTCCATCGCGGTCCGGAGATTCGGGCGTTTCGACAAGGCCATCCGTGAAGCCACGGCCGTCACCACCGGCATTACGCGCATCGAGTTTGAGCAAATGAGCGCCATGGCGCAGGACATGAGCGTGGCCCTGAACCTCGCGGCCACGGAAACCTCCCGCGCGTTCTACTACCTCGGTAGCGCGGGCCTGAGTGCCGCCGAACAGATGGACTCATTCAACGCGACTATCACATTGGCGCGTGCCATCACCGAGGACACGGCGATGACCGCCGAGGGTCTGGTCGACATCATGAAGGCGTTCCAGATCGAGTTTTCGCGCTCGGGTTGGGTTGCGAACCAGCTGGTGAAGTCGGTCATAACGAGCAACCAGGTATTCGCCGACCTTGACGCGGCCATGAGTTACGCGAGCAGCACAATGCGGTTGATGAACAATACCATAGCTGACACCGCCGCGGTGCTGGGCGTCATGGCGAACGCAGGCATAAAAGGTTGCTACGACGACCAGACCGAGGTACTGGTGCGCCGCGGTTGGATACCGTGGTCTGCTGCAACCATGGACGACGAGTTCGCCACGTTGCAGCCAGACACAAATATGCTGGAATACCAGCGACCAACCCGGCTGATCTGCTATCGCCACAGCGGTCCCATGTATCATGTAGCGAACCGCGGCTTGGACCTCTGCGTGACTCCCGATCACCGCATGTGGGTGAGGCGTAGGGACACCACCGCATTCGAGATAATGACTGCGAGCGAAGTAGACGGCCGCGAGGTGCGATACCAGTCGGGGGATATTGGCTGGGCGGGCAATGACCCTACTACCATCACGCTTCCCGGCTTCACGCGCACCCAAGGACCGCGCACTGTGGAACCTATGGACATTGACGCCGGGGTCTGGGCAACCTTCCTCGGATGGTATATCTCCGAGGGCTCCTGCGACTATCGGCGCGGCAACTACCGCATCCGTATCACCCAGAACCCCGGACCTGTGCGTGACCGCATGCGCGAAGTGCTGGCAAAACTCCCTGTCACGGTCAACGAAACCAAAGCAGGATTCACTTTTGCCAACCAGCAGATATGGAATCACGTAGAGCCGCTGGGCAAATCTTGGGAGAAGCGGGTGCCGGATGATGCTAAGAACTGGTCCCCACGCCTCCTGCAACTGCTACTTGACGCGCTGTTGGAGGGCGACGGCGATTGTAACGGTGTCTACTATACCTCCTCGCACCAACTTGCGGATGACGTAATGGAGATTGCGTTGAAAGCGGGACACAGTGCAACCATGGGGCTGGCCACCTCTGCAGGTTCAACCTCCACCATCAAGGGGCGGGAAGTCAGAGCTGTCCACGATCAATGGAAGATCAATACGCATCGAAAGCTCCTCCACCCCGGTTACAATCCGAATGACTACCGGGGGGTACACGGGGATCGGATTGACGGGTCCAGGTTCTCCCCCATCAGTGAGTGGGTGGATTATGACGGCGAGGTATTCTGCGCCGAAGTCCCCAACCACCTCCTGATTGTGCGCCGCAACGGAAAGCCCGTTGTCTCGGGTAACAGCATGGCCGGCGTAGCCCTGCGCCGCTCCGTGACGAACCTGATGTCGCCCACCCGGGAGATGCGGGACCTGCTGCGCGACCTGGGGGTAAACGTATTTGACTTGGTGACTGGCGGGGCGCGGCCGTTCATCGACGTGATGGGTGACATAGAGGACGCGCTCAAGGGCACGACCGAGCAATACCGTAACATGGCGTTGGAAGTCCTATTTGGCCGCCGCGCCATCGCGGGTATGATTAATGTGCTGGAATACGGAGCTGACGGCCTGCGCAAATATTCCACCGAAATAGCCAACAGCGGCGGCACAATGAAGAGCGTGACGGATTGGCAGATGGCTGCGTTCCTGCACCAGCTCGGCCGGGTCGGGCAAATGATCCAGCGTGTATCGCGGCTGGTCGGCGAATCGCTCGCCCCGAGAATACGCGCGTTCGCAGACTTGCTCGGTGCCCGAGTCGAGGTTTTGCGCGAGTGGATGGAGGCACACCGTGAGCTGGTGGCCCAACTCGCGTTGACGGTTGCAAAAATCGGCCTGCTGCTCACAGCCATTGGCGCTCTCACAATCGCCATTCCCATAGTGGCGATGAACATAAAAATCCTCATCGGTCTGCTTACATCGCCTCTGCTCTGGGCCATAGGCGCGGTCATCGTCGCCTTCTATCTCCTGCGTTCGGCGTTCAACGTCACATGGGACGGCATGGGAGACATATTCAACAAGTTCGCCAATACATTTGAACAATGGGGCAAGGACTTTGCGGCCAACTGGGAGAACAGCATCATTGGACAGATGTACCTTGTGTTCAAGGCGTTTATCAACCGAGCCATCCACGGCTGGGTGTTGATGTTCCGTGCCATGAAGTCGCTGTCGAGAGACGCCGAAATGACATGGGGAGGCATGTTGCTACGGATGAGCCCTCTATACCGGATGATGCAACTGATGACATCCCCGATACTCGGAGGAGAAGAGCGATGGATTCTCGGGAAACTCGTCAGCGATTTGCAAGGGGACATGCCTGACTATATCGGGATGGGCATGGAGGAAATTCCAGCCACATTCCAGAAGGTGGTGAAGTTCGTCTAGCAGGACGTGATGAGTTTCAAGGACTGGCTGGCAGA
>Ga0307377_10000483_pt1 | contig 53135 bp, 37 predicted proteins | sample TR3MG_FD_202535 | JGI IMG/M metagenome (GOLD analysis project Ga0307377, IMG submission 202535) | Soil microbial communities from Risofladan, Vaasa, Finland - TR-3 | ecosystem: Environmental > Terrestrial > Soil > Coastal area > Acid sulfate soil | place: Finland: Risofladan, Vaasa | collected... | reverse complement strand
ATCAAACTTACACCGCTGTTCCAAAAGGTGGTTCTCTGAGGACGACCCTTTCCGCGCAAGCCGAAGATTCAATAGGGGTTAGCGGAAGCACACCAATTGAACTTTTAGCAATTGTTGAATGTTTACCAACAGCGATTAATGATCAGCTTAGGTTTTAATATGAACAATTTAAAGCATTTCTGAGCCGGGATTCTCCCGGCTCTTTTAATGCGCTAATGGTGTATAATTCTTGCAGAAGGAAAGATCACAGGACAGCAGTACCATTATTTTTGGGGCTGGGAATATGGACCATGCCAGTATTGAACGTTTAATAGCGATCATCGGATGGGGTAAGATTCTTGTAGACGATCTCTCTGTCCAATTTATCCTTCGCGTTCCCACTCCCGAAGAAAATGCAAGAGCGGCTTTGGTTTATGAAATCGCTTTGCAAAGAGTTACCGCCATGGGTTTTTTATCTAATGACGAAGTAATAACTTCGATGATTGCCATTGGTAAATGGACAGAAAAGAAGGAACAAGAAATCGAAGGACTCAAGAAAGACATAACTACGATTAGAAGGGGATTATTAGATTTTCTGTTTAATACAGATAAATTAGAAAGAGCCCGGACAATGCTTCGTAATGCTGAGAAGGCGCTGATAGAAAGATTGAATGCTAAACAAAAATTATTAGAAATTAGCGCTGAATCACAGGCTTTACTTCAACAACAACGATACTTAATCAGTAAAATTGCAGAAGCATCCGACGGAACCCCACTTTGGTCGTCGGGCGATATGTTCGATGATGAAAAAAATATTGCATTAATACAACGGTTCTGTAGTATATTTTTCGAATCACAGATTCCTGTTGCGACCATACGACAAATCGCTCGATCCAATAATTGGCGAGCCACTTGGAATGTTGCAAAAATTACAGGGCGATTATTCGGTAAGGATTCGACAGAATGGTCTAGTACTCAAAAAGAGTTAGTCTATTGGTCTGGAGTTTATGACAATGTATACGAAGCCTATGAACGTCCTCCAAGTATTGTTATAGAAGATGATGATCTATTGGATTCATGGTTTTTACGACAACACGATAAAATTGAAAATCGTACTGATAAGGCATTCGGCACTTGTGATATTAAAACTACCAAAAAAGTTGGAAGACAAGAACAATTTATTATGACAGATAGAAAAGGGGCTGAACGTGTTTACAGGATGAATGATCCATTATCTAGAGCTAAAATTCAATCAAGACAGTTAGTATTGAAAAAGCAAAGTTCTGTTTTAGAACAAAATATGCCCGATAGCCAAAGGGAGATACGGCAACAAATTACGCAAATGCAGCAACAACGTGGCAAGGATATTCGTCGAAGGAGATAATATTGTCGCGGAAAGAAGAAGAACTATATAAGATTCGTAAAGAACAACAACGAATTTCACATGGTCGCATTTCTGGTGATGCTCGTGAACGACTCAAAAAGATAGCATCTAAAAAATTTCGAACATGTTTTATTTCGGCTTTGGCTGAATTTGAAAATGTTTTTGGTTTAGAAATCTGGGGCCATGATTTACCTACTGAGTTATTGACATCAGAACAAAAGGTCAATAGAGAAAAATGGGACAAAGTGCGTAAAAATATTTTAGACAAGGGTAATGCACAATTACGCGCACTAAGAATGGAAATTGATTTGCATAAAATTGATTTTGAAGGATATAGGATGACATTTACCGGAGGAAAACAAAATGGACAGTAAGAGACGGACAGTAGATACAATCAACGCTCTTGGTCAGCCTTTAAAACTAGATGTTATTTCACCTAATCATCGAATTGCTCAGGAGGCGAGTATGGCATATAATCTTAAGGTGTCGCATTTGATTCGTCAAAGTGCCAAGGGTGGAGAACGACTTTTGCTTCGTTCGGAAGTTGAAGATTATCTTCTTTCGGCTGGAATATGGACTGCCGAAGATAGTTCACGATTACAACAACTTTCTCTTAAAATTCGTGCTGCCGAATTAACTCTGCAAAGAGGGGGTATTCAACTGTCAGAAGGTCGGAGGATTGCTATTGAAGTAATGAGCAAGGGAAGAGCAGAGATTATGGAACTTGTAGGCAAACGACAACAGTTGGATTCTGCTACTGTAGAATCAGTCGCCGAAAATTATAAATTCGCCATCTTAGTTGTTAAATGTGTTCGTTACGCTGAAGATGGTAAACCTTATTTCAAAAGTTATGATGATTTTATGGATAGGGGTGATGAACAAGCAGCGATCGATGCATGTCAAATTTTAGCAGAAATGATTTATAATGTGGATAAAAACATACATAATAATTTTTTCGAAAACCGTTGGTTGAAAAAGGCTGGTTTTGTTGATAATCGTGGTCGTTTTGTTAATTCTACGGGACATTTAATTGATGAAGATGGTCGTTTGGTTGATGAAGATGGACGATTTGTAAACGAAAACGATGAACTTATAGATTTACATGGAATTCGTATAACCGAAACTGGCGATTTTCTTTGTATGGATGCGGAACCTTTTATTGGGGATAATGGCCAAAAGGTTGATGTGATTGTAACAGAACAATCCAAGACAAAAAAGAAAAGAACTTCTAAAAAGAAAACAACAAAAAAGGAGAAATCAGAATAAATATAAAGACACAGGAGACAGATTATGGCTGCACCATTCATACTGGATGTTAATTTAAGAATTAAAGACATTCTTGGTTTAGAAAAATTCAAGAATGCGCTTTCCACAACTAGTGCAGCTATTGGTGTAGGTGGTGGTGCTGTTAGTGCTACCACCAAAGGCGCTGCTGTTACCGGTGGATCGGCCATTATGCCAGCGAATGTTGCCAGTCAAACGGTAAATAATTTAGAAAAAATAACTGCTGCTGCGCCTAAAGCTACCAAAGCGGTAAAAGATACCGGCACTGCAATGACTAATGCTGGCAAAAAAGCTTCTTCTTTTAGTCAAAGGGTTGGTCTTGCTGGTGCTCGATATAGCGCATTCATTGCTGCGACTGCTGTTCCTTTTCTTCTTATTAATCAATTTAAAAAAGCTACGGAAGCTGTTATCGAATTTGATTCAGTTATGATTAAAATGAGTCAAATTTTAGATACATCAAAGGCAAACTTATCTGATATGGGCGCAGATATGATTAAGTTATCTGTAGATACCGGAACATCTCTCGGAGAAATTGCCAAAGCAACTAAAATATTAGCTCAATCCGGTAAATTGCGAAAACCTGGAGAATTTGAGGCATTTTTGGAACCTCTTGCTAAAATTCCACTACTTGCTTCATTCGAAAGTATCGATCAAGCCACCGAAGGCGTTATCGCTACGATGAATCAGTTTGGAGAAACAGCTGGTAGTGCGACAGACATCTTAGACAGATTTGATCATGTGTCTAACAATTTTGCTGTTACAGCTTCTGATTTAGTAGAAGGCGTTAAGCGAGGAGGTGGAGCATTTGCTGCTCTTGGGGGTAATATCAATGAATTTATTGCCTTAATGACCACTATGCGATCTGTCACTCGTGAGAATGCTTCTACTATTGGCACCTCTATTAGAACTATTACCGCTCGTATGGCAAGACCAAGAACGCTCAAGTTTTTAGAAGGATTGGGCGTTGAAATTAGGGATGCTGATGGTGAACTGCTTGGTATGATTCAAATTTTAAATAATCTTAATGACGTTTTCCAGCGTTCTGGCACAGAAGGCAAGGCAGCTATCGCAGAACAATTAGGTGGTTTTAGGCAGATTTCTCGTGTGCTTGCTGCCGTTCAAAATCCAGAAATGATTCAAAGGGCATTGAAGTTTTCGGAGAGTGCAAGTGGAAGCATAACCCGTAATTCTGAAAAGGGATTGCAAAGTGTATCTGTGCAATTAAAAATATTGGGCGCTAAATGGATGCAATTCATTCAATTGATGGCTGAACCTATTTTCATTCCACTGGTTAAAGGCGCTACTGGATTAGCTGAAAAATTAATTCAACTTGCCACTGTTTTAGGGCCAGTTCTTCCTATGTTCGTTGAATTGATTGGTTTTACAGCGGGTATCTATGGTTTAGCTAAAGCTATCTCACTTATCGGTCCAGCACTTGGTTTGATTTCTAAAATGGGGGCTGGGGTTTCTGGGGCTATGGCGGCATTTGGAGGTGGAGGTGCGGCTCGTGCCGCTGCTGATCGTCAAAGAATGCTAACCAGATTAGGTGGCGGTATCGGTGGCGCTGGTGTTGTAGCTGGTGGTGGTGCAATAGCAGGTGCCATGAAAGGTCAAGTAGGACAGTTAATTGGTGTTGCTGCACTTGCTGCTGCGTTTAAATATGCGGGAGACGCCGCCAAAGAGACTGGACACGAAACTCTGGCACTTGGTCTAGAAATGAGCAAAACAATTGCCATAATGATCGCTCTCGCTTCTATGTTGTCTGGCAAAACCGTTAGTGGATTACTCAAAGGAGTTGGGGGATACATTGGTGGTGGTGTAGCTGCTGGTGGTATTGCTGGTTATGGTGGAGCGGCATTGGGCGTTGCTGGAATTGGTGCTGGTTTGATGGTCGCTGGTGGTATGGTTGCGGAAAAGCGAGCGGCTATTAACATTGATAAGTTAGTAAAAAATGCCGCAGATTATATTAATAACTTAGACATAGAAATTACAGACGAAGAGAGTATGATTCAAGTTGGTGGAGAAATCGGCAAAAAAATGCTTGAAACCATACAAAGGGCTGCTCAAGAATACGAAGGTGTTATTGGTTTTATTGCTGCATTTGGCAAACGAATGGGTAGTCTTCTAAGTAGTCTTGGATCATTAGTTGGTTTTTCTGAAGCCGATTGGAGCGGTATCACTGGTGCTATTGTCGATGAAGATCGTATCAAGAAAATGTTCGAAGAAATGTATGAAAAATCTCCAGAAACTTTTCGAGATATATTGGATCAAGCTATTGTCGAATCTGGCCCAGAATGGCGAAAGGCTATAGAAAAAAGCTTTATGTCGATGATACCGGGGGTATCTCCTGAAGTTGGTACTATGTTTCGCAAGTTACTTACCGATGTTGTTGGTGGCGGTGAATTATCCGTAGAAATGAAAGTGGCTCGACAGCAACGGTTAGCTGCTCAACAAGCGTTAATTAATGAACAAAAAAATATGGCAATAGAATTGTCTAAGATAATTATTCCTACTCAAATTTCTTCTGAATTAGATCAACTTAGTACTGCTATCAGAAAAGTATCTCAAGAAATTGGTGCTACAGTAGGTACTTTCGAAGATTTATCGAGCAAGGTGGGAACGATTGCGGCTCCCAATTTACCAACAGAAATTAGCGAAGAAGCAATCAGAGAACGATTAGCTACTAGAGGTTTGGGCGAAATGCTTTCAGACCTTGATTTTGGAGAAATACAAGGAGTTGATGCAATCGGAGAAGCTGGCCAAACTTGGATTCAGATATCAAAATTGGCCGATAATTTGATACAATCCTTAACCTCTACCGAAGCTATGACAAGAAATCAAACAAATCTCGATGATGTTCGCCAATATGCTAGCAAAGCTTCTGATAATGCCTTGGAAATTTTCTTTGCTAATATGACAGACGTTGATCCTAAGTTCGAAGGACAAGTTCGTGCAGTTGCAAGACAAATAACTCAATCATGGATAGAAGCCGTTGAAGATGGCACACCAGTTACCGCAAAAGCCATGAAAGAAAAAATAGAAGAATCTATGAAACGGACTATGAGTGCGTTTCAATTACCTACCGAACAATTAGTTACTGAACTTAAGACTTTAACTGATCAAATTCTGCAACTAAAGCAAGCAAGAATGTCTGGGGAAGCGGCAAGAGCCAATATTTGGGCTGGTGGAACCACTACGACTCCTAGTCTCGTAGAAGAATGGAATGAAGCTTTAAATCAGATAGGAATCAAAAATGTTCCTGGCAGTTATGGAAATGCAGAAGAGGCTTTACGTAATTTTGTTAATCAGGGTTATAATATTGTCGATATGGCGGACGAGATTATTAGAATAGAACAACAAAGAGCAATTGCTGAAAAGGAATATCGTTTGGCTTTACAAGATGGTAGTATGGGAGCAGGAAAAGCGCATGATAAAGTCTCTGATCTTTCTTATAAATTGTATGATTTGCAACAAGCAATGGGTATGGTAGCCGAGATAGCCAATAGGGCTAAACAAGCTTTACAGGAAGAAACACAAGAAGAAATTCGACGACTTCAAGAATGGGGCAAAGAACATCCGGAATCCAAAGGTGTTGAAGGGGACATAAAATATCAAGAAGACTTATTAAAACAACAACTTACTAGACTCGATAGAATGGTTGAATATTCACAACGAGAAGCCAAAGTGGGACAATTTGATGCTATCGTAGAAGGCGCTGAATTGTATGCAAAGGCAAGTGAAATTTTTTCAAGTGCTGTTGACAAATTTCAGAAAGCAGTTCTAGATTTGTCTCGTCCCATGACAGCTACTGATGTTCCTGGCGCACAGGGACCACCAAGTTTTGAAACCGAAAAAGAACTTGCAATAAAACAAGCCGATAAGGACTTACAGGCTTTTGGTGTAACCGCTGAACAAGCAGAGAGAGGAATGGCCGCAGCGCTTGAACAGCAAAAAGACCTAGCATATAATGCAAAAAATGCCGCTGTATTTCTTGGTAATGTTGCTAAAGTCGCTTTTGGCGATTTGGTTTCAGGGGAATCGGTACCGATTAAAAGTATGTTAAAAATGGAATATAGTGCTGATCAAATTAAAGCTGCTAGTGAATTATTCGCCAAAGTAATTAAAGCTAGAACAGGAAAAGAGGCTAGGGGCGCTGGTGGAGAATTAAATCAGGAAAATATTGCCAAAAATATCGCCGCGATGTATGAAAAGGGGCTAGATTCAGCTAGGAAAACCGCTGAATTTACCAAAGAAAGTCAACAGCACTTAGAGAATCTTGCTACACAAAGGGCTATGGAAGCCGAAGCAGTAAAACCAGAACCAACACTCGACAAACCACAACAAGAAAAATTGCTGCCTGTGGAGATTGATTTTACCAATTTGGATGATCAAATTGGTGCGGCTATACCCAAGGACGGTATTCCTTTACTAATACCACCACAATTTGCTGGTCTTGCTACGGCAATGGTTGCAAATGCGATTGCTATGCCTGCAAATACTGGGGCAATCGAAACAAAGCGGGCGACAGTGGAAATGGGATTGGATACGAATTTAAATGAAAATCCAACGATTGCTGAAGAACGAATAGATGTTGATGGAATAAAGGTTAGTGCAAGCGATATTCGTCTTAGCGCCGAAAACATAAAGATGGCCGGAGAAATATTCAACGAAGCTACCAATCGGTTTGCTTTGGCCAATGAAAATAACATAATTTCTAACGATAATTTCGTAATGGGTGTAGAAAATTTCAAAATAGGTATCGAAAATATGGTGGCTGCAACAGATGTAATGCGGGGAGTTGCAGATACCATGATAACAATTGTAGATATGCAAAAACAATCCCAAATAAATGCGGCAGATATTGAAGTTGGTGGCACAACCGCCGAGAGTAGCATAATTAACGATCAAATGGCATCGTCTATCGAGGCGCTTGGTGATCGTATTGATTCTATAAAATTGGCAATCGAAACCCAAACCCAATCACAAGTAGAAAGTAGACTGGAAGATAAAAAAGAACCGATGCTGATTGAAGGATTAGACGCCAATACCGATGCTTTGGCGTCTAGCACAGAAATAACCGCCAATGTTAATACTGGAATTAAAGAATTAAATAACCAATTGGCCGTAACTACCGAAAAAATAGCCGAAGGTGTTGACATGGAGCTTGAGACTGTAAGTACGATTACGGTTGATGTTCAGGGCGTTGCCGATGCAGCTAAAGAATTTACGGCAGAATTCAAAGCCGTAGCAGAAAAAGTGTGCAAACAACAAATTAATGTTGTTCTGTCTCAGTTGGCTACCGCTGCTGGAAACGCAGATGACGCAAGAAATTTTGAGGGTGCAATGGTTTAATGGCAATATCAATAACTACATCTTTTGATTTGTTTGTTTCTGGCCCTGTTGCTACAATAGCATATTATACAGAGCAATTGAGAGATATTCATGAAAACAATGGTTATTGGACCGCTGAGTCAGAAGGTGCTTCTACTGGTGTTTGGACTGACATTGATTTGTCTAAATTTGGAATCAGTGGTAGTCAAGTAGTTGAAGTCGTTGTTAGTTGTAGTGATGGTGGCTATGCGAAATTTGGTGGAGTTAGAACCAAGGGATCATCTATTGATCGATATTTAGATATCACAGATATTGATGGGGGACCAGTATATTCTCTGAGTCTTGTTACTATGCATGTGATGACCGATCAAGATGCTAAAATTCAATTTTTTGCTGAACACCTTAACGTAGTTCAGTTTCGTATTGTCGGTAATTGGTCTACCACCAAAGACAACACATATTTTAGAAGCATTCAAGATACTATCCATTATACAGAAACCTTAGTTAAAATCGCCCCTAGTGGTGCAGGATGGCAACCATACAATTTAAATGATTATGGTATTGGTAATGATGATATCGTCGAAATCGTTCTTGGATGTAGACATGGAAGTTTATCAAGAACGATGGGTGCTCGTGAGATAGGATCAACATTAGATCGTTATTTTGTAAATCCAGAAGCCGAAGTTAACGAAGGATATGCTTTAATAACTACTTTTGTTAAAGCGAGTGGTACTTCTGGTATCGTCGAATTATATACTGATATAGACGATGAATATGCCGATTTTTTTGTTGTAGGCTATTGGGATAAACCACCCGGAGATTATCATGAACTTTCTGTAGCTCTACCAGATTCTACAAACGATGCAACATGGGAAGACATTGACTTAGGTCTTTTTGGTATACCCTCTAATTCTGTTGCTGAATTTGTTCTATGTAATCAAGAATATTCTATTCAGAATAACATGGGTGTGCGACCCACTTATAATTTCTTGGACTTAGATTATATTTACGAGCGAAGATTGAGAATCCGCAATACTGATACTGATTTTTCAGACCGAACCGCTTGTATGCACGTAAATGTCAACCTTTTGTCGGGCGTTCAGATATATCATGAAGATTGTTCAGAAGCCCATGAATTTCGGGTTATTGGTTATTGGGATAATTTTAAAATTCTTCCTGACTTTATTTCTGAAAGTGGCTTAACTCTTTATACAAAAGGATGGGGCACTACTTCTATCGATTGTTTTTATACCATAAATGATGCAGGAGAAACTATTCCCAGTGATTATCCTAATGGACTTCAACTTTGTGCTTATTGGACTGCCATTTGCGCCACTTCCGGTAATGGTTCTGGCAATTATTTAGGAGAACCAGCCCCATGTTTACCGTTATACATAAAAGGACTAATGGAAACTTCTGGTAATCTATATATTCGAGGTCTCGTAGAAAATACCAAAGAATTTGAAACCACAGATATACTTTGGTTAGATAACGATGATGATCCATTCCGTTGTAAAATTCAAAGATATAATTTAAGCAATGAATCTATTTCAGATGTACTTAATACTGGTGACGAATCTATCATTACACGATATTCTTATGGTTTAACTGTTGATTCGACTGATAGAAAAGTATATTGGTGCGATTATAAAGAGGGTTATGAATATATAGCTCGTTGCGATCTGGATGGTTCTAATATAGAAATAGTTGTAGACAAAATAGATTGTCCAGAACCTTATGCTATTGTTTTTGATCATGTTAATCGTAAATTATATTGGGCCGACAAATATACCACTACTGATGAAAAAATCAAATGTTGGGATTTGGCTACCTCTGGTATCACAACGATCGTAACCGGTTTGCGAAGTGTCGTAAGCATTGCTATAGACCCATATAATGAGAAGATATATTGGTGCGATAATTATACCACCTACAATCATATTGGTCGCGCCGATATCGATGATGAAAATAAAAATATTGAAATTCTCTATGATCCAACTGTTGGAGCGACTCTCACTAGCGTAGATGTCGACGTAATATACGGCGAATATGTTTATTTCATTGACCAGACCAACGATAATATTTGTCGTTTTTCTATGGTAATGCCAGACGGCCAAGATGGCACAAACCGTACAGATATTGAGATTTTAAAACATGTTTTATCCGCATCAGGTGATGGCAACGCGCCGGTTTCTCTCATTGTAGATGCTCGCAATAATCGTTTATACTGGACAGATGCTGGAATTTATGAAGGCATTCGTTATCTAGATTTAATAGATTATTCTACAGTTCTCTTAGCTGATGATGTCTTGGGCGTTGAAGACCCTTATCCGATAGCTCTTTTGGGTGATCCGGTAGCATTTTCTTTGTCTGGCAATTGCGATTTTTCTTTACAAAGCGTAGAATTTACCAGTACCAGTGGGACTGAGACTCCATATCCTTTATCACACGGATATAATGAGAATGATTTCGATTATCCTTGGGGTGGGCCAAGTCTTGATTTAATTATGGCCAAAGGATATGGTATTTTTCCTGTTTCTGGTGTAAGCGAGATGTATATTTCTTGCGCCTACCCTATTTCTGGGATACCCCCATGGTCTCCCGAGTATCCATCTGGTCTTTTATTATATACAAAGGGATACGCCGAAACTAACGATATTCATTCATTATATATTGAGGGAAGCGGTCTTTTTGGTATAAACAAATCATGTCCTTTGATTATTGGCAATTATATCGATTCATCTAGTGGATTGATTAGAGAAAATTGTGCTATTTTTTACCATGGACACTGTGGGGACAGTACATATAATAATCATTATGATCATATTCAAAATCGTGAATGGCCAAACCAATATTTTGGTTGGAGAGGTGTTAAATTTCTTGGAATTCCAGATGCTAAAATTACTACTGGGGATGGAGTAGACCCTTATTACGATGATATGGGATATGGAATTTGGGCTTATCCAGAGAGTTCTGGCGATTGGTGGCACAATAGAAATAATATACTTTATCATATGTATATTCCTGGGTTTACAGACGCAGAAGATTATGAATGGCCATCTGATACCGCAATAACTGGTGCCACATCCACAAATGGAAATGGTAGCGAAAGTTGGACAACTGTTTTTTGGATGTCTGGTGCTACTCAAAGTGGCAATGTTATGGATGTTGGATGGTTTTATACATCCCAATATGGTACTCCGAGACTAGCAGAACCACGACAGCATTTAGGAATAAAGCTTACCAGTGAAAGTGGAATTGTTGTTACTACATCTGTTCGTGACGTTCCATATGATAGAGAATTATTAAAATGGTATGCGAATTGGTGGGGTGGCACTACTCACTATGGTACTCCTACTAGTACATGGCCATCTTGGAACGATGAACTTGGCGGCGAAGAATATCATACATGGTACGAAGAATGGCCGGAAATTCAAATAGTCCACAATGATATCGCCTTTTTTGCTTTACATGCGGATTTTATTCCAGCCGATTTTGATTATCCAGCCCACATGAAAGTTTATCTTAGTGTAGATGGTGCGCCGTGGATTTTTGTTGGTTCTGGTACTACTGGTCCACCAGTACATTCTATACAAACTTATGGTAGCGCCGATTTACCCGTAAACAGAGAACCAGAACAATCTATTGGATGGAAAATCCAAAATACCATCGGATCGCCAGCTATTCAAGAAATTGTTTTTTGGAAAAATGCACAACAGTTTAGCAGTGACGAACTTCGAGATTTACAACGAATTGCTTTTGAATTCAATAGACCTTTAGACGAATATAAACCAACTATAGTTCCAACTGATAATCAAATAATTAGAAGTTTATTTCCATCCGGATATACCACACCGAATCAATCAATTAAAGTAACATTAACCGTTGGTATTGGAAATTATGGAAAAAGAGCCGATGCCTATTTAATAGAAGAACGTCCACCTTCAGAATGGACGGTTTCAGGCGTAGAGAATTATGGATATTATGATGGTGAAACAATTCGATGGATTAATCACGATAATCATCCAGATGTATACATGGAATATGCCGACATAGATTCCGAATTTGGTTCTCCAGGTCGTCGTCAGCCATTGCCTACCAAACAATTTTCTTATTATCTTAATTCACCACACCATTTGTTCGGGAGTTACGACTTTGGAGGTAGTGGTATCTTCTTGGGTGGAGAATTTGGTGGTATTAATCCGATAACAATTAGTGGGATATCGGCAATTAATGAATTAACGGTAGATAATGTTTATCATAACAATAATAATTCTATTCTATATATATCGGGAGATACTCTCCCTAGTGAAACACAGACAATTAATTTTTATACGGCTGGGCCTATTTTCGTTTCTGCATCTGGAAGAATTGTTGATATTATTGGGAATCTTGAACCAGGTATCTGGCTTTATACCCAAGGACCAATACCATATTATGACGAATTTAATCTTTTTTGCGAAGCTGGAAAAGCTGCTCAAATCAGATTACATATTTGTGGTCCTAATTTTATTCAATCACAGGATTATACTACTCCATACGGAGAAAGTATCGGCGATATGTTTATTCGGGGATACAACCATGTTGCTTCTTCGGGTTCAGAGTATTCTCCATTATACCCTAGTGGTTTGACATTACATATCGGAGATGGCCATTACGAAATTAATGCTGATCAGTATCCATCTGGGATGCCTATGTTCATCACCGGACCATCTGGATACAATAATCAAGTAAATCTTTTTATTCCCGCCGGTATCTGGACCGAACCCAAAGGAGGAGATTGGGATTCATATCAACCCGATCCACTTAATTTATATATACATGGTTATTCACTTGGTCCTCCATTCACTAATCCTGACATAAAAGAGGATGGATATGGCTTAGTTTTTTATCAAAATCTTGAACCAAGTGGCAGTTTTCATGGGCCAGAATTTGTTGAAAATATTGGATGGAATTGCCGCAGGGAAAATGATCCGACTAGCATTAATGTGTTTCAACCATGGATGGGCCAAACCAGATCGACACATAAAGACTATTATTATCAATCCTTTTGGTCTCTTAAAGATTTACCTAAGACAGAAGGTTATGCAGATTTTATTATCAACAATCAACCTGCTGATAACATAACTGTTTGTTTTTGGGCGTCAGGACTTTGGGCTCAGTGTAATAATGAAAATCAAGGTGTAATTAGTCGTGCATATTATGACATAGAAAACACCGAAAATTATCACTACGGACCAGAGAGTCTTAGCAATGATTCAACACATGCTTTGGTTGGATGGGGTGTCCAAGAAAAAATAGCACACGGTCTTGGTATTAAAACTTATCGCCTTGCTATAGAAGATTCCGACTATACGTATCCAGAAGCATATTATCCTACAAATTCAGTGGATTTTATAGATAGTTCTGGCAATTCTACATATTGGTATAGTCCACAAACTGTCTCTGGTCATGTTGTTAGAGAATTTCAAGATCGCATACAAATATGGTTTACATGTCATAGTGGAGCCATGCACACAGGTATTGATAATTCAGGGATAACTATGCATTTCTTCCCATGGATTACACTTCGTACTTTTGTTCAAGATGAATGGTTCGCCTGGTCTGGATGGGATGAAGAAGATGATTATGATGATGTATGTGCTGCCATACCGAGGCCATCTTCAACCGTTTTGCCATATCGCCATTTTATACTGTTAAGAGCAGAATATAATCATAGTATATCTCAGGCTAAAGTGTATTATAGTATAAATGGTGATGGATGGAATTTAGCCGGAACAGCCAACGGGGTTACAGGTCTCACTAATTATCAAATAGACGAAAATGATTATTCACATCCCTGTAGTATTTGGATTCAAGGTGATTGTGATCTTCATAGCAGTGTTTCTTGGCACCAGAACAGAACTACCGTTGAAGAAGTGTGTTTATGGAGAAATATATCAAGATTCAGTAGAAGATGTAATGAAACTCTCTATAATTTCGGTAGAGATGGTGGATATCAGCTTTCGCTAGATCATTGGGGTGATTATCAATTTGATTTTGGCGAAGGATATGCATGGGGCATCGATATGTTTCTTATGGGGCCATCCCCTAGGTCCGGTATAATGAACCATTATATTAAGGGACCAGAATTCACATGTACCAGCGGAACACCCCCAGAATGGGACGCAAACGATTTAACACAACAAATCAATTTTCCCCCATATGCAAGAGATTTAGCCGATGGGATTCCTAGCGAATTTCGCCATACTATAGAGCAATTCACCAATCCATGGGCTTCTGGACCGGGGGCTTTAAACTTCATTTGTCAGGGTCCATATTTCATTGGTACTAGCGGAGGCCCTGGTGACATTCCTCCATCGGCTGTGCGACAAAATGCATGGCAAAGTGGAGGACCGAGTCTTAATCTTATCAGTTGTGGTCCATGTTTTGTGGGAACGAGTGGCGGTCCGGGCGACATTGCTCCTTCAGCTATACGCCATGAATTTTTCCAAAATATAGGTCCGGAATCTGGTTGCACATTATATACAACTGGACCAACAAATATTAACGTTATTGATCAAATAAGTGGATTATATCCGTCTGGCCTTACATTAGATATAAATGGCCCAGAGTTCATTTGCACTAGTGGATATGTATCTGCTAGTGGTCGTGAATATTATCCACATTTTTATAATCCTGATAATTTTATGTTTCCATCTGGTGGGCCAAGTCTCGATATAATTACTTCTGGCTACGGTTTTATCAATGATTCTATGACATTAGTAGTTGGAAAAACTTTTAGACAAACCTATGTGCTGTACTTGCAAACAGCAGATAACGATGAAACCGGAACGTTGAATCTATATATTTATGGTCATGCTTCTGGAACAAATCCAGTTTATTGGTATAATAATGATATATCATTATTCCTCGAAGCTTTCGGAAATTTGCCCGACGACATAGGTGGGGGAGCCATATCGTGGCCTATGTTCCTTAAAACGACATCGGGATCGAATCCGATTAGTGAGCCGTGGAGTTTATATCTAGAGGCTGATACGACAACGACTAGAAATTTATCGCTATCCATTTATGGTCATGCTTCTGGCGCAGGGCCTCATGGTCCTGAGATTTCCAATGCAATTGATATGTATATTGACAATACGCCGGATGACTGGAGACGAATCGGATTTACTCCATATAGCCAAGAAAAATCATTATTTCTTCGAGTTTCGCAAGGTACTTATAAAAATATCGATATGTACATCTCTGGTATCGTACCGATTTTATTTGAAACATCTAGTTGTCTATTTATAGAGGGTTTTAGCGACGAGACCAGTGATGAGATATTACTATATACTTTTGGAGTTTCTGGTACGATAAATAATCAACAAATGTTAAATTATCCAAGTGGTTTGACGTTATTTATTGAATTAGGAACGGGTTGGATGTATACAAACAATCATTTATATACACATGGATATTAGGGGGTTGTAAAATGTCTGTAACATATGATGGCAAAAAAATAATTCCTGCACCATTGGTGACAGTTGCCAAAACTTATCAGGATACAGGAGATGGTAAAAAACTAGGTGCTGTATATGAAATTGTTCTAGCAGGAACATTATTGCCATTTATGGGTTCTCCTAGTGGTAATTTTCCCCTTGGTGATCCTTCGAATGCCTTTTGGGAGCTAGGCGGTTATCCACCAAATGAATCTTTTGCTGGAAACAATGAAGGGTTCAAACAAATTCAACGAAAACAAGAAGCGTTGAGATATCTTTTTAGAGAAAATGGCAAATTTTTAGAATGGCAATGGGAGGGACAACCTGGCGTCAGAAGTAATCCTCGTGTTAAATCTATTAATTTTTCAGAAGGACAATGGGTAGATAAATGCGACTATACTATCGAGCTAGAAACTGATCGAATTTTGCTTCCCGGAGTTTCTGGCAGTGAGGATATTTTCGAATCGCAACTTGTTGTTGAAGCTTCGGAAGAATGGCAATTTGAAGAACAACCAGGGCAAAATGGTAATATTTATGGGGTTACGCATACAATTAGCGCTAGAGGAATCATTGGATTCGATTCTATCGGAGCAGAGATCGGACCAGCATGGCAAAACGCTAAAGTTTGGTGCGATAGTCGTATCACCACCCAGATAGATTCAGATGTTGCAATTGCTGGGCTTGGAATCAGTGACCCACACGAAGGAAATTATACTAAAAGCACCAATATCGCAGAAAAGGATGGGAGCTATGCTGTTACTGAGACTTGGACAACTTCACCCAGTACATTTTATTTTGAAAAATCGTTTAATTTGACTAAACGCAAAGAAGACGATATTTTAGAAATTACCTATAATGGTACCGTTAGGGGTAATGTGGCGGGACATTCTGGGAACGACGAATCTGTTATTCAAGCAAAAAACAACGTTCCCAATAATTCTGTAGCTCGTAACGATACAATATCGGCAATAGGTCAATGGCTGGGTTCACACACGATTCCTGTAGCACCCAATCAAAAAAATATTACTGTAAATAATAACGAAGGTACTGTTAGCTTCTCCTTTTCTTGGTCAACGGGCGACGATGAAGAATACATACAAACCAATGAAGCTCAATTAAACTTTAATTCAACGGATGGACTCTATACTATGACTCTCACCGTTACGATAGAAGGCCAAGGCGAGACGAAAGAAGAAAGATTAATCAATGCCAAAGCCAACATTCCTTCAAATACAGTCGCATACATATTAGCCTGTGTTCTACTTGATGATCAAATCCCATCTGAAATAATTATTACTGACGACCACATTTCCAAAAGCACTGCGATTAATTCTACCAGAGGAACCGCCAGAATTAGTTGGACATGGAATAGCTCAGAAGCCAATAACTTAAACATACAAGTAGAGACAATTTTCCCACAAGATATCTCAGCTAAATTGGTCATTCCTGGTCGTGCAAATGGACCAATTATCCAAAATATGAATACGCAAACAGCGAAACAGGTCGTGGTTAATTATAGTCTTGAGGGACTAGATAGTAAACCAGAAAATGCAGATGTAATTGCGGAAATGAATACTTATGGTGGAATACAATCAGAATGGATTCTTGAAAGTGATCGCGAAAATTGGAATCCGATGACGAAAAAATATTCGCGATCTAGAACCCATACTGTAAAGGAGTAAATATGGTTGATAGTATTGTATATACAGAGGAAGATGGTGCTCAACTAACAACAGTTTTTGGTTGTTCGTTTAAAAATATTACTGCGCAAATGGGATTTGATGATCAACCAATTGTTTTTACGTTAACTATCGTAGAAGAGGAAAATCAATCATTTACCCTTAAGGATCAGGATGTACGATCAGCACAACGAATTACTTTTGGTGCTTTGGATATGATTGGTATCGTTCAGGCTTGGGAAGAAAGTACTATTGATCCACAGGGAACTGGTATTTATACTGTTAAACTTACTGATTGTCGTACTGTACTAGATGCTGTACAAGTATTTTTATCTCCAGGCACTAATTGGCAAACCAACAATTTCAGTAGACAAAATCCAGAAGGTTCTGTCGGTGATCCAGTTGATTATGGAATTAACGTAATTGCTGTTCCTACTTGTGCTCGAAGCAGTAATACCAATTATGGGGTTCCCATGCAATATGTCAAAGAAAGTATTGAATCCGCAACAGTTTATTATGGAACAGATAGATTTCGTATAGATTTAAGCGAATTGAATCAAATTCCATACAATGAATCACACTCTTCATCTCCATATTTGGAACATACTGGTTTAAGGGTAGAAGGGTCTAGTCGTTCCGTTACAGCCATTATTACTGAATTATGTAGGTCTTTTGGTTTTCAATGGTGGGTTGAAGCTTCTTATGAAGGAAATACAGTTATTATTAAAATTAAAGTAATTCGAAGGATTAATGAACAAGATCAGCCAATACCTATGAAAATGGATGATTTGGCTGCTTTGCATATTAATCAAATCATAAGACGCAAAGACGGTTATGAAAATCGTGATGCTACCACTAGAGTTGTTTTACAGGGTGGTGAGCGTCGAACTTTGGTGTATGAAGATGGCAATGTTTTTCATCAATTCTGGGGTTGGGATACTGATGGGGAACCTCGTGCTTTACCCGCTTATCCGGTATTTAATCAACCAGGTGGTACATACAGAGGAACTTCGATTAGTGAAATGAGAAGAGTTCTTAATGGAGAACTCGATGACGCGATGGATGAAGTAACATTAGCTGCAATTAAATCATATGCAGATGCCTTTTGGGGACGTAAATTTTACACTTGGATTGGCGATAGTGATCTTGATGCTGATGGTACCCCGTGGGTTGAAACTATTCCTGCTGGTTGGTGGGAAGAAGATACTAATCCAGCGAATTTATCCGGTAATGCCGAACAAATATTTGCATCTGAAGATGGTCGATGGAAGCCTTTTGTGCAATTACCTAATCCAGTGGGTAGATGGTCTAATGCTTTACTGAGAAATTTATCGATTATTGGTCATGCTGGTAATTTATATATGAAATGCACCCTTGAACGAGTTGGTAAGTATGTGTTGATTACATTGGGTTCTGCGATGGAAACGTCGCAAATCATTCGTGTTGTCGGCCAAGATGAAACAACAGAAAGCGAAGTTATAGATCGTATGACTAGACTTGCCGGTGGATGGATACCGTTAATGGATCGTCGCAAGTTTTATGGTCCTTGGCTCAGCGATGCCAATCAATCAACACGAGTACAAGGTCGTGTAAGAGTTGATATTGATACTAGTTTGGTTCCATGGAAATTCGCTCGTCGTGGTACAACCCATTCGGAAGGAATGGCTATCATGAACGAAATTGCCGAAACTAAAGTTAAAGAACGTGTAATTTTAGAACAAATTATAAATACGGGACAACTGGAAACAGCAGATATACCGCAAGTAAATCTTGGCCAACAGATTGGTGTTGCAGCAAATGTTACACAAATTCACGTGCAATTTGGTGTCAATGGTGTTACTACTCGTTATGTTCTTAATCAATATACCGCTGAACTTGGTAAGTTTAAACAAAAAGATAGGGAAAAAACTGAAGAAGACCCAATGGCACAGTCTTATTTTGTTTCTGGCAATTTCGATGATTTAAATCAAGAATTTAAAACTTTACAACAACCAGAAAATATGCCATCGGAAAAACCAGAAAGTGCTCAAAATGCTCAAATGTCTATAGAATTTAACAAACCAACTATGGGGAGAATTCTAGCTAGAAGTACTGAAAGAGGATTTTATCCATTTGAAAGATATCCATGTTACGAGGTCACTGCTATATATGATAGTGAAGTTGGTGGATGGACATGTCCTATTGGTATTACCGATTTTCATTGCCCAAATAGCGGAGAGCCACTCGATAGTCCTGGATATCTTCGTGTAGGAGAAATAGTAACTTTGAATCATATTAAAGGAACAGGAAAAGCATATATTAGTCAAAGCGCTAAGACATTTGCTCCACCAACTGTTTAGGAAATATTATGTCTGACAAAAAACTGAATGAAATGCCCACTGTTTTAATGGCTTTGCACGGTTATCATCCGTTTACACCAGACATGGGTGCATTTTGTGGTGGATATCAAGGAATTTTATATCCGAGCCCAACCACTTTTGCGGGTGTTAATGAATTATATAGCGTAGAAACTTATAATATTTCTCCATATCCAGTAAGATATCAGCCTAATAGCAATTACGATGGATTAGGGTTTTGCGTTCCTAGTATCAATTATGCTAATCCTGGTCATATTTTGAGTATATTAGATACCGTTACGAGACAAGCTTGTGGTTTAAATGTTTTAAAGGCAACTAGAGATGCGTCTAGTGATATCATTTTTAATCCTATAGTAGATACCCACGTGCCACTAAAGGGTGTGGAGGATGATGGTGGGTTTGGAGATGTTATTATTGACGTAGAATCTTTAAGTGAATCTCCATCTTCCTATATTGGGGAAATGTGTGGGACAGAGCTTGGGGGCTGGCTTCTTAAAGACCCTCGTAAAATTCAAGCAGCAGATATAGCTGGAGATTCTGGTTTTGAAACCGGGGGTATACCAGGATATCCAATAGAATGGTGGCAACGAATGGAGCCTGAACTAGCAGGTGATGCCTTTTATCACAATCCTGATCAAAAATATGAAATGGAAAATCCAGAACCAATAACTTTTGCAGGTTTGTTTGAAAATATATATACTCTTTCTTATTATGGTTTGCCAGAAAAATTTGTTGAAATTTTTGATAGCATGCGATCTATTTGTGATGATTTTTCTTCTTTTAAAGATATAAATTTGTTGTCGCATGTTTCGGCTGAATTATGTGAAGAAGGGCTAGATACTGACGAGATTCCTTCATTAGAGTGTTGTCCCTTTCCTTTACCTCCAGATTTGAGCCTTAATACCGGACAAATATTTGGTGGCGATATACAAGGTAAAGAAGATAATATGGGTGGTGGTTCTCTAATTCCGCCATTAGCGATAATCAATACTGTGGAAAAAATTGAAGATGATTATTTTAATAAACCCGGTTTAATTCGTACACGATATACCGTGTTGTCTCCAGAAGCGGCAATGGGATGGCTTACCGGTTCGACCAGTTATCACAAAAATGAATATGATTATGAATATCGTTCTATTCCAGAGTTGAATGGCATAATTAACATGATACCGATTCAAAGTATTGGTGCTAGATATGTTGTGCGTTTAATCCGTCCGACCCTAGAAGAAAATCGCTGGGAAGGCGGAGAACTCGACGACCCGGTGGTCCCTGGAACAATGCCTAGCGATTTTTCTCCACCATGTAATATGTGGGTAGTCTATGGAATAACCGACGTTTGCCTTAATGTTACAGTTAATAAAGCTTCTACTATGATCATCAACATGAATGGTTCGCTTGATCATATGGACAGATTGGACCCAGAAAATGTACCAGATACTGATCCACCAAAACAACAAGAATGGAATTTCGATTGGATACAAAGACAATGTTGTGTTCTTTCTTCTGTTACTAATGCTTACACATGGGATCGATCATGGCATTCTTTAGACTCACATGATCAAAAAACCGTACAACATGAGTCAATGTTAATTAGTGCTCCTGACGGTCCAGGCCCGCCAATCGCAATGGGCGTTAGTCGTTATGAAGGAACACCAGAAAATTGGGTAGAAAGTGTGTCGTATGATAAAAGTGTAGAAATTGATTTGGCCCCTGGGTGTAATAATGTACGAGTTAGATTTATTTTGCAAACTTTAAGTATGCAAGATACGACTATTAACGTGGCAGAAGATGGTGAAGATGGAGATTGTTTTTGGGATGATTTAGTTATGGATACAACGATTTTTCCACCGACAGTCGATGGAGAAGAAGACGGGAGAGAAGCAATATCGACGCACCATTTTGAATTTCGTGATCCAACAAGTTTTCAGCCAGACGGTGGTTTGGGAGATATTGGTGGAGAGTAATTAGGTGTATAAATAGGTGGAGGACTAAAGATAATGGCAGATATACAGTTATATGCTGGTGAAAATTGTTTAATTCCAGTAAATTCTGGTTTAGGATTTTTCGGAGATGGGGGATTTGGTGATCCTGTCGCGATAGGTACGTTCCAGGGACACACTTTTGTTACAAATTCTAGTGGCACCATACAGGGGTGGGAATGTAATAATAACAAAAGAGATGGTCCATCAGGAGTAATTCACGGACAAGAAGGATCGGGAATTCTTTTGACCCAATTGCCAAATGAATTAGCAACTATCAATATTCGTTTTACAACTGCTATGCCCGTTTATACACAGAGGGAAAGAATATATGTTTTCGACGGTTCATATACAGAAGATACTCCAAATCACGAAATACCACCAACGGGATTAAATTTTTATATGGCCGAAATTCGTCATCGGAGTCAGCTACAAACTGTTATAGATATAAAAAGTGATTCTGCTTGGTATGAATTTAATTCATTGACGCCAATTGGAGACAATTGGCTTTCACTTACAGAATCACCAGGAGAACAAGGAATATATGGATATGGAGTAGAAGACGACAGACATGACTGGTATGTAGCTTTGAGTTGTTCGCCGACCCTACTTGGCAATAAAATGTTTGGTATTGTGATAGAACTAGAATATATCTAGAGGCAAACTATGAGACTTCATACGATATCTTGTGGAATCGCTGGAATTATTGGTGGTAGTTGGGCAGATTATCTTGCTGATCAAATTAGTTTTCCATATTTTTATGAAAATTTTGATTTTGATTATGAAGGCTCCAGAGTTAATCCTCGACAAGAATTTACTGGTGGTAACATATTATATCGCGCAGATGATTTTGATTATTATTTTCATCGCGATGATAATGCAAGATATGTACAGCATCGTTATCTTTTGGATAGATATGGCATCAAAGGTGGATGGGGAGATTTTTGTATAGAACTTTCTAATCCAGATGAATCACCGTTTGTTCTAGGCGCTAGTATGTATTGCGATGAAATGGAAGATACACCCTATTATATTAAATTTGATTTTTGTCACACATCTGGATCATATGGCGATTTAATTACAATGACTCGTCAGAAAGATAGATTTGGAGCACCAGTTTCCGATGATATGATATTGACACTCACTAAAGCTGGTAATTTAAAAGTGACAGGCACACAACATGTAGTGTTGTCTGATGATCCAGACAATCCATGCACTCCTATGTCGTGGATGGGACATTGGCTGAAAAGTCGTGGAACGAGAATTCTTATACCCAACAAATGGCATGAAATTCAATTATATATAGTTCCTACATGGGGTCCGAACACCAGTTTTAAGGGACCGGCTTGTCCACCGAATTCTGCAACAACAATAGACAATGTATTAGTACAAGCTTGGATGCAATACGAAAAGCTAGGTAAGTTTGACTGGATAAACGCAGAGGGTTGGGATGATTATCATCTTCTAAGATTTGCTGAGCCAGGTGGATGTTGGCCAGTCCAAATGTTACCTGGACAAGAATGGCAAAGTGATTTTCCACCAACTGAAGATCATTATGCCAGTGGTCAATTTTTTTATCCACGAAATCATGGCATGGTTTGGGTTTGGATTGATGGTCAAATCGATATTATAGCCGAAATGAATATCCATAATGCTATGACTCCATGGGTTTATTATGCTGGCGACAGATTTCTTATATTCGGAGATAACATAAAAGGTGAATCGAATGACGTAGGTTATTCTCCATACGACAATAGTGATCCACATTTTTTTATAGATAATATTATTATGCAAAATGGACGAGAAGGTGCTTCCCTACCTTCCGACACTTTTAATCCACCATATTTCACGGGCAATAAAACATGGAGTCCCAATTACCCACTTAAATTTCAAGCAGTAATGATGGATGAAAATTATTATGTTCCAACAGATGATGGTGGTTGTGAAAATGTCCACGAAAAACATCCGTCTATTTACAATAAATTAATACCTAGTGGAGAACCATTTTATGTTCCGGCCCCAGACAGGACAGGTGCTCCAACAAATAATATGATCCCACATGGAACAAAATTGACGCCGGTTCCATTGGATTTTAATGGAAATCAAAATGATTATATCAATCACAATACATCCTTTAACGACGAAAACACTATTAATAGTTGGTGGTATCCTTTCTGCGCAAACAACCTTAATTTTCAATATGAATTTCTCAAATCTGATCCCCGTATTCCGTTCAATCATTGGCAGTCTCCACCTGGGATAAAATCAGAAACGGTAGGAGACATTTCATTATTTTATTTAAAACGTCCTATTTCTGCGTCTGGTATTTCTCCGTTAGCGGGTCGCTATGGTTATGGTGGTATTAAAGATTATTTACCACCACTGGCACCTGAGTTCAAAGATACTCTATTGCCCGAAATTTATCGTGTTTGGCTTTGTGCTGAGGATAAGCACACAGGTACCGATACACCCCTAAACCATCAACATTTTGTATTACGAGTTCCCGACCCCAGCGAACCCTCTGGATATAGTGATTTTGTCTCAACTTGGTGGATGCCAGGCGATTATGGTCACGTTTTGTATAATGGTCAAGCGACGTTAAGCAACGGATATTCGATATGTGAATGGCCATACAATCCTGTAACCGGTTCTGGGTGGTCCTGGTCAGATTTAGATACGATTCAAGTCGGTGTTAAGCATTTATCTGGTAGTAATAACGATGTTTATGTTTTTAGATATTTTGTGGTTATTGAACATGCTAGCCCCCTTGATCCGACCAAAGGCGCATTAAATGTTAATTTACTTAAAAATGCTATTGCCGACGATAGTACCGTAGATTCATTTTATAATCTTGATACATCATTGCACGGTCGTGGCCCTGCTATGGTTAGTCCATATTTGAGTATTCCTGTAAATATATATGAATCTATGCAAACAGCAATTTTACCAGGGGATCGTTCTTTGAGCAATAATTGGGTGGTAAATCCACCACCTGCGATGGGAATCGAAAGAAGAGATATCGATGATATAGAATTAAACGAACACAGCACTACCATCAAAAATCCAAGAATCATTGATGATGGTGCCATAGAAATTCGAGGAATCGGGAATAACGTCACTTATGTTGAACCAGTTTGGATAATAGAATATGATAGTCTTGAAAATATTTTAGGTGCTGGCGATATTGTAAACGGCGACATTATCATTGATAGTAACAATAATTATTACGAAGCAATTGTACACAGTGAAGAAGGACTTGCAGAATGGGAAACTTTTATAGGGACTGAAGTAGATCACGGCGATAATTATTTTTATGCAAAAACTTGGGACACAACAGCAAGACCGAATAACGATCGCGATCCAGAAGATTTTGATAAATATACTGATTGGTTTGCGTGTCCTAAAGTCCATTTATTTAACAGTCTTCCTGATCCCGATTCTTTTTTTCATTGTTACTCTCCATCTGCGGTTGCCATAGCAAATACACAATATCCAGATTTAAATCTTAACGAAAATTTGCCTACAGCTATGAGCGGACAATCATTTTATTTTCAAGCACCGGCACTAGCAAGTGGATCGGTTTATCAAACAATTGATCTTTTGAGAGAAGGTTTTTTATCCGAAGCCATCGACAGAGAATTATATGAAGTTAACATGGGATTTTGGCAGACTTCTCTAGAAAACGATCAAGGTCGTGGAATTTTTATCTTTTTCGGTAGCGATGGTTCACAAATTTATGCGAAAGATTTTGGTTTAGATTCAGAAACAACTTGGCACAATCAGGATATTACCACAACTTTATGTTCTGGAGTTAGGTTTATAGTTTTCTCTTTTGAAGCTTTGCGTCAATTCGATAGAGAAAAACGTCCAGGCGGAAGAATGGGCGGAACCAATAATTTTGCTTCTTTTGATCAAGCTTACGTAATTATTTCTTTTTTAGAAACGGTGGCAGCTTCTAAGTATCATCCCGCAGATATTGATGAAAATTATCGAATCAGCACTATTGAACTCGGCAATTATATTATGCAGTGGCAAAGTGGTATGTTAGGAAGTGGTCTTGGGTGTCAGTTATCGTTTTTACGAAAGGCTGAAGATATTTGGATGTTTGACCCAAATGGTGGATATGATGATAGTGGAGACGCATCGCGACCGTTTAATTGGAATGCTTCCGGAACATATAATCCATATCTTTAGGTAAATTCGTGACATTTTTATAAAACTATGTCGTTTTGGTGTATAATTATATGTGAAGAATAATTTTTAAATGAACGAAAGGAGGTGAAAACATGGCAGCAGCAATTGATTTTTATGCAGGTCCAGCATGGACCAATCTTAATGGTTCTGGTTTGGGATTTTATGGGGCAACTTTCGGAACTTCGGTTCAAGTCGGGCAGTTTCAAGATAGCACCTATATTACCAATTCTGCGGGTAGTGCAGAAGGACCACAAGGGACCAACACCAAATATCTTGGTGCGACTAGCGTTAGTATCGATGGTGACGCCGGAGTACATCCATCTAGTTTAGTGTTAGCATCTGGCGCTCTCAATATAAGATTCACTTTTGATAGTGCAGTTAAAACTCAGAACGGTGAATTAAGAATTTTTAACCGATCTGATATCGATGTTGGCGCAGTTGGAGTTACTACACAGGTTTGTCAATTAGTTAATGGCGGCTCTGGAGTAAATCCATCAACTTATGCGGCATCTGGAACAAACGCTGGATTCGTAACTCCCGCTGGGTCGGGTACCGTAGTACCGCTACTCTCTAGTCCAGCTAGTGGTGGCCTATCTGTTTCTGGTGTTGATACCGTAGATACCAGACATGATTGGTATTTTTTAATTTCGGCTAGTCCAGATAGTATCGGGTCCAAGACTGCGTTCGGTTTGTACGTTGAATTGGAATACCTGTAAACCCTAGACTAACGACGATTTATAAGAGAGCGTTGACTGTCCCGGCGATCATAGCTCTCTTTTTTCTAAAAATTCCGAATAATTAGAGGTTTTATGTGGCAACAAGCAATCGGTTTAGACGGCGAAGTTTATGATTCACGATCCGAAGCTAAAATAGCCGACTGGCTCTTCCTTAGTGATATTGAATACGAATCTCATAAACAACTACCAAAACCTAGTCGTAGTATTTCGGATTTTTATTTGCCTGATTATAATCTTTGGATAGAATACGATGGCCTTATGGAAGTTCGCACAGATGACAAATTAAAAAGGAAAAAAGCATTTTATGAAAAACATAAAATGAACTTTTTAATTATTACACGAAATAATTGGCAAAGAGACCTATTGGAGCGAATCGAATTAGGGAGCTAAAATGAGTAAAAAATATGGTACCGTTTGTGGTATCATCGGATTAATACTGGGAATAGTCGGTGGAATAGCCGGTACAGCTTTTTCTATGGGAGCGGAACGACAAAATATTAAAAACAATCTTGCTATACATACCGCTGCGATCGAAGATATGAAACTAAAAAATGATGTTTACGGTACATTTATACAAAAAGAGTTAAATCGTTACAACACAACCATAGCGGCACAAATAATCCAATTACAGAGCAGTATTTCTCAGTTATCAGAGGTTGTTAGCAATTTACGGACAGACGTTCAAGTGCTGAAAGCACTAATGGAGCGTATTGAAAATAATTTTAAACGATCTAGCTAGTGCCATTGATATATTACTTCGATTGCCCGACGCAATAGTGTACTGAGCACACATGATTCTCCCTCAGAAATTGTGTGATGACACGCTTGTTTTTCGTTTCCTCGTTTAACGCTAAGGTAAACTTGGAGACGATTGTTTCTATCCACGCCGAAATAAAGAATAGCATTAGCGGAAGCACTTTGATGAAATAATCCTTTATACTTTTGTGTCTTGCTGTCAAATAGACCAACACCCTTTTTCAAACCGACCATTACTGCAAGAATTTCACCTATATCGGTTTCTGATAATTTAAATCTTATTTTGTTTTTCCAATTGAATCTTGCATTGCCACTATTGTCTTTCCCTTCTTGATCAGCCATCTCTAAAAATATACAATCTTTTTTACTAGCTAGACTCCATTGGGAAGCTGCGCCCTTGCCATCGTTTCTAGCTTTATAAATCATGAAATTTTCTGGATATTTCGCCATTTATTTGTTCTCCTTTAATTCTTCTGGCGTTTCACCGTCTTGCCGAATTTTATTCAATTGCTTAGTAACAATTAATGCATCTTCATATGGAAGAGCCTTTAAATTAACTTCGCAACTTTGTTCATTTATTTCATATGGGATTCCCATGCTAGCGAGTAATTTTGGAATTGAGATATTCATACGATCTGTTAGAATGCGGATCATACTAATTTGTCCAGAATGAATGGCCCCGCCGCCCTGAATGTCTGCTGTTATGGCCGAAGTTTTGCTCACTTCTTCAGCAGATACCACTCGACGCAACATTAGCGCATTGCGAAATACTCTACCCTTTGCTCTTGTATCAGCCATTGCGACTAAATACGTAGCATAATCTTCGAAGCAATTTGTTTCATTTGCATCGGCCAAAGCTTCAAATCTTTTTTCTCGTCCATCGCTAGTGAGAAATACACCCCACGCCTTTGCGCACGCCCTATAGCCGTTAGCTTCACAAGGAGCCGCCACCAAGTCGCATCCTTCTTCTATTAGTTCTCCTACAAGCTCACTAGCGACTCGTCTAAGCCCTTCTACGCGAGGATTTTGACCATCTATTTCGTCAGGCAAAAATTTCCCAAGCACATGTTGGGTCCATCCGACTTCATTGGGTGTTGGGGGAATTAATTCTTGAACTTCTTCGTTATCGGATTGTTGGACAGAAGGAGGGGTGTCAGGAGTCTCCACAATTGTTGTGAGGGCTCTCAGGCCATCGTTGCCGTCTTGATGGGCCTTATATTTTTCCACCAGAGCTTCTCGTTTCAATTTTTTGCCGTCGTTGTCAACCAATTGTTCTTCTGCATAGCCAAGATTGACCAATGCTTGCCTCAATTCTTTTTTACTCATTCTTGAAGATATTATTTTCGACATGTTTTGTCTCCTTCGCGACTAATTTAACTATGGCATTAACATCAAAATCTGGAATAATTGTGTTACATATTTGAATACCGAATTCTTGTTCGATCATTTTTTTGTGATCTTGGTGTCGAACAAATATTCTTACTCTAGAGTCTTTGAAAGCTCTCTGAAGGTCTTCGGGGATTATATCGTATTGTCCTATAAAATCTGGATCAAAAACGTAGAAAAAAACCATAGGAACATTGTAATCTAAAGCTTCTAGGCAAGTTTTGATACTTGTCGTAACAACAGGGTGATGCCATAAATTTAATTCTTGTATACCCAATAATGGGCATAAAAGTTTTATTGGTGGAGGAGAATAATGACAATAAAACATGCTAAAATCAACACCAACATTTTCTTGACAAAATTGATTAATTGACATCATGCCAAGATAAAGATTTTGAGAAATGGTTAAATATTCGAATATAACTCCAATAGCCATAAGATCGCTTTGCAATGTTAACCCTAATTTATTCATTTCATTTTCTGATTTTATTTTTTGCTTTATGGCTTCTTTGCAGCGAATATTTTCTGAATTAGCTTTATTTCCTTTTTTATTACCCATTTGGGTGTTTTTCCTGTTTGCGACGTGCTATTGCTTGTCTTATAAAATGTTCACTTTGCAGTATTAGCTGTTTATCAATCTCATTATATTCTATTGTATTGTTGTGCAGTGGAGCCGGAATATGATATATCAAACCTATCTCCGTTATTCTAAGCAAAAGGTCATATTCTTCTCTCAACTGCAACTGTTCCGTAAAACCGGCTCGAAGTTTATTAAATACTTGTGCTCGCACAATAAAATTTTTATCATATGGAAAAGATATGAATAGTTTACGTATATCAAAAGATGGCTTGAATTGTCTTTCTACTCTCCCGTCAGAAAAATAGTGATCACAATCGCTAACTACGCATGCAACAACCGAATGTTGTTGGAAAATACAAACTGCTTGTGCGATTTTGTCTGGAGCGTACCAGCTCGTTGGATCACAAAATCCAAAAATAGTAGTATCTCGATTGCTCATTTGTAATCCAATGTTCAAAGAATGAGCTACGGTGCTTTTTTGTTTGCGAAAAATGGTGATAGGTATATTGTCAATCGTGCCCGTAAACTTTGGAGGAAGACCAGTTTTCCCATCTAGCTCAACTGGATCGGCTTTTAAAAGCCGGCATAATAAATCATAGGTTCCGTCTCCACTGTCATTGTCCGCTACAACAACTTGATTTGCAGGTCTAATTCCAGTACAAACTGATCTCAAAGCCTTTTCTATAGTAGCAGAGTTATTATGAGTAACAATAATAATTGAGATTTTTTCATTATCTTGCATTTTAATTATATCATCCAACAACTATCACAACACCACGAATGGGCAATTCCTGTTTTGTCTGTTTTTTCGTTTTCATTCAATTGTTCTGTAAATGGTCGTCCATCGTTTACCACCAGTTTTTTGTATGGTTTAGTAATATAAAGTCCAGTATTTGGGTTAACAACTGTTATTAGTGTTCCTCCGATCATTATCGGAAAAGCCCAATGAATAGTTCTTGTTGGCCAACGAAGAATGTGATCGGACAAAGCGTTCATATTGTTAATTCGTTTTCCAGCAGGTATTGCCATAAAAAAAGGAGATTGTATCTTTTGAACAAGTCGGCATATTGTTTTAGAAGATTCATCGGGAGGTTCTTCTTCTAGAGCCACATCTAATAATATAGGAATATCTTTGTAAGATTTTTGATTACCTAAATTTTGAAAATATTTAAGTGAAATATTTTTGCGATTTTTGGAGCCACTAGTATCTGCGACAATAATTTTGTTCACATAAGAACCAAACCAAACTTCATCAATGGTATGTTCTAGGTGTTTTTCTGTTGCAACATTTTCATGGAAAAGAACAAGCAAATCCATTTTGAATTTAGCTTCGTCCATGGCTTTTTTGTATAATTCTCGTATATTTGTTAGGCCAGTTGCAGCTGCCCAACTTTTTGAACGAAAAATGCGACAATATCCCGGAGTATTGATCACATTATTATTACGTTTGTGACATAATTGTTTTATTGCACATCCTTGATCTTTTTGACAAAAACAACAGTCGTTACAATCTGTATATATCATTTTTTTGCCTCAACGTACAATGCTATTCCATCGTATCTCTTGATTTTAATAGTTAAGCCTAGTTCTTGTAGCAATCGACACAAGGTCATCATATCCATGATAGATTTGCGATCATTATCTGGTCTCTGAGAACCGAAGATAATACCGGCAAATTCTCCAAGACTAAGTTGATTTTTGACGAAAGCAGCAGCCGCTATGTGCATATCAACTGTCTGAATTTTTAAAATTCCACCAGATTGTAGTTTTTGCGTCCAGTTTTGAATTGCATCTTTTACAACGGCCATGGGAATATCCTGCAAACAATCAATTGCCACAATTTCTTGAACTGTATCGTTTTCTGTTATCCAGTCTAGTGATTGAATATCTCCTTGCTTATATATCTCTGGAGATAATTGTGATGGAAAATTATCAATGTTAATATAACTATCGCGAATGTCATTTTTACATTTAAGATTCAATTTCATTTTATATTTCCTATGTCCATTTTCTTATTGGATACCGTATTACTTTCCAAAATGTTTTATTCCATTCGTCCAAGAATTTTTGTAAACCAAATTGTTCTATAATTGTTTGTCTACCAGCATTTCCTATTTTTTTGCCCAATTCTGGATCGTTCATTAATTGCCGGAGTCTTTCTTTCATAGTTTTAGGATCGTTGGTTATAAAACCGTTTACTCCGTCTTTAATAAATTCTGGCATTGCGGTAGTTGCCGTAGTAACAATCGGGCAGCCTACGGACATTGCTTCTAATAAAGAGAATGGTGTCGTAGACCACAACGTGGTATTTAAAAAGACAGAAGCATGACGATAAATGGTCAGTAAATGATCGGCATCATCTGCATTTTTTGAAAATCCTGGTGAATCACCCCAAGCATTAGTGGGGAGTCCATTTGTTACTTCTTTGTATAGATCGAAACCACAAATCTTATTTCGTTGTGGATAATTCCATACTGAAACCATAACCTTTCCATCGCCACCAACCCAGCCATCCCAATAATTTGTGTCCATCCCATGTCTTATAATTGTAATATTTGAATCATCTAGATTTCTATGCCATGCTCCAACAGAAAAATTAGCCATAAAAACATTGTGGGAACATGGTAGACAACCTATTCGTTTTGTTGTCTCATTATTCCAATCTGGCCACGGAAGAGTGTGTTCTGCCTGAATCAATGGACAATTGAGTTGTGCCGCCAATTGAGACATAATAGGATAATGGTCTATACGGTTTTGGCTAAGCACCAGGTCAAATACTGTATCGGGTTTTAGTTGTTGATTTATGTCTCCTTTCCCTAATGAAATGATATTTGGTGGCATCTCTCGTTCTTGTCGATTCCATTGATGAAATCTATGGTTATTTAACATAAAGAAATTGTGACCTGTTTTTGCTAAGGTTGCTTGATAAGCTTCGTGATTGAGTGCGAAGAGAATATTCAGAGGACGGTCTTTGTCTCTGTTGATATTCTTCAGTGTTGACGAAAGAACAGAAGGCATTATCTTCTCCTTTACAAACAGGTATCATTTACGCCTTTGACATTATATTTCCAATAATCCCTTAGCAATCTTGCCAACGTTTTCATAGCTAAATTCTAAAGCACGCTTTTGAGCAGCTTCTCCTATGATATTAAGTTTATGATTTTTCCATTCATTATAAGCTTGTCTCATACATTCCATTAAATGACAAATATTTGGGTCATACCATAATTCTGAGCCCGTATATAAATCTGGGAGATTTTCTAGCGATCCAAAACATGGGGCAAGTTGTCCATTTACTAACCATCCGGTTGAGATTTTACCTGGATGTTTAAATAATTGTTTTTTTGGTTCCCAATATGACGCCGCTTGTTCATAGGCAAGTTCTGGATAAGCTCCCCAATTGCTTAGAATTACTGGATTTCCAAATCCCATAGCGTCGTGTGCGGGAATTCCCCAAGCCTCCCCGTGGCTAACAGATACAAATACATCACAGGCCGCATGTAATTGATCCACTTTGTTGTCTGGCAAATAATCAGAGATAACCAATATGGGTGGATAAGACGGGGTTTTTATGTAAATATGCATAGATGCCTTAATATCTTCTGCCATTTTTCTAATAAAACTGGTAGTTTCTTCGGCGGAATGTCCAGGCATATTAGTTTTGATTACCAACGCAACATCGTCTCGTAGGTTAAAAGTAGCATAATAAGCTCGCAATAAAGCGGCAATATTTTTTCGACGATTTTGTTCGCCAATTGTATAAAAAACACATTTATTACGTAATAACGGAAACGATAACGGAGTCTGTGGAATTGAAAATTTCGATACATCGCATGAGGGTGGTAATATTTTAATCGGTACAGTAACGTTACTGGCTCTTAACGCTTCTACGTTTTGAAGGCATGAAACCCATATCTCATCCATTAGATTGCAATGATGAGACCAATTCGATCTTTGGAAGTGCGAAGTTTCCCAATGAAAAATTCCAATATTTTTTACACCATTCTTGTATTCGAAAAAATGCGGTAAGATATGCTGTATAACTATATCAACATTATCTGTATCTTTATTTTCTAAATGTTTAATTTGAGAAGCAAGTTCATGATTTTTGTTTTGAGAAAGGGAAATCGAACGAGTTACTATATCTATCCCACTTTTTTCTAAAGCAAATATGTTACGAATAGCTGCGTTTGCGTAACCAGTGCCATCCATGAACACGCCTAAATAACAAATTTTCATTTTTTAATTACCTTTTGTTTAGTAGGAAACGTTGGATAAGTTGTTCCTTGCGCAAACAGCCACAACTCTTGGTATTTCCACTTTTAAGATCACGGCCACAAACACAACGACAATACCACAGTATATCCCCGACTTGATTAGCGATATGTTTTCGTAGTACGACAAGACGACCAAATTGTTTTCCAGTTAAATCAATAAATAATGGCATTTATATCACCACCGCATCAATTGAATCGTCGTTTTTGGGAAACACGGTAGCCAATCGCTTTTGTTCAGCTATATTTCGTTTTTGTAATTCTCCAAGAAAATGTTGCACCAATTGCTGTCGATCAAATGGCACTCTTTGTTCCCCTTGTGTTCTTCCTCCACTGTTTAACGACTTAATCCATTCTCCTGCAAAGTGAGTTTTGGCCATGTCGGGACGTTGCCAAATATGCGAAATGACTTGTCTTACGAATTCCGTGTTATTCATCTCTTTCTCAAGTAAAGAAAGATCGGGTTGATGTACTTTAGATTTATGAGCGAACCATGTGGTTTGTTGGTCTTTTATTTTATGTTCGCGAATTATTTGGCCCCAAATTGCTGCCGTTCTATCCCAACTATATCTCGGCATTTTTTGATCTGAACCATATGTTTCAACCAATTTTGTTGTGTATTCTCTTGTTTTTTTGCTAATTTCTGTTCGTTGTAGTTCGCTTTGTTTCAGAAAAATATCCAATTTGTTCGCCAAATCTCGGTTACTGGGTAAAGCTCGTCGTTGTTCGGTCTCGATTATAGCTTCCCAGAAAAATCGTTCAATATCAATTTCTATACTTGTTGAACACTGGAAGTAATCTTCCATCGCTGAATATCTCATAGCTGCGACCGAAACACCACAAGCCATCGCTTCGATAGCTGGCATCCCCGCCCCCTCACAGTTATGAGACATACCACATATAGTATTATAATTATGATCATCCTCAACATCTATGTTGATTACTTCTCCGTCAAAATCGCTCTGACTACAAGATGCTACTTTGGTCAAAACAAATCCATCTCGATATAATGTTTCATGAGATTTTCGTTTACCGTCTGTACGAATCTCGAAACGATACATCGGCAATCGTTCATCTCTGTATGTTATAGAACAATTGTAATACCATCCAATTTTTTCCAATACTGATCCCAATATTTTTGCTATATGGACGGATGTGGTACAATAAGTATTAACACATGGTCGTTTTCTATTTTTTTGTGAACCATCTCCCGCCATTAATCCATATACCATAGCCCTTTGTAAGTTAATCGGCCATAAATGACACCCCGATGGTAACTGTTTTGTTCTATCTTTGTTATAACAAATTTTTCGTACAATATTTCTTAAATTAGTATCATAAATATTTGTAACAACAGCATTCCTGTCTTTAACAGTGTGTTGGTGCGCAGTTTTCCCAATTTGTTGTGCTATTGTTTGTACAATATTAAATACACTATTGGCTTCTGATGAATGTGATGTAATAGTACATTGTCCGCATGTTTCATTCGCATGTCCATCGGCAACGAATAATCCAAGATAATGAGCCATATCTTCATCTAAGAATGGAAGACCATAATCGGGTAAAACCGTTTCCGTAGGAATTCGCGTTGCCAATAAGTCGTCTAGTTGTAATTCATCTGTTCTTTTATAGATAAGTTTTAATTGTGAATACTTTGTTCCGCGTTTTTGGTGATCACGATCTCTATCGACAATACTTTCTATCCCCAGTTTCAAACCGGTTTTGTCAACAACAAGCCATGGATGATTATCCGTTGCAGTAATAGACCAAGGTCGGCCCTTTGCGGAGACATTAAAACATTGAACCGATTTATTTCGCATCGTTTTGTAAACACGATGAAGCTTTCCATCTTTGCCAACTACTTTGTCTCCAACTACTATATCTCCGATCCTCTTCCATCCGTTGGATGTCATAATTGGTGTATCCGGATGCAAACAGATAGAATATTGAACATGCAAATCAAATGTCTTCATAATATCTGCAAGCACACTACGAGGACATGAATGACTAGCATTTGGTGGATGCGCTGTCATTGCTCCACATTTTCGACATGTAGCAATTTCTCCGGAGAAAAATGCCGGAAACACTGTATTGCAATTCTTGCATAAATATGTCATAATAACTTTATTGCTAACCTTAAAATCTTTAATAGCTTTACCAATATCATAACCTACATCCGGGTAGCTAGTATGTAAATATAAGAAGGTTCGCCTAGCTAATTCGAGATGTCCTTTAGTTTTGGATTTGTGCAACCACATAGAAAACGCTTCTATTAGATCGTAATATAATTTTCTTTTTTGATTTCTGGCCGTCATACCTATAAGGATAGAATTAGGATCAATACCTAATTTAGCTTTATGTGATCTTTTATCATCTGGCGGTTTGAAAATCTCTAAGTCTACTCCTGGAGAAGCTATAGTAGTCAACTTAGTTCCTGGCCTGCCGGTTCGTTTAAGCAAATCCATTCCATATTTAGAATATGTAAGAATAGCATCACATCGCTTATACATATCCAACCAAAGTTCGCGTTGTGGTTCTCCGTCAATAGTTGGCATTGCAATAAAAGAAAAATTATGTCTAAATGGCGATCTATCTATAAACTCGCAATTATGAACAGCAAAAGAAGTTACATATGAGTTATCTTTTTCTACTTCAAGGTTGTAGACATCATGCGATACAACTTCCTCGACCGATATATTTTTAACTGTTAAAAATACATAATCCTCATTACTCCTTGTTGTATCCTTTTTCGTCGGTAGTTCACAATCCTCATATAATTTTTTAAAACCATCGAGAGATTTCGAAACTATATTCATAATATATCTACGATGATCACCAGCGCCTTTTCCGGTTGGATTTTTATTGTATGACATGGATGGAATTATTCCAAGTCTACAAAATAACATAAATGTTTGATATGCAAGATTTTTACTTACAGTATTATATGATCCACGAGAATCACTTAGACAACCGTCCCCCCTGATTAAACCACATAATAGACCAGCGATTTTTTTATCCGGTAATCGATATAATTGTTTGGTAATTTTTTTGTTTCTGGCATGTTCCCCACAATGCAACAAAAAGAATTCTCCGATATTTTTCCCATATGCCCTGATAACACTACAATTACCTCTTTTATGAACAGTCGCGATAATATTAAAATTATTTGCAATAAGCTGGCAAACATCTTCAACGTAATCATTTTTTTCATAATTAAATGTTAATTGAATACCCTTTATTTTATTACTAACACGTTTACCCTCATACATCACACATCCTTGCGCCAAGTAATAACCTATTAGTCTACATAAATCTATTGAATATTTTTGGTTGTCCACTATATCTTTAGAAATTGGTAAACACAAAAAATCATCCCTAGTAATTTCTTTTGCCAATTTCCATATCGTTTTGTTCGCTTCCCATTTTTTATTTAACGAATTTTTTTTATGTCTATTCATAACCAAAATTGGATGTTCAGATGTTACACTAATGGGTATAGTTAAGTTGCTAACTTTAATGGTATATAGACTACCACTGTATTTTCTCCGGAAACAATTTACAACATTGCAAACATTTCCTTTATGGGTCAAAACTTTGTCTGTTGGCAATATATCTTTAATAAATTTTACTGATCCATCACCAAGAACGATTAAAGTGGTGCCTTCAAAGCACATCCAAAAATCTCTGTGATCAATAACAATATCTGGTTTAAAATCCAGACATATATCATCGAATCGCCACTCTCCAAATTGGTTAGTCGGCTTAGAAGTATAAAGTTGCATAGCTTGTTGATTTTTGCGAGATGGAGCTACTGGGTAAAATTTCCAAGGGACTTGCTGACATCTTGGATCGTCATCGTGAGCATATGAATTATGCACTACGTAATTATCACAAATAAATGAATTATCCTTTTCTACTTCTAAATTATAAACAAAACCATCGTAATCACGTTGATGAGTTTGTGTTACTTTCATAAAAATTAAATTATCTAATTGCAAAGTTTCTTCCCTTTGCAAATTATTAAAATGTTTATTTTTGTAGATAAAATGCTCAGCTAATCGACGAGCATATTGACCTGCTATTGTCATAAGATAACCAGCAGCATCGCTTTGTTTCTTCAATGAACATCTTACCCCTAAATTCATAAGAATGCGGGTAACATCAAGTCCAAGTTGTTTGCTTGTGGTTTTAACGACTATATTATTACGACTTAAACAAGAACAACCATCTCCTTCTGCATATGCGCTAATAAGTTTCAATAAAAAATCTTGTGATCCATCCAGTAATTCTGGATCAATAAATTTGCTATAGCAAGACGAACCAAAGAGAGAATGCATTAGTCTTGTAATGATTCTATTGTGAACTTTAATTTCATAAACTCCCATATCGTCACGCTTGCGATAAGTGGTTTTTATATTAAATAATCTATACAAACAATCGCGAAATCTTTTGATATGTTCTTCCTCTTTCAAAGAAGCGCAAACTCCAAAATGATTTTCTTCCAAATTGTTGTCATGGCCAACATATCCTTCTGCTAAAAACCACCCAGCCAAAAACGCAAAGTCATCATTCAATGGAATAGATAATCCATGACGTTTGATGGTAGATTTGTTATGTCTAGGGGCTCTTATTGTACTATAAGCCACAAAATCTTTGGGACGAACATCAGACGCCTTAGCCCATTTCCATGTAGCATTTTTGTTAAAATATCCCCTATTCGGATCATTATATTTATACGCATTTTCTCTCGGAATGATCATCACTGGATGATTCGCAGTGACCTTTAAGCAATTTCCAGCAAAAAATTCTCTTTGAATTTCAATAATTTTTTCTACAGTTTTCTTCTTAAATATTTGTGTTACTTTCCTGGAAATTCCAGTATGTGTTATAACACGATCTCCAACCTCGACGAGAGAAATGGGTTTTAGACTGCCATCAGACATCGCTATTAAGGAATATGGATTAGGCACACATCCCATTTCCGCAATTTCGAATTCGCCAGTAGCGTAAAGTCGCTGAAGAACTTCATTCCAATAAGTTGCAAATCCGGTGGCTAAAAAAGAAGCTTCACCAATAAATAAAATACGCCGTTTATGTATTGTTTCCATAACCTCTCCGATTTAATTTCTTACGAATTTGATGAATTTTGGTCGATAATCGCTTGCGAGTAAAATTCAATTCACCAATATCTCGGTCGTATCGAGCTAAGATTATTTTTTGATCTTCGATTGTCAATCCTGACAATCCTAAAATTTCATTCAACATCGTAAAATCTTCAGCACTAATCCACAATGGATTATTAAATGTAGATAATGAAATTTCTGGTTTCATTAATTGACAAATTTTTTGCCACATTTTTGGTGTGATGTTCAGTTGTTTACAAATTTCTATTTTTGATTGTCCAGCTTTTAATTTACGCCCTGCTTCAATTGCTAACAATTTTACTTTGATGGGTGCAGATAACGAAAAAGAAGCATCAATAGCAACATTCCTCATAGCACGACCTATTGCAACAATTGCATATGTTCGAAAATTACGTATTTGCAATTTATTTTTAGTTATTTCTACTAATTTTAATAAACCAGCTTGAATATAATCTTCTTCGTTGGCGCGACTATTAGAATAAACAGCTGCAATTCTTTTAGCTCTACGAATAATAAATTTTTGCAGCGATTGCTCGTATTGCACCTAAAACACCACAATTAAAACGGAATGTCATCGTCGTCGAGAACATGAGCAGGAGCAGATGTTTGCTCGGAAGCTCGTTCATTTTGTGGTGGACGCTGTTTGGTTTGCTCTCCACCTTGATATTGTTCGTCTTTATCTCCATTTTTGGTTATTTTTTGACATAATTGAAAATCTCGCGCTACGATTGAAAACGCAACTCGCTTTTGCCCGTCTTTGTTTTCCCAATTGTCCTGCTTAAGATAGCCCATAACATAGATAGGTTGCCCTTTTCCCACTATTTCGGAAAACTTGGCAGCACGACGGCCCCACAATTGAACCCGCACAAATGTAGGTTCGGTTTGCCATTTTTCGTTTTTGTCTCTGTACGAACGATTAAAAGCTAAATTAACTGTACACACTTGGTTCCCGTTGTCACCAACATTTCTTAATTCGGGATCGGCTGTTGCCACCCCGACTCCCGTAACAATAAGTTCTGCCATTTTTTTCCTTTCAAAACAATAAATTAAACATTCAAGTTCATCACAAGGTTATACGTTTAACTATGGTCTTTATTTTAACTTTTTATATTTTCTTTTTGTAAAAACATGTTAGTTATAAAAGTTTCTGAATATCGGTTACTATAAAACTACCATTCTTTTTTTCTCCAAAGATTAGACAGACAAGATTTTCTTTACAAAAATGTTTTAATTTATCATAAATATCTGGAAAAACTACAGCATGATCTATTGAGTAACTAGAATCAGATATTGTGAGAAAACACATAGACGAACCTGGATTTCTGCCTCTTTTAGTTTTTGTGTGTTTTACTCCATCGATTACAGCGCAGACGATCATCGATTTACTGTTTCTCGATTGAGCTACTTCTAAACATGAATGATTCGCCAAACTATTGTCTGCATCATCAGCGGGTGAGCACGACAAAGAAATACCAAGAAAATATTTTTCTGCGGTTGCGTTGCCGATATTGGTATCGTGGATGGGGTCTTTTAGCATTGTTATCTTTTCCGCTATAGCTTGGCGACGAGCGTCGCTAGAACATGCTGGTCTAGAAGAACTATTGTCGTATCCATCCTCTAACAATTTATCCATTATAGCTTTCTTTGTTTGTCCTTTAAGACTTTCCTCTGTGCATCCAAATCTGTCAATGGCTAAAGCAATTATCTGACATTTTTTCATTTGAGATAATGTAGGGCTTTTTGATACTTGTTTGACCATTTCTTCTAAAACCATCTTTGTGGTCTTGCCTTCTTTAAGTTTATCAAAGAAAAATTTTCTTTCTTTGTTGGTAAGTCCTTTAACTTCGATTTTTTTTCCTTCTGAATTACGTGTTGTTGTCCCTAAAATTACTTCAAGTTCTCTAATCATTTCGACTCGTTCCATATTATAGCAATCACATGCTCCAGATTTTATTAGTGCTATTCCTACATCGCGATGAAGATTTGGAACTGATGCCAAAAAACCTCCCCATTCTTCTAGTGAAATTGGATTTATTTCCGTAATTGTTTGAATTGCAGTTTGACCCACACCTCTAATGTGTGCCAAACCAAATGCTATGCTATTCTGAGGGTTTTTGATCATTTGAAAATGAATATTGCGTCTTCGTATATCAGGTGGTACGATATTAATTCCAAAAAGTCGAGCATCTTGTACTAGTCCATAAACTTCTTCTTTAGAATCGCTTTTGTAAACAGAATAAGTAAGATAACTAGTAAAAAATTCTTGTGGAAAATGACATTTGAGCCAACTAGTCTGATAAGCTATCATAGCATAGGAAATTGCGTGCGATAAATTGAATGAATATCTTTGGCATTTTTCAATCCAACTAAAAATTTCTTCAGCAATACTTTTATCAATTTTATTGTTTTGACATCCTATTACAAATTTGGATTTTAATTCAGCCATTAATTCTGGCTTTTTTTTGCCTATGCTTTTTCTAAGATTATCTCCATCAATCGGATTAAATCCGGCAAGATCGATAGCGATACGAATTGCTTGTTCTTGATAAACCAAACAGCCATAAGTAGATTCTAAAATAGGCTTAAGCATTGGATGAAGATACGTGGGTTTTTTACGACCGAATTTGATATCGACATAATCTTGGGCCATCTTCGCTTCAAGAGGACCTGGACGAAGAAGCGCTGTGAGCGCAGCTAATTCTTCAATATTTTGTGGCTTTACTTTTCTAGCCCAATCTTGACCCAATTTTTTTTCTAATTGAAAAACACCAACGGTATAGCCATTAGAAATAAGGTTCCAGACTGCCGGACATTCGAGGGGAATTTCATTTATATTGAACGATCCCTTTTCTACTTGACATTCACAATTAGTAAATTTTATCATTTTATACTACACATCCAATAAATTTAAAAAGTTTCATATGCTTTGGCGATCGCTTTTAGTATTTTTCCAATTTGAGGCGACATTGTTGATAATTGTTGAAAAAGCGGTGTTTTAATAGCGGAAAGAATTTCTAATTTATGTGTTTTATAACTTCTTGCTTCTTGAAGTCTTTGAATTCCACCTTGCTCAGCCAGTCGAATATGTGTGCCATGATGACTAGATGTTATCAATGAGGACCAATAAGTTTCAGATAAATTCGGTGGTGGTTCTCCGAAGTTCGATTCGATAATCATTTGCAATAACAATTGTTCGTTAAATCCTTGACCAGAAAAATGAATGTTATTATTTTTTAACATTAAACGATATTTATTAATTATTGGCCGCATCACAGCAAACCATTCTTTAGGCTTAATAACATGTATCCCACATACTCGTCTAGGATTAGCACGACGTATAAAGTTACTGTATGGAATTTTCAGTTGTTCGCAATGCGATAAATGTTGTTCCATATACGATGGAGTTTCTCGATAAATTGCCATATCGATATCTCCAATTGACATGCAATCATATTTTTCAAATGACGGCTTAAACGTTAACCACCTTAAGCATTTAATAGTAAGAGCATCTGTTTTGGTATATTCCGGGAACGCTTTTTCGCATATTTCAAAGTTGCCTCGTAACAAAGGGAGTATTCGTTGAACCTCATCTGTCATTGTTGTATCTAACAATATTATCTTATGAGACGCCGGATAGGCTCTGTTAAGAAAATACAAGAACCATGGGATATATTTTTGATAAGGTCTATTGGCTACCGTCATAAAACACATTTTATTTTCATTAAATACCATACTTTTTAATTTTCCATTGCTTTTCTAAACATTTGACCCAGTAAAATAGGAGTTTCTAGCAATTGTTGATGATTCATTTGTAAAATCGGGTGATTATATTGTTTAAACATTTCATGGAAAAGCATACAACCGTATGAATCATTATTACAATATTTATTTATTGAATCTTTGCCCCCAAATCTAAACGCTTCCCATGAAGGGATAGGCATTAGTAATTGATAATTAAGATGGTGATATTGATGATCCTTTACTGCTTGTCGAATTATTCCCGGACCCAATGATCCCCATTTAAAAATATGTCCCGGAGGATGAAGATCAAGAGCATGTTCAATCAAAACTACGGCCTTGCTAATAGTTTTACCATCTTTGGTAGATACTAAAAATCCACTTTCGGGCTCCCCATATCGAAGCGTTGGGGAAGCCGTAGCGATTAAATCAATTTTTCCTTGTAACAAATCGAGTATTGGCTTAAGGCTTCGAAACAATATTAAATCACTATCCAACCAGATACCACCGTGTTCTTTAAGTAGTGTGTATCTCAAATAGTTAGATTTATTATTAACTTGTGCAATTTGAAAAAACTTGTCAGATATATTTGGTAAGAACTGTTGGACATTTTCACTAGTTACAAGATGAATGTTAAAATCATTGCCACAATGTTTGTGTATGGTTTGCCAGCAAAGCTGGATATATGTTGGAGGAGTTTTTTCGCCAGAGACATTGTCCCAGTATAACCAAATGTGCATTTTATTCTTCCGCTTTCCATCCCGGAGGACTTTTGAGAAGTTCGCTTCGATGTATGCCGTATTTGGTATTTAATCGCAATCTATCCTGATGTAGTCTTGTTCCCCATCGATAATTTGAGTATATAGAATTAGTTTCTGACTTATGTAATATATCGATTATAGGCAATATCGTTATTTTAAGTTTGTTCAAAATTTGCAAAAACAGCGCCTCGTGGTCCCATACTATAAAGTCATTATCCCAGCCACCAGCCTCTTTAAATTCTTTTGTTCTGGCCATAAAACACTGTGGCACATAATCATGTAATGGATAGTCAAATGATTTTCCCTTTGATGCGTTCCAGCGGTATAGCACACCATTTTCTATGCTAACAAGCATTCCTTTGCGATTTTGATCGTCGGCGACGTTTGTGCCCACAATATCTATATCTGTATTTTCTAAAACATCATATCTGATTTGTAGGTTCGTGTTTGGACCAAAAACAAAATCATCATCTAATGTCATGAAATATTTAGTTTTTACTTTGGATACGGCTAAGTTCCTACCAATAGAGGTACCTGTAGCGAATGGCAATATACAGTATTCGACATCAGGGATTGGTATCGGATGTTGGCTATCATCTACGACAATAATATGAATATCTGGATAAAATTGCTGTATACTCATGATTAATCGTTGCAAACACTGGGGTCGTTCAAAAGTTTTGACAATCAATGTAACGTTCTTTTCTACTGACATTTTATGATTTCCTCTGCCATTGCGCTCCATTCCAATGTGTTTGTCCGGCAATTTGCTGATTTTGTAAATTATTTTTATTAGATACATTAGTGGGGTGCCATTGATGTTTTACTATTAGCGGCACTATTTTTTCTTTGCACCCATATTGAATTAAACGATTTTTGAAATCAGCATCTTCAAATCCCCATCCACATAAAAATGGATTATATCCCCCTACCGCATCAAAATCACATACCCTAAACATTTGATAAAAACCAGACCTATGTTCTTTACGAACCGCAGAAAGTTTTCCTTTTTCGTTGTAAGCAGCTATATATGGTTGTACATAAATTTTTTGACTTAGATTTCCAAAATATTTAATCGATTTTTCTATGATAGTCGGAGGCCACAGAATGTCACATTCAGTACTAATCATAATCGGGGTATTCGTATATTGTCGGCCCAAATGTCTTCCTTGAGAACGACTTAATTCTTTTATTAATCTCCATTGTAATTCACAAGGTATATTATATTCGTCGTGAAATTGTTGAACCACAATGCGTATGTCGTCAACATTGTCGCTACAATCAACAACAACAATTTTAGTTGGTTTCACGGTCTGTTTACCAATAGTATCTAGACTGTTGGCCAAGTGTTGTGGATAATTTCTACTAAGATAACAAACAGTAATCATTTTAATTCTTTTTCTATTAATTGAACTAGTCTAGCTATTATTCGGTTTACTACAAGTTGTAATTTACAATGACTAATTATGTATTTTTCATTTCCAATCAATTGTTTTAGGTCTTGCTGGATAGATGTTAATAGTTCAATGTTATTATCTGATATAGGCGTATAATTTCCTGGCAAAAGTAAATAACGACGTTGTTTCAACAAATAAAATAGAACATATAATGATTCTTTAATTGCTAATATTTTGATAGATGATTTGGTTCCCACATAGATAAACGGTATCTCCATGAATGGTAGAGATTGGCAATAGAATTTAAATTCTGTCTGGTAAAAATGGCCAGTTGACTGAAATTGCTCAAATGGTATGGCTTTGGCAACTTGACGAGTAAACCCTTGCAATCCACTCGTACAATCGGTAAATGGAAGCTGTAATACAAGATGAGATAAAAGGGTACCTATTTTGCTTAACAATCTTCTGCGCAATGGTACGTTGATAAATTTGCCGCCCTTAACCCTTGTTCCTACAACTAACGGAAAATTATTAAGAGCTTCTACAAATTTTTCAATTAAATGTACCGGATGACCCACATCAACTTCGATTATTTTTGCAGCATTTAATTTAATTGCATGTTGGATTCCGCGTATATAAGCGGCAGCAAGACCAGCACTTTGGCCGATATGCAGGACTATAATTCGTGAATCATATTGAGCTAATTTTCGCAATATTGCTTCTGAGCCATCTTGACAAGACGAATCAATCACTGTAATCCATCGATGCCAAGTATCTGGCCGTGTTTCACAGAGCTTATCGTACATAACTTCGATAGATTCTATTTCGTTGCCTACGGGCGTAACAATTGCAATTATATTGTTTTTCATTGCCAATCCATTAAATGAGTATCGTTCCACGATGATCCATTTCGGTATATCCGAGTTTTATGACTGTGAGAAGCGTCTAGACAAGTATCGCATGGCTTTATAGCGCGATCCAAAGACTGTTGTCTAATATCTTTTCTTTTTTGACTTTTTTGAATATTTTTGAGTGAATCTTGCAATACAGAACCAATGATAAGTTGCATATCATTATCTAAAAAACATGGACTAACATTGCCTTGCCAATCAACAACTAAATAATTTTGTGATCCCCACATTCCACACGGAGAAGATATCAAAAATGGCTCATTCAACATAGTACCACCATAGCTTAATACTCCTTTGGTTAAGATTTCATCACCTGTTTTCAAAAATGGTAACCACATTTTAACGAAAGCTTTTAGTTCGTGGACACTATAGCTAGCTACGGTGAATTCGTGTCTAGTAATAGGACGGTTCGGGGTATTGAACCAATGAATGACTTTGCTACATAGTATTTCAAACCGATTATTCACAAAGACCTCGCCGTTTAAATCGACACAAAATTTTCCAGGACGGATTGTATCATATGTTTGAGATGTTGCAGCATTAATACTTAAATGTACCTTCTTGGGAGTAGCACAAATTATTCCATCCATAATCTCTTGAGTTACATTAAGAAAGTTAGAAAATATTACAATTGATTTGCCTACCGGTCGTTTTCGTAAATATTCGAGACATCGCAAGAATTCCGGATGAAGAGTGGGTTCTCCAAAAAAGGAAAGATTAATAGTAGAAGATATCGTCCAAGCTTCATCGACTATTTTTTTGAATAAATTAAAATCCATGTACCCCTTTAACCTAGACAATCCAATGGATTGTGGGCAAGACTTGCACTGACAGTTGCAATGGTTTGTCAATTCTATAAAAACAGTGTTAATCATTATTTTTCCTACATAACAAAGTAACACGTTTCCCAATATCATAATTATCTTTAGGATACATCAGCGGATGTATCGGAACAGAAGAATGAATTTTTTCTACGCTATACCCATGATTTATAAAAAAGCTTTGTATTGATTCTAATGTTGGATGCGATGCCAAAGCCTTTTGGCCATCAGAGCGATTAATTCCATCGAATTTCCAATTACCAGATTCAATAAATGGGTTAGTATCATTCGCTCCAGGTTCGCTAACCCGAGTATCTATTAAAACAGCTTCTGTCGCTACCGAAACGATTCTTTGTAAAAGTAGGCGATGGTTACAAATATGATACAGAATACCGCAACAAAGCACAAAATCAAACGGAGACTGATTTTCAATTTTTTGCCATGTTTCTTCATTATTAATATCTCCTAATAAAAATTGATATGCTGCGTTTTTTATAAAGTTACCGTGCTGCCAATATAAATTTCCTTGTTCAATAAACCGTTCGCGTCCTTCAACAGCTAATAAGTATTTTGCTCCTTGTCTGGCGTAATAAGAAGACCAGTATCCACAATTCGAAGCAATATCTAACAATCTCTTGTTCTTAAAGTTATACCGTTCAACGATAGCATCAATTAAAATTTTATGTTTGTATTCTGTATCTGCTATTAGCTGTTCTGGTGAATGTAGTGATCCAAGCCCCGGAGTTACCATTGTTTGATCAATAGTTAAATTGTAGAACCATGGATTCAAAGCGTTAATTTGTTTTAGTATGTCTTCATTCACAATTCTATTCCTGTTCTTCCATAGGAATTTCATTCAAAATATCATTTTTAGGAATTTCATTAATTAAATTTTGAATTTCCCACATCTTATCTAGTGCCACCACACCCAAGAAATCAAATTTTACAGTTCCCATACTTTCTGCACCAGTCATTTCTAAGCCAACTACGCGGTCTTTATTCTTGGGATCATAAGCAAGTGGAACCAATTCTGCTATAGGACAATCAGCTATTACTACACCCGCAGCATGTTTCGATTGAGATTTTTTAGTCCCTTCGATTCTCATCGCTTGGTCAAAAAGTGGTTTATACCATTTATAGGCGTCTGTAACACAATCAATATTATGCACAGCCCATTCAAGAATGCCATAGTCGGGATTGTTGGTTGCGTTTCTAATTTCTTGAAGTTCATCTGCAATAGCAGCTTCATCGGGAATATACTGCGTAATTTCATTGCATAAGTCATGTGAAGTTATACAAATATCATCAGGTTCTTTACCCTCTTTAAGAGCTTTAACTTTCATTAAATGCCTAACTGTATCTGGATGAGCGCGAAACACTTCTTTAAGAGCCGCTTTTCCTTGAAGACGACCAAACGTAATCATTTGAGAAACATACTCGTCACCCCATCGTTTTTTCAAATAAACAATAACTTTACTACGAAAGACTACTCCTATATCCGTATCAATATCTGGAAGACTAATATGCCCGTTATGCTTTTCAACACTTTTATTAACGTTCAATTCTTCTGGTCCCGCAAGTGTTATACCAAGGCCAAATGCTAAGTGTGAATTAGAAGGGTTGGATGCTGGTTTGAGTTGGATCATATCATACAAATATGCCCACATTCTAGGATTATATTTGTCTATCCATTCAACTTCTTTGCGCATCATATCCGTAAAAATAGTTTGTTTCTGTCTTATCCTACGGGCCATCCATCTTGACACAGCTTTTCTGTCATTATTTATGTCACGAATATGTAATGTTTCAAAATTCTTTGACATCCACGACATAAAATCTGTTTGTCCAACATCAAAATGAGGGGGGATATTACGACTTACATTATAAAATCGCTCGAAATACAAACCATATTTTATTGGATCAATTCCAGTAATTCCTATGAGATAGTTAATTAAAGAACCAGCCCCAGAACCACGACCCTTGCCCTTTGGTCCTTTTTTGTCGTTTATGAATCTACATGCATCCCAAACGATGAGGAAATAATCTGCTAATCCTGCCTCTCCTATAACAGTAAGTTCTTTTTGCAATCTTTTCCAATATATTTTCTTTTGTTCTTCATCGAGTTTGGTTAATTTATTTTTTGCACCCTCAAGACATAGATATCTCAAGTATCTGTCGGAATCTAATCCAAGTTTTTTAGATTCACTATCGGTAAAAACAGGTAGATATGGCTTATGATCCAACGATGAGTATTCTATCTGGTCCGCTATATCAAGCGTCGTTTGGAGTTCTATCTCGGTGAAATGCTTTCTCATTTCATCATAAGATGGTATATAATATCTATCTGATAAAAAGAAATCCATAACATCTTGTCCACTGGCCACTTTGCGGTCTTGCTCTTCTTTAGTTGTATGCAAACTTGCATAAAGTAAGAGTCGTTGATCTTCTGCTTCTTCTGGTCTACAATAATGGGCATCAATGGTAGCCACAGTAGGAACCCCAGTCGATTTACTAAGTTCTCGTAAACATTCTACAACCACAGCTTGTATACCCATACCCTCATTTTGTAATTCAAGGTAATAGTTATTTTTTCCAAAAATAGCTAAGTGTTTTTGAATAATATTTCTACCGACTTCTTCCCAATTGGACTTAAGATACTGTTTGACTTCATTAATATTTCCGTTTCTACCAGCTAGTATAGCAGCTTTAAAATCTGTGAACAATGACATTGGTAGTTCTCCACCAATACAGGCTGTAAGAAAAATAAGATTTCTTCCCTTAGCGAACGGCGCGAGACCTTCTAGATGGATACGAGGTTTACGATAAAAATAATGAGGTTGATTAGATTCACTAATCAAAGCCATTAAATCTTTAATTCCTTGGTCATTTTTGGCCAACACTATTAAATGGTGTCGTTTATTGTTACTATTGTTTTTGATTGTCGGGTCTTGTTCGCAAATATAAAGCTCTGCTCCGATTATACACTTAATATTGGCCCTTTTACATTCATCATAAAACACTTTCATTGCACTGCAATTGCCATGATCAGTTAAAGCACAAGCGGGTATACCTAATTCTACACATCGATTCACAATGTTTTTTGGTGAACTAAGTCCATCTAGTAGACTATAAAATGAATGACAATGTAAAACAGCATATTGATTATTTATCATATATGTCTCCTGGCATTATACTTCTTCTGGTTTACCAATAACCAGTTGACCTTCGTAATCTAGATTTTCATAGCGGTCTTCAACATATTCTCCACCCATCGCATGGAGATCACTCCAAATTCTATTACAAATACCATTTCTCTCAAATGAACACATTTTACAAGTCCAATGTCGATTTCGTCTTACCAACGTATCATTTTTGATCGTTGTTAAAAACTTGTGAAGAATAGCTATGGTCATTGTTAAATCATCTTGCGATAGAGTGATGGTGATTGGACCGCCATCACAGGTATAGTAAAAGGTAATTAGAATATTTTTATATTGCGGATACAAAAAATAAGCCGCTAGATGATAAAGTCTTGGTTGAATTTCTCGTATCAATACATTATCATCTATTATCTCTTGTGTGTAAAAATTTTTTCTTGCTCCTGTTTTCCAATCGATAATTTCAATAGTATCTGAATCAATTTCATTTATAAGATCAATAAAACCCCGTACCGCAAATTGATGTAATTTCCCATTGCAATCAAGACAACTCCACTCTTCGCCAGGCATTTCTAAGGAGAACCATTGTTCTGCTTTTATTATTTGCATATTATATGGATTGTAGAATGTATCAGCTAACACTGTCTCTAATGCAGTACTACATTTTTTAAAATCAGCCGCTTCTTTGAATGCCCCAGTGTCCTTATCTATACGTGTTGTGATCTTACGAATTTCAATGTTCGGCGATTTCGCAGTAAGTTCATCCCAAGCACAATTTAATAACCATATTGGATCGACATTGGTTTTACCATGTTGACGTAATTTAGCCATCCACTCTAAGGCTCGATGAACAATACTGCCCTGGAGGGCCGCTTTCCCCGTTCTGGACTCCATACCTAAAATATAGTGCATAAAATATGCAAAAGGACAATGATTATATAATCCTATGGCGCTCGCACTGCCTTTAGTCACACGCATTGTTTGCCCATTCATCAAGACGAAGTGTCACATCATCGACATCTTCTCTTCCAATAATCCGAAAATGCAAAATAGCCGCCGCATTAAAAAAAATTGCACTTAAATGATCTTCGTCATCCTGATCTTGAATGACAGCAAAAATATGTCTCATCAAACTAGCATGAAACACGCTTAACGGCATACCCTTAGACCAATTCCATGGTTTATATTTTTTGGCGCCACCCCCATAATGTTGAGCCAATCTAAAATATGTCATGGGGGATATAAGGTGTAAGCCGTCATAATCTAATTCGTCGTCCATTGGCAAAAGAGTATCTTTTTCTTGTACCCGTATAATATTCAAACAAATCCATATCAATTGTATTAATAAATTACTGTCTACTGTCTCTCCCCACGTAAGTCCTAGTTGCCACATTCTGGCTTTAGTGTTGGCATCAATATTAGCTGTAGTTTGTGTATACATATTAGACGGCGAATAATGTGCGATTACTTGTCGAATAACAGTCATAGGAATAAGATCGAATCTTGGCTTATCATAATCTACATCTCGTTTTGCGCCAGTATCAAAATTTCTGCGCTCACCAGAATCTTTAATTTGAAATTGTGCTTCTGCTCTCAATTTTTGTTCAAAATCTTTGTTTTCATTCATTTTGTGTTTTCACTCATAAGCATTTTAGCTTTTGATACCTGTTGTAAAGCTGGAGCAATCGTCTTTTTAAGATCATAGGGAATCATGTCACCTATATCATTGACACCATCCGGTATGATAAAAACCAATCGAAAATACCATTTTAATATTTTTTCAAATCGCTCCTGAGCTACCCGTCCAGCTTCATCGTTATCAAGTACAAACATTAAAGTCAATGCGCCAGCGTTTTGCAATAGTAGTCGTTGTTGTTTCGACATATTTAATCCTAATAAAGCTACGCTATTTTTGATTCCGATTGATTCAAGTGCCCATACGTCTCCAGCCCCCTCACAAATAATTGCTACACCAATTTTATCTATAAAATATTTTGCATACCAATAATTATAAAGATATTTTTCCGCACAAAATCCAACCGAATGTTTCCATTTTACATAGGCGCTCTTATATTGGACATCGGGGCAAGACGCCCTCTTAGGATAATGATACATTTTACATTGTAAGCATTTTTCATAAATACTTCTACCAGACCATCCCATAACATATTTACCCGTATCATTAAGTATCGGGAAAAACGCTCTTTTATAAAATGGTTTCCCTTTTGTGTTGCAATAAGAAATATGATACCGTGATATTATTTCTGGGGAAACCCCTCTAGTTGGATAATAAACGTTATCTGGCCGTAAATGTGGTAAAAAATCCGTCAATAATTTACCATTTTCAATCGATTGTTTTTTTTGTCTACTACGATATTGCCGAATAATCTTGGCCACTTCGATATCGTCATCGGTTTCTGCATTCATTTCTAAATTTTGAAGATTAAGAATTTTGGCAACAAAACGAACAGCCTTTTGAAACGTCCATTCTTTTTTTGTCTTGCGAGACATTGCGCCGCGGACTAGACCAAAAATACTTGTAGATGGACCACTAATTAAGTCGCGATGGCACCCTCTGGTCTTACATTCCCAATGACTCGATTGTATAGCCCAAAACATGGCCCTTTGATTATTTCCATCATGTACTGGGCACGCTGCTTGCAAATAGTCACATCTTTCTGTGTATTCTATACCAAGTGCATCAAAAATTTCTGTGACTCGTTCGCACGCCCTTTTTTGAATAAAAGAAATTTCGTTTTGTTTAAACCATTTCATTTAATAGGATTCTTTGTATCAAGATAGGTGATATTATTAATCATCGAAAATGGTTTTCCCTCGGAAAATCTACCTATTTGCAGTTGATCTTTAATATTAATATAATCACCTTTCTCCATCCCTGGTCCAAATCGTGTTTCCGTTACAACCATTTTTTTTGTACCATTCGACGGAGGGTCTTCATCAAGTTCTGATTGTGTTTTGGGCTTTAATATAGTAAAATTCGAACATAACCATATAATGCGATCTGATCCGGAGATTACTTCTCCTCCTTCTTTATCAACACCATCTCTATTAAGCTGAACGGTCGCCAATACGGGAAGACAATGTTTAACTGCAAAGTTGTGCAAGGTTGTAACCAAAAACCCTAGTAGTTGATATTCTTGGAGATTTTTTTTAAATCCACTATCATCCATCAATTTAATATAATCATATATGATTAAGCAGGGTTTAGTTGCGCCACTATTTGTAGTACCAACGTTTTTCACAAGCCACCTTCTCGCTATCGACATAATTGCTTGTGGGGATTGACCTGCAACGGAACAATGACTAATCGGTAATTGTTCGATATATTCTTGACATTTCCATATCGCATCACTTTCATGTTGATTTTCGACATATTTACCAGTTTCAATATGATTCAATTCTACCCCAGTGACCAAAGAGGTCAACCTATTGAGTTGCAAGTCTCTGGTTAATTCTGTGTCAAGGTAGAGTACAGGGATACCTTGTCCAGCTATATTGCGAGCAATGTTGATACAAACGAAGCTTTTTCCTCTTTTAGCTCTCGCACCAATTACGTTAACCGTAGCTGGCCGTAAACCTCCACCAATAGCATTATCCCATAACGGAAAACCAGTTGGTAGGCCAATAATATCTTTTGGTTCAGCGGCCAAAGCAGACATTGCATTTTTAAAATTATCTCCCAAAGAAACAATGCCATTGTCGTTTTTAGTAAGTTGACCGGTAAAATCAAAAATTGGGTCTTCTATTAAACTAATAATTTAATTTATAGGTTCTGAACCA
>Ga0307377_10000482_pt1 | contig 53194 bp, 50 predicted proteins | sample TR3MG_FD_202535 | JGI IMG/M metagenome (GOLD analysis project Ga0307377, IMG submission 202535) | Soil microbial communities from Risofladan, Vaasa, Finland - TR-3 | ecosystem: Environmental > Terrestrial > Soil > Coastal area > Acid sulfate soil | place: Finland: Risofladan, Vaasa | collected... | reverse complement strand
AAAATAAATGTACGCCGTTCCCTCTTTCTTATCTCCGGCATACAGCTCTTTTGACCATACATAAACACCTTTTAAGGGTTCTTTCCTGTATTTATAGTACCAGCCATTTTTCTTGCCAAGAAGGTAATTTATCTTCTCTGTAGTGTCTCCTGCCTGGTCGAAGAAATTCCATATACTGTCAATTAAAAATGTTGTTCTTTTTCCTTCAGATTTTTTTATACCGGTAACATAATAACTCTTCCAGAAACCATCAGGTTTTCCGTTTTTAATTATACCTTCGCTTGATATGGCTCCGTTTGGATATTTAAAAATATGATAGCCATCCTCTATGTCTGAGCTACTGTCCTGTGCATTTAAAAGGCAAAGAAACGAGACAAATATAATAGAAGTTAAAAACCTTTTCATAAACTATAGTCCAAGTTTCTTTGATATTTCCATCATTCTTAAAATAGGTTTCTGTGCCTTTTTAAGAGTATCTTTTTCAATAATTATTTCAAATGATTCATCTTGAAGAGATATGTAAATTTTCCCAAGTGAAATGAGTTTCATAAAATTACATTCGCTGCAACCACATGTTGAATCTTTCGGAGGTGCTGGTATAAAGGTTTTATCAGGATTTTCCTTTTGCATCTGATGAATTATACCAGCTTCAGTTGCAACAATAAAAGTTTTAGCATTATCCTTTTTAGAGTATTGCAGCAATGAAGATGTTGATCCTATAAAATCTGCAACCATTCTTACCGGAAGTTCACACTCAGGATGTGCTATTAAACTTGAATCAGGGTACTCTTTTTTTAGATTAATTATTGCTTCCAGGGAAAACTCTTCATGAACATGGCATGCACCATTCCATACAATAATGTCACGTCCTGTTTTATTAAGAACATAGTTACCAAGATTGCGGTCGGGACCAAAAATTATCTTCTCATCATCAGGTAATGATTGAACTATCTGTACAGCATTGCTTGATGTACAGATTATATCAGACATTGCCTTTATTTCTGCTGTGGTATTTACGTAAGTAACTACAGTCCTGCCTGGATGATCATCGATGAATTTTTTAAAATCTTCTTCTTTGCATGAATCAGCCAGAGAGCACCCTGCATTAATATCTGGCAATAATACCTTTTTTTCCGGAGCAAGAATTTTTGCTGTTTCAGCCATAAACCTGACCCCTGCAAAAAGTATAATATCTGCACTGGTTGAAGCTGCCTTTTGAGATAAAGCAAGGCTATCACCAACAAAATCAGCTATATCCTGAATATCGCTTGTCTGATAATAATGAGCAAGTATTATCGCATTCTTTTCAGCTCTCAGTCTTCTTATCCCTTCTATATACTCCTCGGCTTTAAGATGCTTCATTTAAAGAATTGTATTTAGCGGTATAAACTTAATCAATAATGTTGTTTTAATATTCATTCTGTTTTGAACCATTATTAACAATATAATATCTTAAATAATTAATTAATAAAATTTTCTATGATGATGATGATGTCCTGTTAATTGTGTTTAAATATTTTTAAGAATTATATTGTTTTTTTCATCATTAATATTCAATAAACAGCTTATTAACAGATCAAAAAACATACCGTTTTTGATTATCAGAATATTACTGAAATAATTAACAACTGTTCAAATTAGATTGTTGATAGCAATAACAAGGCAAAATTATATTTTAATATGTTTATTTAAGGTTTGTATTTTCATTAAATTCAATTAAAACTTTTTTCTGGTATCTGATTTTATTAAAACAGGTGAAAAATCATTTTAATAAATGAATAAATTCCTTTTTATCATCTCTTTTTTTACATCTTATTAACAAAATTTCAATCACACTATTTTCCGAGTAAGTTATCATCAGAACGGAATTATGTTTATAAATCTTATTAAATATCTAAAAAGATATTCGAATATTATTTTCTTTAAAAACGACATTTATGTTACTTTGTAAAATAATTATCTGAACATACAAGTTACATTAATTTGAAAAAGAAGAAGATAGTTGTGGTTTCCGACCATGCAGGTTTCTTCCTTAAGGAAAAAATTTTAAAATTTCTAATTAAGGAAAAGTACGATGTAACTGATTTTGGTTGTTCTGCAGAAAATCCTCCGGTGGATTATCCGGATTATGGTCATCCATTAGCAGATGCTGTTTCTTCTGGTGAGTATGATCTTGGTATTTCGATTTGCGGAACCGGGAATGGAATCAATATGGTTGTTAACAAACACCCGGGAATAAGAAGTGCATTATGCTGGAATGAAGAGATGAGCAGGTTGGCCCGGGCTCATAATGATGCTAATATTTGTGCTCTTCCCGGCAGGTTTATAAATGAATCGGAGGCATATCTCATTGTTAAAACCTTTTTAACAACAGAATTTGAAGGAGGCAGACATAAACCCAGAATAGACAAAATTCCATTAAAATTTTACTAAGATGCTTTCAAATTCATGCAGATATGGCATCAGAGCAATTATTTATCTTGCGGACAGAAGTTCTGAAGAAGGTAAAACAGGAATAAAACAGATTGGTAAAGACCTCGGCCTTCCAACTCCTTTTCTAGGTAAAATTCTGCAGCAGCTTGCGAAACAAAAAATTCTCAAATCAATGAAAGGTCCTCATGGAGGCTTTTCAGTGGCAATAGATCCGCAAATAATAACTCTTTACGATATTATTGTTGCTATTGACGGAGAAGATATTTTCACTGATTGCCTAATGCATGACGGGTCGTGCCGTTCTGCTAACAAAAATAAAAAGCCTTGCCCCATACATGATGATTATGCAAAATCGAGGTCAGAGCTGATAAAACTTTTTAAAAGCAAAACTGTTTATGATCTTGTGGTGAAAGCAAATAATTCAAAGATTATTACTATCTGATTTTCTCCCTGTAGACCCTCATAATCAACATCCACACAAGTACAGATATAAAAATGCCAAGTGTATTGAAAATCACATCATATATACTTGCATTTCGAGTTGTTGTTAATATTTCCTGAAGAATTTCCATTAAAACACCATATAGGAATGGATAAATGGCAAGCAACAATAACGGCCGGTTTCCGATTAACGATTTACGACTTTCAAAAATTGCAACTATCATCAGAGCAAAATACATACAAAAATGAGCAAATTTGTCAAAATGAGGTATATTGAGGAATTGAACCTTATTTAATTCATCAGCATTTTTCAGGCTCAGATAGAGAATAACCAGGGATAGTAGGATAGTGTATTTATACCTCTTAATCATTTTACATATTTGCATCAAAAATAGCCATAAAGTTTATAATTAATGTATAATTTCAAGGCTATATTTCTGAGGATGGCCGGAGTATATATTCATATTCCTTTTTGCAGGAAGCTATGTTCTTACTGCGATTTTTATCACATTGTTACAACCGGTGATAACAGCGAGTGCATTTCAGCATTGGTTCAGGAAATGGAATTGAGGCGGGATTATCTTGGGAATGAAAACGTGTCGACGATTTATCTGGGCGGAGGCACTCCTTCGTTACTTTCGCTCAGGCAAACAGATTCTTTGCTGGACAGCATCAGAAGTACATATAAGGTTGAGGAGGATTGCGAAATCACTATTGAAATTAACCCTGATGATATTACATCTGATTATCTTTCAGGGCTTAAGAAAACAGGCATTAACAGGATAAGCCTGGGAGTACAGTCATGGAAGGATTCGGACCTGCAGCTGCTAAACAGGCGACATGATTCAGCACAGGCGGAATTTGCTCTTAAAGAGATATTCAAAGCGGGATTTGAAAATGTTACAATCGACCTTATCTATGGAATTCCCGGTATGACCTTGCAGGACTGGTCAGCAAATCTTGATCTTTCCTTTTCTTATAAGATAAAGCACTTATCGGCTTATCATCTTACTTTTGAAAAAGGAACTGTATTCTGGAAAATGCTGGAAAAAGGTGCGATAAGTGAAATAGATGAAGACAAAAGCACTGCTCTTTTCAATATGTTGATAGAAAAAACAGAGAAAGCAGGTTTTGTACATTATGAAATTTCAAATTTCGGAAAACCTGGTTTTTTTTCAAAACATAATACAAATTACTGGAAACAAGTCAGTTATATTGGAATTGGTCCTTCAGCACATTCATTTAATGGCTACTCAAGGCAATGGAACATAAGTGACGTGAAAGGTTATATTCGTGCAATTAACTCCGGAAAAACTTTTTTTGAGAGAGAGGAACTTGATACAAAGGCAAGGTTCAATGAATATATAATGACATCCCTTAGAACAATGTGGGGCATTGATCTTGAATATGTTGAAAGAACATTTGAAAAGGAAGGGTATGATTATGTTGTTAACCTCTCGGGAAAATTCAAGGATTACGGACTGATGAAAGAAGAGAATCAGTTTTTGATACTCACAAACCAGGGGAAAATGATATCAGATAATATAATATCTGAGTTTATGATGCCTTTAGAAGAGTAATTATTTCTTCGACAGCATGAAAGTTGTCTTGCCGATAATGTTATCCTCGAGATATATTTCAATGCTATAGGTACCGACAATAAAATCACCGGTATTATCCATATATATACACATTTCAATATCCTGGTTTATATAATCCACTGTGCGGTTGGCAGAATAGATAATCTTGCTTCTTTTATACTCAAAGAGATTATCCGGACTTGTCGTTATTATAAGAGAGTCCGGCCGTATAAGTCTCATAAATACCTCTTTCTCGCCTGCTTTCGCTATGGGATTTTCACGTAATGTAAAACAGACCCTTATCTTGTCGAGCAGGCTAATTCTTGAGGTCTCTTTTCTTTTTCTATTAAGAGGGGCCGCAACCACATCCTTAGCCTGGATAACAGATGCTATTTCAACTTTACCCGATAGTTCTTCCTTTACTTTTGACAGTTCGGTGTTTACATTTCGCACCTGTTTCATCTGCTGTTTTATCTCAGTATTTTCGGCGACAAGGATTTTGTTTCTGCTATTCAGGGAGTCAATCTGGACAATATAGTTTTTCATAATTTCCCTCATTGTCGAGATCTCGCTCTTATATTTTTTAATAAGCTGGGCATTTGAGGCATTAATTGACAGAAGCTGGACTATTCTTTCTCGCTCTTTTACCAATCCTGCCTTGAGTGTATCATTGTTTGTTTTCAAGGTATCATATGCATATACCATTGATTTTAATTCATTTGTCAGCGAATCTTTCTCCTCAGTCAGAACTGTTTCCATTTCTATCATTTTACTTTTCTGACTGAAATACATAACAATGAGAAAAATCAAAAGAAATGCCAGGATGACAGATATGGCCATCATACTGGAGGGTGTAAGCTTTTTTAAAAAATTGTCCAGAGGTTTGGATTTTAATGGTTCTGTCATTATTCTTTTCTTTTATAATTGAACGATCGGGTGGGCAAAAATAATAATATCCTGATAATTTTTATTAATTCCGGCGCAATGATTAAATTTACAGAGAACGATATTAATGTTAATTATTTAAAATACAGCAATATGGGTGGGTTTTTTGGTGTTATTTCAAAAACAGATTGTGTCGAAGATGTTTTCTATGGAACTGATTATCATTCACATCTTGGTACAAAACGGGCTGGAGTGGTCTTTATTGTGCCCGATAATGGTTTCAGGCGATCGATTCACAGTATTGAAAATTCCTATTTCAGAAATAAATTTGAAAATATTCTTAAAGATTTTTCAGGTAATTCAGGCATGGGTGTAATCAGCGATACAGATCCTCAGCCTATTTTATTCAACTCACATCTTGGTCGTTTTGCAATTGTGACGGTAAGCCGTATTGTTAACCTCGCAGAGCTGGAGGAGAAATTTCTTAAGAAGAAAAATCATTTCACAGAAAATTTTGAAGGAAATACCAACCCCTCCGAAGTAGTTGCAAACCTGATTTGTGAAAAAGAAAGCCATAAAGAAGGGATAGAGAATGTATTTGAAGAAGTAAAAGGTTCATGCTCTTTACTAATACTTACAGATGAAGGAATTATTGCAGCCCGCGACAAGAATGGGAGAACCCCTGTTGTCATCGGTAAAAAAGAAGGCAGCTATGCCGTCGCCTCTGAATCATGTTCTTTTCCAAATACAGGATTTGAAATTGAGTATTTCCTCGGGCCCGGTGAAATTGTTTTGATAAGATCAGATGGCTACACCAGGATGAGAGAACCGGAAGAAAAGATGCAGATTTGCTCTTTCCTGTGGGTTTATTATGGGTATCCTCCCTCATATTATGAAGGCATCAATGTGGACGAATGCCGTTACAGGTGTGGTGAGTCCCTTGCTGCAAACGATACTGTTGAAGCAGATTTTGTTTGCGGCATTCCCGATTCCGGGGTAGGCCATGCACATGGGTATGGTAATGCAAAAAAAATCCCCTATAAGAGGGCTTATTCTAAATATACACCCACCTGGCCCAGGAGTTTCATGCCTCAGTATCAGGGCCTGCGTGATCTTGTTGCAAAAATGAAACTTATTCCCAATAAAGCTGTAATAGAAGGCAGGAGAATGATTTTTCTGGATGACAGTATAGTAAGAGGAACCCAGTTAAAAGACAGTACCAATGCGCTTCGGGAATCAGGTGCGAAGGAGGTGCATATGAGAATAGCCTGTCCTCCTTTGTTGTTTTCATGCAATTTTTTGAATTTCTCAGAATCAAGATCAATTATGGAGCTTGCAGGAAGAAAGGCAATTAAACAACTTGGCGGAGAGGAGAAGGATCTTAAAGAATATGCTGATCCGGATTCAGAGAAATATTCTGCAATGGTAACGCAAATTGCTAAAAACCTGAACCTTGACTCCCTGATATACCAGCGCCTTGATGATCTGGTTAAAGCAATCGGCCTGCCTAAGGAAAAACTGTGTACACATTGCTGGGACGGATCAGGTTATTTTTAAAACATTAATATTTTCATGAAGTATGTTGGCGCACATGTAAGTGCTCAGGGTGGAGTTGAAAACGCTCCTATAAATGCTGTTGCAATAGGAGCTAAGGCTTTTGCCCTTTTTACAAAGAACCAGAGACAATGGTTTTCCAATCCTCTTACCGGGAGCAGTATCAAATCATTCAGGGAAAATTGCGAACGTTTTGATTATAAGTCGTTTCAGATACTTCCGCACGACAGTTACCTTATCAACCTTGGCCATCCCGAGGAAGGGCCCCTGGCGAAGTCAAGGGAATCGTTCCTTGATGAGATGCAGAGATGCGAGCAGCTGGGACTTGACAGGCTCAATTTTCACCCGGGAAGTCACCTCAATTCTATAAGTATTGAAGAGTGTCTGAAAAGGATAGCAGAATCAATTAATATCGTACTTGACAAAACAAAAGGAGTTACAGCAGTAATTGAAAATACTGCCGGTCAGGGTACAAATCTGGGTCATAGTTTTGAACAATTAAGGGAAATAATTGATAATGTTGAGGATAAATCGAGAGTGGGAGTATGCATTGATACATGTCATGCATTTACTTCAGGTTATAATATAAAAACATCTGAGGGATTTAAAGAGACATTCGATAAATTCGCTGAGATAGTAGGATTTAAATATCTTAAAGGGATGCACCTTAATGATTCAAAAAAAGATCTGGGAACGAGGGTAGACCGTCATGATAATCTGGGGGCAGGGCTGTTGGGGGAAGAGATATTCTCTCTTATAATGAAGGATCCCCGGTTTGATAACATGCCTTTGATACTGGAAACTACCGAGGAATCGTTATGGGAAGAGGAGATCAGAAAGCTGTATTCGATGATCAATTAATAATATGTTTTATAACAGAGATTCCAGTTACCTGAAGCGAAATGAATAAAGATCGGCATCTTTAATTCTAAACCTGATCCTTACAGGGATATTGTTAAGTTTTGTCAGATCGGAAGACGATCTCCATTCAACCGTCCTTTCAATCTCATTTCCTATTACCGGAATGCAATTTTCAAAAGAGAACTCCTGAAGAGGGCTTCCATTAGTATCAAGAATTTCCACCAGTATATATCCGGCAGCAGATGTGGAGAAGTTCAATATCAGCTCAGAGCCAGTAAAGCTAATTTTCTTTGTAACCAGCTCTCCCGGTTCAAATTTGGCGTGAAGTGAAGCAAAACCATCAATTCGGAGTGAATACCTGTGAAGGTTTGCTGTTGGCTGGGCATAGTCCTGGTTAACATAAAATGAGATCTCTGTCTCACCTGTCTGAACAACATTCAGTGCAGGATAGTTTGTTCTGGAGATCCAGTTATTGAGCCCTATTCCTGGCCTGAGGAAACCTTCCCGGAAAGTTCGCTGGTAGGTAGTGCCCCCCCTTGAGGTTAAGAGGACAGCATCAGCACAGTCTTTAAAATAACCTGGATTTACATTAAGTCTTTTTGCCTGTTCCTCAGTTATAACCTGTTTACCAGGGAAAAAACGGGCCGCAGTAGAAATATAGATATGCGGAGCCCTGTAATAAGGGCTTGTCTGGTTGGTGTATAGCTCTTCCAGGGGAGTGTTTCCGAAATTCATTGCCTCCGGCTTTGACCAGTTTATGAAATCGACAGATGTGCTCCTGCCTACACTTCTTACAGACTTTCCTCCTGATTCTATCCACTTGCGGAAATAGCAGACATAACAGTTTTCATTCACTGACCAGAAGGCAATGTTCTGGGAATCGAATGGTTCTCCTGTCAGGACTGGTGTTTCGCGAAGCTTTTTCCAGAGTACACCATCATCAGATACAAATGCTAACAATCCTTCGGTCAGACCTCCCAGAGCTTTGAACTTTCCGTTTGACCGGCCTGGATTGGTGTCGAGAAAAGGGGAGAAATTATGTGATGCAGGCTTTGAGCCGGCCAGAACTATATTATTGTCCCAGGTATCCAGCACCTTAAATAATCTCAGGTCTGGTTTGGTCCAGATGATTCCATCGGCTGATTCAGCATAACAGGTTACCTCCTCATTTGTAGATTCACCTTTTGTTGTTGCAAGTCCCCGATAATAAAGCCTGTAAACAGGTCCATCCTTAATTACTGTTGAATAAGCTGAAAAAGGACCCTCCCAGGGCCTGTCAAACTTTAAAACAGTACCCCGGTCTGCTGGTACATGCATCCTTAATTCCAGGTTCTCTAAAGATTCTATAAGGAGGCTGTCAACAAATATCTCAAGCCTTGATTTAATCGGGAGTACCTCGGGATTGTTTTCCTGGGAAACAGCTATTACTGAAAGAAATGAACATATTGAAAATAGAGCAACCTTTATTTTCATGACCTTATAACTTAGTGATAATCAGGCGAGTAATTTAATTTCAATTTACTGTATATAAATGGCTTGCTATAAATACTGTTTGACAAATCAAAGTCCAAGTTTTTTAAGTAAGGCTTTATTCTTAAGCTTCTCCTTTGTGGCTTTATATCCGAGGGCGAAAAGTTCTTCTGCCTTTTCAGGATCAAGGATCCCATAATTTATGAGTTCCGGAGGAGCTACGAGGAAATCAAATTTGTCTGCTTTTTCAGTAACCTCCTGGTTCATGCTCAGAATGAAGGCTCTTTCAGCTATATTTATCAGGCCACTTATTTTTGGAACCGATCCGGCAGGATTAACAAAAGATCCAATAAGCGATTCACACTGATTTTCAATCGGATGAATGGGCAGATTGTCAACAATACCTCCATCGAGATACTGAATATTTTCTATCACTACCGGTTGAAACAAAACAGGAATACTCATAGATGCTATGACCCTGTCAAGAAGTTCTCCTTCAGAAAAATAGACAGCTTTTCCGTTGTTGATATCGGTTGCTGTAACATATAGAGGTATCTTCAGCTCCTCAAATCGAGTGGCATGCAGATGGGCTTTAAGTATTTTGATTATTCCGGAAATCTGGAGCAGTCCTTCCCTTGGAAGGGTTGGTCTCATAAAATCGAGACGACTGCCGCTGTTGAGTAATTTTAATATTTCCCGGGGAGGATAACCATCAGCTGTTAGAACGCCGACCAAAGCACCAGCGCTTGTACCAGAGATTATATCAGGAGTTATACCAGCTTCTTTAAGAGCCTGAATAAATCCAAGGTGAGCAAAACCTCTGGCTCCTCCGCCACTCAGAATAAAACCGGTTTTATATTTTTTTTCTTTCATTAAGAAAGGTTAACATTAAAAACTAAAAAAAAACATTAGCAGCCGGACATTGAAATAGGTGACAAGCAGAGTAATTGTCCATAGAAGTATTTGCAGGAACCTTGAATTAACATATTTGCCCATCACTTTTTTGGAGGAGGTAAGATAGACCTGGATTGCAACAGTAAACGGAAGCTGAATGCTAAGAAAGACCTGCGACCAGATCAATCCCTTAAATGGATCCTTTATAAAAAAAATAAGAACAAGGGCACCTAGAAGAGAAACAAGGACACCAACCCTGGAATGATTATCTTTAACATCATAAGGTTCTCCGTACATGCCAGAAATGATAGAACCTCCTGCCATTCCTGATGTAATTGTTGATGCTACTCCGGCAAATAATAGAGCTATTGCAAAAACCACTGAAGCGTTTGTTCCCAATAAAGGCTCCAGGAGACTTTCTGCCTGTTGTAATTCATCCACTTTAATGCTGTTTTTAAAAAAAGTGGCAGCAGCCAGAAGTATCATAGCGCTGTTTATAGCCCATCCGATTACCATAGAAAAGAGAGTGTCGGCAAATTCAAATTTTAGTTGCCGTTTGATTATTTTTTCATCCTGAAGATTCCATTGACGGCTTTGTATCACTTCAGAATGCAGAAAAAGATTATGAGGCATAATTACAGCCCCAAGAACACTCATAAGCAAAAGAATTGAACCTTCAGGGATTGTTGGTTTAACCCATGAGATCCCTGCAGCTACCCAGTCTATATCAACCAGGAATAATTCATAAAGAAAAGATAGTCCGATAATTGACACAAAACCGATGATCCATTTTTCAATTTTTCCATATGAATTTGTAAACAGCATTATCGTTACAAAAATGGTTACCAGAACAGCTCCGATTTTAATTGGTATATCGAACAACATATCAAGTGCAATTGCCCCTCCGAGAATTTCAGCAAGTGATGTTGAAACAGAAGCAAGAACTGCAAACGAGAGAATTGATTTTGATATTTTTGGAGGGAGGTAAATAGTTGCTGCCTCTGACAGACAGAGACCTGTTGCAATACCAAGGTGGGCAACATTATGCTGCAAAACGATAAGCATTATTGTCGAAAGTGATACAACCCAGAGTAGTGTATAGCCATAATCTGAACCAGATGCAATGTTGGCCGCCCAGTTCCCGGGATCAATAAATCCGACAGTTACAAGAAGCCCGGGTCCGATATATTTGAAAATATCAAGGCCACCATAGCCGGGCTCATGGTCTTTTCTTCTAATGTCTTTAAGAAAACCCTTTAAATTAAATATGTTCCTGATATTCAACATTGTTAAAAAAAAGTATTTTAGCTTGTTATTATTGATATATGAATACCAAAAGGCAAATATAACAATGATAAAGCAATTCCAATTAATACTTCATACCACTCAAATGTATCTTAATTGTTATAATTTTGTGCCCTGTAAACAAATACTGATCAATTATGCAGTTTCTGCTTATAGCTTATGATGGAAATGATGCTGAGGCGCTTGAAAGAAGAATGAAAGTAAGGGTAGAACACCTTGAAAAGATTGAGGTTCTTAAAAACAAAGGTGAGTGCCTTGCAGGAGGAGCAATACTCGACGATTCGGGAAAAATGGTGGGTTCAATGATAATATACGAATTTCCTGACAGAACTACTCTTGATGAAAAACTTAAGGATGAACCGTATTTTACAAACGGTGTCTGGCAGAAGATAGAGATAAAGCCATTCCGCCTTGCAATAATTAAAAAATGAAGGCGAGAATAATGAAGTTCAGGCCTGCCGTTGACAAAAAAGTACTGGTACTGTTGGCTAGTTTAATGTGGTGCGGTGTGGGAATAATGTTGATAGGTTATTCTGTATCATGGCTTGTATCCCTGAGCTTAGAAGACCAGTTGATCTTCGGATCTGTAGGTTTTATTGCGGCATTACCGATACACCACTTTGGATTTCTCAGGATCGCAGACAAAAATTTAAAAAGGCTTTTGCCTTTGACTGAAAAGAAATGCCTGTTCTCATTTATGACATGGAAAAGTTATCTTATCGTTCCGGTTATGGTATCGATGGGTATCTTACTGAGGCATTCTCCACTTCCAAAATCATATTTATCAATTATTTACATTGGCATAGGTTTTGGATTATTCTTATCGGGAATCAGGTATTTCAGATTTTTCATTATACTTCTTGCTACACGCACGAACATCAATCAGGAAATATTTAAATAATTCAATCATGAAAAAAATCTCATTATTAACTGCAGCTTTATTCATGAGCATATTACTCATGGCTCAGCAGTCAGGATCAGGCCTGTCATTTAAAATGGAAGAACTTACTTCTCCTAAATTTCCAATGGCAGCTGAGAAGGCTGGTGGTGTATGTGTAATACCTATGGGTATAATCGAAAAACATGGCCCTCACCTTCCACTCGGAACTGATATGTTTGAGGCTCGGGAAATAGCCTTTACGGCAGCCCAGAAAGAATATGCTATTGTGTTCCCGCCATATTTTACGGGACAAATATTTGAGGCGAAGCACCAACCCGGGGCAATTGCATATAGCCATGAACTTATGTGGAATATGCTTGAAGAGACATGTAAAGAGCTGTCCCGCAATGGTTTAAAAAAGATAATCCTTGTGAACGGGCATGGTGGAAATACAAGCTTCCTGCAATATTTCTGCCAGACACAGCTTGATGCACAGCAGGATTATACTGTTGTTTTGTTCAGGCCGGAGGCAAATCCTCAATATGAAAAAGAGATCGCTTCTCTAAAAAAGGCAAAACTGGATGGACATGCAGGAGAAGAAGAGACCTCCATGATGACATATATAGCCCCTTCGCTGGTTGATACAGATGCACTTAAAAATGAATCAGGAGCTGATCAGGACAAGCTGAGCAAACTGCCATTCGGATATACAGGTATCTGGTGGTATGCAAAATTCCCTAATCATTTTGCAAGTGATGTGAATACTCCAAACAAAAGACTGGGAGAATTGCTTGTTAAAAGTGATGCTGAACAACTGGCAGAGCTTATTAAATTCCTGAAAAGTGACATGACAATACAACAGCTTCAGGAAGAGTTTTTTAAGAAATCAGGAAATCCTGCAGGAAGGTAAATTCTTTTTGTTGCGATCAGGGGGCAAGCCGTTCAATAATCCAGGACTCATCCTTCCTGGTATAACGAATACGGTCGTGCAGGCGATATTCTCCCTCCTGCCAGAATTCTATACTGTCAGGAACAAGGCGGAATCCTCCCCAGTATTCGGGTTTTTCAACAGATTTGCCAGAGTATTTCTTTTTGAAAAACTCAACCCTGCTGTCAAGATAAGGGCGGTCAGGTATAACACTGCTTTGTTCACTGGCCCAGGCTCCAATCTGACTATCTCTTGGTCTTGAATTGAAATATTTTACTGATTCTTCAGCAGATACTTTTTCAGTATATCCTTCAATTCTTACCTGCTGACCCGATTCAGGCCAATAGAAAAGCATTGCAGCATATGGATTTTCCGAAAGTTGTTTCCCTTTTTTGCTGTTATAGTTTGTGAAAAATATAAATCCGGATTCACTGAAATCTTTAAGCAGAACCATCCTTGCTGAAACCCGGCCCTCTTTTGATGTTGTTGCCAGGCAGACTGCATCGGGATATTGCGATACAGCAGAAAGGCGTTCTTTATACCATAAAGTAAACTGTTTGAAGGGATCTGTAAAAACTGCATTCTCCGAAAGAGTCCTGTTTTTTTTCATCATATAATATTTTTATTTCTATGGTATGATGGAACCCGCATGTTACTGATTATTATAAAATTGTGTTTGTGCATACAAATACATGCGGGTTTCATGAATTCAATTTAAACAAAAAAACAATATTTAACTATAATATGTTTATTACGAAGAGATTAAAAATATAATTTTTATCTTAACGCTCCTAAAATTCAATGTTATGATAAACAAGAAATCAACTATTTCGATTACAATGATTCTGTTAATTACAGCAATCATATTGCAGGTTTCGTGCACACCAAAGGAACCAACAGATCTTACCAGGAACAATATAATCCCAAAGCCGGTTTCTGTTACTGCCACAGGTGATTACTTCTGTCTGGGGGAAAGGGCGGCAGTATATATCAATGATACCAATGAAGAGATTGTTTTCCTGGCGAATTACCTTGCTGACAGGCTAGAGCCGGCAACAGGATATATGATTGATGTTAAAAAGACAATCGAGGTGCCCGGGAAAGGGAATATTTATCTGACTCTTTCAGGGGCTGATCCATTATCCGGAGATTCAGGCTACACACTTAAAATCACAAAGAAACTAATTACAATTGCTGCTAACAAACCGGAAGGACTTTTCAATGGAATTCAGACCATTCGTCAGTTATTCCCGGCAGAAATTGAGATGCAAAATGTTCAGAACGTTGAATGGCATATTGCCACAGGGACAATAACCGACTATCCGGTGTATTCCTATCGTGGTGCTATGCTTGATGTTACCCGACATTTCTTTGGTGTTGAAGATGTTAAAAGGTACATCGATCTTATTTCGGCATATAAAATTAACTATCTTCATCTTCATCTTTCGGATGACCAGGGATGGAGGATTGAAATCAAATCATGGCCTAACCTTGCTCTTTATGGTGGTAAAACGGAAGTCGGCGGCGGAGTTGGTGGTTATTATACTCAGTCCCAGTATACTGAAATAGTGAAATATGCTGATGATCATTTTGTTACGATAGTACCAGAAATTGACATGCCGGGGCATACCAATGCAGCTCTTGCATCTTATCCGGAACTTAATATAAGCGGAAAGGCAACTGAATTATACACAGGTACCGAAGTTGGATTCAGCACCCTTGCAACCAAAAAGGAAATCACCTATAAGTTTATTGAAGATGTTTTTGGAGAGCTGGCGTCACTGACCACCGGTCCTTATCTTCATATCGGCGGAGATGAATCGCATGTGACAAAGAAGGAAGATTACATTCCATTTGTTGAAAGAGTTCAGGATATTGTAAAAAAACTGGGAAAGACACCTATTGGATGGGATGAGATTTCACTAGGCGTACTAAGGACCGGCGCTGTTGCACAGTACTGGGCTAGTGCTGAAAATGCAAACAAGGCAGTGGCTCAGGGGGCAAAGCTACTTATGTCGCCGGCAGCAAGAGCATATATCGATATGAAGTATGATTCTACAAACACGATCGGATACACCTGGGCCGGCCTGATTGAAGTAGATAAAGCCTACAACTGGGATCCTGCAAAACTTGAACCGGGAATCGGGAGAGATAAGATCATCGGTATTGAAGCGGCTTTATGGTCAGAGACAGTAACCGATATGGAAGAGATTGAATATATGACATTCCCCCGGCTTCCCGGGTTAGCCGAAATAGGATGGACCGATCCATCATTAAGGAACTGGGATGAGTATAAAGTACGCCTGGGTAATCAGGCCAAGCGATTCAAAGCACTGGAGATCAACTATTATCCTTCAAAACTTGTACCCTGGGTAGAATAGACCTAAAGGATCAGCTCGCTTTCACCCTTTTCAAGGTCAAAGCAGACGACAGTTCCAGATTTATCTGCAAACCAGGTATTTGGCTTCAAATCAATTAAGTTTTTTATTCTGACCAGGGGTTTTGATTCTCCCCTGGTTTTTATTTGAGGATTTCTTGTAATGGTATTTGTCTTAATTGTAAAACCCGGAGCAGAAAAGGGAGCCCTGATCCGCACATTCTTATCTGTTGGAACGAAAGTTGTCAATTCTTTTGCAGCCCAGTACCTTGATATTTCTCCCAGCTTCATCCATATGAGGTTATTATATTTCTGATCCAGTCTTTTCTTTACCTCTTTCAGAATATTAAAACCTATTTTTTCTCCATTAAAATATACTCCCGGCCAGTGGCATACCATAACAGCAGGTTCCCCGCTTTCTATTACATCGACCATTCGGCCTGAGGAAAGATCTGCTGAAATAAACAGGTCAGGACTGCCTGGTGTTAAGCCATCCCAGCCGCCAAGCCAGTCGCCGGTACAGCCAAGAATAGAAACAACGCATCCCGGATCAGAACCATCAAGGCCTGATGCATGAAGTACCTGTGGCGCAACACTTTTCCCTTTTTCAGTAAAAAGATCCCGGAAATAATGTGATATTTCGGAGCCATAAACATGCCGGACAGCCTCTTTGGTGCTTAAGGCCAGATTATCCTGATTCCTGCCACCGTAACCGCCAGGAGTTGTCAGACCCTCACACGGAAGTCCGGCTTCTTTAAGTATCTCAAGGGCATATACCTGGTAGGCAGCCAGTTCATCAGCGCTCTTTGTCTGGCTCCATTCCCAGTTCTCCATATATTCGGGAGTAGGAAAAGGATACGGCCTGCCTGTTTTAATATCAATAACACGCGTATGACTGACCATTTCAGGATGAATATCCCAGCCAGGAACCATAAGCTCTCTGACAAGTTTAAGGCTATCTTCCAGTTCTTTTTTGGTCCATCCCGGAATGAAACGGCTCACCCATCCTGTGCATGCAGGGTAGGGAACTATGCTGTATTTTCCTTTGACACCATTCTCATGGCACCATTCCCCGAATTCTCTGACAAAGCTGTCGGGTATTTCCCTGGGCAATTTCCTCCAGTCCTGTTTGTACTGATCAGGGAAAACCTCTCCAAATTGCGGAATACCATAATGTGCCATATTTACAAGACAGGTTGAGTCATCTATTATAAGACTTACCGGAACACGGTTAAAAGGATTCAGTACTTCAACCTTTATAGATTTATCAGGAAGAACATTATAAGTATTTGATGCCAGAGCAATACCTCCAATTCCTGCTGTTTTGAAAAAATTCCGTCTGGAGTATTTCATAAAGCAAGTTTTATTAATTATTGTTCATATCGCGATAAGCAGCCTCCATCAGAATGAAGAAAGCCTGTCCTTCGGTAGCTGTTCCGGATCTGTTGAAATTAGGAGCTCCGCATACCCCCTGAACCAGCCCGAACTGATCGACTTTTTTGTATGCTGCCTTTCGCATTTTCAAACCATAATTCAAGTATGATCTGTCAAGCCAACCGCCTTTCACACCCCTGAAAATAGAATAGGCAATCATCTGTGCCGTGTTTGTTTCAACAAATGTTGTTGGATCATCAAGGATATCATGAAAGAGACCATCATCGCGCTGGTATTTCAGGCAAGCATCAATTAACTCTTTTATATACCCGGCAATCATCTTTTTTTCATTTGTCATTGATTCAGGCAGGGCTCTCAATACTCTTGTCATACCTGCCGCAGCCCATCCATTTCCAACACCCCAGAATAGTTTTCTCACATATTTCTGACGATCCTGATCCCACATATGATAATAGAGTTTTTTCTCAGGATCAAGGAGAATTCTCCTGAAGCCATTGATCTGTTTAATGGCATCATCGTACCGCCCACAGACTGCAAGAAAAGGAGGAGCCATATAAAAGGCATCCACCCAGATCATGTTTTCAATATGGTTGTGGTAGATGATCCCATCAGGTGTTTTTGGAGCTTTATAAAGCAGAAAATCAAGCATTTCATTTGCTGCTGCCTTAAGCGATTCGTCTCCGGTCAGTTTTGATGCATAAACCACAGGTTCGCCGTTGGAAGCAGGATCGGTCACCGGACGGTCGCCTTCATTCAAACCCAGACGGCCATCTTTTTTCTGGTTCACAACAGCGTCTTTTGCCATAAGAATAACAAGATCATTTTCTCCAAGTTCAAGCAGTGCCTGTGAAGCAACACCCTGTTCCCAGGCTCTCCTCTGCATAGCAAGCATAGCATTAATAACTTTTTTTACAGTATCTGTTGGTTGAGAGCTTTCTTTTGCAGTCAGCACAGTCTCTGTAAGAAGCAATAAAGAAAAAAGAGAGATTATAGAAACAGCCAGGTATTTTTTTTGTTTATTCATAATTTTCTGATTTATCTTCCTGTACTCTGAATTATGGTTGTCATTTGTCTGTCAATTGATTTTCCCCTATATGATTCATATGGACAATCGGCTCTTTCACTGTTAATTATACCCATAGTGCCGATCATATTCCACATTGCATATCCTACGTTGCTGTTATTAAAAACGGTCACTACATCTTTAAGATAACTTATTGTGACGCTGTAGGGAGTTTTATTGTACACTCCGAATTCCTGTATCATAACCGGGATATTCTCTGTCCCGGCCTCTTCAATTCTTTTTGTAAGATCACCCAGGGCAACTGCAGGATTTCCATTCATATATGTTATCCTTCCATCAGAGCCTATTAAATAAGAGGATTGTTTTATAGCCCAGGTAGTATTGGCCGGAATAATTTCCAATGTATCTGTTATTGTTCTGAGAGTAATTTTATTAAAAGTCATCCAGTCGCCTGCAGTATTTGAAAAAGTAATCTTTGTTCCCGGCTGAGTCAGAACTACCGAATAATCTTTATTTGAAATATTCTGGTAACCCCATTGCGTGCTTATTATCTGAGTCCAGTCTTCACCCGGATCGGAACTACAGACGAAGCTTCTGGAATATATTTCATCATTATCAAGCTTTATTTCAAGGGTTGACAGAACTGATACCTGGTGAATATTAATGATGACCTCCATTTCTTTTGGGAAATTTCCTTCCAGGGTCAGAGAAGACTGGTAATCGCTTTTCAAAGGACCATAAAGATACATATTGATATCTGTCATTGGCCATACAGGCAGAGGCCATGAATCTGAACCGCTTACCCATTCTGCTTTATAATGGGTAAGTGTAAACGGATCATATACATGTAATGCCTGGATAATATTTTGTCTGTCCCTGAGGGAGGGCAGGATATCACGACCATAATTCAGTCCATCCACAAATATTATCCTGTCAGGATTTATGCTCTGTATCCTGTCGATGGCCATTTTCATAACTGTAACATACGTGCTTTCTTCCATTGTGCCCGGTTCATTGACCAGGTTAAAGCTTAACCGGTCGTATGGGACATTCTTATATCGCGTTGCAAAATAATCCCAATGATTAATAAAAGCTTTCTGTGCTGTTGCATCAGACCACAGGCTTATATTCTGGTTTGCGGGAAGATTTGTTGCCGGATTTACGCAATAACCCGGAGCCCTGTGCAGATTGATGCATACATGTACACCATACTTTTCACCATATTCGACAGCTTTGTCAATTTCAGCAATTTCTTCATCGATGAAAATATCCCAGTTGCCAGGCTGGGTATAAGTCCGGTAATCGAGAGGCAGTCTTACAAAATTGAAACCCAGATCTTTGACAATAATAAACTCTTCCTCGGAAAAACCATTGTTTGACCAGCCGACATCAAATTTACCCAGGAGGTTAAATCCTTTTTGATCTTTACTGAACCGGTGCAGGTCAATAGGTGTAAAAACAAGGAGATCTTTTTCCCGGTCACATTCAATGAAAAACGCTATGACCATGAAGGTCATAAAAACCTTATATAGAATTTTGGTTCTCATCGGTTAATAACAAATATACACAATTAATTCTCTGGTATTCTTTACCGTTTGAGACATTAATAATGTGATCTGTTATTCACCAATATCTTTGTCAGATTATTTATTGAAAAAGATAAGAAAGCATGCATCCTCACAGAAAGGAATCTATTAATCCTTTATGCAACGAACAGAAGCCCCGGTTCTTTTATCACTGTTTATTTTGTCGATGTTAGTATAACCGTAATAAAGATCACGGGCCACTGCATTGACTGTATTAGTTTCTGTTGATGTCCACCAGTAGCCATATCGTTTACCTGCATTATAGACTCCGTTATAATAGCGGTAACCACCGGGCAAGGCAGTAAAACCAGTAGAGTTGGTAGCACCTGAATTGGGAGTTGTCCAGTGTAGGGCGCCCTGTTCCTTCAGCTTGTTACCGGCAGTTTCTGTCCCGCCTATAAAAGAAGTAAGTGTAGTCCATTCTTCATCGGATGCTACATGCCAACCTGCCGGGCATAATTTCCCTGAATTTACCGCATACCAGTTGTATAGTGCTCCATATGTAAGGGTTACATTATTATACCAGCATAAAGCACCGGTTTCTAAAGCAGACCAGCTTGTTGTATAACTTAACTGCGGTATATCGGTACCGTCATTATATTTATGTGTATGCAGGTTTTCAGCCATCCAGACCTGAGAACCGATCTGAATCGTTTTATAAACATTTCCTTCAACATCTGTAACCTGATCATAAATAAGATCAGGATTGAAAACTATGTCACCTGTAAATTCAGGAAGAGTTGTAAAGCTGCGTTCAGAACCTGTTACAGAACCCAATGAATTAACGGCTTTAACCCTGTAATAATAGGTTGTACTGGGAGTTAAACCAGTTAGTTCAACACTCCTTTTTGTGCTTTTATTTCCTGTAAGAGTATCCGGATACGCGGGAATTGAAAAGGCGAATGTTGTAGTTGTATCGTATTCAAAAGAGATTGTCGTTTCAAGATTATTAGCATTGATCAGGCTGTTAAGTGTAGTCCAGGTATGACTGATATATGATACAGTGTCAGTAGAAGCGGTTGGAGCTGCAGGTGTAGTATTCCCGGTAACAGGCTCTTCATCGTCTTTTTTACATGAAGTAATTGAATTAATTGCCAGAAGCAGGGTCAGCAAAAAAGCCAGGATATATCTAATTTTGTTTTTCATCATATAATAATTTTGTTTCAATGGCATGATCGAACCCGCATCTTACTGATTATTATCAAATTGTGTTTGTGTGTGCAAATATATGCGGGTTTCATATTGTAGATCAAGCTGCAAAATTGATATTTTTATGTAAAAATCATGCCAAAAACGTAAATAAAAGTATCACTATTGTCCGGAAAATGATAAAAATGATTTTGAGATTAATCGATTCACTTCATTACGCCCTGAATGACAGGTACTTAGGATTTTAAAGTAAAATATCATAATGTTTCGCACCCAGATACCTTCCTTCATACCTCAGACACTGAAAAAGATATTATTCAGAGTAAAGCAAAGATTCTCCGGTTATTTTACAGGACAATAGTGAAAAAGTATTTAAAGTTGTCATATGTTAATGACCCGGGTTTATTCAATAATTCGGCAATTCAAATTTCCGATATCGGGTTCCCTGAGGACTAAAATAAAGACTTGGATTAATTCTTTCAAAAAAGTAAAGCGTAGTAGAGTTGAAAAAGTTGCGTATAAAGTCATATGGTGGAAGAATAATGAGATTTTAATTTTACTTGTTTTTTAAATAAGTGTATTTATTACACTTAAATATACAAGAATTGATATTATGAAGAAGCATAGTGAATTATTGGCAATTACAATAGCTTTTGCATTTCTGTTTTCTACATGTAGTATTCAGGAACAAAACAGAGTGAAAACCGGCGGTCCGGAAATAGTTGATTTCAGGTTTCTTCCATCTATGCTTAATGACGTTAAACTTCTGGACGGGCCTTTTCTTCATGCTACCGAACTTAACAGAACTACACTGCTTAACTACGATCCGGACAAGTTACTTTCACGGTTTTACGATGAAGCAGGACTGAAACCGAAAGCTTCCAGATATCTGGGTTGGGAGAATGAATCGCTTGCAGGTCATAGCCTTGGTCATTATTTGAGTGGTTGTGCATTGATGTATCAGACAACAGGTGATGAACGTTTCAGGCAAGGGGTGGATGGTTCTCATTCGAAATGAGAGTGAATCCTGATATGGCAAATGCTCTGGTTGTTGAATACTGGGGAGGATTTCCAGGTGCCAAGACATTTGATATTCTTGTTAACGGCAAGGTGATTGCAACAGAAAATATTACCAATAAAAAGGACGGACAATTTGTTTTTGTGCAATATGCTATTGCTGAAGAAATTACCCGTGGAAGGAGAAGTATTATAGTAAAGTTCCGGGCGCATGCCAACAATACAGCAGGACCAGTTTTCAGTATCAGAACAATAAAATCCGGAGATCAGATAGCATCCTGATAAGCAAGGAATAGTGCCCTGTAATATTTCAGAAATCTTACAGGATCAGGATTACCATCAATTTCAGCATTACAGTATCCTTTATAGCCGTTAGCTGAAAGAAATCTGAAAAGCTGGCGATAAGGATAATCTGCCATCCAGAGTTCGTGCATATGAACCCCTTTGATCCGGTCTTTTAACATGTTGAAATTAGCCTCAAAGCCTCCTTCTTCAGTATCTTCCGGATTACAGTTCCAGTTCACCCATACATGAGGGCTCTGAGAAAGGTCGATGATTTTCTTTATAACAGAAGGTCTGTTTGTTTTTGTTCCATGAACGCAGATTCTTACTTCCACGTCGTTATCATACCCGAATTCCCCAACCTCAGCCAATGCTTTTGCTATCTGTTGCTCTGTTTTTTCTTCGGGTACCCCGTTTGGAAGAGCATTGCCAAATACCCTTATTCCCAGCGCTCCTACATCTTTTGCAAGCTTTATATACTCTTTTGTGCCTTCAATATTTCTCCTGAGTTCAGCAGGATCCGGTGAATGATATTCGAAACCACTTGCAAGACTTATCGCCTCAAGGGAAGAATCTTTAAAACGCTTCCTGACATCTTCCCGCTGTTTGGCATTAAGGTTAACCTCAACCTTGTGGGCATGAGTGGTGCGAAGTTCAACTGTCTGGTAACCTGCCTCAGATAGATTTTTAATTATTGTCTCAATATCCCAGTCTTTGGCAAGAGTATAAGTCATTACACCAATCTTCAGAGGATTTTTATTGATTGGCCCTGACTGTTTCTGCATAGGATCATTTCCCGGAATGACGGATGATGGAACTACAGCTGCTGCTGCCGTTAAGGCAGCTGTCCTGAGGAATTCTGCTCTTTTCATTTTGTTTTTTTTTTTTAATCTATCCTGTAATTTTGGCTGGCAATCCTTTCACCAGCACCGGTTTCTCTTCTTGTGGTTTAGGCATGAAGATATCGTCGGGTGTAAGCCCGCACTCCTCTATCATCTGCAAGCAATATTCCAGCCTGCCAAGTTCGCGGCCTGTGTTATTGGTCCCGAAAGTGAATTTAATACCTGATGCTTTGGCCATCGTAATCATCTCTGAGCTTGGAGTTTTGTACCTTGCATTAATCTCAAGGGCAATATTGTTATCGGCAAGAACCTTCACAACCCTAGCCATTCTTTCATTGGTCCAGAGTTGTTTATGTTCTGGCATCAGAGCATCGGGCAGAACAGTAGGATTCACATAAATGTCAACAGGTTCCTGTGAAAATATGGCTTCTATTTTTCCTACCAGCTGCTCCATAAATTGCTGCTTATCATCAATCCAGACCTCATCCTTTATCCATATCCTGTTACGGCGGCCTTTACTATCGGTAAAGGTCATGGCATCAGTGAAGACATAATCGAATTTTGCAATTGCACCGGGAGAGAAAAGAGTTATCCACTCACGACCTTCAGCTTGCATACCTCTGAAGATTGGCTGTCCCCTGACGGTATCCATATATGCTGCAAGAGAAGCATCATCCGTTACAGGAAATTTCAATCCGCAGTTAGGAGCAAGTCCGTAGTTAATTCCCAGCTTCAGTGAGTTCTCTTTGACCTCTTCCAGAGTCAGACCACCTTTGAGATGTACGTGGTAATCAACAAGAGGAAATCCTTTATCCATAAGTTTAGCCAGAGTAGTTTCCCATTCTTCTTCGACAGCCAATGGTGACTTTTCCGCGCCGGGAAGCCTTCTTACCCTGATAGATTTAAAATACACTGTACTATTTTCATCGTGTGCCTGCAGGGCAAAAGTGCCGGATCCAAGCAGCCTTCCTTTATGTTCATCACTTCTCCATGGATTATCAGGCTGTATATAATCAACCACCTTAATATCATTTACAAATATTTCAACATGGTTCTCTAGCACCTTAATTCGCATTGTGAACCATTCTCCGTCACGGACCATCTGATAATGAATATTCCTTACAGCATACAGGCTGCCTGTCTTTTTTGTTTCACGGTAGTTATCAGCGCCAATATGTGTATTGTTTACCTGCACCTCGTAACCGGCCTCAGGCCATCCTTCTTCCTGGTAACTTGTATGAAAATATATCCCTGAATTTGCCAGGGGGAGAGTCTTGATTTCTGCAATCATCTCAAAATTTTTGAAAGGAACATCAGTATTATAGAAAAGATGTCCCCTTTTCCCTGAACACACCAGAGCTCCTTCTTCTACCCTGAAGCTGCCTGTATTTTCAGTAGCAATCCATCCGGTAAGATCTTTTCCATTAAACAGGTCTGACCATTCATTCCCGCCATTGGAACATGAGGAAATTGTCAAAATCATTAACAGGATGATTATGTATGTAGAAACTTTCATGGTTCAGGATTTTATTGGTTTATCATTTCAAAGCTAATTCATAATTTTCATTCTTTGAGAAATTGAATGCAAAGAAGTGCTAAATTTAATGTATAAGTTTGAATTTCCATTTTTAGTACAGGTAAGATGAAAATGAGAGTATTTATTTTATCTGAAAATGCCATAATCAGGTTGTTTTTCTTATTCATTTTGTCCGGTTTATTTCTAAATGTCAGGCTGGAGGGACAAAACCTTATATCTGATTTACATTACACCGTTTCAATGAAAGATCCGGCCAATCATCTTTTTCAGGTTGAAATGGAGTGCCGGGAATGTAATATTGATACCATCGATTTCAGAATGCCTCAATGGATGCCCGGATATTACCAGATAATGAATTACTGGAGAGAAGTATCAGACTTTTATGCCATGGGAAATGATGGGAAGACAATTATAGTTAATAAGATGAATGATAATACCTGGAGAATAATCTCACCAGGGTAAGATGGGTTCTGCATAAAATATAATGTGAAAGCGGAGAAAAAATTCGTAGCCAACAATTTCCTTGATTCCACACATGGTTACATAATACCGGCAGCTACTTTTATGTATATATGAAGACCATATTAATACACCTGTAAATGTCACAATTAAGCCGTACAGTGGCTGGGATAAGGTAGCAATCGGCCTGGAAAAAGTTGAAGGAAAGGGGAATGAATTTATGGCCAGGGATTTTGATATACTGTATGATTGTCCTTTGCTGACAGGCAATCTTGATGAACTGCCATCATTTCAGGTTCGTGGTGTAATGCAAAAATTTATTGCGTATAATCCCGGATCTTTTAACCGCGAAGCTTTTATCTCCGATCTGCGGAAGACTATAGAAGCAGGGGTAGGGATTATTGGTGAAATTCCGTACAGGCAATCTCCTATTATGACAAAGGCCCGGTTATTGGAATATGTATCCACAACAAAGGAGATTGATTATGCTCTTTATTTTTCTTATGCCGGCCTTAATATTTCTCAGAATCTGGAAAAAAATACAGGGGGAAAGAGATTCACTATTTACAAGATGGATAATATGAATTCTCTGCAGCTATCTATTTTTAACAGCTGGACAAAGAAATAGATTGTTTCCGGAAGAATACAATAAAAATCTGGTTTTTAGTAACAGACATAAAAAATTTCATAAATTTACTAAGGACAGCATTAAATTACAGTTTAATAAACTAATCTGTTGTTATGGACAATATACCTTCCGGGTTTTTTAGCCTGAATAATCCAACATTCATAGCAATCCTGCTGCGTTTTGTTATGAACATCTTCTTTATTTTTATCCTGATACGGTTCATCTATTATAAATATACCAAGCAGGAAGGATTGCTTTTTACCTTGTTCATGATGGGCATAATGGTATTCTTCATTACATCCATACTTGGGAATATTTTTATGGAAATGAGCTTTGCATTTGGGCTTTTCGCAATTTTTGCGATTATGAGATTCAGAACAAGCAGTATAAGCATCAAGGACATGGCCTATATCTTTGCTGTTGTCGGTATGTCAATGATGAATGCCCTTAAGGTACTTAAGTTCCCGGTGTTCGGTATAATTATTTTCAATTTATTAATTCTTGTCTCAGCATATTTGCTTGAAGAGTATCATCTGAGGAACAGTTCCGATTCACATCTTATCACCTATGAAAATCTGGATCTTCTTAAGCCTGAAAAGGAACAGAAACTATACAGAGAACTTACTTCTCTTACCGGTAAAAATGTGTTCAAAGTCAAGGTCCACAGGGTAGATTATAAAAGAGGTGTTGCTTTGATAGAAATCTTCTATAAGAGCTGATACGCCATCGCTGTATTTTGTAAAAAATCAGTGTCTGCAAACAAATTATATCTATAACGAGGATAATCCGGAATGAGCTATGAAAAGGATAATCTTTTTCACGTTTTTATTAATAGTGGCTCCTGGTATATTTGCACAAAACTGGACCCTTAAGGATAGCGGAGCAGGGCTTATTGTTGTTGACGAGAATTCCGACAAACCTTTGAAAATAATAATGAGGAATAACATTTGGGATTTGAAGGAATTAGCAGAGAAGGAAGCTTTGGAGGGTAAATATAATGGAAATCAGCTGTTTGCAGGATGGATACAGGGACCGGAAGTAAAGGAATTTCTGAATAGTAAAGCTAAACCTGCATGGATGTCCAGATACAGGATAACCTATCCTGATGGAGAAGTATTTGAATCGGAACCCGCAGAGTTCCTTCCATCCGGATATTCATACTTTGGGATCAGGAAAGGAAATAATACTGAAGGGGTCTGGAAGATTGAGTGGTTTGTTTTAGGCAGGGATAAGCTTCAGGAAAACCATGTCGCAACAACAGTTTTCCAGACAACATGGGGAAGTGCCGGTAAAAAAGATTCTTTCAGTGTAAAAGCCAGCGATCCTGATTAATATAGTGTCATGTGTCAGGGTATATCATTCATAGATCTTGTTCTGAAACCTGAAAAACAGACCGGTTTATTGATATTATGATGACTGGCTTCGAGCAATAAAGATCTTCCCTGATCTCATTACAGTCAGTATATCAAGGTTTCCAAAAATCTTTTTATAAAGCTTGCTCAGTAATGGTATCTGGTCACTGATGGCTTTTGTGTAAATGACCTTGTTGAAGATTACAATTCCTCCGGGCTTCATGCAATTTCTTACACGAACTAGGAAATCTTCTGTTTCCAGCTCCGGGGGAACTATCATATCAAGAAAAACATCAATGATAATAGGATCATATTTCCTGTGGCATTCATTTATGTAAATGTCTGCAGGGGCGCAGTGGATATTTACATTTTTTAAGTAGTTTGTGTTAAAATATTTCCTTCCAAGTTCAATCACTTTTTCATCGATCTCAACACCATCAATAATACAGTCAGGTTTGTATTTACCAATCAGCTCAGCAATACTTCCTGTTCCAAAACCGAGGATAAGCGTTTCGTTAATCCTTCTCCAGTCAAGATCAAGCATTCTGAAGATCTTGATGAAAAGAGTATGAAGGGTACCGAATGAATAATTTGTGTTTCTGCTGTTAAGTGAGTATTTACCATCAAACATTACTATCTCAAGAAAGGGGTTACGGTTACTCTCTGTAACCTCAACAGGAACAGGATAGAGAAAGCTCAGAAAATATTTTAGTTTTTTCATTAACCTCATGGATCACAAAGATATTATTAACTGATATGAGATAATAAAACAAGGTAAGGAAATGCATTAAAGAGGCAACAGAATATATCCAAATATGATATGTTTTTGGCAAGATTCCTTAAAATAAGGAAAAATATCTGTAGGTCATGTTATTTTTAACTGTTCTGGCATATATTTTGATTTTCTTTTAAATAAACATATAAGCTATGAAAACAAAGAAGATAATATTTATTCTTTTTTTAGCAGTCCTGGCAGGTATTACAACAATTGGTAAATCGCAGGATGCCAGGGAAGACAAAATATCCCGGAAAGAGGCTGAGAAGGCAAGGATGACATACAACTTTTATGCTCTGGACTCTCTTCTTGTTTCAAGGAGATATGTCCTTGAAGCAGATTATCTGCAGAATAAAATTGGTGACCGGATTTCAGTAAGCAATACTCTTAATTTTGTTAGAGTCGAAGATGAAAAAGGGGTACTTCAGACAGGTTCAGATATGCTTGTGGGGAACAATGGTTTCGGTGGAGTAACAACGGAAGGCAATATTTCAAAATATAAGATCCAGCGTAACCTTAAGTCTCTTACACACAGGGTATCATTTAATTTGGTCTCAAACCTTGGGATTTTCAATATTGACATGAGTATCAGGGCAGATAATTTTGCATCTGCAACAATTACAAGTACAAGATCAGGAAGGCTTACCTGGCACGGGCACCTGGCATCGCTTAACCATACAAGGACATTTAAAGGAATGGATCTTTATTGATTATGTCAGAACATCTATTGCTCAAAAAATCTTATATTACTGAAGGCAGCAGCCTCTTTCTCTGTTTCTGAGCCTGAACAAACAAAGAAACCGGTGAGCAGAGAGCCTTTTATTCCCGGAACCTGAACACTGGTTTTTTCGTATGTTTCACCAAATTTTGCTGCTGAAACGGTATAGGTGTCTCCCTTTTTTTCAACCTGTATCATCTCTGCGCCTGTAACTTTAATGTTGAGTTCTTTGGCAGTTTTACCTGAATCTGCCCTGTATTTTAATTTCATGGTTCCGTCACCCTGTACAACACAGGCTATAAAAGGGGCATCCGGATCAGATGACTGTCGCACCATAATTCCTGCTGACGAAGTATTTTTGCCTGTAATATTTAATAGCTTAATCCCGGATTCAAGTATAAAATCACCATTTACCTTTTTATGCAGAAAGCCGAAACTATCTTTGTTATCTGCTGTTCCTGTCCCGCATGCAACAAGATAATAAGACAGGGACGGTATATCATATTTCATTTCAGCCTTGATATCAGAGGATCCCACATTTTTACAAAGTTCAAATAATGAAGGATTCACAATATTTGTTGAGGCAGATATATTGTTTTGTTCAGGTCTGAAAACAACTCCTGTCCAACGTCCACGTGCATATTCAAAGAAATTCATTTCAGGCCTCCGGAGATTAGAATAACTGTTTGATTCAACCCTTATTCTTGCGTTTGCCGGTATATCAACTCCAGCCCATATAAGCATTGAAGGAGCACAGAATTCATTTGTTGGTGGATTTTTCTGACACATGCCCACTGGCTTGTCATTCACATAAACATTATAGGCACATTCACCATCCCTTTCAGTAAGGGTGTTAAGGGTAACTGTGTAAATACCAGGTCTTCCTTTAAATTCACCCTCTGCCGAAGCCATATGGAAAGCAAAATTAAGGTCGTCACCGGCAAGTGCACTCCATTCTTTTTCAACATGATATGGATTAAATGGCAACCTGTTGGGAGCTTTGCCTTCCCTGAGTTCAAGTGAAAAGTCTTTAACGGCACTCATTGTGACAATTTCTTCTTTCTGAGGTATGGCGATTGTTGTGGTAAAAGCCAGAAATAAAAGTATCCCGTTCATGATCATATTATTTTATTTCAGTTTGTTTTGTATATGTACTTATTTTTTCTTTGCAATATTAAGCCTGATTGTCGATATTGAATAGGGTTTGGCGGAAAGTATTTTTCCTGATGTCCTACCGAGATCCTCTTCCAGCATGTTTACTTCACTGAATGATACCTGGCTGTTGAGGAAGTTCACGGCTGTATTTACATCAGCACCTTCTATTTCGTAAAGTCGCAGAACTGGAGAGGAGTTAAAGTCGGCTTTTTTTACAGTGCTTATTATTATGTTATCCTGCTGTACTGAACAGAAGGAATAAGATGGCGGCAATGATTTTCCGCTAAGATCATCAGCTACACTTATGGGTATCAAGTGATTCGTAAAATTCATTCCTGACCTATAAGCTTTTATTGCTTTCCAGTCACCTTTTCCTGAAGAGAGTGAATAATGAAAAATATAGACTCCTTCCGGAGGATAATTTCTTGAAGAAAGAATTTCATCTGTGCTTACCTTAACTGATACATAGCGTGTGCCACGAACCATCTCAGCATATATCACATTATCACCCAGCCTTATCTGCTGGTGATCGGAAGAGATAGTCAGACCCTCGCTGTCTGTTCCTGCATGTATCCAGTCGTGAATAAGCCTTGAGCTCCTCCAGGATTCATTAGTGATCTCATCATCTCTTTTTGTTTCGGCATTAAGCATAAGATTGTCTGCTGAGTTTGCACCGAATGGAATTCCATAATTAATCTTTGCATTTTCCCATCCGACAGGAAATACCTGGCGTAAACGAACAAAGCGCGAATTACTGGCTTTCCAGTCAACTATGTTTTCAATATCAAGGCGTTTCAGATTGTTATAGAGAGCCAGGTTTTGTGTTACAGGAATATCTGCCACTGTTCCTTTAATCCTTATGATAGTCCTCACAGGATTATTTTCCGTAACAGTTATATCATTTATAAGGTTTATGAATGTTCTGCCGCTGGGTGGCTCCTTACCAATATAATTTCCACCCCGTTCTTCAAGGGCAACCAACTCCATGCCGTTGCAAACATCTCTGTTTAACTCTTTATCGAATAATGCTACCTGGCCGGTAGCCCGATCAACTGTCAACCGGTAAAAATTGTTTTCAATAACATCCCTTCCCAGTGCCCGCCTTGGCTCCCTGCGATCGTTGTCAGAATCCAGTTTAATAACAGTATTCCGGGCAAATTCTTCAGGTTTATCAGTGGATACAACATAAAATGTCTTATATCCGACGGAAGGAACATCAGCTGCTACAAAAACTATCTCCATTGCCCGGGAAATATTTTCGCTCCACTCTTTAACATAGAAAGGAACTGAATTACCTGATTCATCCAGTAAACGAATCCCTTTACGGAAGTTTCCAAGGTCAGATGGTTCAACATCACCATACAAGGTAATATGTGCATTTACAATATCACTTCTTTTCCACCCCATTGGATTAAATACCACAACAGGGAAGCTGTTTTCAACAGGGATCTGAACTCTTTCGGCAATATTTCTAAGCGAATTCCGCAGAATTTCACCGCCCTGTATCATTGAAAGTTGCAGGTATTCAATTTTGCGGTTATCGCCAATTGTTCCACCCTGGCCATCATGATTGTGATCCATCGCCTCAACAAGCTTTTTCCAGAGAAAGTCAAAATCTTTTTGAGGGTATTCGGCATATCCCAGGGAATAGTTAATTGTTGCAAATTTTTCTGCTGCAAGGAGGGTGTTTGTAGCAGGAATTATCAAAGGCCATATATGTACAAGTGAAGATACAATATTTGGCCATGATGAAGGAATCTCTCCTGAGACGACCGGAAGTGAAGGACTTTTCTCAAGCTTAAGAAAGAATTCTGACGGAGTTGAAATGGTTAGTCTGGCAGGTACTTGTTTGAAAAATTCATTGACTTTCGTAACCAGATCGACCGGAGGGGCCCAGAGGTCAATACCCCAGTGCATCATTACAGGGCCGCTTGTGGTTCTCTTAACAACAGCCAGGTTATTCATAAAACGCTCTTTCTTCTCTTCAAATGATGTCCTGTCAGAAGTGAGGAATGTACCCCAGGGATACCCATTCAGTGCATTCCAAGCCAGAACACCGGAGCCGTCAGGGGAAGTCCAGGTGAAAGCTGATTTATCTGCCGGACCCATTCGCGTTATCACAGCATACGGTACTCTTGTTTGTTTCAAGATCTGTGGAAACTGAGGGGTATAACCCGGCAAATCTCCCAGGTGAGCTACTTTGGTATCAACTCCGAAAATATCTTTTGCATATCTCTTACCGATAGTCATGTTTCTTACATGCACCTCACCATCTGGCAGTTCCTGAAATATTCCAACCCATTTCGGGGATATTTCGATACGACCTTCTTTTACAAGTCTTTTAAATTCTGAACTTTCAGGAGATCCTTTGTGTGTACTCATGAAATTTTCGACAAATACATTGTCTTCCAGGAGAAAGCGGAATTCAGGTGATTTATCAGCAATTTGAATTGCTCGTGAAATAATGCGGTTCCCGCGTGAAACACACTCCTCTCTTGTTCCTCCCCAGAAGAAATCGAGATGAGAAAAGGGGACAAAATATATATCAGTTTTTTCTGGTTCCTGAGCACAAACAGAAGAGTTCCAGAGGAAGTTAATAATAAACAGACCGATGAAAAATAGAGACAATAGCCGGGTCGACTTGATCTTCATGATTGAGGTTTTTTAAAGGGTATTCAGTTATCGAGTAAATATCTTAGATTTTTATCACTTAATATGAAGTTTAACACTTTTTATCTCGAAGGGATCCACTTTCAACAAAATCTGATCTTTTGGAGCAGGTTTTTCCTCAATAAGATTTACTTCCCTGAAGTTCTGTATTTTGTCCATCCATAAAACCTGGGTCTTTCCCCCTGATCCCTTGATATCAAAGAACCGGACAACCAATCCTGGATCATTTTCAGCTTTCTTAACTGCGCTCAAAACAAGGTCATCAGATGAAAGTCTTAAAAAAGAAGCACTTGGAGGCAGTGATTTTTCCGATATTTCATCAGCTACTGCAACCGGGATAAGCGGAGTATTGAAATCAATACCGGTTTTGTATGAATCATTTTCTTTCCAGTCACCCCGTCCGGAAGTAAAGGAATATCTGAATGTATAATTACCTTCAGGAGGATATTGATTGGTTGTAGTAATTCCATCTCTGGTTATCCTTCCTGATGTCCACCGCAATCCTCTTAGCATCTGGGATCTTATAATACAATTGTCGAAGCGTAAAAGATTATGATCAATGGCAACTGTAAATCCATAATTCTTTGTTCCAACCCATATCCAGTCCTGGATTTCACGGTATTTTACCCAGGCATCCTTCTGAATCTCATCTCTTGCCCGCGGTCCAGCACCTGGCATTATATTATTTGGTGAGCTGGCTCCAAAGGGGACTCCATATACAACCTCTTCATCCTCTTCAAAGGGAAACAATTGTTCAAGTCGGATATATTTTCGATAGGTCCACTTAATATTGTTCTCTATATCGAGACGTTTCAGGTTCCTGTATAAAACCAGGCGCTGAACAAGAGGGATACCTGCTACAGATCCTTCAATCCGGAATACGGTTCTTACAGAATTTGACTCCTCTATGCCTGTATGGTCAATACTGTTGTAAAAGGTACGGCCTGTAAGTTCCTCAGGATTTGGATTGTTCCCCCCGCGTTCTTCCAAAGCAACAATTTCCATATCCCTGCAAATCAATCGATTCAGATCTTTGTCGAAAACTGATACCCGGCCTGTTGCTCTGTCAACAGTTATTGTATAAAATTCATTTTCTATTTTTTGCATTCCAAGAGGCCGGGATGGATTTCTTTTGTCCAGATCACTATCAAGTGTAATTGTGGCAGACATTGAAAATTCTTCCGTTTTTTCATCCGACTGCAAATAATAGGTCTTGTATCCAAGTGCCGGGACCTTTTCCGCCACAAATATAAGATCGTAAGATCTTGAGATTACATCTGTATATTGAATAACATGGAATGGTATCCGGGTTCCTTTTTCGTCGATAAGCTTAAGCCCTTTCTTAAAGTCATCAATCTGATAAGGACCAACATCGCCATAGATTGATACATGAGCAGAAACAATATCATTTCTATCCCAGCCATTAACATTTATGACCACAATGGGGAAACTTCTTTTAAACGGGATATTTACTTTTTCTGCGATATTCCGGGCCATATCCCTCAATATATCACCGCCTCTGATCAGGGATAAACTGGAGTATTCTATCTTTCGAATATTACCGGTCAGACCGCCCTGGCCATCATGATTATGATCCATTGATTCGATAAGCTTCTTCCAGAGATAACCAAATTCTTCTTCAGGATAGTCAGCATAACCAAGCGCATAATTTACAGCTGCAAGCTTTTCAGCAGAGAGCAAGGTGCTTGTTGCCGAAACTCCTAATTTCCACATGTGTGGAAATGATGAAGAGACACTTGGCCAGGAATTAGGGATCTCCCCGGCAATAACCTGGAGACCGGGGGTTTTTACTGCATTTTCAAAATACTCAAGAGGAGTGGAAGGTATGAATTTAAAATCAGGCTCTTCTTTATTAAGGAGTTTAACATTCTCAATTAGGTTCTCGTTTGGCGACCAGAGATCCGTACCCCATCCCATATAGAGAGGTCCACTCGTGGTCATCCTGATTTCATTGACCTCTTTCCTTATCCTCTTTTTAGCCTCATCTGTAAGAGGAGAGTTATGCAGACCAAGAGAGACGCCCCAGCCATATCCTTTTTTAGTATCCCATACAAGAACTTTTGATCCGTCCGGTGCAGCCCAGTTGAAAAGCGAAATATTAGCAGGCCCCATCCTTGTCATGATCATGTAGGGGACACCTGCTTTAGCCATTATCTGAGGATACTGGGGGGTAAATCCGGGAATATCTCCCTGTTGAGAGACTAGTGGGTTTACTTTAAAAACCTGATTTGCATATAGTTTTCCATAAAGGTAGTTCCTTGCATGGACCTCACCGGGAGGAAGATTCTGGAAAATGCCGGCCCATTTGGGCGATACTTCAAATCTACCCTCTTTTACAAATTGCTTTAAATATTTCACATCCCCTGAACCCAGATGACTTTTAATGAAATTGTCGGCAAAAACCATATCCTCAATAAGAAAATGAAATTCAGGTTGTCTTCTTCCAAGCTCAATGGCAGAAGCAATTATCCTGTTGCTTCTTGAGAGGCATTCCTCCCGGGTTCCTGCCCACATCAGGTCAAGATGTGAGAAGGGAATAAAATAGATATTCCTGTTTGCCTCGTTTCCCTGATTCTTCTCCTGCTGTGCAATTACAGGACTGGTAGAGATCAGGATCAATACATGGAATATCAAAGTAATCTTTAATTTATACATCAGATGGTTATTAAAGTATTTGTTATTCATACAGGGAACAGTTAATCCAAGATAGTAATTTTTCGTAAATTTAATGTTCCAATTCAAACAGGCTAAAATTGAATATCACCTTAATCATAGTGCACATAAAAGGTAAGAAAAACCAGTCAGGTCACACTAAAAATAATAGAATATGAAAATCAAATCTTTAACAGCGTTTATTATGGCATTTCTGACAGGCAGTTTTATTCTGTATGGACAGAGTGGTGTTAGCAGCAGCGTTACAGATGTAATTATGCAAAGTTACTCTGCACGGGTCTATACTTCAGAACCTGTATCTGATCAGGATCTTGATCTGATCCTGCAATGCGGGATAAAAGCTCCCAGTTCTCGTAACGGTCAGCCCTGGAAGTTTACTGTTGTAAAGGATACTGCCCTTATGAAAAAAGCGATAGGCACGATTAGTCCTGGAAATGTTTTAATATTGGTTTCCGGTCCTGAATCGCAGGAAGGTCCTGGTGTTGATTTCGACTGTGCACTTGCCACAGAAAACATGAACATAGCGGCACAGGGCCTTGGTCTTGGAGCCAGAATATATGGCGGCCCGATAAGAAATGTTAACTCGACCATGAAACAAATACTCGAAATCCCGGAAGGATACAGAGTTGTGACTATACTCAGAATCGGGCATATCGATAAAAATGTTGATGCAGTTTCATCAGCATCAGCCAGGAAGAAATATGATGAGGTGGTAAATTACAGGAAATAGAAATTATATGCCAAAACACATTGGAATAGTTGCATGCAGTTATGAAGGAGCTGCGCTCTGTTACCGGACCATTTGCAACGAAGGATCCAAAATCATGGGGGAACACGCCCATCCTGAGGTGAGTCTTCACAATCATCCGCTGAGTGAGTATATGAGATTCATTGATTCTGGCAACTGGCAGGGGGTTGCGGATATCATGCTATCATCTTCCGAAATACTACACAAAGCTGGAGCGGATATTCTTATCAGTCCTGATAATACTATACACCAGGCATTTTCACACGTAATGGAGAAATCTCCGCTTCCGTGGTTGCATATTGGGGAAGAAGTGTCGAAGGAGGCAGAAAAGAACGGACACAGGAGGCTGCTTATACTTGGAACAAAATTCCTTATGGAGGGTCCTGTTTATCCGGAAGTTCTTAAGAAGATGAAGATAGATTATTTCATTCCGGAACCGGAACAGAGGGTTAGAATAAATGAGATAATTTTTAATCAGCTGGTTTACGGAGTAATAAAGGAAGATTCGAAAAGATATTTCCTGGAAATTGTTGATGAATTCAGGTTGAAAGGATGCGACGCGGTTGTCTTGGGGTGTACTGAAATCCCATTGATAGTGCTTCCCGATGAATCATCTATGCCGGTACTTGATTCAACAAGAATCCTGGCCAGGGCAGCCCTCAGGCATGCAACAGGTTGAAATTATTTTGACCTGAGGTATTGTGAAGGCCATGCTATTTCCTCTCCAAGCTCCTTTGCTGCATGAAGAGCGAAATAAGGATTTCTGAGCAGTTCCCTTCCCAGAAATACAATATCGGCTTTTTCTTCCTGAAGAATTTTTTCAGCCTGCGAGGCAGAGGTGATGAGACCAACAGCACCAGTTAATATTCCTGACTTTCTGACTTCCTCTGAGAATGGAACCTGGTATCCCGGGACAAAAGGTATTTTTGCATCAAATATATTTCCTCCTGAAGAGCAATCTATAAGATCAACACCCATTCCTTTCAAAACGTAACCCAGTTTCACGCTTTCTTCGAGACTCCAACCCCCTTCTGTCCATTCGGTTGAGGAGATCCGAACAAAGAGGGGATTTTCCGCTGGCCATACTGAATTGATTGCATCAACGACCTGCCTCAGTAGCCTTGTACGGTTTTCAAAAGACCCTCCGTATTCATCTTTACGATGGTTACTCAATGGAGAGAGAAATTCCTGAACAAGGTAGCCGTGTGCACTGTGGATCTCGATAACTTTATACCCTGCATTCAGAGCACGAACGGCAGCAGATCTGAATGAGGAAATAACATTTTCAATTCCGTTTTTATCAAGAGCTTCAGGCAACCTCTCTCCAGATGAAAATGGTCTGTTACTTGGTGCAACAGTCTGCCATCCGCCTGATCCAGAGTCAAGTTGTTTGCCCCCTTCCCACGGGACAGCGCATGAAGCTTTCCTGCCTGCATGAGCAAGCTGGATGCCAGCAACGGCAGCGTGCTGATGAATAAAATCGACAATCTTTTTAAGTCCCGGGATATGATCATCACTCCAGATACCAAGATCTCCGGAAGTGATACGTCCTTCAGGCGCAATCGCAGTTGCTTCCTGGATAATAAGGCCCACTCCTCCAACAGCCCTGCTCCCGTAATGTGCAAGATGCCAGTCATTTGAATATCCGTCCTTTGCCGAATACTGGCACATAGGTGACATAACTATTCTGTTTTTTAAGGTTATGTTCTTAACGGTCAGAGGCGAAAAAAGCTTTGACATAATAGCAGAGTATTTATACAGATACACAAAAGTAATATTAAACAGTCTAATTCTATTTTTATTTCCAGTGGTTTTAAAAATCGCGCATATTTATATAATTAAATCAAATAGTTAAAGCCGGCACTTAATATTGAATTCTAATCTCATGAGTAAAAAATTATTTAACTTTATTCATGAAATAAGATTTCTTGTTCAGAATAAATCAGGCCTTTTCAATTATGTCAGCCAAATTTAACAGAAGAGAAGCAATTGCAGGAATTGGTTTGAGCGTCATTGCCACCATGTTCCCGAGGTGGATCTATGCAAAAGAGATCAAATCGCTGCCAAATAAAATAGTTACTTATCTCAATCCTGAAACAATCCTGATAAACCGGGGTGTTTCGCAAAGAATGGATAAAATTACATTCAACAGATCGGGAAACTGGCGGCTGCCTTATCGTTTATGGACTGCTATTGGTGCGGGGCAGGCCGACAACAATCAATCATCAACACTTGGTTACTTAATATTGGAGAAAACTATAAGCGATGAATTCCCGGGGAAGTTTACTCTAAATGTCAGACAGAAAATTCTTCAGCAGGGTAGTCGTCCTCCGTTTAAAGATGATTTTCATTATACTGAGGCCCATATTATTTGTAAGGACAACGATATTGCAACTCCGGTGAAATGGGAGGTTAAACAATCCATCTGGCGGGCCGGTGCCGTACTGGATAATTGTTCATTTGTTGAAAGAGGACAGTTGGAAGAATTATCCGATGAGGTTGCTGTAAAAATTAATGTGAATAATGTTCCCCGACCAGTTATGCAATTTAAGTCCGGAACAAGACTTACATCTGACTTTTCACTCCTTGCTGCGCTTCCGGGGATGCTTAATGAAAAGACAAATCAATTCCCAAAACATTTTGTCATGCTTGAAAAGTTACGCCTGCAAAAGGATAATCACCTGCTTTTCCGGAATACCAGCGATGACTATGTTTCCAATAATTTTGGAGCCCTACAAAAAATTGAACATCATGGAAATGGAATTCTTCCATTTGACTACTGGCTTGATGATAAAGGGGCACCACTTTTTATATGTACACTTCATAATGCATTTATTTACGACATAAAGGCTGAAGAAATAGTCGAAGAGATTTGTTCGACAGGTAAAAGAAGACAGTTTGAAGATTAACTTCTCATGAAGAATATAATATTTATATCTGCGGACCAGCATCATTACAGTGCGTTTTCATCATCGGGGAATAAATACTGTAAAACGCTAAACCTTGACAGGCTGAAAAAGAAGGCGGTTAATTTCGAATTATCTTATTCTCCCAGTCCTCTGAGTGGTCCGGCAAGGGGTTCGTGGTTTTCGGGAATGATGCCTAGTGAGAATGGAGTAGTTACAAATCTGTATGGTGATATAATAAGAAAGGATTATCCTTTACTTGGAGAATATCTTTCCCGGGAAAGTGATTATTCTATCGTATTTGCGGGGAAATGGCATGTGGGAGACGCTCCGCATATGTATAATATAAAAGGTTTTGATGTAATCTGTACAGGAATTAACCGTGACGGGATTATTGGTGATTCCTCAATATCGGTTGCATGCGAAGGATTTATCAGAAACTATAAAAAAGAGAATCCTTATTTTCTTACCATTTCCTATACCCAGCCACACGATATATGTGAGACTATTCGCATGAATACTCAGGTTCTTGATGAACCTCTTTACGATTTGAATGAAAATGATCTTCCTCCGATTCCTGCCAATTTCAATTATAAGCATTGCGATTCCAGGGCATTTGAACAGAAGGGATTATATGAAATTGTGCGTCACTGGACTGAAACTGACTGGCGGTATTATTTGTGGTGCTACTACAGGCATGTGGAGATGGTCGATGCAGAAATTGGCAGAATTGTCCAGGCACTTGAAGATACTGGCCAGTTGAATAATACTATTATCATATATACTTCTGATCATGGTGAATGTATGGGACACCGTACTCATGTTCAGAAAAATACTTTATTCGACGAAAGTGCAAGGGTACCATTGTTTGTCGCAATACCTGGTGCTATAAATTCAGCTGTTTCAAATGATACTGTATTGGCCAGCGGTCTTGATCTTATGCCAACTATTTGTGACCTGGCAGGTGCGGATATTCCTCCCTTTGTTCGCGGACGTAGTCTTAAACCTGCAATTGATGCTGCCATCACAGGGACTAATTATGATGATCCCAGGGAGTTTTTAGTGGCGGAATGCTCAACTGATAACGGAAGAATGGTTCGCAGCAGGCAATACAAATATATTACATACAGAAATGACAATTGTGACCAGCTTTATGATATGATTGCAGATCCCCTGGAGATGAAAAACCTTATCGATGAACGTTCGCTAAAGCCTATTCTGGAAGATCACAGGCAATGGCTTAAGGAATGGGAAAACGGTCTGGATAAGGATCCGAGGGTAAAAAAATGGTTTGATTAGTTCCAAACAATCAAGGGCGTTGAGATTCTATAGATCGGATCTTAGACCAAAACCGGACTATTTTTTAAATTTATAGATCAATATTCCGTATCCTACTCCTGCAACCTCATTTGCCTTAGCAAGCTGGAACGCCATAAATTCTTCATTTGTAGCAATTACCGGATTTGATGCTTTTCCTCCAGCGAAGTCATTGAAAAAAGTAAGTCTTTCAAAATCCTTTCCCGTTCCGTCAAGCTTTAATTTCCATATATCCACATTGCCGGCACCGTGTCCGCCCAGCCAGGAACATTGACGATCGCTCTCCACACAGGTGTATTTTCCATCCGGGAAAATACCCTCCACTTCATTGTATGTGCCAGGTTTTTTGCTGTGATTGGTGATGTGGTGAGTCACCAGGTCCAGGCTCATTACAGACCCGTTATTTCCTGGTTCATAACAGGTAAATGTCAGTTTGGTGTCATTATCAAAGAAATCGTTTGGTTCGACAGTACAACTTCTGTCAGGACTTTCAAAAACAACTTTCCTGTTGACTAGTTTCGGTGTTACACCAGAAAGATCGAGTTCTGCTACGATAATCCTTGAAGCACCCTCCGGTACTTCAGGAACCCCGTCATGCAGTTCAGCAAAAGCGATCTTCATTGATATTTTTGATATCGCAGCGCCTTCACTCATTTTCTGCCCAAGTTTTACCGGCTTTGAACCAGGATTTTTATTAAGGTACCACAATTCATTATCACGGCTGCGGCTTATCCGGATATCTTCAAAATGATCAGGCCCGACAAGTATATAATCACCATTGGAAAGATGCATGACTCTGAGAAAAGCGGCTGCCGGGATTCCGCATGTCAGGCAACTGATCTGACGGGATTGCAGGTCAATCACCATGGCATCGCCAAAACTTTTTGACATGAAGGCTATCTTACTGTTATCAGGTGAAATGTCCGCCCGCTCACCAAACCACGTAATTCTTTCAACATTCGAAGGCAATGCTGATACAGGATCTCCAGATTTTCTTTTTCCCGGGTCGTTATCCTTCGCTTCAGTCACCTGTGTTAATGCTGGCTGGCAACAATAAATTCCTGTTAACAGCAAAATGAACATTGGGACTACACTATTGAACTTTTTCATGACTTGTTATACATTAACTAAATGGCTAAAGTTTGTTTTCTTTTTGATGCTGATTAAGCCTTCTTGTTCTGTCCAATCTCAGCGCCTTGCTTTATAAGCTGCCTCCTGATCATTTCCACATCAATTTCCTTTGGTAATTTTTTTGTCTTCACACAAAGGGCGGCTGAAGTGCCTGCAGCTTCACCAATTGACATTGTAGGAGCCATCGCCCTCCAGGATTCATAGGACTGCTGATCGGAAGATATGCATCTTCCTGCCACAATTAGTCCTTCAACTTTCTGCGGCAATAAAGAGCGATATGGTATCTCATATCCTTCATGTTCAAGGTAACGCCTGTAACCATAGTAATTTATTATCGGGCAGGCTGACATAGCAATTGAATCATCGAATTTTCTTCCTTCTATAGCATCCTCGGCAGAAGATTTATAAAGGCCTTCGATAAAGCGTGTCTGCCTTATCCCCATTTGCGGGGCGGTTTCTACTATGTATGCATCATCCAGAAGCGGAGCTCTGTTTTTCTGGGTATTCCTGAAATGTTCAAACACTTTCAGCCTGGTATCGATTTCACCTCTGGTAACATCATCAGCATTCACGCCATCAGTATCTGAAGTTGGCCCCCATAAGATTAGAGAGTTATTAGTAAGTGGCCCTCCGAGTTTTTCAGAGTATTCAGGTTTAACATTAACTTTATACATGAGGCAGTTTGGTAAATGCTTATCTTTATTCAGGTCGGCCTGCCAGTAAGGAACTCCTGCTTTGTATGACACTGAAGCATCCCCGCTTGCATCAATTATTACTTTTCCAAAGATTGCCTGCCTGCCTGAAATGTTTTCAATTATTATACCGGCAATATTGTTTCCCTCCATGATGGAGTCAACAAACATTGTGTGAAACAGAATATTTACGCCTTCATCATATAGCATTTTTGTCAGGACATACTTAGTTTTCTCTCCATCTATTGCATAGCTATAAGACATCTGTCCTTTTTCATCAGGATATTGTTCCTGTTTGTAACTTGATATTCCAATTCCTTTAATTTCTTTCAGGTTTAGGATCACTTCCTCAGGAATACCTTTACTGGTTTGCAATCCATCAGGTTTGACCTGGTTACGGAAGCCATTAATATTTAACATTAGAGAAGCCGTTGCTGTTCCCCCAAAAAAAGGATATCTCTCAATTATCAAGGTCCTGGCACCATTTCTTGCACTTGCCAGTGCAGCTGCAAATCCGGCAGGGCCACCACCAACAACAATTACATCAAATCTGCCATATACTGGCAAATCCTTTTCAGGTTCTTTGAACACTTCTTCAGAATTGAAAGCTAAATTGGCGGGAATTTGTCCGGCCAATTTTGCACCTAATAACGAAGACGCACCAATTACAAGGGAATTGTTCAGAAATCTTCTTCGGTCAATCTTTTTGGTTTTCATAATTTTATCATTTTGTTTGGACAATTATGATCATGTGTTTTGTTGATTTCAGCTTGTCAAATAATATTGTGCCGGGCAATCTCAATATCTATCTCCTCTTCCCATTTTGCAATAATGTCAGTAGCTACCGAGTTTCCATTCAGGTTTGTTATTGCTTGTGTCTCGTTCATAAAGCCAGATAAAAACGGCAGTTAAGGATTTTTTGTAATAAAAATCACAAATTTTATTATGCAAGCAAATATAATACTATATTTGAATTCGTCGTTTTTTGATAGATTGAGACTCCACGTAATTGCTTTATATTTAGTTAATTAAATAGATCGTTAAAGCTTATTAGGGGATAATAGATATTAACTAAAAAGCAATTATAAGTCATTAATATTCAAATAATTGTTATAAAAATATTATTATTCAGGCACAATTATTTAAATTTCAGATTATTTGTAACTATTCATGAAAGCAAAATAATATGAGAAACCAGATCAAATCCCACCCGTTAGTGAACACATCTGAACCCAATCTCCTTGAAGGAACCTTCAACTATAATCTTCCGCCTCTTATCAAATTTGACGGACCTGTGGTTGAGTATATAGATGGAAAGCCAGTTGAATTTGATCCCAAATCACTGCTTAAGAGGGATATTTATATTACAGATACTACATTCAGGGATGGACAGCAATCCCGTCCTCCCTATTCTGTCGAACAGATAGTTAAGATTTATGACCTGTTATCTAAACTTGGAGGGCCTAATGGAGTAATACGCCAGACGGAGTTTTTCCTTTATACAAAGAATGACAGGGATGCCCTGGATAAATGTCGGGAACTGGGACATAAATATCCGGAATGTACCGGCTGGATAAGGGCAAACAAGGGTGATTTCCGTCTTGTAAAGGAAGCAGGCCTGAAAGAGACGGGAATGCTTACAAGCTGTTCAGATTTTCATATTTTCCACAAATTGAAATTTAAGGACCGCCAGGAATGCCTGGATTCATATTGTGAAGTTGTTGAAGCTGCATTTGAAGCAGGTATTAGGCCAAGGTGTCATTTTGAAGATATCACCAGGGCTGATATTGAAGGATTTGTTCTTCCTTTTGCAGAGAGGCTTATGAGAATGAGTGAGCAGGTTCCTGAAGAGTTATCGGCTAAGATCAGGTTATGCGACACAATGGGATTTGGAATAAGCTACCCGGGAGTTGAATTGCCAAGAAGCATTCCCAAGCTGATTTACAAACTCAATAAGGAATGTGGTGTACCGGGCAGCCGGCTTGAATGGCACGGTCATAACGATTTTCATAAAGTTCTTATTAACGGAGGAACGGCATGGTTGTATGGTTGCGATGCATTAAATACTACTTTATTCGGACTTGGCGAACGAACCGGTAATCCTCCACTAGAGGGAGCAATTATTGAATATATTGCAATTAAGGGAGACATGAATGGTATTGATACGACCATGATTACCTCAATAGCTGAATATATGGATTCGATAGGAGTTAAAATTACAGATAATTATCCATTTGTAGGGAAGCATTTTAATACAACCAGGGCGGGTATACATGCCGGAGGTCTCAGACAGTCTGAGCAGATATATAATATTTTTGACACTACAAAATTGCTCAACAGATCACCCCGGGTTGCCATTACTGATAAGAGCGGTGTTGATGGCATATCAATATGGGTAAATGAGTATTTTGGTCTTAAAGGGGAAAACCGGATAAGCAAGATCAAGGTCTATAAAGTGGCCCAGTGGGTGATGGATCAATATGAAATTGAGGGAAGGCTTTCAACAATTACTGATGAAGAACTTGAGGCAAGGGTAAAAGAATTTATGCCTGATTTTTGTGCAAAATATGGGGGTAATCTCAGGAATCTCAAATAGCAAAAAACATAAAAGCTTTTCAAAGGTTCAACATTGAAATGTAACGATTTATCACAAAAAAATATTTAAAAATGAACAAAGAAGAAATAAATGCCAAAGTAAAAAAAGTGATTGCCGAAGTACTTGAAAAGAATGTATCTGATATAGGTGATAACGCGAATTTTGTTACTGATTTAGGAGCATCTTCTATTCAGAGTATTCGACTGGTAGCAGGTTTTGAAGAGGAATTCAACATTGAAATGGATGAAGATAAGTCTCTTCAGGTTGAAAACGTTTCCGGGGCAGTCGATTTCATAAGTACCTATTTGTAGGAGGATAAGGGTACCTTGGGGTTGTTTTGCCTTAGAATAAATACTGGTGTTTTTAAAATATCGGGGACAAACCTGTCTGATATTCAAAATTGCATGTACTAACTTAAAATTAATATTTCTATGAGAATAATTATTAAGAAAGATGCGTCCGAAGTTGGTGATTGGATCGCGAATTATGTAATTGACAGAATAAAAAAAGCAAAGCCTACAAAGCAGAAACCATTTGTACTTGGCTTACCGACAGGATCTTCTCCACTACCTGTTTACAGGGAATTCATTAAAAGGTACAAAGCTGGAAAAATTTCATTCAGGAATGTTGTGACATTTAATATGGATGAATATGTCGGCTTGCCTGAAAACCACAAGGAGAGTTATCATTATTTCATGTTTGATAATCTGTTTAACCACATTGACATTCCCGGGGAAAATATCAACATCCTCAACGGGAATGCCAAAAATCTTAAAAAAGAGTGCATTGAATATGAAAAGAAAATTAAACGATACAGAGGTATTGATCTTTTTCTTGGAGGCATAGGACCTGATGGGCATATAGCATTTAATGAACCAGGATCTTCACTTAGTTCAAGGACAAGAATAAAGACACTTAGTTACGATACAATACTGGCAAACTCAAGGTTTTTTGACGGGGATATGAAAAAAGTACCAACACAGGCCCTTACTGTTGGTGTTGGCACTGTTATGGACGCAAGGGAGGTTCTGATAATAATTACAGGGTTCAATAAGGCACGAGCTGTAAGGGAAGCAGTAGAGGGTGGCATCAGCCACATGTGGACGGTATCCATGCTGCAGATGCATCAGAAGGCTATTTTTGTTTGCGACGAACCTGCAACAATGGAACTTCAGGTTGAAACAGTGAAATATTTCAATAATCTTGAAGGGATAAATGAACATACACTTCCTTAAATTAACTTCTTAATTAAAATGTCTTACAGATCATTGACTGACAAAGAAATCAGTTTCCTGGTTTCTCAGGGTTGCATTTCGGAAAACTGGTCTGAAATATCTGTGCATAAAGATTTTTCAGCCCTTAACATAAAAAATACCCGTTTTGAAGGCAAGGTAAAACTAGGTGTCATCTCTCGTACTATACCTGATGTTGAGGGAATTACAAGAAAATGCGGAATATATAACAGCTATATCCGCAATTGTGAAATTTCTGATAATGTCTGCATTACTAACGTAAAAAACCTGGCCAATTATATAATTGGTGATAATGTGCTGATTGAAAATGTGGGTTCACTGGTAATGGATAGCGAATCGACATTCGGCAACGGAGTTGAGGTTGATTCTTTGAATGAAGGAGGTGGACGAGGGTTGCCAATATTTGACAGGCTTACATCACAGATAGCTTATCTGGCTGTATTGTACCGTCACGACAAGGAGTTTACAGCCAGGTTGATGAGCATGATCGGAGACTATGTAAAGTCAAAACGATCATCCATGGGAAGGATTGAATCAAATGCAAGTATCAGAGATGTACTTATAATCAGGGATGTATCGATAGGATCATATGCAGTTATATCAGCTTCTATACTGCTGGAAGAAGGTACAATAGTAAGCTGTAAAGAAGCTCCGACATTTGTTGGCGAAGGTGTTATTGCTAAAAAGTTCATTGTTCTGTCAGGATCATCAGTCGATGGAAATGCATTGCTTGAGAAAACATTTGTGGGGCAGGGGGTAAAAATAGGTAAACAATATTCTGCTGAAAATTCGTTATTCTTTGCAAACAGCGAAGCTTTTCATGGTGAGGGTTGCAGCATCTTTGCAGGTCCTTATACTGTAACTCATCATAAGTCGACTTTGCTGATTGCCTGCCTCTTTTCTTTTTATAATGCCGGTAGCGGGACCAACCAGAGTAACCACATGTATAAGCTTGGTCCTGTTCACCAGGGGATTCTCGAGCGAGGAACAAAAACCGGTTCTTTTGCATACCTGCTTTTACCATGCAGGATAGGATCATTTTCTGTTGTAATGGGTAAACATTTTACCAACTTTGACTCATCGGACTTTCCTTTTTCATATATAACTGAGGAAAAGGGTAAAAGTGAACTTACTCCTGCGATGAATATCTTCACTGTGGGAACCCGAAGGGATAGTGAAAAATGGTCTTCAAGAGACAGGAGGAAAGATCCTGAAAAACTTGATCTTATTAATTTTGAATTGTTCAATCCTTATATTGTGGGAAGGATATTGAATGGTATAAGCATACTAAATGAACTAGCTGAAAAAACCCCGAAAACACAGGATTTTATAAATTATAAGGGTATTAACATTCACCGGCTGCTCCTGAAGACTTCCAGGAAATACTATGAAATGGCTCTGAAATCATTTATTGGAAATGAAATAGTCAAAAAACTAGGGGATATTGACAGTATTTCATCAACTGATGAGATAAGTAAAAGGTTGAAGAGTGTTGGGAAGGAAGGTATTGACAAATGGATAGATGTGTGTGGAATGTTTGCACCGGCATCGAAGATACAGACTCTTACAGATGATGTCAAATCCGGGAAACTGGGATCAATCAACGATTTGTCAGAGAGGCTGAGGGGAATATATGAAAATTATGAACGCTTTTCATGGGAGTGGAGTTCAGAGATGATTGGCAACCAGGCAGGAACCAGCCCCGAAAATATGTCAATCAGTAAACTGATAGAGATAATCACTGACTGGAAAACGAATACGGTGAAGCTGAATAACATGGTTCTAAAAGATGCTGAAAAAGAATTTGATAAAGGCACAAGACTGGGATTTGGCATCGATGGAGATGAAAATACAAGAGACCTGGATTTTCTTGCAGTCAGAGGTGAATTTCAAAACAATAAATTTGTCTTAGGACTGCAAAAGGAAATTCTGGACATTGAATTAAAAACGGATAAACTTATTTCAGTCCTTAAGAGACTGGAATAAGGTTCAGGAATTTAATAAACCAGGATGGCTTATCTTATTCTTTAACAGACCATACCAGGGAACTGGCTCCAAGAACAGCTGCATTCTGAGTACTCAGTTCTGATGCCAGTAGTTTTACTTTTCCCTTGTAGATACTCAGAAGGTGTTGTTCCATGTATTCTTTTGCAGGTTCAAAAATCAGATCTTCAGCAAGAGCAAGTCCGCCAAAGAGAAAGATAGCTTCAGGATTGGTATGTGCCACAACATCAGCAAGCTTAAATCCAAGCATACTGCCTGTATGTCTGAATGCCCTTTTTGCCAGGTAATCTCCCTGCAGGGCAGCTTCATGAATCATTTCAGCATCAAGCTCCTCAAAGCTATATTTTCTCAGTTCACTTGGCTGGGTGCTGTCGGCCATAATTTTAAGCAGTGATCTTTTCAGTCCGGTGGCAGAGACATATGTTTCAAGACAGCCTTTTCTTCCACATCCGCATTCACGGTTGGAGGGTCCCGGGCGAATTGCCGTATGACCTATTTCTCCTGCAAAGCCATCATTCCCGTAGACAAGTTTTCCGTCTATAACAAATCCACTGCCAAGGCCGGTTCCCAGAGTGATCACAACAAAATTCTTCATCTCTTTTGCACCACCGTAAATCATCTCTCCCACAGCAGCAGCATTTGCATCATTTGTTACAATTACAGGAAGTTTCGTATGCCTTTTAAAAACATCTGCCAATGGTACAATCCCTTTCCATGGCAGTCCGGCAGCATGTTCAATAGTTCCTTTGTTTATGTTCCCCATCGGAGCCCCTATCCCGTATCCCACAACCTCTACTCCATTTCCAATCTGCTTGCTTTTAACCAATATCTTTTCATATAAAGCTGCAACGAAGACCTCAATTTCATCATATTGTGTGGTTTTTATCCTGTCTTCGCCAAGAATATTACCCTCCCTGTCAACAAAACCAAATACGGTATTTGTTCCTCCTAAATCGATGCCTACTGCTACTGATTTTTTTGCCATGGCTAAAGATTTTAATTATTTATCAGATAAGAGCTTAATAAAGTTAAAGGGAATAACATGAGAATAAGTTATGTTGAGATATCTTATATCAATCTTAAGAAACCAGTTTATGCAAATTATGATATTGCTTCCATTTAAGACTGTTTTGTTGTATGATATTTGTCACCTTTAATGATGTACATAAAATTGCAGAGGTTTAAGGATAATCATAATGGGTAATAGATAATAATAAAGTCAATATTCTTTTTTATACTCCAATGTTATTAGAATAAGAAAATGCTTAAATTTATAGAGGAAGCTGGTCTTTCATTTAATGGTAATTCAGGTTTAAGTGTTTCAAGGAGGAGGGAATTCAATTATCAGATAGTCACAATTTCCATAACTGAGGAGGCTGGTCAATTTAATCTTAATATATTGTTCATTTTTAGAAAAATATAATTTAGAGCATTTGAAAAGAGAGGAGTTTTTAAATAAGGTTTTATATGGGATGATTGCCCTTAATATGAGATTTTCCTTAAAGGAGAAATTAAAAACAATTCCCATTAATGAATCCTTTTTCAGAAAAAGAGATGACACAATATTTACCTGGCTTGGTATGGCAGGAGCACTGATTAACTGCCGCGGGACTATTATTTTTATAGATCCGCTTATCAGTTATGGTATTGACAATGAAACATGTGAAACAGGAAACCGGCTTTTGGTGCCACTGCCGGTAACTGCTGATAATGTGCCAAAAGCTGATATTGTCTGCTATACACATGCCGACAGCGATCATTATGCTGAAAAGACAGCCAGGATCCTTAATTCCAGGCTGGAACCCAAATTTATTTGTCCCGGACCGGTTCTTGAAAAACTGAATGAAATTGGTATAGAAGAAGAAAGAACGATAAAGATCAGAGATTTTGCAAGTTATAAATTTGATAATGTTGAAATTGTAATTACCCCGGCATTGCATGACTGGCAGGAAACAGATCCATGGCAGAGAGAGGATTGCTGTGGTTATCTGATTAAAACGCCTGAAGGCACTATCTGGCATCCCGGAGATACAAGACTTATACCGGAGCTAGAAGAAATTAAGAATGTTGATGTTCTCTTTTTTGATGTTGCTGCTGTTGATTCGCATCTGGGTCCGGAAGGTTCTGCAAGGATTGCTGCAACATCCGGGGCTAAGGCAATGATCGCATACCATTATGGGACATTTGATCTGCCTCCCGGCTCCTATGGAGGATGTGATCCGGATGATTCACTGCCCTTCATCAAAGACCTGAAAGCTGAATTTTTGAAGCCGGATCCAGGTGAGGTCCTGAGACTTCCTCTTCGTAAAAAATGATTTCATGAAACGTTTATAATATGTCATTGGTTTTCCGACTCAGGATGAAATGCAATTCTTAATATTTGATAAACATGAAGATCCGTTCTGTTATTTTATTAACACTACTATATTCAGGAATTTCCAACCTTCATTCCCAGAATTTAACACCCGGGCAGAATGGGATCTTACTGAATGCCAGTCAGGGTGAAACAGTTAATCTGTCAGGATTTCTGACAGAAAAGCTGCCTTTGATAAATTACAGGAAAATAGTACTTCCAGGGCCACAATACATTATTTCCGATGATCCTGAATATATAAGGATTCCGGAGGCTGTAGCAGTCAGGGAAAAAGTACAGCCCGGAACAGTCAGGTTATATGTATATAATGTAAATGCCGTACAGGAGCCTTCCAGGATTGACAGGAAGATAACTGCTGTCATAAAGAATCTTGGGACAGAGGAAATGCATCTGCGTATGCTTCGATACTCTTCCCAGAAGCCTTCAGCAGATTACTACCAAATTGCCAAACAGGGACTGGTTGATTATTTTAATTCAGGGCCAGAATCAATATCCGCTATAATTAAACCAGGATCGGTTGCACCCATAGACAAGCAAATGGAAAAGAACATTGTGAAATATGATGAGCTTGTTCATGGTTTCTATGAATTTGTGGTTGACCAGCCCGGGGAAATAAGTGTTGTACAGACAGATCCACTGAGTTCCGGGGCCGACGCTGCAAATCGTATAAGCAATGTTCATCCTTCGAGCCGGACGAATGCAGGCCGGGGTTTGTTTGGAGTCTGCAATTACCTGATAATTACCAGGGATACGCTTAGCACCCTAAATCCAGCATCGCAAATCATTGTTGCCGACGGAAAGACAGATCCCTGGGTAAACGGTATTGACGGAAGCACAGGAAAGATAATGAACCTGTCGGGAAATTATGGGGTTATGTATGATATAGAGCTGAACTGGAAAAGCCCTGACGGGAAAGGTCTGGCTTTAATCACGTGGAATGCCAGGGCCGGAGCCAGGTGGTGTGATGGAATGGTTAATGTTGTCAGAGTAAGTGAAGGTAAATTTAAAGATGGATTTGTAAATGTACCTTCAGACAAATTGTATAACAGCGGATCACCGGAGGCTGTACTTCTCCAGATATTCCCTTCCGATCCGGAAAAGGAAATCCAGAAGATCAGAATTACATTTACACCACCGGGAGCAACCTGTTTGCCGATACCACTGGTGTTTGTTCCTGTTAACCTATACTGAATTCATTATATCTGAATCAGATAAAATCGTATCTTCCTGGAATCTCAACAGGTTCAGGCTATAATGTTATTTTACCAAACATAGGTTCCAACAGCTCCAGGGTTGAGTAGTATTCTTGCATACTGTCCCCGGTCTATCGGAACGCAGGAGCGAGATGATCACATATGAATGAAGCCTGTTCAGGAAGGCAAGCCGTTATAAACAAATTTTACTATTTACAACTTAAGTTCAATTCCTACAGGGCAATGATCAGAACCAGTAATCTCTTCAAGAATAAAAGCAGTTTCTACTGAAGGAAGACAGGCCTTACTAACCAGGAAATAATCAATTCTCCAGCCAACATTCTTTGTTCTGGCGCCTGCACGATAGCTCCACCAGGAGTACCTCCCTTTTTCATCGGGATAAAAATGGCGAAATGTATCTGTCAGTCCACCGCCGGTGAATCGGTCCATCCCATCAATCTCCTCCTGCATATATCCTGCATATTTGTTATAATTTTCTTTTGGCCGGGCCAGGTCGATAGCTTTGTGGGCGACATTAAAATCGCCGCAGACAACCACAGGCTTAACCTTTTCGAGGTTTTTAAGATAATCATAAAAGGCTTTGTCCCATTGCTGGCGGTAGCCTAATCTTTTCAGTTCGCTGCCGGAATTAGGAACATAGACATTGACCAGGAAATATGTCTCGAATTCAAGACATAATACACGCCCTTCAGTATCATGCTCCTGAATATTAATACCTTTTATCACATTCAGTGGTTTGATTTTAGATATCACGGTTGTTCCGGAGTAGCCGGGTCTTTCTGCAGAATTTGAATTGATATTATAACCATTCAGGGGTTTTAGGGTTTCTGCAACCTGGTGTTCCTGGGCCTTGGTTTCCTGAAGGCAAAGAATATCAGGTTCCAGAAGTTCAAGATCAGTAAAGAATGTTTTTTTTGCAATAGCACGAATTCCGTTAACATTCCATGATAAAATTTTCATATTTTTATTTTTAATTATTTGTAAATGTAGTGAAGATTTCTGTCCGGCAGGATCAGCCTGCTCAAGCCGTTTAATGAGCCATATTTTACAGAGTCATGCTTGAACTTGCCTTTCGTATCTCACGTGTTTTCAAAACTCCCCCTGGAGAGGTTTTCTCTTATATAGAAGATGAAGGAAATGAAAAGTGAAAAGCAAACCACTGCACCTATGACTGAGCTCGAGAAGAACATCTATTCTGTTCTGGAGACTTATTCAAATGTTCACCGTGGAAGTGGTCACAATTCTCAGGTTACATCAAAGCTTTATGACCAGGCAAGGTCTATTGTACTCGATTATCTTGGTCTGCCGGCAAGTGATTACATAGTAATATTCAGCACTCCCCGACGGGCAGCACTTATGGTTAAGGGGATTAATCCGGAAAAATATGTGGTTGTCTCCAGTGAAGATTTAGGACTATCACTGGGGGTGCGTGCTGTAGCTCTAAAGAAGGGCATACTGCCTCAGAATTTGCACTGCTTCAGCGGAGGAGGCACAGCCCGGCTTGTATCTCCCGGCTGGGTAATCTGGTCAAAAGGTCCGGAAAGATATGAACCAGGAACACCGGCAATTATCAATATCATCGCATTCACCAGGGCTTTAATTCTTTCCAGGGAACATGGAAAATCAGAATTTATCAACGGTAATATACTTAATTCAGACCAGATACTGAATGAAGATAATCTTTCCCTCTTTTCAGGTAGAATGATGCTTGAGGAACTCAGGAAAACAATCATCGGGCGTGATCTTGAAGTAACTACGGTTCATGGTCAGGCAAAATACATTAACCTTGATAATGCTGCCAGCACACGTACATTTATTCCTGTGTGGGATGCAGTACGCAAAACACTGAGCCAGGGGAAAGAGGTTAAGAACCAGATTATTGGTGCTGTTAGGCAATTGATCATGGAATTCACCGGAGCTCCATTATCAGAGTATGATGTTATCTTCACCTCCAACACTACAGAGGCGATCAGCCTCGCGGCAGAAAGTCTTTCGCTGGAGCAGGAGAAAGGTACTTTTGTTGTTAACACCATTCTTGAACATAATTCCAATGAGCTTCCCTGGAGGA
>Ga0307377_10000479_pt1 | contig 53283 bp, 35 predicted proteins | sample TR3MG_FD_202535 | JGI IMG/M metagenome (GOLD analysis project Ga0307377, IMG submission 202535) | Soil microbial communities from Risofladan, Vaasa, Finland - TR-3 | ecosystem: Environmental > Terrestrial > Soil > Coastal area > Acid sulfate soil | place: Finland: Risofladan, Vaasa | collected... | reverse complement strand
CTAATATATTGAATATTAGTGAAATAACAAATTTTTCATGCTCCTTTTTTTAACTTATTTTACTATTTATCAACCATTTATATCATCTGCGAAACATCAGTCAAATAATTAATAAGGAAAAACAGATGAAGAAAATATTTACAACATTTTTTTTGTGGCTCTGATGTTCAGCCTTAAGGCTCAAAATGCACAAGACAAAGACTTACAGGTCATTTCTGTTGAAACGGTTGAAGCTCCCTTAAAATTCCTCGCTTCCGACTGGACAGAAGGACGGGAAGTTGGAACAAAAGGCGCGTACATGGCAGCCGATTACATTGCCAGTGTTTTTCAAATGTACGGAATAAAACCACTGGGCGACATGGAGCAAAAAAGAATGAGCCGCGAGTTTAAATTAAAAGGTGAAAAACCACAGTTTTACCGTAGCTACTTCCAGAATTTCGACCTGATTTCTGAACCCCGGAATAAAAAAAGTGAACTCCGGTGGTTAAAATCAACCGGTATGTCAACGCAGCTAAAAAAACTGACTGAGGGGGCAGATTATCAGGTACAGGGTAAATTTGGGTCTGTAGAAATTGATGCGCCAATTGTATTCCTCGGCTACGGGATAAAAAACAAAGACTTAAATTGTGACCCTTTCCAAAAGGTGGATTTGAAAGGAAAAATCGCTTTTATACTTGCGGGTTTTGCAGGACTTAACGACAAAGAATCGGAAAACTATAAAACGCTGAACAAAGATAATCTCCTTTCAACAAATAAATTAGAGAGTGATAAAATAGAAAATGCCCGTAAAGCTGGAGCAATAGCAGTTGTAATATACAATCCCGGGCAAATTTTCAAAGCAGAAAAGCCATCAAACCTTCCCTTCTTTACTGACAATGAATTTTATGAAGGAGACAAAGCTCAGGACGATTTCTATTTGAAAAAGATATACCTTCCCAATTGGGAAAATGAACAGGAGGTACCCGTACTTCATATTAATAAAAACATTGCAGAATCTATTCTGAAAGATGAGGACGGAATTCTGCCAGCCATGCAAAAGCCGGATTACGACATGTCTTCATTTAAAGGCAAAGAGCTCATTGGTACTCGTTTTCAGTTTAAAATAAACAGCGACCAAAAAGTGATAAGGGCTAGAAATGTGTTAGGCTACATTGAAGGCGAGAATACGGATGAAGCGGTGGTAATTGCCGGTCACTACGACCATGTAGGAAAATACAACGGCTTTATTTTTAATGGTGCCGACGATAATGCTTCGGGTACGACGAGAATGTTAACGCTGGCTCGTGCATTTAAAGAAAGCGGCAAAAAACCGGCTAAAACAATTGTTTTTGCAGCTTGGACAGGTGAAGAACAAGGTTTATGGGGGTCGAAATATTTCGTAAGAAATATCCCCGACGGCATTAATGTAGTGCTCGATATTAATTTGGATATGATTGGGCGGACTTCCTTAAAAGATGATTCTGAAGAGTATCTGAAAATGCAGTACACCAAAAAGCACGAAAATTTCGAACAGATTTTTAAAAAGCTAAACAAAGCAAATAACCTGAACCTTGATATCCGTTTTTTCCCTAATGACCAACTCAAAGGGGGGAGCGACTTTGTCCCCTTTGCTGATAAAGGATTACCGGTAATCTCGCTTTTTACAGGTTTGCACCGTCACTATCATTATCCCAACGACGAACTTGAGTTTATTAACCTGGAGAAAATGACCAATATTATAAAACTTACCTACCTCGGCCTAAATGAGATTCTGGAAACGGAATAATTCTTATTGGAAAATATGACTATCGGCAATCATGAATAAGAAATTACAAATCGCTTGAAAATCAATTAATTTACCCCATCCCCGAGGGGAGTAAATTGATTTTCTTCGCTCCCCTTGGGGCCGGGGTAAACGAAGAAAATCAATGGTTTTTTATGCATGATTCCTGATACTCATATTGGAAAATTAGTTTATAAAGGAATAAAATAGCTAAAATGAAAACCAATCGTTTAAACATAAAATTTTTTCTGGCTCTACTGCTTTTAAGCTGTGCGCCCTGGTACACTTTCGGTCAGGAAGAAAAAGCCGGCCCATTTACAAAATATACCAACCGCCTGCAATGGGAAGATGAAGGTGAACTATTCTGGATTGATGCATTCGGTCCCGATGCCCTTCGTTTCAGAGGCTCGAAAAGTTTGCTCATTACCGATGAAGACTGGAACCTGTTGCCTCAAAAAAAGGTTCAGTTGGAAATTACAATTGAAGAAACAAAGGCAGTAGTTAAGAATGGAAAAATACGGGCAGAAATTCAGGTGCGAAGAGGACGGATTACCTATTTAAACGATAAAAATGAAGTTTTGCTACGCGAAGCATTTCATCCGCATCATCCCCAATTTGCACGTCAATGGGAAAGTAAGGGAAGCGACCACTTTTCAACAAAGGTGACTTTCGATGCCGAAAAAGACGAGCATCTTTACGGGATGGGGCAATATCCAAACGATTGCCTCGACCTGAAAGGAACAGTGTTGGAACTGGCACAAAAAAAAACACAGATTTCTATTCCATTTCTTCTGTCAAGCAAAGGTTATGGTTTTATTTGGAACAATCCTGCCATCGGCCGCGCCGAATTATCGATGACACACACCAGTTTCTTTGCTGAATATACAAAACAAATTGACTATGTAATTTTTCCCGGCGACTCTCCGTCCGAATTGGTTATGCACTATGCCGACCTAACAGGTAAATCGCCTAAAATGCCTGAGTATGCAACGGGCTTCTGGCAATCGAAATTACGCTATTATTCACAGGAGGATTTGATGTCGGTAGCTCGTGAATACAAAAAACGCAACCTGCCCATTTCTGTAATTGTGGTCGATTTTTACCATTGGCCGGTTACTGGCGACTGGAAATTTAACAAAGTATTGTGGCCTGATCCAAAAGCAATGATTAAAGAATTGGATAGCATGGGGATTAAGTTACTGGTATCGGTTTGGCCTACACTTGCAAAAAAAAGCGAAAATTATAACGAATTTAAAAAGAATAATTTTACCATTCGCCCGGAACACGGAGTAAACATCTTCCTTCAGGCAAACGACGACCTTACTTATGTTGACGTAACACATCCGGGTGCACGAAAAGCATTCTGGGCAAAACTCAAAGAAAACTACTGGGATTTGGGTGTGCGCATGTTTTGGATGGATGAGGCTGAACCTGAAATTGAGCCTCTTCAATATAATAATATCAGGTATTACCTCGGAAATGGAGAAGAAGTTTCATGCATCTACCCATACTATTTCGCAAAAACTATTTACGATGGCCAAATTACCAGCGGACAAACCGAAATTATCAATCTTATCCGTTGCGGATGGATTGGAAGTCAGCGATTCGGGACACTGTTATGGTCAGGTGATATAAGTGGTGACTTTCTGACATTAAGAAAACAGGTGAAAGCAGGTTTAAACATCGGTTTGTGTGGAATTCCATGGTGGAATACCGATATCGGTGGTTTTTGGGGGAAATCAGAATCGAAAGAATACAGGGAAGTATTAATTCGTTGGTTTCAGTACGGAACGTTTTGCCCGGTAATGCGGATTCATGGCGTGAATTCTCCTATGATAAAACTGGAAGGTGAAACCACCAACACAGGAGGGCCAAACGAAGTCTGGAGCTTTGGAGATGAAGCACTGGAAATAATGACTCACTACCTTCACATTCGCGAAAGATTACGTCCATACATTCAAAAACACATGGATATTGCATCGGAAAACGGGACACCGGTTATGCGCCCGCTTTTTTTCGATTTTCCGGAAGACGAAACCTGTTACAATATTGAAGACCAATACATGTTTGGTCCCGACATTTTGGTTGCGCCGGTATTGGAATCAGCCGCAACTTCACGAAAAGTATATCTTCCCGAAGGTTCAAAATGGAAAGATGCCCTGACAGGTAAAACCTACAAGGGCGGTCAAACTATTGAGGTGAAAGTAACGATAAAAGATATCCCGGTTTTTACCAGAAATGATTTAGGCTTCACACTAAACTAAAGAATTCTGAAAATCAACATCAATGAATAAAAAAGTATCAGCTCTGCTTCTGACATTTGGATTTTGTTTAAGCCTGTTTGCCCAGGATAAAGAAATCCCAACACTGATTGATCAAAAGAAATTCGACCCGGCTACGTTGCTATGGTACACGGCTCCGGCTCAACAATGGGAAGAAGCGCTCCCGGTTGGAAACGGGCGTTTGGGAGCCATGGCTTATGGAAAATACGGACAGGAAACAATTCAATTAAATGAAGATACTTACTGGTCAGGGGGCCCTTACTCCTCTGTTGTGATAGGTGGAGCCGAAGCTTTGCCGGAAATTCAGCGACTTATTTTTGAAGGTGAACCCATTAAAGCTCACAAGCTTTTTGGACGGAAATTAATGGGCTATCCGGTTGAACAACAAAAATACCAGCCACTGGCTAATCTGGTTTTAATGTTCGATAACGAAACCGAAGAAACAGTCGTGAATTACAAACGTTGGCTCGACCTGAATACCGGTATCACCAGTGTGGAATATTCTGTTGGCGATGTAACATTTCATCGCGAGGTGCTTTCATCGGCACCCGACCAGGTGATTTTGGTGCGCCTTACTGCAAGCCAACCGGGAAATATTTCAATTAAAGCTCAACTCCGTGGTGTCCGTAACATGTCGCACTCCAACTACGGAACCGATTATTTTACTATGGATGGAGTAGGACAAGATGGTTTGATGGTTAACGGGAAAAGTGCTGATTACCTTGGAATAGAAGGGAAGTTAAGGCATAGAACACAACTGAAAGCACTTCCCGAAGGTGGTTCCATGAAAGTGGAAGACGATTATTTAATCGTAGAAAATGCCGATGCCGTGACACTCGTTATTGCCGCAGCAACCAACTTTGTAAACTACAAGGATGTGAGTGCCGACCAGGTAGCTCGCGTAAAAAATTACCTGAAACAGGTTGAGGGTAAATCGTATAAGGAAATGAGAGATGCGGCCGTTGCCGATTATCAGAAATATTTTAAGCGCGTAATACTGGAACTTCCTAAAACCGAATTCTCATTCCTGCCAACCGACCAAAGATTAGTGGGAAATGTGAATAATTCAGACCCAAACCTTGCAGCACTTTGCTACAACTTCGGACGATATGCCTTAATCGGTTCTTCGCGTGAAGGGACTCAACCTGCAAACCTGCAGGGAATCTGGAACGACAAAGTGAATCCTGCCTGGGACTCGAAATACACCACCAATATCAACACCGAAATGAACTACTGGCATGCCGAGACCGGGAACCTTCCCGAATTGGTTGAGCCACTCATAACCATGGTAAAAGAATTAACCGACCAGGGGTCGCAGGTGGCAAAAGAACATTATGGTGCCAGAGGCTGGGTATTACACCAAAACACCGATTTGTGGCGCGTAGCTGCCCCCATGGACGGACCTTGCTGGGGAACTTTCACCGTTGGAGGTGCCTGGTTAACCAATCAATTGTATGAACATTACTTGTTTAACCAGGATAAAGAATACCTGAAAAAAATTTACCCCGTAATGAAAGGTGCCGTGCAGTTTTTCCTCGACTTCCTGATTGAAGACCCGCAAGGTAAATACCTGGTTACCAATCCATCTACCTCGCCCGAAAATCCACCCAAAGGCCCCGGCTATAAATACTTTTTTGATGAAGTTACAGGGTTCTGGTATTTCACCACAATTTGCTACGGTTCTTCCATCGATATACAAATATTAACCGATTTGTTTGGTTATTATCTTGAAACCGAAAAAACACTGGGTTTGAATACCGAATTTGCAACTGAAGTAGCCGCTGCCAGAAGCAGATTGGCGCCCCCGCAAATTGGCAAGGACGGCACATTGCAGGAATGGACCGAAGATCTCGAACAACTGGAACCAAATCACCGTCACAATTCACACTTGTACGGTTTATATCCCGGAAATGTAATTTCAGCCAAACGTACACCGCAGTATATTGAGGCCGTTAAAAAAGTTCTGGAACTGCGTGGCGACGGAGCTTCAGGATGGTCGAGAGTATGGAAAATGGCACTTTGGGCGCGCCTGTACGATGGCAACCGCGCCAACAAAATTTTCAAAGGCTATTTGAAAGAACAATGTTACCTGCAATTATTTGCCAAATGCGGTACACCGCTTCAAATTGACGGAACAATGGGAGCTTCGGCTGCCATTACTGAAATGCTAATTCAGTCGCACGAAGGGGTAATCGATTTGCTGCCTGCTCTGCCCGACGAATGGGCTGAGGGCGAATTCGACGGAGTTTGTGCTCGTGGCGCTTTCGAGCTGGATATGAAATGGGATAACAATTCGGTTACTGAAGTTTCTGTTTTGTCCAAAGCCGGAAAAACCTGCCGCATCAACGCCAAAGGAAAATTCAAAGTAACCACGGACGGTAAGAAAGTCGCAGTAAAAAATTATGCCGATGGATCGGTAGAGTTCAAAACGATTAAAGACGGCGTGTATCAATTAAGAAAATAATAGCATGAGAAAAAGTTTATTAATATTTACAGTCATTTGCCTCGCTTTTGTTTCTTGCAAAAAAGAAACCACACCACCTAACATCATTATTTTTTTAGCCGATGATTTGGGTTATGGCGACCTGTGCTGTTACGGTAACCCAATAATTAAAACACCGAATATAGATAAATTAGCTTCAGAAGGAGTACTTATGACCGACTGCCATTCGGGCGGTACAGTATGTTCACCATCGAGGGCAGCGTTGTTAACCGGAAGAAATCCATACAGAAGTGGTTTCTTCTACATTCATAGCAAAAAAATATATCTCCGTGAGGATGAAGTTACCCTTGCCGAATTACTTCACGACAAAGGCTATGAAACCGCTTTCTGGGGGAAATGGCACCTTTCAACATTGGAAAAAGACAAGTACGTCCATCCAGGCCCCGGCGAACAGGGTTTTGATTACTGGATGGGCACAACCCTGAATGCTTTTGGAGGCCCGCAAAATCCTAAAAAATTCATTAAAAATGGTGAGCCCCTGGGCGAGGTTGAAGGTTGGTATTGTGATATAATCGTAAACGATGCCCGCGAATGGCTGAAAAGCAAGCGGAATAAAGAAAAACCGTTTTTTATGTATATGTGCTCGCACGAGCCTCACACACCGATTGCTCCGCCTGAAGAATACAGCCAAAGGTATGATAATCCGGAGGTGGATAAATTGGAAAAAAGTATAAAATACGGACAGGTGGCACGTCCTGAAAAAGACATTTCGCAATACAAAAAAAGAGTATTATGGAACGGTAAATCAGCTTGATGATGCTTTTGGACGACTAATGAAAACGCTTGAAGAGTTAGAGCTTGATGAAAATACATTAGTGCTGTTTACCAGCGATAACGGACCCGAAACGCCTGTAACCATTGAAGAGTCGTTAGGAACCTGGGACGACCCAATCCGCGACAAATGTTTTGGAACACCCGGCATTCTGCGGGGCATGAAACGCTTTCCGTACGAAGGAGGTCACCGCGTCCCCGGAATTGTAAGGTTCCCCGGGATGATTCCAGAAGGGACAACAAGCAATGAACTTTTTAACGGATGCGATATTTTACCTACCCTTTGCAGACTGGTGGGTGCCGAAGTTCCTACCAACCGCAATATTGACGGGGTGGATGCTTTTAATGCGTTTTTAAATAAAAAAGTAGAACGTAAATCTTCTGTAATCTGGTTCTATCCCAACCATGAAGATACTTATTTCAGAATGCCGCAGGTAGCGATGCGGAAAGATAACTATACACTCATTGGATGGCTACCAACAAAACCGGATTCAATAAATCTGCAGGAATGGATAGCAAATTATGACCCGCAAAAATTTGAATTATACGACATAGAAACTGACCCTGCACAGGCAAACAACATTGCCGCTGAACATCCTGAAATAGTAAGTTCGATGCAAAAAGAAATGACCAGCTTATGGCGGGAAATGTGTGACGAAGGATTGGAGACGATAAAAAGGAACGAATAATCCCGAAAGGGATTAAACAATAATAGCCGTTGGTACAACCTACGGTTGGATAAATAGAATAAAATCAGGAACCCCGAAGTGGGTTCAACTTATGAATAAAAGTGATTGAATAACAACAATTTAAGCAATAATATAACAGAATGAAAAAAATACTTGCATTAACACTGATTATAACTTTCTTTACCGGAGCCTTTTTTACAGCTTCGGCACAACAAACCAAGCCATTAAAATTAACCCTTGAAGACTTATACAAAAACAATGTTTTTAGACAAAAAGGCATCAATGCCGTACGCTGGATGAAAGACAACAAAGGCTATTCAGCCCTCGAAGCTAATAGTAGAATTGGCGGAAATGACATTGTTATTTACGATGCAAAAACCGGAGAACGCAAAGTGCTGGTTTCTGCCGAAAAATTAATTCCTGATGGACAAACAAAACCCATTATCATTAGTGATTATTCGTGGTCGGAAGATAACAGCAAACTCCTGATTTTTACCAATACCCGCAAAGTTTGGCGCTACCACACACGCGGCGACTACTGGGTACTTGATTTAAACACCGGGAAGCTAACTCAAATTGGAAGCTCGCTGGAAGCCACATGGCTGATGTTTGCCAAATTTTCACCAGATGCTAAAAAGGTTGGTTTTGTTTATAAACAAAATGTTTATGTACAGGATTTGGAAACCGGAAAACTGGAGCAACTAACCACCGATGGCGGCGATAATATCATTAACGGAACTTTAGACTGGGCCTACGAAGAAGAGCTCGACTGCCGCGATGGTTTCTGCTGGAGCCCCGACAGTAAAAAAATTGCTTTCTGGCAAATGGACACCGGAGGTACCGGGATTTTCTACTTGATAAATAACATCGATTCCATTTATCCGAAGGTAATTCCGCTGCCTTACCCAAAAGTTGGAACTGCCAATTCGTCGGCTAAAATAGGAACAATAACTCTTTCTGATAAAAAAATCAAATGGATGGATATACCCGGCGACCCACGAAATCATTACCTGGCGCGTATGGAGTGGGCCAATTCTTCGGATGAGCTGATAATTCAGCAACTGAACCGGGAACAAAATACCAACAAAATATTTTTTGCCAACACCGAAAGTGGAAAAGCCAGGGTAATTTACACCGAAAAAGTAAAAACCTGGCTTGACGTTTACGATAATCCTACCTGGCTGAACAACGGAAAAGAATTTACCTGGTTGAGTGATAACACCGGATGGTTGCACCTGAATAAAATTTCAATAGAAAACGGCAAAATTACACCAATAACTTCAGGGAATTTCGAGGTTATTGAATTACTGAATATCGACCAAAACAATGGCTGGGCCTACTACATTGCATCGCCCGAAAATGCAACACAGCGCTACCTTTATCGAAGTAAACTAAACGGAAAAGGTAAAGCTGAAAGGCTTTCTCCGATGGATCAATCCGGACAACATTCGTACAATATTTCACCCGGCTGTAAATTTGCTATTCACACTTTTTCGAACTACAACACACCTCCCCGGTATGAAGTTGTTACCCTGCCCGACCATAAAATGCTACGTGTTTTGGAAGACAACAGCGAATTGAAAAATACGCTAAAGAAATACGAAATTCCTGAAAAAGAATTCCTGAAAATTAAAACCGATTATGGAATGGAGTTCGATGCCTGGATGATTAAACCCAACAATTTTGACCCATCGAAAAAATACCCGGTTATATTTTACGTGTATGGTGAACCTGCCGGAGCAACGGTTCAGGATAAATGGGTTGGCAATTTGTGGGACCAGTTGTTGGCGCAGGAAGGCTACATTGTTATGAGCGTTGACAACCGCGGAACCAAAACTCCTCGTGGACGTGAGTTCAGAAAATCGGTGTACAAAAAAATCGGAATCCTGGCTCCAATCGACCAGGCGGCTTGTGCCCGAAAAGTTATGGAGTGGGATTTTGTTGACCCCGAACGCATTGGCATCTGGGGATGGAGCGGCGGAGGCTCAAACACTCTGAACTGTATGTTCCGCTATCCCGAAATTTACAAAACCGGAATTGCCATTGCCTTTATCAGCAACCAGTTGTTGTACGACAATATTTATCAGGAACGCTACATGCACCTGCCCAAAAATAATGTGGAAGGATATAAAGACGGAAGCCCGATTACCCATGCTAAAAACCTGGAAGGAAACCTGCTGTTGATTCATGGTTCGGGCGACGACAACTGCCACTACCAGAGTTGCGAGATGCTGGTGAACGAATTGGTGAAGCAGAACAAATACTTTTCAATGATTGAATACCCGATGCGTTCGCACAGCATTAACGAAAGGGAAAACACCACGATGCACCTGCGAATGACCATGCTCAATTATTGGAAAAAAAATTTACCCTCAGGGCCGAAATAAGTAGAAATGAGAAAGCCAATCAGAATAATAAAAGCCGGTGAGATAAAACAAAATTACTCTATGCAAAAGGCAATTAATGCCATGGAGCGTGCATTTGCATCCTTGTCGTCGGGAGAAAGTTTTGTTCCCCAGCGATTTGTAACAAAACTGCCCACAAAAGAAATGTTGCTGCTTTTTAAACCAGCTTTTATTGAGAAAGAGAAACGGGTAACTATAAAAATCCTCACTCAGCGCGATGGTGTTTCCCTTCCGGGCATTCCAACCATACAGGGAATTATTTTGGTAATTGATTCCGTTTCAGGCGAAATTCTTTCGATGATGGATGGAGAATACGTGACGGCCCTGCGTACCGGCGCGGCAAGCGGACTGGCAACACGCTGTTTTTCCCTTGAAAATGCTCAAACCATGGTTTTATTTGGTTGTGGTATTCAGGGGCGGACCCAATTGGAAGCTGTAGTTTGCGAACGAAACATTAAAAAAGTTTTTGTTTTCGATAAAAATAAGGATAATGCCTGCAGGTTTATTGGCGAAATGAAGGAAAAACTTCATTTAGAAATAGTTTATTCTGAGGATACCTCCGTGTTAAAAGAAGCTGATATTATTTGTACAGCTACAAATTCAACTTCTCCGCTTTTTACAAGGGAAGAGATAAAAAAAGGTGTTCATATAAATGCGATTGGTTCTTTCCAGCCCCACATGCAGGAACTTGATCCATTGATTATAAGGGATGCAAGAGTTTATGTCGATTCGGCTGAACCGTGCCTGAAAGAAAGTGGCGACCTGATAAAACCAAAGGCGCAGGGAATAATTGGCGACAATCATATTGTTGGTGAAATTGGCGACTTTCTGCTAAAAAAAATTACAGGCAGAGAGTCTGAAGAGGAAATTACCATTTTTAAAAGTGTAGGCGTGGCAATTCAGGATTTTGCCGTGGCTACCGATATTTATAATTATTCACTAAAAGTAGGTTTTGGGCAGGATATTAACTTGTTTGAATAATGTGGATTGTATTAACCAAAGAAGAAATGGCTTAACTTATAGGGAAAATTCAAACTTAGAAAAATGAAAAAATTACCCGGCATTTTTAACGATGTGATAGGACCGGTGATGCGGGGGCCTTCCAGTTCGCATACGGCTGCCTCATGGCGGATAGCCCGAACAGCACTAAATATTCTAAACGACCAACTGGAAAAAGCTCTCGTCGAATTTGACCGTGACGGTGCCTGGGCGCCAAATTACCGCAAGCAGGGTACAACTATGGGAGTTGATGGCGGCCTTTTAGGTTTTGAAATTACTGACGAAAGGATAAAAGATGTGGAAAGTTACGCCCGCCAAAAAGGAATTGCCATCGATTATCAGGTTAACTCTTTCCCCACAACACACGCCAATACGGTAAGACTCACTCTTTGGGGAATTTTGCAAAAAAAAGTTCAGTTAATTGCCATTTCAATTGGCGGTGGCTCTTTCAGAATTCAATCGATTAATGGGTTTGAAGTTGAAATGAATGGCGAATTGTATGAGATACTCTTTTTTACAAAAGGGAAACCGGATATTTCCGACGAACTAAAAAAAAGAATTCCGTTTGGCGTTAAATTCTTATCGGCCCAAAAGGAGGATGTAATCAAATATGAATATAAATCGTCTCAGCCTTTTTCGCCTGAGTTTATTGCCAAGCTTAAAAATCTTGCAAGGGTTGATGATATTCCGGTTATTGAACCTGTTATGCCAATAATTGCAGGCAGGCAAACCGAAATGCCTTTTACAACAATTGAATCTTCAATAGACTACGCGGAAAAAACGAGTGCTGATTTGGGCGATTTGGGTCTTATCTATGAAAAATGTTTGAGCGGGATGTCAGACAACGAGTTAAACAGATATTATTAAAATGATCGAAGCGTTAAAATTATTGATGTCAGACAACGAGTTAAACCGGAAAATGGAAGATATCGTCCGGATAGTTCATAAAAGCGTGGATACCGGTTTATCCGGAACTTTTTACAAAGATCGGATTCTGCAACAACAATCACACTTAATCGGAATTGCGGAAAAAGAAGGCAGGTTAAAAGATTCTGTTGTGAACCATATCATTGCTTATGTATCGGCTTTGATGGAGTCAAAAAGCGCCATGGAAGTAATAGTAGCGATTCCAACTGCCGGGTCTTCCGGAGCTGTTGGTGGTTCGTTGCGTGCAGTTGCCGAAAATATTGGATCGGACAACAACGAATTGATAAAAGCGTACTTTGCGGCAGGTATGGTGGGAGCCTATTTTGCTCAGGGTCCCGGGTTTTCGGCTGAAGAACATGGCTGCCAGGTAGAATGTGGTGCTGCTTCGGGAATGGCCGCCGCGGGTATCGCACAGTTAATGGGAGGTTCAGCGAAACAAGCGATTGGCGCTGCCTCTATGGCAATCCAAAACATGATTGGCTTGATTTGCGACCCGGTGGCCGATAGGGTGGAAGTGCCCTGTTTAGGCAAAAATATCAATGCTGCTGTTAATGCCTATTCTTCCGCCATTATGGCTATCTCTGGTTTTGATGCTGTAATCCCCTTAGACCAGGTTATCCAAACCGTAGTACAGGTTAGCAAAACCATGCCAACATGTGTAAAATGCACCGGAAAAGGAGGCCTGGCAATTACAAAAAAAGCTTTTGAAATAAAAAGTAAACTCAATTATTTATGAAGCAAGTATTAATTTCTGTGATCATTTGTTTATCATTTATTTTCTCGGTTAAAGCAAAAAAACCAAATGTTGTGTATGTTCTTACGGATCAATGGAGAGCATCGGCTTTTGGATATGCAGGGGATGTCAATGTACAAACACCTAATATTGATAAGTTTGCCAGCGAGGCAGTGAATTTTAGAAATGCCGTTTCTGTTTGTCCGGTATGTACGCCTCATCGCGCATCCTTGATGACGGGTAAGTATCCTACTTCCACCGGCATGTTTCTAAACGACTTATCCCTTCCAGACAATGAACTTTGTATGGCCGAAATATTTAAATCGGCTGGATATAGCACGGCATACCTGGGCAAATGGCATCTTGACGGGCATGGCCGTTTTAATAATGTTAGTCCTGAACGCAGACAAGGATTTGATTATTGGAAGGCACTTGAATGCTCACACGATTATAACCACATGGCGTATTATGAGAATGACTCTCCGGAAATGAAATATTGGGAGGGATATTCGCCATTTGCAATTTCAAGGGAAGCCCAAAATTATATTGATGAACATATCCAGGATGAAAATCCATTTTTATTGTTTGTTTCCATTGCTGCACCTCATTTTCCTCATACTAATGCACCCGAAGAATACAAGGCTCTTTATCCGGAATCTGAAATTAAAACTGCTCCAAATGTACCGGACGAGATGGTTGCCAGAATTCAAAAAGAATTAAATGGTTATTATGCACATTGTACGGCCATTGATGACGCTGTTGGAGAACTGCTCGATAAAATGAAAGAATTGGGAATGATGGAAAACACAGTGGTTGTTTTTACCTCAGATCATGGCGAAATGATGGGATCGCATGGTGTGCGCCCCAAAAGCAAACAGGTGGCATGGGATGAATCACTTCGGGTGCCTTTTTTAATTAAAACCCCATTTAATACTGAAGATAAGGGTGATGTTATTCAAGCGCCTATCACTACTCCCGACATTCTTCCAACTTTATTGGGCCTGGCAAATATTGATATTCCGGAGACGGTGGAAGGAGGAGATTTGTCGTGGCTTGTAAAATCGCCTGATCCTGCTTTTGACCGTCCGGCTTTGTTTATGAATGTGTGCCCGTTTGGCAACGAATACCACAACGACGAATACCGCGGAATACGTACAAAACAATACACTTATGTTTGCTCGCCCGAAGGAGCAATTATGCTTTTCGACGATATAAACGATCCGGATCAGCTGCATAATTTGGTGAATAAAAAAGAATTTGCCCGACTGCAAAAATCACTAAACAAAAAACTTAAGGCGGAATTGAAAAAAATTGGAGATAAGAATTTTAAGAATCGTGAATTTTATCTGGATAAATGGAATTTAAAACTGAATGGCGGAAATGGAAGAGTTGTAGATTATTCAGGATTCAGAAAAGGGGAAGGGGTGGTTCAGTCACCAAGTATAAGTAAACAATATAATTGAAGTAATTTATGAAAACAATAAAATTTATACCCATCATTTTTTTATTTGCCTTTACCAGTTGCAATAAAGTAAAGGACAAAACACCGAGTGCGTTTGAAATAGAAAATGAAGCGCAATGGATTACCGATGCCCGGGAACTACCAACATCTGATTCATTGTTTTACCTGGATTATCCGGCGCCACTTTTCAGAAAAGAATTTAATACAGATAAACCGGTTGAAAAAGCTACACTTATTATCACGGCTGCCGGTTATTACAAAGCTTCACTAAACGGTGAGCCTGTTGGGAAAGATGAACTCGCCCCGGCCTGGACCGATTTTAGCAAACGCATTTACTATTCAGAATACGATGTAACCTCACAAATAAATACCGGCGAAAACTGCCTGGGAGTAAAAATTGGAAATGGTTTTTATAATCCGCTTCCATTACGAAAATGGGGACGACGCAATTTACGCACCGACCTTGCCAAAGTGGGAAAACCAACCTTTATTGCCAAACTCCACATTCAATATAAAAATGGAAAAGCGGAAGAAGTTGTTTCTGATAACACCTGGAAATATGCGTACGGTCCGCTTATAAAAAACGATGTTTACCTGGGAGTTGCCTACGATGCTCGTCGTAATATTACAGGATGGAACAAAGCCGGATTTAAGGATAGTGATTGGAACTCGGCATTAATTGGCGAAGCACCCGGAGGGGAACTACAAAAAGCAGTTTCGCCACCGGTTCAGATCACTGACAAAATTACACCGGTAGCAATTTCATCTCCCGAAAAAGGAATTTACGTGGTGGATATGGGCGTAAACTTCACAGGAACTTACCGGATCAAACTTTCAGGAAATATTGGCGACACCATCACCTTCCGTTTTGGAGAACGTATTTATGACGATGGGAAATTGAATCCGATGACCACAGTTATAGGGCAAATAAAACACAAAGGTGTTGGTGGCCCCGGTGCTCCGGAAATTGCCTGGCAAACCGACAGCTACCTAATTGGCAATAAAAAAGAAGCCTGGTTTCAACCTGAATTTACCTACCATACTTATCGCTACATGGAAATCTCAGGGTTAAAAAAACAACCTGAAATCGATGATATCGAAGGACTGTTCTTTCATTCAAACGTAGAGAATGAAAACCATTTTTCTTGTTCTTCAAAATTACTCAACTCTATTCAGGAAGCAACGGAACGTACCTTCCGGGCGAACCTGATAAGTGTTCAGTCGGATTGCCCGGCACGCGAAAAATTTGGTTATGGTGGCGATTTAAACGCGACCAGCGAATCGTTTATTTACAACTTCGACATGCAGGCATTTTACCGCAAAACTGTTTACGACTGGGTTGATGCCATGAACGACTCGATGTTTGTTGATACAGCTCCATTTGTTGGTGTTAAATATTGTGGAATAAGCTGGGAATCGGCCTATTTGCTTACGCAATATTACCTGTATTTGTATTACAACGACACCGATATTATAAAAGAATTGTACGAAAAAGATGTCCAATGGATGGACAAAGTGGCACGAATTCATCCCGAGGGAATTGTTGATAAAGGATTGAGCGATCATGAATCGATGATTCGCGTTCCGGTGCAATTAACCGGTACCTGCCATTATTTGCAGTGCGCACGAATTATGAAAACATTTGCCGCCGAAATGGGCGATACAGCCAATGAAGAAAAATACGGACAACTGGTCGAAAAACTAAAAAATATGGTGAAAGCCGAATTTTGGGACAAACCCGTAAAAGGAATAATAAACCGGCAGACCTTGTTCTCTGCTTTGCTTTACCACGGAATTGTTCCCGAAAACGAAATTGCTGCAGCCAAAGATTCACTCTTGAATGCAGTAAAAAATGGTCCCGCCGGGCATTTCAGCACCGGAATTTTTGGAACCAAATATGTATTGGAAGCCCTTTCTGAAAACGTTTCGCCCAATGTGGTGTTCGATATTGTAAACAGCACTACTTATCCGGGCTGGGGATTTATGATCGACAAGGGAGCCACCACCATTTGGGAAACCTGGGAAGAAAGCGACAACACTTTCTCGAATTGCCACCCCATGTTTGGAACAGTTACCGAATGGTACTACCGCTGGCTGGGAGGAATACGTCCGATTCCTGAAAAACCCGGATTTAAAGAATTTATACTTGCTCCGTCGACACCCGACGGACTTGAATTTGTAAATTGCACGTATCACTCTCCATTCGGAGAAATTATATCGAACTGGAAAAAAGAAGAAACAGGTGGTTTTCTATTTGAGATATTGATTCCAAAAGGAAGTTCAGCACTGGTTAGTATACCGATAAAAGAATCTCAACATATAGATTCAATTAAGAAGGATGGCAATGAAATAAGTAATACGTTTTCTAATCTTCAATCTGGAGAATTTAAATTAGCTGAAGGGAAATATGTATTAACTGTTTTTTAATTATTTAGGAACAAAAGTATATCATGTAAAAGAACCAAATCATACTGGCAATATATTTAATTTAAGAAAAAAACCATGAGCCGAATTGTGTCGTTAAACAAAGCATTATGCAGAACAGGATTACTGGTAATCGTAATTTTCTCAACTGTAATAGGAGCAAATGGACAAAAGAATGCAATTAGTAATAGGACAGACCCACTAACACTTTGGTACGATAAACCGGCCGACTCCTGGATGAAAGAAGCATTACCAATTGGTAATGGTCCCATGGGGGCCATGCTTTTCGGAGGCACAGATATCGAACGGATTCAGTTTAATGAAATTAGCCTTTGGGATGGAGACCGAATGCAAAAGGGAGATATTGAAGAGGAAGATATGGGAGCTCATCAGGCTTTCGGTGATATTTTTATCCGTCTTGGTCATGATCCGTCTAAAGTCAGGAATTACAAGCGTGAACTTGACATTAAAAGTGCAATCCATCGGGTTACTTACGATTACGAAGGGGTACGCTACAGCCAAACTGCTTTTGCCAGCCATCCGGCAAATGTGATAATAGTTTGGCTAACAGCAGATAAACCTGGTGCATACTCAGGGCGTGTGTGGCTAACCGATATGCACAATGCGAAGATAACTGAAGCAAAAAACAGATTATTTGCCGTGGGCGAGATTGGTAATGGTTTTGAGTACGAAGCACAGGTGCAGGTGTTAAACAAAGGAGGAAAACTGAAGCACGCTCCTGAGGAAAATTCGGGGAGAACACCCATGTCTCCCATTGGTTTAACATTCAGTAATTGTGATACTTTGACATTGATTCTTAGCGCCGGAACAAACTTTGCACAGGATTATTCGAAAGAGTGGCTTGGAGAACATCCTCACGAAAGAGTTACAAAAGCTGTTGATGCAGCTTCCGCACAAACTGTTGAAACACTTTTATCGAAACATGTAAAAGATTACCAATCGCTGTTTGGCCGTGTTTCTCTTGATTTGGGAACAACTGCTCCTGAATTACGCAAAAAAACCACTTTAGAGCGTCTGCAGGCCTATACATCAAACAATTCAATTGATCCGGAGCTTGAGGCATTGTTTTGTCAGTTTGGCCGTTATCTGCTGATTAGTTGTTCCCGTCCCGGGGCATTACCTGCCAACCTGCAGGGCGTTTGGAACCACAGCAACCGTCCGGTGTGGGCCTGCGACTACCATTCAAACATCAATCTTGAAATGAATTATTGGCCGGCAGAAACGGCAAATCTGGGCGAATGCCATGTCCCCTTTATTGATTACATAAAAAGTATTCGAGAGGTAAGTGCAAAAAATACGCAACGGCATTACGGGAATGTTCGTGGATGGACAATTCAGACAATGGATAATGCCTGTGGACTTTCGTTTTGGAAATGGAATGCGCCTGGAAGTGCCTGGTATGCCCAACATTTATGGGAACACTATGCTTTTGAACGGGACAAAGAGTATCTTCGTAATACCGCCTATCCGATTCTCAAAGAAGTTTGTCAGTTTTGGGAAGACCATCTGGTGAAAAGACCCGATGGCACTTTGGTAACACCTGATGGCTGGTCTCCTGAGCAATATAAATACGAACCAGAGGAAGGTGTGACTTACGATCAGGAGATAATTTGGGATTTATTTACCAACACGATCGAGGCAGCCGACGAATTGGGTGAAGACACCGAATTCCGGAACCATATTGCAAAAATGAGAGATAACCTCCTTAAACCGGCAATCGGACGATGGGGACAGTTGAAAGAATGGGAGGTAGATCGCGATGATCCAAAAGACAAACACCGGCATGTTTCTCACCTTTTTGCCTTGTATCCCGGCAGGCAAATAAGTACAGTTACCACTCCTGAGTTGGCAGAGGCTGCCCGTGTTTCGCTCAATGCCCGTGGAGATGAGAGTACAGGATGGAGCCGTGCGTGGAAAATCAATTTCTGGGCCAGACTTGGAAACGGCGATCGTTCGTATAAACTACTTCGTAGCCTTATTAATCTCGTTGATGAAACAAAAACCATTTATGGGCAAAGTGGCGGAGGCGTTTATTCGAACTTATTTGATTCCCACCCGCCTTTCCAAATAGATGGTAATCTTGGAGCAACCGCCGGCTATTGCGAAATGCTTTTGCAAAGTCATACAGGTCAAATCCAATTGTTACCCGCGCTACCTTCTGCCTGGCCAAGCGGTTCGGTTAAGGGTTTGTGTGCTCGTGGAGGATTTGTGGTTGACATAAACTGGGAAAATGGTGCGCTAAGCTCAGTTACTATTCACTCCAAAACGGGTTTGCCTTGCACGGTAAATTATGGGGGTAAAATCAGAAAATTCAATACAAAAGCCGGGGGAAAATATCAATTAAACCATAATCTGAAATTAGTAGTTTCCAACTAAAGCATAAAAAATTAAACGATGAAGGCGCCATTTCCTATTTTAATTGCCAGTTTATTATTAATCACATTAGCATACTGCAAACAAAAGCAAACTGCAGAGACAAGGCCCAATGTAATTCTGATAATGACCGATGATCAGGGCTATGGCGATTTGGCATGTCATGGAAATCCCTATGTAAAAACACCTACATTGGATAAACTTTATGGAGAAAGTGTGCGCTTCACCGATTTTCATGTTGATCCGTGCTGCGCCCCCACCCGCTCGGCTTTAATGACCGGATGTTATTCATCGCGGGCAGGCGTTTGGCACACAATGGGCGGCAGGTCGCTTTTAAAAGAAGGAATGACTACTATTGCCGATGTTTTTAGCCAAAATGGCTACGAAACAGGGATTTTTGGCAAGTGGCATTTGGGTGAAAATTATCCTTTCCGACCAATGGATCGGGGATTTAAGGAATCAATCGTTCATGGAGGTGGCGGTGTTGGTCAAAGTCCTGATTATTGGGGAAACAACTATTTCAACGATACCTACAAACACAACGGCATATTTGAAAAATACAATGGTTACTGCAATACGGTTTGGTTTTCGGAAGCCTTAAAATACATCAAGAAAAATAAAGAGAAACCTTTCTTTTGCTATGTGGCTACCAATCTTCCACACGCACCGTTGCGCGTTGATGAAAAATACATTGAACCGTATAAAAATCAGTTATCAGGTCGGTTGGCAAGTTACTACGGCATGATTACCAAGCTGGATGAAGACATTGACATGTTGTTGCAGGGTGTAAAAGATTTGGGGCTGGAAGAAAATACCATCGTAATTTTTATGACTGACAATGGTCCTTGCCCATGGTTTGGCGGAATTGACATGGATTTTGAAACCGGCTACCCCAAAGAAGGCTATGCTGCCGGGATGCGTGGCGGGAAAATATGGGAATACGAAAACGCACACCGGGTACCTTTTTTTATTCGATGGCCAAAAGGAAATATCGGTGGAGGGAGAGATATTGAGGCCCTGTCGGCACACATCGATGTTATGCCAACCCTTATCGACCTTTGTAAGCTCAATGTCCCAAAAGAGTTGAAATACGACGGGAAAAGCCTTGTTCCATTGCTGAACGAAGAAATAGAAAATTGGGACGACCGAATTTTGTTTGTACACAACCAACGCGTTGAGTTTCCGGTAAAGGACAAAGAGTACCAGGTATTAACCGACAAATGGCGGCTGGTAAAACGCGAAAAGGATGAACTCTACGATATTGAGAAAGACCCCGGCCAACATAAGGACCTTGCAGCTGAATACCCCGAAGTAGTTCAGGAACTTTACAAAAAATACGAAAAGTGGTGGGAGGATACTTCTGTTGATTTTGATAAATATGCCCGGATTTGCATTGGTTCTGAATACGAAAACCCGGTGACACTTTACTCGCACGATTCGTTTTCGAGACAAGGCAAAAGGGTGTGGGTTATTAATGTTGACCGTGATGGGAGATATGAATTCAATGTGAACAAATGGCGGCAGGAATCGGGTAAAAGAATGATTGAAAACGGAGTTGGAGACAAGGATCTGCTACTAAAAAGTGCATGGCTAAAAGTTGGAAATATAGAACGCGAAATGGAAATAACACCTGAAATGCAGTCGGCAAAATTTACCATCGATTTAAAAGCCGGCACGACCTGTATTCAGGCTTGTTTAAAGTCTGCTGATGGCAAAGCAAGCTCTGCCAATTGTGTTTATGTAAATTATTTGGGTGAATCGGATGGAGCTAGTTCGGAGAAATATATTCCGTCTGTTCCCGATGATGTGCTTCGAAAAAATTATCAGCAAACCGTTATTCCATACGATTAAAAATATTTTAAATAGGAAGATTTACTTTTTTTAATAATAAAGTATATAGGGTAGCCAAAAGGTTTCAACGTCAAAATATAAAACGATTAGTACACAACTTAAAATTTACCTGAATATCGGGAAGAAAATATCGAATAGAATGGAGCAGTATATGTCAGAACGAATGAAATATATAAAATATACATTTCTACTGCTGTCAATTATTGCCGGGCATGCAAAAGCTCAGGAAAAAGTATTCCCCGGAGCCGATGAGCAAACACCATCGAAAGCGCAATATTTTTCGTGGATTAACAACACCAACGAAGGAGCAACCGAAGAGCAAACCCGCATTAATCTCGATTTCTTTGGCTGGCTAAAACGCGAATATGGCATGCAGCTCGACATTTATGCTTTCGATGCAGGGGCTATTGATGGCGCCAGGTTTTATGGCAGTATTTATTCCGACCGGTTTAAAAGTCAATTTCCCAATGATTTCGATCCTGTTTATAAGCAGGCAAAATCTTTAGGTATTCGTTTGGGAGTTTGGGGTGGCCCCGATGGATTTGGTGAAACGCAGGAAGAGGAAAAAGCTCGCACAGCCCTGATGGTTAAATTATGCCGCGATTACGAATTTGCCCTTTTTAAGTTCGATGCGGTTTGCGGACCGTTGCGCCCGGGAAAAGAAGATGCTTTTATTAATATGATGCAGGAGTGCAGGATATATAGTCCCGATTTAATTTTGTTAAACCACCGCCTGGGACTAACAAAAAGTAAACCATACGCCACTACTTTTCTTTTTGGCGGTGCCGAAACTTATATCGATGTGCACATGACCAACACCATGACCGCTCCGCATCACCGGGCACAGGCCTTATCGCGCAGGTTGGTTCCGGAATTAAAAAGACTCACCGAAGACCATGGCGTTTGTCTCTCTTCGTGCCTCGATTACTGGGACGACGACCTGGCTTTGCAAGCCTTTAACCGCTCTCTGATTTTAGCTCCCGAAATCTACGGAAACCCATGGCTGTTGCGCGACGATGAATTTGCAAAACTGGCCCGCATTTACAATCTGCACCGAAAATACAGGGATATTTTGGTTGCCGGGAAAGCCCTACCTGATTCGTATGGTCCTTTTGCCGTTTCACGCGGCGATAAAAACACGCGAATTGTAACGTTAAGAAATTTAAAATGGACTTCTGATTCGTATTCAATAAAACTGGATGAGGAAATAGGGATTGAAACGGACAAAGAAATCACACTTATTCAATTGCACCCGACTGAAAAAGTGTTGGGAACCTTTAATAAAGGCGACTGTATCAATATCGAAGTCCAACCATTTCGGGCGTGTATGCTGTTGGCAACCACTGAAAAATACGATGAGCCTGCATTAAAAGGCGCCGAATTCAACGTTATAAAAAATATAGAAGGAGAGCCAATTGAAATGGAAATTCTGGGAATGCCCGGTACGCATGCCAATATTTCCCTGATGAATGCGGACGAATACAAATCAGCAAAAATTGCAGGGGAGGATGCCTCAAAACTTCTGAAGGGCAAAAACCTGAAAATCACTTTTCTGGGAGAACCACTAAAAAATAAAGTTCACCGGAAATTGGGTGAATTTTCCGAAGTTCCTGTTCCTGAGGATGCCGAAGCCTTGTACGAAGCCACCGTTTTTGCTGCCGACAACAATGCACTTGAGGTACGTTCGCTGAAACGTTCGGGCAAAACTTCTATTCCGGAGGTTCAGGCAGCACGCGATGCCTTTTTCAATCAGAAAACATTTATTGAACGGGGCGTTTGGGATAAAAACCTCTTTGATGGTGATTTGAAAACAGGTTTCTGGCCAACAAAACGCTACCAAACCGAACAAGGATGCCTGCGTCTCGATTTTGGCAAAGTTCAACAAATAGATGAATTGAAAATAACAGTGCCCGATGTATTTTCCCTTTTTCCACTTCTGCCCGAAGAAGGGAATATTGTTGAAGTTTCTACTGACCTTAAAAGCTGGGAAGAAATAACTTACCTCGCCTCTACCGAAATGAAAATTATAATCGGGAAACCTATCCGTTACCTGCGTTTTAGTAATTTTCCCCAGCAAATAAGCGAAATTGAAGGCTTTGTAAGCGGAGAAAAAATGGATAGAGCTGAATGGAAAGCTTCGAATTTATTTGCACATCCAAAATATAAAAAAGCACAGAAAGCATGGGAAAAAGCAATTGTTCTGGATGAAGTTCCCGATAACAGTTATTTATGCATTGCCATTAATGGCCAGCATGGGAAAGAGGGAGCTTACGTGGCTGCAAAAATGAATGGAGAATTAATCGGCGCTCCCGACCGGGCACCTTCATACTTATGTAATCCATGGGAATATTTTAATCCCCGCACTGAAAAAAATTACACCTGTTACATTCCTGTGAATGAACAGCATGTAGGAAAGGAAATTGAATTATTTGTCCTGGGCTACGACAAAGAAAATCTTGACTATTCATCCGAAGTTTGGATATGTACTTACCCCTTTCCATGGAAGAAAATCGATTTGGTTTTAGAACGGAGAATTGACTAAAAATTAAAAAATTACATACAAATGAAAAATTTATTCATATTATCTACTACACTTCTGTTACTTCCCCTTTTATTTTGTCGTAAAGGGAAAGTATCCGATAAAAAGGATGCAAATAAAAAACCCAATATCATCTTCATCCTTACCGACGACCAACGCTGGGATGAACTTGGGTTTACAGGCAACCACATTATTCAAACTCCAAATATGGACAAGCTGGCAGGCTCGGGAATTTATTTTAAAAATGCTTTTGTAACCTCACCAATTTGTGCCGCCAGCAGGGCATCTATATTTACCGGATTGTATGAAAGAACCCATAACTATACTTTTGGCCAGCCCAACCTGAATAACCAATACATGTACGAAAGCTATCCTGCATTACTAAAAAAAGCGGGTTATAAAACCAGTTTTGTGGGTAAGTTCGGGGTGAAAGTAAACGATGGCATACTTGATTCCATGTTTAATTCGCATATAATTACCAATTATCCCTACTTTAAAAAAGTGGATGGTAAACAAGTGCACCTTGCCGATATTAATGGGAAACACGCTATCGACTTTATTAAAGAAAATAAAAACCAACCATTTTGCCTTTCGCTTTCGTTTTGGTCGCCTCATGCTGACGATGGCTCAAAAGAACAATATTTCTGGCCCCATAGCTGCGACAGTTTATATGTTAACGACACCATTCCTGTACCGGAAACGGCTGACCCTGCATTTTTTGAATCTCATCCTGATTTTTTGAAAAATACTTTGAACAGAGTAAGGTGGCATTGGCGCTACGATACGCCGGAGAAATACCAGCAAATGGTAAAAGGCTATTACAAAATGATTAGTGGGGTAGATAAGGTTATTGGCCGGATTCTGGCAACTTTGGAACAAGAAGGTTTGATCGAAAATACCGTCATTATTTTTATGGGCGATAATGGCTATTTTATTGGCGAAAGAGGTTACGCCGGCAAATGGCTCATGTACGAACAATCGCTTCGTGTACCTTTGTTTATTTACGACCCTCGACAGCCGGAATCGAACCGGAGTAAGACATTTGAGGAGATGGTTTTAAACATCGACGTAACTCCAACCATTCTTAAACTTGCAGGTGTTGAGGTTCCCAAACGTTATCAGGGAGAAAGCCTCACTGCCTTCTACAACCAGGAACCTGTAAACTGGCGGACTTCTATTTTTTGTGAGCACCTGTGGGCTAAAAATCCGCTAATTCCCATAAGCGAATGCTATCGTGACGATACATGGAAATTTATACACTACAAAGACCATCCTAATTATGTAGAATTATACAACCATAAAGAAGATATAAATGAAACCCATAACCTGGCACTGGATAAAGCTTATGCTGATAAACTGGAATATTATAAGCACAAATGCGATTCGATTGCTGAAAAACTATTGGAGGAAAGAGTAAACAGATAGAAATACTTATCATTAAATACACCATGTTCCAAAAAGAAACTTACATAAAAAGACGAAAGTCTTTAAAAGAAAAAGTTGCAAAAGGCTTGATTCTGTTTTTTGGTAACGATGAATCGCCAATGAACTACACTGACAATCCTTATCATTTCAGGCAAGATAGTACTTTTTTGTATTACTTTGGGATTCAACAACCGGGTTTAACAGCCGTAATCGATGTAGATAACGACCGCGAAATTATTTATGGCAATGAATACACAGTCGAAGACTTTGTATTGATGGGGCCTCAACCCACCGTTGTTGAAAAAGCCGATGCCTGTGGGGTACAAACGGTTCAGCCTTTAAAAGAGCTCGCAGTTTTAATAAGCTCGGCAAAGCAGGAAGGGCAAACCATTCATTTTCTACCTTTGTATCGTCCCGAAAACAAAATCAAATTACTGGAACTTACCGGCATTGCACCTAACGAGATAACCTCAAAATTCTCGCTTGATTTGGTAAAAGCAGTGGTTAGCCAGCGTGAAATTAAAACTGAAGAAGAAATTGCCCAAATTGCACAAGCGGTTGATATATCGGTTGATATGCATATTGCGGCCATGCGTTTTGCAAAACCCGGAATGACAGAAGCCCATGTAACCGCTGAAATACACAAAATTGCGATTGCTGCGGGCGGAACTATTTCCTTCCCGATAATTGCGACAAAAAACGGGCAAATACTGCACAACCACTTCCACGGAAATACCCTTAAGGAAGGCGACATGTTTTTAATTGATGCCGGTTACGAAAACGAAATGTCATACGCAGGCGATTTATCGAGCACCATTCCGGTTAGCAATACATTTACCACCATGCAAAAAGAAATATACCAGGTAACCCTGGATGCACACCAGGCAGCAATCGGCTCATTGGGTTTTAAAGTGCCATTTAAAAACGCGCACATTGCTGCTTGTACCACTATTTTCGACGGACTGAAAGCCATGGGTTTTACCAAAGGAAACGCCTTTGATGCTTTTGAAGCGGGTGTACACGCTTTGTTTTTCCCGTGCGGAACCGGCCACATGATGGGACTGGATGTGCACGACATGGAAGACCTAGGCGAAGTGTGGGTAGGTTACGACGGACAGCCTAAAAGCACGCAATTTGGCTTGAAATCGTTACGGCTTGCAAAACCACTGCAGGCAGGCCATGTATTTACCATCGAACCCGGCATTTATTTTATTCCTGAATTGATTGACCTGTGGCGTGCCCAAAATAAATTCACCGATTTTATAAACTGGAACAAAGTGGATAGCTACCGCAATTTTGGAGGAATCAGAAATGAAGAAGATTTTGTAATGACTGAGAATGGCGGAGAACTGTTAGGAAAACCAAAGCCAAAAACCATCGAAGAAATTGAAGACATACGTGCAAAAAAATAAAAAAAAAGTATGACAATTATGAAAAAACAAGTTGGTATTATTTTATTGCTTTTCTCCCTTTTATTGGGAGGGATTGTTAAAGGGCAAAAATCACAAAGTGACAGGGATTGGTCGGATGAAGAAATTGATGCCTTTTTAAAAAAGACGGAACTGATTCCGATAATGATTAACGGAGATAAGGACAACCGCATTAACATTGTATTGATGAACTGCTGGAATTCGAACGAAAGAGAGCCCTACAACTCTCCCAAAATGAGGGACGAATTTATTAAAGACATTAACGAGTCTATTATAGCAGCGCTGACCCCCGGAAACGCTAAGGCTCAGACTGCTTATGCCAATTACCGGGATTATTTTAATGTATATGGTTTGTGGTATCCAGATTCTCCGGAATGGAATAAAGGTATTGATATGAAGACTGTGGAGGCGCTACGCGACAGGTTGTTCCTGCCCTGGAAAGATGAATATACCGGCTGGGTAACTTTCCTGATATTGCCAAACACTACCAATGGTGGTGGCGGCGCCGGACGAAACCTGGAAGCTAGAGTTGGATCAGCGCTCATTGCTGGAAATGGAATCGCGAAAATGCTTCACGAAATTTCCCATACATGCACGAGCGTCGGCGATGAATATACCGGTCCGGCAACCGGAACAGATGCTTTCCCAACCTATTCTGTTGCAAAGGAATATGATCGCGATAAAATAAAATGGCGTAAATGGATCGATCCGGATACGCCGATACCAACTCCCTATACTGCTGAATATAAAGATAAAATCGGGGCTTTTGAGGGAACTCAGTATCATCTGACCGGATATTTCCGTTCAACGGCTCAGGGCTGTATCATGGGAGCAGGGGTTTTCGACAATACTGAAAAAATGTGCCCAATTTGCGAACAACGTGTAGCAATACCAAAATATCCTGTTCCCGATGGGTTATATTATGGACAGACCAAGGATCAAAATGATCTTCAACAGATTGATAAAACAACAAAAAAAATCAATAAATAAATTAAATCATGAATACTAAAGCGTCAATTACTCTGCTCGTTATTCTCTTTTACATTTCAGTGGAAGCTTATCCGCAGAACAAGACATTTCCCCATCCTCCTATGAAGGACTATGGACTGAAAGATTACAACTACCAGTCAAAAGACCTTCCGCATACTGAAAATGCACCCTGGAAGCTTGTGTGTCAGATGCCTTACAACTGTCATTTTCAGCCGTGGATACAGCTTGAAGGACCGGAAGGGAAGGTTATTGACCTTAACTCAAGCAATCCGCTGGTATTATATCTTACAAAGACAGAGAAATATACCACCATATCTGGGGAGCAGACCTATGAAGCAAAAAACTAGGTAAGCGGCGAAGGGGCAATTTATACTATTCCTGCCGGGGTGACTGTTAAAGCAGTTAAATACCGCGAGACAGGTTATGATACTAAATTCGCCGGATCATTCGAATGCAATGATAATGACTACAATATCCTTTGGAAAAAGGGGGCAAGAACTGCTTATATCTGTATGCGTGACTGGTTTTATGACTGTCCCGACAGGGAAAGAGTAGGCTTCTGGGGTGATGGAACGCCCGAGATGAACCAGTGCTTTTATGCATTTGATACTGTATCGCATGATCTTTGCAAAGAGCTTGTACTCAGGCCGCTTCAGAAAGGTTTCTATCCCGGACAGCAGCTCGAGTTTCTTGGTGAATATGGACTCTGGTATTATTATCTGCAGACCGGTGATCTTAAATCTCTCAGCACGGTTTACGGTTCAACAAAAAACTTCCTTTTTAGCACATATAAATATGGTAAGAAAAATCAATGGTTCGACTGGGGGAAAGATATTAAGGATGCAGCTGTACTGGAGAACTGTTTTATGTATATCGACCTTGGGACATTGAAAAAGATTGCCATGCTTACCGGTCATGAAGCAGATACCTCGATAATAAACTTCAAACTCGACAGTATAAAGACCAACTTCAACAAAACTTATTGGAAAGGCGATTACTATATGTCAACCCAGGTGACCACTCCTGACGACAGGGCAAATGCAATGGCAATCAATTCAGGGCTTGCCGAGAGTTCAAAATGGGATGCCATATATAATAATGTTCTTACGAAATACACCAACGCAAGCTGTTTCTTTGACAGATGGGTTTTCGAGGCTCTCTGCAAAATGGGAAAAGAGGAATATGCTTTGCTAAGAATGTATAACCGTTATAAAACAATGATACCTGCCAGTTTTACTACTCTCTGGGAACATTATGACAGGTGGTGGGCTTCCAGGAAGAATGCTTATGATGATGCTTCTTCGCTGAACCATGGATGGAATCCTCCGGTGATCATTCTCTCCCAGATCATTTGTGGAGTCTCTCCTGAGGGGCCGGGCTGGAGTACTTATCATGTTTTCCCGAAAGAAGCTTTTCTGACATCAACGAAAGTAGTTGTTCCTACTGTAAAGGGAGATATAAAGGTTGACATGAAAAAGACAACAAGGGAATATACCCTGAATGTTACTTCGCCATTAAAGACAAAAGCCATTGTGGGTATACCAAAAGTGTCATTTTCATCTTTGAAATCAATTAAAGTGAATGGAGTGAAAATCTGGAATGGTAAATATACAGGCGGAGTCAATGGTGTATCATGGAACGGAGAGGATGCAGGATATATTAAATTCAATGTTACACCCGGCACCTGGAACTTTGTTGCCTCAGGCAACCTGACAATAAAATCTCCAAAGCCACTTCCTGTACCTCAGCCAGTTGATATAGTCCTGGATAAGAAAACCTGGACAGTAACTGCATCGGTCAAAGACAGTACATTCCTTTTCAGTGGAGCTAAAATACCTGTAGATGTTTCAGCTGCCAACGCAATAGACGGAGACCACTGGACTGGATGGCGCGATATGACAAAAACTCAATATCCGGGTCAATGGCTGATGATTGATATGAAGAAGAATCAGAAGTTCGATAGGATTGTCCTTGATTGTACTTGGGCGCAATGGGATACTCCCAATAAATATTCTGTAACAGTTTCAACTGATTATAAAAACTGGGGAAAACCAATCGCAACCGGATCAGGTGAATTAGGGATTACTACCATCACTTTCCCTGCACAGAATGCACGGTTTGTAAAAATAACACAGACAGGCAGGGATACAACCTACAACTGGTCGGTTTATGAGGTAGATCTATACCGAAAATAAGAGTAAAATTGTTTAGATTGTTCATTAGTTTATAATTTTTATTTCAGTATAATAGTGACTACAATAACATATTACTTAAATATCTAATTTGAATTTTTTGAACCGGAGATATTCCGGTTTAAGGGCAAAGTCTGGTCAATTGCGGCCAAATTAGTTTAACTCCGCGGTTTGTACCTTCTGTTTTTCATTGCCCATGTATGGTGCATATCCCTTTCTAGCCGATATCCGGGCTATGTGAACGCACCTCTCCCATAACTCCCGTGTTGTTATCCACATTTTCCTCCTTTCTGTTATTATGCCGCTTCGATGAGCCTGTCAAGCTCTTCCCAGTCGGCCTTATAAAAATGGTGTTCATACATTCTCAATTCTATTTGATGCCCACTGCTGGTTATTTTAGCAGGGACGGCAATAAACCAGTCAATAAATGTCCGGTGTTCCCGTTTTTTGAACTTGCTTTTCTTTTGGCGCATTATCACCGACAGGTTGTAAGCCAGAACATTCAGTTGCCAGAGGATGTCGTTTGCCCAAAAGTCATCGGTCAGCGTACTTCCGGCCATCACATGGCCTTTTACTTGTTCTATCCATGTTTCGCTAACCGAACGTTGCTTGTAAAGCTCGTGCAATCCAGCGGCATTCAGGTCAAGGTTGCTTGCATAGCAGACGTACTGGTAAACCGGAACAATTTGTTTCTGGCCAAGATATTCTACCTGTACATATTCTTTTACGCTGCGCATGGCCTTCAAAACCCTTGTTTTTGACCATCCGTTGGCTTTGTAGCTGAACTCACAAATGGCAATATTTTTATTCCCTTCCACTGGAACCCAAGTTTGCTGCTGGAGCAGTTTCTCCAGGTTTTTCAGTTTCACTTTCACCAGGTAGTCCCAGGTGAAGGATTCAAGCAAATCGAAAAGTTCCCCGGAGAAGAAACCGCTGTCGGCACGGAAAAACACTTTTTTTATGGTTGAGGGCAAGCTGGACTTCACTTCCTGAAGAAAACCGACAATACCGTTGGACGTGTAAGCAGAACCTGTTCTGAACCACGTGTGGTACAACAGTTTTATCTCGCTGACAAAAACCAGCAAAGGGTGGTAGCTTTTTGCCCCTTTCTTGGTAGTGTTGTATCCTTTGGCTGCGCCTTCCTGGTGCCCGCAAACCGATTTGACGGTCGAATCGGCATCCAGGGTGATGCTCTTCAGCCCGCTTTCACACAACCATCCGGCATTCTTTGACAACAAGAAGGCTTGCAGTTTGCGCGCGCCTTGTTGTCCAAGCCCCTTCAAGGTGGCAGATATGGCATCCTGGTTTATTGCCTTGTCCAGTTTCAACAATGCTTTTACCAAACCGTCACCACTAAAGGCAGCAATCCTGCATATCCGGTTTATCCCACTGATAGAGGACAGCGTGATGGCCATCAGTACCTGATTGACACCAAACTTGGTGGCATTGTGCCACCGGGTGGGGAACAAAGTGCTAATGGATTTTACAATGTTTTGACGGTTCATATATTTTGCCACAGTGTTAAGTCCTGAATACTTGGTTATGTTACTGCCTGTAAAGTATGCCTTGACGACTTTTGATTGGTTATTCAACTTTTTTTTCGTATTTTTCATCCTGAAAGTGATTGTTTTTTGCTTTAATCTTTATCTGTAACAATTTGAAGATAAGCAATTAACATCACTTTTACTAGTTTTTATTTTAGATTTTTAAGTTATATAATAATTAGTTTTATCCTAAGGTAGTAATCTCTTGTCAGCTACTCCATGCTGTGGAATTCAGGTTAGACGTATTGCGAACAATACCAAGTAAATCAATCTTCGTTTCCATCTCCGTATATATTATTAACCATCATTTGGTGAACATTCATAAAAAAATCAGCCCCAGGGACCTTCCCGGTATCAGATAGCTCTTTATTGAGTTTAATAACCTCCGTGGATGCCTTAACGGCCTCAACAATAGCATATATAGATCGTGTTCCTGTAGCATTATCAACCAATGCACCTAACTTCTTAGCACTCTTGTCAAGCAAATCATACCATTCCTTTAACGACTGACCTTGTGCTATCGCTATATCTGTTTCAATACGCTTGGCAATGGCATAGTCAGGTTCCGCAGTAAAAACAACATCTCCATATAGTGTTTCCCGTCGCATTCCCACCTCTTGGCTAGTTTTCGTATAGCTCATCTCATTTAATTGAAGTAGTTTTAATATTAGTACTTTCTGCTCCAGGTTAAACCGCTTTCCTTTTTCCCTTTTGTCAAGTCGTCGGTGGATCTCTGCAATAGATAGGTCCTGATATTTCCTAGCTGTCCTTTTTAATTCTGAAAAGCTTGCTGATGGGACATCTGATTTATTCATAATAGTAATTTTAACCAAAATTAAGTAATCGGATATGAAATGATTGAATTAATAATACCATTTAATAGATTATTTAACTACTTGAAAGAGAAATATATTACCTTCTAACAACCGGTATCACAAATCAACAGCTAATTAACACTTTTGAGGTATTTAACTCCTAAATGCAATAAAGGTGACTTTGACCGCCCCTATCTGGACTATATTGACCTTCAAAGCTTGAGTTATTTGTTAGTTTTTTATTCAAGTAAGGTTATTATCATCTAACAGCTTTTGATTTTAATAAGTAATTCCATTAACTTTATAAACGAGTTAGGCAACATACAACACGAAATCAGACACATCCGAAATAAATATGAATAGATGAAACAACATTTATCTAGAATCAGAGAAGTCTTTCGTGGCGTCATTCCAGATGAAAACACAGACTCCTATAAAAGGCTCAAGGAATTACATGATGCTAGATGGGCCTCTGATCCACAATTTAAAAAAGATCTTAAAGACCGTTTTGAATCTGCCCATCGATCACTTGTCGCACAGTCTTTGTCACACTCAGGTCTGTTATCTTCGACAACAATTAGACATTTCCTAAATGAATTTAATACTAGGACATGGGAATACGGATTAAGAACACTTCCAATGATGTTTAATATCCTTGAATCTTTTTTTACCTATCATAAATCAAACATATACTTCGAACTACTTGAAGAAGAAGATTATATCTTTTCATTTTTTGATTTCTTAAATTTCATAACTTCCTCAAATTTCAAACCTAAAAAAACCTTAATAACTGATTTTCTTCAAGATAATCTAGTGTCATGTCAACGTACATATGACGGATAAAGTCTTTTCAATTTGATGCGGGCCTTCTCCGTTGTGAACTGCCAGTTAATTTTCTTGTCGAACCCATTGCGAGCCTGTTCCCAAGCTTCTACTTCATCTCTAACTTGTTCTATTGAGCTTATTCTCCGTCCTAAACATTGATTATTCAATACGTTAAGTTCAATTTCTGCCATATCTAGCCAGCTCCCATGTTTCGGAGTAAAAACAAACTCAAACCAATCCAGTATCCGTTTGGCTTCTGCCGGTTCAAATCGTTCGTACAGCGCACCTGGCGTATGGGTTCCGAGGTTGTCCATGACCAGGGTTATAATTTCAGCATCAGGATAATGCTCGTCAGCAATTTCCTTGATGAACCCAGCCCAATCAACCTTGCATTTTCTGGAAGTTATTTTCACTCTACGGAATCCGGCCAACGGTTCATTTGCGAGAAAGATATTACAAACTCCTAAGCGTTCATATTCATAATCACATTTACGGTCATGTCCTTTACTCATGGGTATCGGAACGCGGGTCTCACCAATCAACTGTTTGGGAGATTCATCCATGCAAACTACCGGCCTCATTGTATTATAAGGCCTCTTGTACACATCCAAAACTTTTTCCATTGCTGCAACAAACTCTCCGCTTTGCTGTGCCGGAATAACCCAACCTACTACTTTCCAAGGCTTAAGTTCGTTTTTTTTAGCGTCCGGCGTACCGTTTCGTATGAAATATCCTCGGCATACCGAAGCTCAACCAACTTGTCTGCCAATAGCCGCAATGACCAACGGGCAAACCCCTTGGGAGGCTCACCACAAGCCAATGCAATCAGGTGGGCTTCCATGTCTCCGTCCACCAGCTTTTCATATACACGGGAAGTGGGTGCCATTTTCAATGCTGCTTCCAGACCTTCCTCCACAAACCGTTTTTTAACCCGGTCAATTGTTCGCATTCCGATCCTCAATACCTTACTGATCTCTTCATTGATCAGTCTTTCAGTAGCATGGGGACCGCGATCAACATTCAGAAGAATTAGTGCATGAATAAGCTTCCTCGCAGCATGAGTTCCGGTTCTTGTCATTTCAGTCAATTGATCTCGTTCTTCCTGTGTAAGAGTAACTTTGTAAGTATTCATAGCCCTTTTTTGGCTAAGATACAAAATAATTTGATTACGTCAAATTAATTGTGACGTGACACTAGTTTATCATTATGATGTTGGTGTTGATATGGAGCAAATATCATTTAAAACTGCTGATGGTGAGGAGTTTGTAATAGGTGGACTCTCTATGGTACGAAGAGGTAATGAGGTTACAATCATGATGATAACGGGACTTATTTGTGATTTAGATAACATATCTATTAACCTTCATGATGACTATATTCCAACACCCGGTAAAGAAAAACTAAAGTTTGATTTAAAAAAAGGATTTGCTCCGGTCCGACTTAATAAAAATCCAAAATACTGGAAAACATTGGCTGCATGTCGATTTGACTTAGAGTCTAATACTATAGATGCAAGGTACATCGCAAAAGAGTTTGAAAATTCCTTTAGCATATCCCCAATGCGGGGAATCAGACCTAAAGCAATTTTATGCTTAAGTGATACTTCTGACATAGCACAAGAAATTGAGACATATAAAGATAAGAAAAAAAGCCCCTCATCCTCCCTAAAGGGGGGCTAATTTTGCATTGAAAGATATTATCTTAAGTATTAAGGATTTAAGCCCCCTTCAGGGGGCAGGCCACTGCAACGTAGTGGCCGGGGGCATCATATTACCCCCATATCCAGCATTGAATTAGCCACCTTCAGGAACCCGGCTATATTTGCACCCTTTACATAATCCACATACCCATCTTCCCTTTTCCCGTATTTAACACACTGGCTATGAATATTACACATTATTTCATGCAGACGATCATCTACCTCCTTACTGTTCCATCGAAGCTTCATTGAGTTTTGAGTCATCTCCAGGCCTGATGTGGCAACACCACCGGCATTAACTGCTTTACCAGGAGCAAATAGTATCTTATGTTTATGAAATTCCTCAACAGCCTCCGGAGTACAACCCATATTTGATATTTCTGCAATAAGAATAGCGCCATTGTTGATCAATAATTTTGCATCTTCACCATTAAGTTCATTCTGGGTGGCACATGGCAGTGCAACATCAACTTTAACTTCCCAGGGGTGTTTGCCTTCATGAAATTCAACTCCTTCAAATGCATAAGAATATGGTTTTACAATATCTTCATTAGAAGCACGAAGTTCAAGCATGTAATCTATCTTTTTACCTGAAATTCCTTCCGGATCATAAACATAACCATCAGGACCTGAGATAGTAACCACTTTTGCTCCCAGTTCGGTAGCTTTAAGAGCTGCTCCCCATGCTACATTGCCAAATCCTGATATTGAAACTACTTTACCCTTAAGAGTTACATTTTTTGTAGCAAGCATTTCCTTTGCGAAATAGATTCCTCCAAAACCGGCAACTTCAGGACGGATCAAAGAACCTCCCCAGTTACTTCCTTTTCCTGTAAGTACTCCTGTATGGTCACCTGTCAGCCTTTTATACATACCATATAAGTAACCTATTTCACGTCCACCAACACCTATATCACCAGCAGGTACATCCGTTTCAGGGCCAATGTATTTCCAGAGTTCAAGCATAAATGCCTGGCAGAAACGCATCACTTCAGCATTTGATTTTCCTTTTGGATCAAAATCTGACCCTCCTTTGCCACCGCCCATTGGCAATGTAGTAAGCGCATTTTTAAATATCTGTTCAAATCCGAGGAACTTGAGGATCGAGAGGTTAACACTTGGGTGGAACCTGAGACCTCCTTTATATGGGCCAATAGCATTGTTGAACTGGATACGGTACCCAAGGTTAAACTTTACATCTCCTTCATCGTCAACCCATGGTACTTTAAATGTAAGAACTCGATCCGGCTCAATTATCCGTTCAATTATGTTTGCAGACTCAAACTGAGGATTCTCGTTATATACTTCTTCAATCGATTCCAGTACTTCTCTTACTGCCTGTAAATACTCAAACTCTCCAGGATGCTTCTTTTCGAGGTTGTTCATTGTTTTATCTACATTCATTATTTTGTTTTTTAAGTTGAGATCGTGATTAAAAATTTGATTCAAATTTGAGATTGTTCAAAATCATTTAAAATGACAAAACTCATGTTATCAGATGATAACCTTCACGCCTGAGGTGTATAAGAATTTAATGATTTGATGACCTTAGATTTTTCTTTTTGGGAAAGAGCGCTAATATAGATCTTTGGATATTCAGCAACTCCCTCCTGATACTTCTGGAACAGGGTAATGCTTTGTATCAGACCAAATAGTCGTGACTCTATCTTATACCCTGAAAAAGTTCTTTTATCAATTTCAACAGAATTTTTTCTGCCACCCACAATCCCGGCAGTAAAATACCTTATAACAATTTTCTCACTATCATCAGAATAAAAGATGAACTGATAATTCAGAAATGAAGGAAGAAAAGCAATAATAAGATAGATGCCTACAAGCATTACGGTCCAAAATGTATCGCTCATTCCAAGCAAAGGATATTTGATCATCTTTGCTATATAGGTGAGAACTATAAAGGCAAGAAATGCGATTGTAGCTCCAAAAAGTTTGATTCTGATGTTGATAATTGTCTTGCTGCTGTCGAAAGTCATACCCGTGATATTTATGTAAACTTAAAATGGTTTTTTCAATAAACCTTGTTAATCAGAAAAAAACGAAGGAGCCTGCTCAAGGCCACTTAAGAGAGTTAATCTTCCGACTTCCGACTGATTTGTTACAATATAAGATCACAAATTGTTATCATAGAGGAATTAATCTTATTTTTGTAAAACTAACCGATCTTACCTTGAAAGATCTTTTGCTTATTGAAGAACTCGGACGGAGGGACAAAGTAGTTTTTGATTATATATTCAACTATTACTATTCATCTCTTTGTGTTTTTTCCATGCAATATCTCAATGACCGTAATGCAGTTGAAGATCTTGTACAGGACTTTTTTGTATCTCTGTGGATAGAGGCTCCCAATTTGCAGATACGGTCATCACTTAAGTCATATCTTTTTGCGGGTGTCAAAAACCGATGCCTCGACTACCAGAAGCATCAAAAGGTCATTGAAAAATACCGGGAATATATTCTCTTTTCGGCAGAGAACGGTGATAACACCACTGAACTATATTTCGCCGAATCTGAACTTCGTCAGGCCATTCAGAAATGCTCGGAAAAACTTCCGCCACGCTGTCGTGAGATTTTTGAATTGAGCCGACATGACGGCTTGTCAAACCAGGAGATATCCCAACAACTGGGGATCAGTAAGCGCACTGTCGAGTTACAGATTAGTAACTCATTGAAAATCCTCAGAAGGGGAATTATTGAATATCTTCCGCTTTGGCTGGTCGCCTGGCTGATAACTGGCTGATAAGGTAGCCGGTGCATTTAACCGGAGCTCCATTGCTGTTTCTTACCGCAATGGATTCGTTACAGAGAAAGTGCAACAAAAATCAAAAAAATGAACCCGGCTATATGTGTATCCCTGACTTTTGTCGTCTTATTACCAGACAATGGAAAGAAGGTGATTGTTTTCGTTGGGTTATTAGTAATTTGGGTTAGGTTAGGTTAGGTTAAGAAGAAGGAAGAACGAAGTCCCTGGTATGAATTTACATGTGTAGGAAACAGAGTGAAAGTGTGTCGGGATTCCATAAATGCATTTTATATGCTTCGGACTTCAGACTTCCGGCTTCAAACTATTTTATTAAATTTGGTTTTAAAAAAGATGAAGTTAGGTTTTAAAGAAATAGAAGAGCTATTGCCTGGATATCTGTCAGGTGATGTGTCCGATAAAGACAGGTCGATAGTTGATGTATGGAGAACGGAATCACCCGGGAACGAAGTGTTCTACCTCGAAAGCCGAAAAGCATGGGAAGCCATGCCCTTGTTGTATGAAATGGAACAGTTCAACTCATTCGAAGCGCTGAGAAAGGTCAATACAAGAATATCTAAATCTGGCTCTTCAAAATGGTGGGTTATTATTCAGCGCGTAGCTGCAATATTGTTGCTCCCGTTGTTGGTCTATTCCGCTTATCTTACAATGCAGAACCTTACAAAGGAAGAGCTGCCGGAAGAACATGTAGTTATGCAAACAATCACTTCCCGGCCGGGAATGGTAACACAGTTTTCACTTGCCGACGGCACAGAAGTATGGCTTAATTCAGGTTCGGAATTACAATTTCCTGTCCTTTTTAACGGCGATATGAGGGAGGTGAAGCTTAGCGGAGAGGCATTTTTTGAGGTGGCTAAAAATGAAAAGCAACCTTTCAGAGTGAATGCCAGGGAACTTAACATTGATGTTTTAGGAACTTCATTCGATGTTATGAGTTATGATGACGACACACAGTCGGAAGTAATACTTATTGAAGGGAAGGTAAGTTTATCAGCAGAGGATGGACAGGTTAATAAAGAATTTGGCGCGATGCATCCGGGGCAAAGAGCCGTTTTTAATGTAGAATCCAGGGAAGTTTGTGCTCATGAGGTTGAGGCAGATAAATATATCTCATGGCGTGACGGCAATCTGATTTTTCGTGATGACCCGATGGAAGATGTTGTCAGACGGTTAAGTCGTTGGTTTAATGTTGAGATTATTTTCAATGACCCTGAAATAAAAAGTTATATCTATACAGCAACTTTCAGACATGAAAATCTGGAACAAGTGTTGAAATTATTAAAACTGTCAGCGCCGATTGATTACCGGATTATTGATAGAAAACCGCTGCCTGGCAATGAATTCACTAAGCAAAAAATATTGATTATGAGTAGAAATATTTAAAAAATACCGGGATTGATGTTTGGTCACATCAACCCCGGTGTAAAGCCGGTTATCTTTTGTGAGAAAGATAACCATGATTCTTAGTTACTAACTAAAACCATTTCAAAGTTATGAAAAAAGACTTAATTGTAATGCGGAGATGTCAAAAAAATGCACATTTCCTAAAAATCTGGATGACTATGAAGCTAATGATGGTATTGTTCCTTGTGGCTATCACCAATTCGATAGCTTCTGAAGCTTATTCGCAAAATACTAAATTGACAATGCAAATTAAAGATGCGACTGTCAAAGAGGTATTAAGCCAAATTGAGACAAACAGCGAGTTCTTCTTTCTCTACAACAGCAAGTTAGTGGATGTTGATCGCAAAGTTTCAATGGACGTTGATGATGAAAAGATCAACGAAATACTTAACGACTTGTTCGGCGAAACCGATGTGGTTTACGCTGTCGTTGACCGGCAAATTGTTTTGACCAACAAAGCCAATCAGATCAGTTTCGTGCAGCCAGGTAGCCAGCAACCCCAAAGAATAACCGGTACTGTAACCGACAAGGAAGGTTCTCCTCTTCCCGGTGTAAACGTTGTTGTTACCGGAACAACTCAGGGAACGATTACCGACATTGCCGGTAAATACAGTATTGAAGTTCCTCCGGGATTAAAAAGCCTGACATTTACATTTGTCGGGATGGAAATACAGGAAATCACTATCGGGACATTAACCCAAATCAATGTAACTATGGCTGAGTCGGCAATTGGTCTGGAAGAGGTTGTGGTTGTTGGGTATGGTACCCAAAAGAAAGTGAATTTAACAGGAGCTGTATCTGCAATTATAATGGATGATGTTCTTGGTGATCGCCCGGTAACCAATGTTGCAACAGCTTTACAGGGAGTAATCCCGGGTGTAACAATCTCAGGTAGTTTCGCACCGGGTGTGGAAAAAAGCTTCAATATCCGCGGTTACACATCCATAACCGGTGGTTCCCCATTAATTCTTGTGGATAACGTGCCAACACTAAATCTGAATATGATAAATCCGGAAGACATAGAGAGTGTATCTGTACTGAAAGATGCATCTTCAGCTGCTATTTATGGCGCCAGAGCTGCATTTGGTGTAATTCTTATAAAAACAAAAGAAGCTAAACGTAATCAGAAAACAGAAATAAAGTACTCAAACAGTTTTGCTTTTGAAAAAGTAACGAACATCCCAAAGCCGGCATCACCCATGGAAACCGTTCTCGGATTGAAAGATATGGGGTACCAATCTTACTGGTCAGGTCAGAATATCGACATTTGGTTAGATCTCCTAAATGAATATAAAACAAATCCATCAAAATATCCACTGGGTTGGACAGAGATAGAAGGAAACAAATATTTTCTTAAACAGACAGATTTAATCGGGGACATGCTGGCTAATTACGGTTTTAAACAAACTCATAATATTTCGGCAAGCGGTGGAAGCGAGGTCATCAGTTATCGGCTATCTACGGGATTTACTGATGAAGACGGTATTTTAATTACTAATAAAGACGGATTTAAGAGAATGAATGTATCTTCATATGTGAATGCTGATATTTCTAAATGGCTATCTACTTCATTAGATATTAAATTCGGCAAGAACACACGTACCTACCCTAACAGTGGCATCTTCAATGATTATTGGAAAAACTACCTCCCTTCATACCATCCCGACGATGTTCTTCCTATTGAAGGCGTAGATTATCCCGTACAAACTATTCAGCATGCGATTGAATATGCCAGCAAGCAGAGTTGGGTGAATGACGATTCGCGCATTTTCTCACGTACTTTATTAACCCCATTAAAAGGATTAGAAATGGCGTTTGAATACTTTTATGAAAAAAATAACCTAAATCAGAAAAGATATAATAACTACTTTATTTTGGATCAAGGACTTCAGGATGCCTTGAACCCTTCAGATCAGAATACTGAATACTATGTAAATAAAATATTTGAAGCATACAGTACTATAAACGCTTATGCAACTTATAAAACAGATTTAGAAGATCTTCATCACTTTACAATTACAGCCGGATTTAATCAGGAATTTCAAGACAAAGATCAACAATGGTCTAAAAATTACTTGATGATTAGTAATGAGCTCCCTTCTCTTTCGGGAGGCACAGGTATTCAGGAAACAGGTGATAGCTTTGACCAATTTGCACTAAGAAGTGGTTTCTACCGCTTCAATTACAATTACAAAGATAAATATTTGCTGGAGAGCAATGGTCGTTACGACGGAAGTTCAAAATTTCCAACTAATACCCGCTTTGGTTTTTTCCCTTCATTATCAATCGGATGGAATATTGCTAACGAAGATTTTATGAGTTCAGTTAAATCAATAAATACCTTAAAATTAAGAGCATCTTATGGTTCTCTTGGAAATCAGGCGATAGACAACTATGGTTATGTGGCTGCAATGTCTCCTATACAGGCAAATTGGATATATGATGGACTGCAACCAATAGCTCTCACGACACCAGGTTTAGTTCGAGCCAATTATAGATGGGAGGTAGTAGAAACCTTTAATTTAGGTTTAGATTGCAATATTTTAAATAGTCGTTTACAAGGAACATTCGATATATATCAGCGTAATACAATTGGAATGTTGGCACCCGGCATGGAACTTCCGGCTGTAGCAGGTACTTCCGCTCCCCTTCAAAATGCAGCAGATTTAAAAACAAATGGTTGGGAGCTCGAACTCTCATGGAAAGACCAAATAGGTCAATGGCGTTATGGCATAGGCTTCAATCTCTTTGATTCAAAAACTATTATTATCAAATATAGAAACGAAAACAAAGTGCTTGATAATTACTACGAAGGCATGGAAATAGGGGAAATATGGGGATATGTCTCTGACGGTTTCTATACTGAAAATGATTTCAATGCAAATGGAACTCTTAAGGATGAAGTAGTATCCATCAACGGTGTTATCTCACACCCGGGAGATGTTAAATTCAAAAACTTATTAGATAACAAAACTTCTGTAAACATAATCGATACGGGAGAAGGAACATTAAATGATCCAGGAGACCTCAAGGTAATTGGTAATAACAGGGCCCGTTTCAACTTTGGCGTCAATGGTTTCCTTAACTGGAAAAACCTGTCAATGTCTTACATATTTCAGGGTGTTGCCAAGCGTGATGCATGGATTGGAGGAAACTTAATGTTCCCGCATGCTGGTTATTTTTCAACCTTCTATGAATATCAATTAGATTACTGGACTCCTGAAAATACCAATGCCTATTATGGACGGATCTATGCGAATGCTCAGGAGGCTCACAGTGTTAATCAACGTACCCAAACCAAATATTTACAAAACGCATCCTATGTTCGTTTAAAAAATTTAACTATTGGGTACAATTTGCCAAATAAATTAAGTAATAAAATTGGCTTAACAGGCATTAAAATATTTTTTAGCGGTGAAAATCTCTTTACCTTGAGCAACCTAATTCCAGGTGTAGATCCAGAAACATTAAGTTGGAATTATCCACTCTCTTCAATGTATTCATTTGGCATAATTATTAACTTGTAACTCATGAAAAAAATGAAAAAGCTCATATATATTATAATCAGTTTGATTTTCTTGAACAGCTGTAACGATACATTTCTGGAAAGATATCCACTGGACAAGCTTGTAGATAAGACTGCTTTTATTTCTTACGATAATTTTAAAACCTATTCATGGTCATTATATAATATTTTCTCCGATAATAATCAACTTCGCAGATATAGTGATTTCAATTCTCTTTATGAAGGGGATGTAGAAGCAAACTATTTATATGATTCTGATGGAAGAAACCGTTGGGCATGGCAAACTGTAACACCTGAAACTGCGCCGGGAGGCTGGGATTTCAGTTTTATCAGAACGGTTAATGTCATGTTGGATAATTTAGATAAGTCTGAGATGGACGATAAGGATAAAGCCCATTGGCGTTCTGTGGGTCTATTCTTTCGTTCATACAGATATTTTGAACTGATGTGTCGATTTGGAAATGTCCCGTGGCTTGAACATTTAGTTACCGAAGCTGACAATGATCAAATATTTGGACCACGTACACCGCGTGACGAGGTTGCAGCCAACATTTTAAGGGATCTTAAATATGCAGAAGAAAACATTAAGATAAACGGTGATGGTGATAATACTATTAATCGTAATGTAGTACGTGCATTGTTAAGCCGTTACTGTCTCTTCGAAGGAACATGGCGAAAATACCACGTGTTAAGCGGACCAGAACTTTATTTACAAGAATGTGCAAGAGTATCTGAGTTATTAATGGATGATTATCCCACTATTGCAGATAATTTCCAACACCGTATGTCAACTGAAGATTTACGTACCTACCCAGGAATAATTCTTTTTAAAGAATATAGTACTAATGTAATTATGCAAACATTCTGCCGTGGTGAACGCGGTGGAGCCAAACACGAAGAAATGCATGCCCACACCATTGAAAGATATCTCTGTTCTGATGGTAAACCCATAACTACAAGTACTGTCTATGACGGTGTCGCAACTATGAATGATGAATTCAGAAACCGCGACCTTCGGCTCCTTTATAGGGTTCCTCCTCCATACAGGGTACAACGAACTACCGGAAATGTTTTGTGGGAGTATACAGGGAACCCTCTCGACAGAGAATACATAGACCTGATGAATAGCCTGGACAAAACAGGACTTAGACCGTTCCCACTTCAAACTTGGCAACCCTTTACTATCGACAGAATACCTCATATCGCAGGAGCTTCCGGTTCATTGGCCCCTATGTCCAATAATACCGGTTACTACATGTTAATGTTCTATAATATTGGGACAAATGTAACGGGAGGAGGGGGCTTTTCTACCACCGATGTACCTCTCTTCTATATTGAAGAAGTATTGTTGAATTATGCTGAGGTAAAATTTGAACTGGGACAGTTTACCCAGTATATTGCTGACAGAACCATTAACAAACTCCGCCCACGTGCAGGAGTAGCCAATATGGTTGTCAATGAATTAGATGACTCTTTTGATCCATGTAGAGACCCACTTGTGCCCCCTGTTTTATGGGAAATTCGTCGTGAACGTATGGCTGAGTTGATGGGTGATGGTTTTGGATTCGATGATATTAGAAGATGGAAACGTGCCGAGTATTTCATTAATGAACAACCCTTAGGAGTAAGAATGGACAAAACAGGTATGCCGCCTGCTTTAAAGTGGGTTGAATCCGGTCCGGATGCCGGTCGTTGCTACCGTGTTGACGATCCCTTATCCCAAGGGAAAGGATGGCTGGAACATTATTATCTCTATCCCATTCCTCAGCACCAGGTGGCCCTAAACCCTGAATTAAAACAGAATCCGGAATGGTAATTATTTAAGAATTAATTTAAGGGGTCTGATATAGAGTCATAATCTATTTTGACTCTATATAACCCCTTCCTTAACATTTTATATTGCGATGAAAAAACTGATTTTATATTTTGCAGGCATTGGCAGCATGATTACTTGTCAAAGTCAAAATTTAAATACCACTAAATCCAATCGTCCTAATGTCATATTTATTTATGCTGATGATTTGGGTCGTGGACTGTTGGGAACTTACGGCCAGAAAATTATCAAAACACCAAACATTGATAAAATAGCTCAAGAAGGAATACGGTTTGAGAATGCGTATGGTTGCATGCTTTCAGCACCGGCAAGAGCAAGTTTATTAACAGGATATCATGATTGCCATGGTGATAAATGGAAAATTAGCAGGGGCGGTATTTATAGTACAATCACTAAAGGAGAAAATACCTTTGAAGAAATCCAGAAAAAACTTAATGATCAATATGGTGTTGAGGATGAAAACGAAATTTATCTGGCTGAAGTCTTTAAAAGAGCAGGTTATATTACCGGTGAGGTAGGTAAACTTGAATGGGGCTTTGCAGCTACTGATCGACAAATGAGACGACATGGATGGGATTATTATTATGGCTATTTAGATCATGTAAGATGTCACGGGTATTATCCCCCTTTCTTGATTGAAGATGGGAAAATGGTAATGATAGAAGGTAATACAAGGGCTGATTGCGGGAAAAGCAAAGAGCTTGAAACGCAAAGTGCTTTCATTGAGCGATGGAATATGGAAGGGAAAAAAACATATTCTCAGAATCTGTTTATTGAAAAGATCCTCCGGTTTATTCGGGAAAATAAAAGCAGACCATTCTTTCTGTACCACCCGACACAAATTCCGCATGGTCCGGTTGCAATTCCCAAGGTACATCCTGATTTTGTTAATGATGTGCGTTTAACCCAGATAGAGAAAGAATATGCATCAATGGTAAAGATGTTGGACGATCAGGTCGGAGTCATTCTTTCCGAACTAAAAAAACTTGGATTGGAAGAAAATACCATGATCATTTTTTCTTCAGACAATGGACATGAGATCTATTACGCACAAAAAGGAAGAATTGAAAAGCCATACAAAAACATGATTACAGGAAAACTTTTCAATAATATTTCAGATAAGTTTTACAGTCAGATTGGTGGCGATGTGTTTGATGGGAATAATGGAATGGCCGGATTAAAACGCAGTAATTGGGAGGGAGGTGTTAGAGAACCTTTGTTTATTCGGTGGAAAGGAAAGATTAAAGCAGGTGTCATCTCCACCCGGTTAGTTACTAATTACGATTTTCTTTCAACAATGGCTGATTTAGTAAATGTTCAACTACCGGTAAAAAAAGATGGGATTTCATATTTGCCTGAATTGATGGGAAAGAAATCTAAAGAACATCCGTATGTAGTGTATTCATCATATATGGGCCCTGCATTGGTTACCCGTGATGGGTGGAAGCTCAGGTATTTTGCTCCTCAGAAAATCTATCAGCTATACTATTTACCTAACGATTACAGGGAAAAGAATAATCTCATTTCACAACAAGCACAAAAAGCAGAACAATTAAAAAAGCTTCTGATTACAGCATGTGAAGGAAATTTGGATAATGGTTGGTTTAAAGATGATAAAAATATTATGCAAGCACTCTATTGATAAATAGTACAACTAATTTCAAAGCACCAGATTATTTTATAATAGAAAGACCTTTTTTTTAAATGACAGATTATGAATTCATTTAATACAGTACCAATACTTTTAGCATTGACCTCTCTTTCGTTTCTAAGCCTGAAGGTTGAGGAGACAGGAAGTAATTCAAATGACAAAGACTTACGGAGAGAAAAAATTTTATGGTATGCTCAACCTGCCGAGAAATGGCTTGAAGCTCTTCCCGTGGGTAATGGTCGTTTGGGAGGTATGGTTTACGGTAAAATAGCAAATGAACAGATCCAGCTTAACGAGGAATCGCTCTGGGCCGGTCCACCAATACCTGAAGGGAAAAAGGATGCATGGAAAGTGATTGAAAAGGCCCGTGAGTTAATATTTAAGGGGGAATATACCAGGGCTGATCAGATAATTCAGGATAGTGTGCTGGGTCCACGTATTGCTCCCAGGAGCTATCAGACTCTGGGTAGCCTTAATATGAACTTTCATATTGAAGGCGAACCATCTGGTTACAAAAGAGAACTTGATCTTGATAAGGCAATTGCCAAAACATCCTTCCGTCTTAATGGAATAACATATACCCGTCAGGTTTTTGCAAGTTCTGTTGACCAGGTAATTGTTGTTTTACTGTCTGCTGACAAACCAAACAGCATTAATGTTGATCTTAGCATGGAACGTCCAGCTGATTATAATGTAACTGCATCAGGCCAAAATCTGATAAGGATGTGGGGGCAGGCCAGTCATGAAGGTAAACACCTGGGAGTGAAATATGAAGCACAGTTGATGGCTCTGCCAGATGGAGGATCAGTTAAGGCAAAGGGCGCACAACTTGAAATAATTGAAGCCAGTTCGGTTGCACTTTTTATTGCTGCCGCCACCGATTATAATGCAAATGATCCATTCATGCCTTTACAAGATAATCTTTCAGAAAAATGCTCAGGACAACTGAAAGCAGTATCACGAAAATCAGTAATGCAAATATTATCTGATCATTTGGTTGAACATCAACGACTTTTCCGAAGGGTTAATCTGGATCTTGGCATTAATCCCAGCGCAGGTAATCCCACAGACCAGCGTTTAGAAGACCTGAAGCAAGGTGTGAATGATCCCGATCTGATAGCCTTATATTTCCAGTATGGTCGCTATTTGCTAATCTCCTCATCCCGACCCGGTAATCTTCCGTCAAATCTTCAGGGTATATGGAACTATATGCTTGCGGCTCCTTGGAATAGTGATTACCATACTAATATTAACCTGCAGATGAATTATTGGCCAGCTGAGGTTTGTAATCTTTCTGAATGTCACCTGCCATTCTTCTCTTTTATTGAATCACTTGTACCCTCAGGAAAAAAAACCGCCAGGGAAATATACAATTGTAATGGTTTTGCATTTCATCATACCACTGATGTCTGGCACTGGACTGTTCCAATTGGAATGGTCGGTTATGGAATGTGGCCGCTTGGAGGTGCCTGGTGTACCCAACACTTTATGGAACATTACCGTTTTACCGGCGATAAAGATTTTCTAAAAGACCATACATATCCAATCCTGAAAGAATCATGCAAATTTATTCTGGACTGGCTTACGATTGATCCCAGGTCCGGGAAGTTGGTTTCAGGGCCGTCTATTTCCCCCGAGAACAGATTTTTTCCTCCCGATGGCAAAAGTAAAGGGGTCAGTTTGGATATGGGAACCTCAATGGACCAGGAAATTATTTGGGATACCTTTACTAACTTTCTGGAAGCTGCCTCATTACTTAAGATCAATGACGAGTTTGTAGGCGAGGTATCCTCAGCGCTGAATCGTCTGGCCCTTCCAAAAATCGGCTCAGATGGCCGATTGATGGAATGGTCGCAGGAATTTGATGAGACAGAACCGGGTCACCGTCATATGAGCCATCTGTTTGGCCTCTATCCAGGTAATCAGTATACCATTAATAAGACACCATGGATAATTGATGCAATTCAACGTAGTATTGACTACCGACTGTCTAATGGTGGGGGGCGTACAGGTTGGAGCAGAGCATGGATAATTAATTTTTTCGCCAGGCTTAAAGATGGAAACGAAGCGCTCTTCCACCTGAAAAAACTTTTAGCAGAATCGACATTACCGAATATGTTTGATAACCACCCACCTTTTCAGATTGACGGCAATTTTGGGGCAACTGCCGGGATAGCTGAAATGCTGATACAATCACATGCAGGTTATATCGAAATCCTGCCTGCGCTACCTGATGTCTGGAAAGATGGAAAAGTAACCGGACTTCGGGCGCGTGGTGGATTTGAAGTTGATATTGAGTGGGAAAATGGAGAATTGAAAACATTAAAAGTCGTTTCTTTAAATGGGAATAAATGTACGATACGAAATAATGAAAATGAGATTACTTTTTCCACCTCAAAAGACGAACAAAAGATATTTGACAAAAGGCTGAAAAAGCTATAGTTTTGCTAAGCTATTATCCAAATTAAGATAAAATAACACTATTGTCCGACTAAATTCTCAAATCGGTAATTTATCTTCTGTATTGCCCATAAATAGGGCATAGTTATTTCAATTCCCAAAGTGACCTCCCCCTGTATTTATTCTAAACAGGTTTAACTGCATTGATCCATCCGGGGATCCTCTGGCTATTTGATAATTGCGATTGGTGCTTCTGAGTAGTTCATTCACATCCAACATACTGATCAGATGCATTCTTACCAGAGCCGCTACTACTGAAAATGCCTTCTTGGTCTGGGCTATCTTCTGTATTACCGTCAATAACAGTTGTGCTATCAATGTGCACCAGACCTGGGTTCTTATAGCGTTCTCGTTTTCACCATAGAAATAGTGCAATTGGAAGTTCTGCTTCATCTTCTTAAACAGAAGCTCAATACCCCAACGTTTCTTATATAGGAAAGCTACTTCTTCAGCCGTAATCTCAAAGCTATTTGTCAGAAATTCATAATACCGGTTTTTCTCATCCTGGTAACACACCTTTCTTAAGCGAAGTTGTTTTAAAACCTTCATTTGCCTCTTGCCAGTTTCGTCTTCAGGGTAGTATTCCATCTCTATGATCTCATCCCTGAGCACTTTCGCTTGCCCTTTCTTTCGGTAATGCACACGGTTAATTTCTATAACGATATATACTGCATTCGTTTTAAGGCGAGTGACAAAAAATACCTGCTTTTGAGTCCATATAGCAAACTGGTGGTAGTAGTTATAAGCCTTGTCGAATACAATCATGCTGTGTGATATTAATTCCAGACTTTTTAGAAAGTTTTTGTCATGTGCTTTAGCTTCCGTGATTTTAATAAACCGTCCAACCGATTGAACAGCATCTATCAACATATGCACTTTCAAACCCCCTTTCTTCTTTCCGTCCCCCTTCGGGTTACGTCCAACACCTTTAAGAATGTCACTAAACAAGCGAATGGTGGTAGAATCAATCAAAAGAACCTCTTTGAAGGTCAGTCCGAAGGTTCGGCTGTCCGACAAAAATGATTGATACTTTTTAACCAGACTGAAATACAAATCTTCAAAGAAACGGTTGTCCCTGTTGCGTAATCCATCACAAGCTGTACTCTTTGCCGGGGCTTTCTCCATACCCAGATGATTAAGCTTTCCTCCCAGAGCCCGCATCCCTTCACATATTTCGGTCATTGAGTCGCAACGGCTGAGAATACCGAACAGCATGGTGAGCAAGTGTGTCCTGGTCTTGAACGCCTTGTAATAATAGTCGCTGTTGTGCTTCCTTACTAACCCCTGTATGTTAATCGCATCTGTCAAATTTACTATCTGTTTGAAAATCGGCTGTCCGACAAATTTAATTTCTGTATTTTTACCCATGTTGTATTTGTTTTAGCAAAAACCAAATTACAACATTTGGGGGAAACCTTTGGGGAGTACCCCTTCTTTTATTATTTTAGTCGGACACTAGTGTCATGTCAACGTACATATGACGGATAAAGTCTTTTCAATTTGATGCGGGCCTTCTCCGTTGTGAACTGCCAGTTAATTTTCTTGTCGAACCCATTGCGAGCCTGTTCCCAAGCTTCTACTTCATCTCTAACTTGTTCTATTGAGCTTATTCTCCGTCCTAAACATTGATTATTCAATACGTTAAGTTCAATTTCTGCCATATCTAGCCAGCTCCCATGTTTCGGAGTAAAAACAAACTCAAACCAATCCAGTATCCGTTTGGCTTCTGCCGGTTCAAATCGTTCGTACAGCGCACCTGGCGTATGGGTTCCGAGGTTGTCCATGACCAGGGTTATAATTTCAGCATCAGGATAATGCTCGTCAGCAATTTCCTTGATGAACCCAGCCCAATCAACCTTGCATTTTCTGGAAGTTATTTTCACTCTACGGAATCCGGCCAACGGTTCATTTGCGAGAAAGATATTACAAACTCCTAAGCGTTCATATTCATAATCACATTTACGGTCATGTCCTTTACTCATGGGTATCGGAACGCGGGTCTCACCAATCAACTGTTTGGGAGATTCATCCATGCAAACTACCGGCCTCATTGTATTATAAGGCCTCTTGTACACATCCAAAACTTTTTCCATTGCTGCAACAAACTCTCCGCTTTGCTGTGCCGGAATAACCCAACCTACTACTTTCCAAGGCTTAAGTTCGTTTTTTTTAGCGTCCGGCGTACCGTTTCGTATGAAATATCCTCGGCATACCGAAGCTCAACCAACTTGTCTGCCAATAGCCGCAATGACCAACGGGCAAACCCCTTGGGAGGCTCACCACAAGCCAATGCAATCAGGTGGGCTTCCATGTCTCCGTCCACCAGCTTTTCATATACACGGGAAGTGGGTGCCATTTTCAATGCTGCTTCCAGACCTTCCTCCACAAACCGTTTTTTAACCCGGTCAATTGTTCGCATTCCGATCCTCAATACCTTACTGATCTCTTCATTGATCAGTCTTTCAGTAGCATGGGGACCGCGATCAACATTCAGAAGAATTAGTGCATGAATAAGCTTCCTCGCAGCATGAGTTCCGGTTCTTGTCATTTCAGTCAATTGATCTCGTTCTTCCTGTGTAAGAGTAACTTTGTAAGTATTCATAGCCCTTTTTTGGCTAAGATACAAAATAATTTGATTACGTCAAATTAATTGTGACGTGACACTAGTTTATCATTATGATGTTGGTGTTGATATGGAGCAAATATCATTTAAAACTGCTGATGGTGAGGAGTTTGTAATAGGTGGACTCTCTATGGTACGAAGAGGTAATGAGGTTACAATCATGATGATAACGGGACTTATTTGTGATTTAGATAACATATCTATTAACCTTCATGATGACTATATTCCAACACCCGGTAAAGAAAAACTAAAGTTTGATTTAAAAAAAGGATTTGCTCCGGTCCGACTTAATAAAAATCCAAAATACTGGAAAACATTGGCTGCATGTCGATTTGACTTAGAGTCTAATACTATAGATGCAAGGTACATCGCAAAAGAGTTTGAAAATTCCTTTAGCATATCCCCAATGCGGGGAATCAGACCTAAAGCAATTTTATGCTTAAGTGATACTTCTGACATAGCACAAGAAATTGAGACATATAAAGATAAGAAAAAAAGCCCCTCATCCTCCCTAAAGGGGGGCTAATTTTGCATTGAAAGATATTATCTTAAGTATTAAGGATTTAAGCCCCCTTCAGGGGGCAGGCCACTGCAACGTAGTGGCCGGGGGCATCATATTACCCCCATATCCAGCATTGAATTAGCCACCTTCAGGAACCCGGCTATATTTGCACCCTTTACATAATCCACATACCCATCTTCCCTTTTCCCGTATTTAACACACTGGCTATGAATATTACACATTATTTCATGCAGACGATCATCTACCTCCTTACTGTTCCATCGAAGCTTCATTGAGTTTTGAGTCATCTCCAGGCCTGATGTGGCAACACCACCGGCATTAACTGCTTTACCAGGAGCAAATAGTATCTTATGTTTATGAAATTCCTCAACAGCCTCCGGAGTACAACCCATATTTGATATTTCTGCAATAAGAATAGCGCCATTGTTGATCAATAATTTTGCATCTTCACCATTAAGTTCATTCTGGGTGGCACATGGCAGTGCAACATCAACTTTAACTTCCCAGGGGTGTTTGCCTTCATGAAATTCAACTCCTTCAAATGCATAAGAATATGGTTTTACAATATCTTCATTAGAAGCACGAAGTTCAAGCATGTAATCTATCTTTTTACCTGAAATTCCTTCCGGATCATAAACATAACCATCAGGACCTGAGATAGTAACCACTTTTGCTCCCAGTTCGGTAGCTTTAAGAGCTGCTCCCCATGCTACATTGCCAAATCCTGATATTGAAACTACTTTACCCTTAAGAGTTACATTTTTTGTAGCAAGCATTTCCTTTGCGAAATAGATTCCTCCAAAACCGGCAACTTCAGGACGGATCAAAGAACCTCCCCAGTTACTTCCTTTTCCTGTAAGTACTCCTGTATGGTCACCTGTCAGCCTTTTATACATACCATATAAGTAACCTATTTCACGTCCACCAACACCTATATCACCAGCAGGTACATCCGTTTCAGGGCCAATGTATTTCCAGAGTTCAAGCATAAATGCCTGGCAGAAACGCATCACTTCAGCATTTGATTTTCCTTTTGGATCAAAATCTGACCCTCCTTTGCCACCGCCCATTGGCAATGTAGTAAGCGCATTTTTAAATATCTGTTCAAATCCGAGGAACTTGAGGATCGAGAGGTTAACACTTGGGTGGAACCTGAGACCTCCTTTATATGGGCCAATAGCATTGTTGAACTGGATACGGTACCCAAGGTTAAACTTTACATCTCCTTCATCGTCAACCCATGGTACTTTAAATGTAAGAACTCGATCCGGCTCAATTATCCGTTCAATTATGTTTGCAGACTCAAACTGAGGATTCTCGTTATATACTTCTTCAATCGATTCCAGTACTTCTCTTACTGCCTGTAAATACTCAAACTCTCCAGGATGCTTCTTTTCGAGGTTGTTCATTGTTTTATCTACATTCATTATTTTGTTTTTTAAGTTGAGATCGTGATTAAAAATTTGATTCAAATTTGAGATTGTTCAAAATCATTTAAAATGACAAAACTCATGTTATCAGATGATAACCTTCACGCCTGAGGTGTATAAGAATTTAATGATTTGATGACCTTAGATTTTTCTTTTTGGGAAAGAGCGCTAATATAGATCTTTGGATATTCAGCAACTCCCTCCTGATACTTCTGGAACAGGGTAATGCTTTGTATCAGACCAAATAGTCGTGACTCTATCTTATACCCTGAAAAAGTTCTTTTATCAATTTCAACAGAATTTTTTCTGCCACCCACAATCCCGGCAGTAAAATACCTTATAACAATTTTCTCACTATCATCAGAATAAAAGATGAACTGATAATTCAGAAATGA
>Ga0307377_10000478_pt1 | contig 53287 bp, 55 predicted proteins | sample TR3MG_FD_202535 | JGI IMG/M metagenome (GOLD analysis project Ga0307377, IMG submission 202535) | Soil microbial communities from Risofladan, Vaasa, Finland - TR-3 | ecosystem: Environmental > Terrestrial > Soil > Coastal area > Acid sulfate soil | place: Finland: Risofladan, Vaasa | collected... | reverse complement strand
AACGCACCTCCTTGTGTAATAAGGGTTTATAGAACTTTCGCACTATCCCTTACATCGTCATACACAAGGAGTGCGCCTTGAATGAATCATCCCCCAAAATGCTTTTCAAAAAAACCCTAAGTTTGAGGATTAATTTTTGTGTTGGATGCCCCGCTGCGCCTGCAAGAGGCGGGCGGGATACATTGACAAGAAGGCGTAACACTGATAAGATATAGCTATGATTCGGCTTTTTCAGATCGGGGTTTTCAGTTGTTTGTTATTCTGGGCGGGCGGTTGCGGTGCGCCGGAAAAGGAGAAGCCTATATGGGAGCGCGTTAAGCTTCGAGACATAGCCTCATCAAATCCCGACAACCAGCCTGTCGGGCGCTCACTAAAAACGATAAACTTTAACGTGTATATTTTTGAAATGCCGGCCGAACGTGTAGGGGTGCTGGACGATGTCTGGAAAATGCTTTACATGGAGCCGGTGCGGTTTAGCGATTTTGACGCTTTTAGAGCGAACTTGTTTTTGGTTGGCTTCGGCCACAGCCGGGCACTGAACGGTGTTGTCGACCTGGTCCATAGCGCGGGGGGCAGAAAAGCGCAGACGGTATCGGTGCTGCTGCCTGACGAGCAGTACCAAGACATCGGGGTCGCCAGTTTGTACGGGGAGAAAACGGTCTTTTATACCCCTGTTGGCGGCTCGACGGAAGGAGTGGTTGTTGGGCCGGGCAGGCTTGCGCTGCGGGTAGAGGCTGAAAGGATTCCGGGTTTCAGGGGTTTATGCAGTGTGAAGGTCCGGCCGGCGTTTGCACCGACGATGAGAAGTCCGGTCCAGCAGGCGGGTGGCCGCGCCAGGTCGGGGGAGTTTCTTTTTGATTCGGCCAGCTTTCAGTTGAAAATGACCGCCGGTGACTTTTTCTTTCTGGGGCCGAAAGAATATGTCGATGGCCAGATGACTTTGGCGAGTTATTTTTTCAGCAGGCCCGCGCCCAGCCGGGGGATGACGCTGCTGATACCTCCTTCCGCGGAGGGCGAGGCGGCCCGGCCTTATTTCGGTCCGGTGGTCAGAACGTATATGGTGCTCTGTACCGGAATAAATGATTGAGCCGTTCTATGCCCAATCCTGCGGTAGCACTAATTCGATGCACCGATTACAATCCGGAGAAGATTAGCGAGGCGATTGCGCGACAGTTCGAGCTTCTGGGGGGTCTGGAAAGATTCGTAAAGCGGGGCGACAGGGTTCTGCTTAAGCCGAATTGTATCGCGCCGAGGTCTCACCGTCATGCCACGCAGACGGACCCGGCGGTGATTGTCGAGACGGCGCGGCTGCTGAAGGATTTTGGTGCGAAGCCTTTCGTTGGTGATTCGCCGGCGTGGGGCAATGTGTTTGCGTGCATGAAGGCGCTGAGACTGCAAGAGCCTCTAAAGGAATTGGGCGTGCCGGTGAAGCAGCTCCACAAGCCAAGAACGTGTCGCATAGGCGCGAACAATACAGGGGTGGGGATAAGTTCGGTTGCTCTTGATGCGGACGTTATCATTAATCTGCCGAAGTTCAAGACGCATCAGCAGTTGGCGGCGACGTTTGCGATAAAGAATATGTTCGGGTGCGTCAGCGGCAAGCGGAAGGCGATTTGGCATTTCTTGAAGGGCGGCAGAGAAGGTGAGTTTTGCCGACTATTGATTGAAATTTACAGGTTTCTTAATCCTGCTTTGACTATTATCGATGCGGTGACGGTGATGGATGGTCCCGGACCGATTCGCGGGCGGGCCAGGCCGTTAGGCTGGCTTATTGCCGGGACCGACGCGATGGCGCTGGAGATTATTTGCTCTAAGCTGGTAAACCTGGATCCCGGGGACCTGCCTCTGGTGAGAGCGGCCAGGCAGATGGGATTCGGCTCGGTCGAAGGTGATGACATAGAAATTCTGGGCGACGGCTTGCCCGAAAGTCCGTGCACGGATTTCGAGCTGCCCGAACTCATCCCCATCCGGTTCTCTTTTCTTCACGTCTGCAAGAGCATCGGCAAACAAATACTGCTTCTGGCCAAATCCGCCGTGAAGAAGATGCGATTCTGATCCCCATTATAGTCTCTTGGCTTTGTTAGGGCAGTCCATTTAGGCTGTGTTTGACAGGCCACAGAGGCGACAGAGATACACCCCACTAAACGTTCTCCACTGCACGCTATGGGCTATATGCTGTTTGTATGTTGACATTCCGTCTTGATAGGGTATTTTCAACGCGAAAGTTTCGTATATTAATGTGTTTGCTGTGAGGAAGAAAGGAACGAGATAATGAGCGATTCAGGACAACTTGATTTTAAGATTGATCTTGAGAATGTTCGGACGTATGAGGATTACAAAAGAGTGTGGGAACGTATTCCGGAGGTGGAAGTTACATTGATTGAGAGAAAAGGAGGCTGTTTCCACGAGGTCGGCGATTCCTTCACATACAAGAACCACACTGACCGGCCAGAAGGGCTCTGCGCCTCCATCCACCATGTTCTTAATCTGTACCTGTGGCGAGCTGCGCTGGGATTCCCATGCTGCCCGCCATGGGGGCCGGAGGATCGGTCGGTCTACCGTATCCACTGTCCGGCGCCGAACGGTACAGTCTGGGAGATGAAGCGGAAGACGAAAGACAGCCAACAATCACAGGGACACGACGAGTGAAGGGCACAACTTTCACTTGGAGGTTAGGTGTACGTTTTGCGACAAGATACAGCATTTCTTGACTCGACCGGCAGGTCGGCCAGGAAACAAGCGGATAGTTAGGTAGTTCGGTAGGATGCGATGAATCGCGCCAATTGTAGGAGCGATGCCAGGGTTGGAACAGAGTGTTTTTCGGCTCGAGCCATTCGAAATCGCTCGGGGCAGGCTATGCTCACCACAGCGTTGATATTAGTGCAATGGCAGCATAAAATCAGTGGAAACCTGTGCCTCTGTGCCTTAGGCAATAGGTATCGTGTTATATAGCTCCCCGCAAGGGGTCCGTGGGCTGCCACAGTATTACTACGTTATAGAGTCATAATTTTGATAGAAGGAAACAGGAATGGACGTCATTAACTTAAAAGAAAAAGGTGCCCAGATACCAAATTTGTATCAATATGAAGTAATCGCCAAGATGAATAATCACAATTTTACGCTCGTAAGAGTTAAAGACAGGACTCTCGATTTTCATACGCATCCTGAATCGGATGAAGTTTTCTTGATCGTTGATGGAACAATGAAATTGGAATTTAAGAATAAAATAGTAGAGTTAAATGCAGGGGAGATGTGTGTGGTTCCGAGGGGTGTGGAACACCGACCAATTTGTGCTTCAGAGGTAACATGTATGTTAATTGAAGCTGAAGGAACCTTAACTCCGGAAAATACTGGTGGAACATATAAGGGATAATTACAAGCAGGGGTTGCGCGCCGGTGTACTCCGGCTTTATGCATTGAATTGGACATGGAGTTCCTGCCGGGATTTCATTGATCATCAGGTTTTTCTTGAGACTGAAGGTGGCAGAAATCGCACCGTAGATTGGAGAATATTCCGCGTCGGCAAGCCCGCCAGGCGCAGGGGCGGGGATTTCCCGGGCCGACGGTGTGCGGAGCACAGCCTACAACTGCTATTTGCGCGCTCAGGACGGTTGGTTTATGTTGCTGCTTTTTTCAGAAGGTAGTTGATAGTCAAACGGGATTGTGTCAGAATGGTCAGTGGAGCGGTGAGCACGGGTCCAAAAACCGGGCTTGCAAGATCATCGTCCCGGGGCGTCAGGACGAGTGCTCAGTGAGCACATGTGATCCTGTTTTCAGGAGCGCCTATCTTGGGTGTGCCCCGCTCCATTTTTTCATATCATCATAAACTCAAAGGAAGATTGCGAGTTTTAGACGCTGGGTTCAAGCAAGAAGATACAGACCATGGCACGAAGTTCTCAAAAGGGAAAATCCAGGCGCACATATTGGGCCTTGGCATTGGTGGCGGGTGTGGTTTTGGCCTGTGGTGTGGTGTATGTTGTGCGGATGGGCCGGTATGGGGGAGCGGTTCCTTTTGGGCGGGACGGGTTCAATACGACGCGGGAGGCGGAGGGAAAGAAGAAGTGGGCTCAGCGGCTGGGGTTATCTGGGGGCGTGGTTCTTTGGGATACTGGCCCCGACGTCGAGCTTTGTGCCGATTGCGGACTTGGCTTTTGAGCACCGGATGTACCTGTCTTCGGCGGGGCTGAGCGTGCTGGTGGTGACAAGCGCATACTTTTTGCTTACGTTGCGTGCGAGGGGGGTAGGCGTGAGGGGCAAGCCTGTCAGGGGCTTTTTTCAGGCCGAATACGCGCGCTGGCTTGTAGGTGTTTTGGTGGTCGTTGTGGCTGCTGCGCTGACCTGGAGGACGGTGCGACGCAATGAGGACTACCGCAGCGGGGTATCGATTTGGCAGAAGGTAGTGGAGGCGGTGCCCTGCAATCCCCGCGGCCATGACAACCTGGGCGTGGAGTTGCAGGCACAGGACAGGTTTGAGGAGGCAATATTCCACCATCGTCGGGCACTGGAGATCAAGCCTGATAATGTCACGGCTCATACGAACCTCGGGGCGGCGCTTAAGTCACAGGGCAAGCTTGAGGAGGCCGTTGCTCATCATCGTCAGTCGCTGCGGCTCAAGCCCAGCTATGTCAATGCGCTGGTCAACCTTGGTGTGGCGCTGTCGGCACAGGGCAAGTTGAACGAAGCGGTTGGTTACTATCGCCGGGCACTGGAGATTAAGCCCGACTGTGCCGCTGCGTATACGAACCTGGGCAACGTGCTTCAATCGCAGGGTAAGCTTGACGAGGCGATCAGTCTGTACCGTCATGCGCTGAAGGCCAATCCTGGTTCTGCCGAAGTGTATAACAATTTGGGCACTGCCCTTCAATCAAGGGGTGACTTTGACGAAGCGATCAGTTTCTACCGAAAGGCGGTGAAGATTAAACCCGACTATGCGAACGCATACACGAACCTGGGTCACGCATTTCAATCACAGGGTAAGTTTGACGCGGCGATGGGCAGCTATCTTGAGGCGTTGAGGATTAAGCCGGAATGGCCGGCCACTTTGAACGGGATGGCGTGGCTGTTGGCGACGCGTCCCGGCGGGAGCGCTTCTGAGTTACAGGAAGCGGTGCGCCTTGCTGAGCGGGCGTGTGAGTTGACCGAATATCAAAACGCAGCGATTGTTGACACTCTGGCGGCGGCTTATGCGGCGGCTGGCAGATTCGAAGAGGCGGTGAAAGCCGCGGAGTCGGCGCTGGGTTCTGCGTCAAAGGCCGATGAACTGGCCGAGCAGATTCGTGAAAGACTGGAACTCTACAGGCAGAAAAAACCTTATCGAGAACCTGTACCAACACAAGGTTCAACTATGCCCTAACGCTCGATGGTTAAATTGACAGAACTTCTTTGTTTGGTTAGTATCGGTTTATGCAAACAAAGATTATTGCTTGCCAAATCCACAAAAAGAAGGTAGATAGCTTCTGTGAAAGCATTCACACAAGGACAATGACGATGAAAGCTGTACTTTTCTTGACAGTTGCGCTGGTCATTCTTGCGGCGAACGTGCGTGCGACAGAAGCAGATACGAAATACCTGGAGGTCATCCGGATAAGCGAGATACACGAGCTGCAGATACCAGCGGTGGAGCCTCGTCGGATAAGCTGCATGGACTGGTCTGATTCCGACAGGATAGCGTTCAATATCGCCGATGACCCTACAGCGTATGGGTTATCCGACATTTATGTGGTTGACGCCGACGGCGGCAATCTGAAGAAACTGACCCACGGTGACAGGAAATGTTACCGTCCGCGTTGGATATGGGGTGACAAAATTGCGTATATGGAGGATCGAACGTTGTCAATCATGGATACGGAGGGGAACGATTTGCGTGATTTACTGGCTGCAGAAGTACGAAATTCCTGCACCAATCCATGCCTTCTGTCAGATAAATATGGGCTTATTCAAGACCGGGGTGATGAAATGGTGTTGTTTTCAAGGCAGGACAGGGAGCGGCGAGTGTCGGTTCCGGATAATGACACCCGATGGCTCCGGGCTCGTGCCGGACTGGTTTCTGACGAAGGTAACTTCCTCCTGAGCCAGGCTCGGCCTCAATACAAAATGCTGCTGCAAAGAATAGACCTCAAAGATGGCAGAGTTCGTGACCTTGCCCTCTACGCAGATCCGTCGGCTTACTGGGACTGGAATTTTGTCTGCTCTCGTGATGGTACGACAATCATATATATCACGGGTTTTGAAATATGGGCGATGAGTGCTTTGGGGACAAACAGCCACTGCATATATCCCCGAACCGATACGTCACCCCAGTATAGCTCACTCGCACTTTCTCCTAAAGGTGACAAGCTGATATTCTTGAAAAGAGAGTTGAAAGGCGACCGGAAGTGGCGGATATGGGTTGCAACCCTGGAAAAAGATGTCCGGCCGGCAACCATCTATGATAAGGTGGAGGAAATCATCATATCCGATAAGGGCGCATCACATGCAATCAGTTCGGACGAGATTCTGAGCCTGGAGAAGGGGGCCGACAAGAGAATCTCAGTAAAGCAAGTAAACTTTGACCGGGACGGCGACGAGGAGTTGCTTGCAGTTATCAAACGTGGGGAGGAAAGGGCCATCATTGTTCTGGATTATCAAAACAAACGGTATGTCCCAATCTGGACCACGCGATGTTTTTACTCAACTGAGGTCCAGATTCTTAATATAAATGATTGTGACAACATAAATGCGATTGCCCTGCACACAGATGATAGTCATCATGGAATTAGAGATAACTGCCGGATGTATAAATTCAGCAGTGGAAGCGCGGAGCAAATCTGGCATCAGGTACTGACGAATATTTACAACACGGGCTACACCGGCGAGCTGAAGTACGGTAAGGGAGGTGGTTGGAAAGATCTTATTGCTACAATAACCATCTACTATTACAGGTCTAACAAAGGGGAGGGGCCGGTCAAAGCTGTGGACAATACAGAGATAGTATACAAGTGGGATGGTAAACAATACATTAGGGATGAGATTGAACAGCGAGTTGCCCGAATAATGCAGAAACTTAAAACACAGTGATCGTCTGCCTGCACACACTGAAAACGGAACGAAATAGACGGCGTTACTTTGACAAAGAATACCGCTGCTGGAACCAATTGATACTATCTCAAAAATATGAATGCTTCTCGCCAAAACCGACGTTCTCTGTTGGCATTGACAGAACCAGTTTATTTGGCTAATATCCACATTATGCGAAGCAAATCTGTAAATATCTTAGGTATTGAGACCAGTTGTGATGAGACTGCTGCGGCGGTTGTTGGCGACGGCAAAATTATCAAGTCCTGTGTTATAGCTTCGCAGAACAAGCTGCACGAGAAATATGGAGGAGTGGTGCCGGAGATAGCGTCGCGGGCGCATATCGAGAACATATATCCGGTTATAGCCGAGGCGATTGAGCAAGCGGGAGTCAGCAAAGATGAGCTTGACGCGGTGGCGGTGGCGAATCAGCCGGGGCTGACCATTGCTTTGGTTGTAGGTGTCACGGCGGCCAAGACGCTGGCGTTTGCTTGGGAGAGACCGTTGATTGCAATCAACCATTTGCACGCGCATTTACAGTCGGCAATGCTGGCTGAGGAAGGTCTGGAGCTGCCGGCGGTGGCTCTGATTGTTTCGGGGGGACATACCTGTCTTTACGATTGCGAATCGCCGCTGGAGCCGAAGCTTTTGGGCTCAACGATTGATGATGCCGCGGGCGAGGCGTTTGATAAGGTTGCGACGATTCTGAGGCTGGCGTATCCTGGTGGGCCGAGTATCGAAAAGGCGGCCGAAAAAGGAAACCCGAAGGCAGTCGAATTTCCGCGTTCGATGCTCGGCCGGGACTCGCTGGATTTTTCTTTCAGCGGCATAAAGACGGCGGTGCTGTATTATTGTCGCGGGCAGGACATGAAGGGAGAGAACAAGGTCGATTCGATGAGTGAGCAGAAGATAGCCGACATTGCGGCATCGTTCCAGGCGGCGGTAATCGATGTGCTTGTGAAAAAAACTCAGAGGGCGGCAGAGAGGGTCGGCGCCAGGACTATTCTTCTCGGCGGAGGCGTTGCAGCCAACAATCAACTCAGGGCGGCCTTACAGAAAATGTGTGATGGTGCGAAACCGGCAAAAAAGCTGCTGGTGGCGCCAAAACGATATTGCACGGACAATGCGGTTATGGTAGCTTCTCTGGCGTATCATAAATTTAGGGCCGGGCTCTTTGCGGATTTGACTCTGGAAGCGAAGGCAAGCGGATGAAGAGAAGACTTCGGGATTGAGAGCAGGGAGGTTATGGAAGCCGAGAAATTGCGAGAATTGCTGGAGCGGGTTAAGGCGGGTGACGCGAGTGTGGAGGAGGCGATCGAGGAGCTTCGTCACCTGCCGTTCGAGGATTTGGGGTTTGCTCATGTGGACCATCATCGGCAGATTCGGCGGGGGTTCCCGGAGGTGATTTACTGTCCGGGCAAGACGACCGAGCAGATAGTAAAGATTTTCGAGAGCCTGGCGGAGAAGGGCAACAACGTTTTGGCTACGCGGGCCGAGCGACATGTTTTCGAGGCGCTGGCGGCCAGCAGGAAATTTCCGAAGGTCAGGTACGATGAGCCGGCCAGGGCAATCGTTCTGGAGCAGAAGGAGCTTGAGCCCTCCAGGAGTGTGATTCCGATACTGACGGCGGGGACGGCGGACATACCGGTGGCGGCCGAGGCGAAGGTGACGGCGGAGATTATGGGTCAGCGGACCGAGCTGATCTGCGACGTGGGGGTCGCGGGCCTGCACAGACTGCTCGGGTACACGCAAAAGCTCCAAAGCGCCAATGTCGTTATTGTAGTAGCGGGAATGGAGGGGGCGCTGGCCAGTGTGGTAGGGGGGCTGGTGAGCTGCCCGGTTATTGCTGTGCCGACCAGCATCGGGACGGGCACGAGCTTCGGCGGACTGGCGGCGCTTTTGACGATGCTAAATAGCTGCGCCGCCGGCGTCACGGTCGTTAACATCGATAATGGCTTTTCCGCGGGCGTAACAGCCGCACTTATCAACAAGAAGATAGAACAGGGCCAACGTTGATTGGTCGTTACTTAAGAAGGGCCGCAGATTTGAGTTCTTGAATATGCTGGTCGCTCAGGTATGTCAAGCCGTACGGGCTTTACGGGTGAGGATTCTGGGAGATGAAGAATTGAGCGAAGAAGTCAAAGCCATTCCTTCACGGTGCATGGGACCTGAAGTCAGGAATGAAACGGTGAGAAGCCTTCTGTTCTGTTTTGACGGACCACATAGATTGTTGCCGTTCAGGATTTCGCTGGGTTGCGTGGTCTGAATGTTGCGGGCGGCAACTGACGGTTGAAATGGCTTGGTTCAAGCAATATAATTGACCAAAAAGTTGTGTGCTCAAATGCAGGAGAGTAGATGGTTACCAGGTCTGTGCGTGAGCTGATAAAGCAGTCCCTATCATCGATACCCTATGAGAAGGTGATTCTGTTTGGCTCCCAGGCGCGGGGGGAGGCGACGAGCCAAAGCGATTTTGATCTTCTTGTGATCCTTAAAGAGGCGACGCCCATTGGCAGGAAAATCCACCTGTCCACCATGCTCAGAAAAAGCTTCGCCTCGAGAATGGTTGACGTAGATGTCCTCGTCAAGGACGCGAGCGACGTGGACTATTTGAAAGACAAGCCCGGTAGCGTGGTACGTCAAGCGCTGCAAGAGGGAGTCAGTTTATGAACGATGAATATTTACAGAAATGGCTCTTAAGAGCTGATAATGACTTGAAGGTGGCCGAACATGAAATGGCGGCGCCGAAGGATGAACTTGTCACCGAAGCGGTCTGTTTTCACTGTCAACAAGCTGTAGAGAAATACCTCAAAGCTTGCCTTGTCCGGCACAACGTTGATTTTGGCAAGACACATAACCTTGAATACCTTGTTGAGTTATGCTCTAAGGAGGACATAGAATTTCGCGCGCTGGAGGTCGGCAATCTCACGTTTTACGCTGTGGAGGTTCGCTATCCTGACGCCTTCTACACCCCAAGTGTTGAAGAGGCGCGTGAGAGTATCGAAATCGCCAAGCGAGTTCGGAAGTTCGTCATCAAGAAGATTGAAGAATAATGTTGTGTTTTCGATCATGCAGGAAGTGAAGAAGGTTCCAAAATTGAAGCCGAGGGAGGCGGAGGCCCACAAGGGTGACTTTGGCAAGGTGTGTATTATAGCGGGCAGTGTGGGGATGAGCGGGGCGGCGGCGCTTGCCGGGCGGTCGGCGCTGCGGGCTGGGGCGGGACTTGTGCGCGTGGCGGTACCCAGGAGTATTCTGCCGATAGTGGCATCGATAGAGCCGTCGTTTACCACGATACCGCTGCCGGAGGATAGTGCCGGGCGAATATCGGCAAAGGCGATTAGTGCAACCCTCAATGCTGTCGGCGAAAATGATGCGGCGGCGTTCGGTCCGGGCGTGGGTGTCAGCAGCGCGCTTCGGTTCGTTCTTACGGCGCTTCTCGGACAAGAAGGGCTGCGTTTGGTTATAGACGCCGACGGTCTTAATAATCTTGCCGAGATAAAGGGCTGGCCCGACAATTTGAGAGCGAAGCCGGTTTTGACGCCGCATCCAGGAGAAATGAAGCGACTGTGGTCAGGCCTGTTCAGAGAGAAGCTGCCTGCCGAGCGTCAGGAGCAGGCGGTGCAATTAGCACAGAGGACAAGGTGCGCAGTGGTTCTGAAAGGTGCGGGGACGGTTGTCACCGACGGCGAGAAAGTTTATGTCAATACAACGGGAAATCCCGGAATGGCGACAGCCGGCTCGGGCGACGTGCTGACAGGGGTGATAACGGCCCTTATCGGTCAGGGCCTGAGCGACTTTGAGGCTGCGGTGCTCGGGGTATATATCCACGGTTTGGCCGGTGACATCGCTGCGGAGAAAACCGGGCAAATCAGCCTGATGACAACGGATATAGTTGATTGTCTGCCCGAAGCTTTCGTGAGACACAGGTAGCTGTCTTATTATTCAGTTGAATTTGTTTTGCCGCAGACCACACGATAAATGTAGGTGGGGACATGAGCTTTTAAGTAATGCAAGGGCCTGGCGTCTGTAATGGGTGGGGTCAAACTTTGCAAAAAACAGCTGAGCAAAAAGCACGCAGGAATATCAGAGGCAACATAAGTTTTCGAATTATCGTCTTACTGTTCTACGTGCCGGATTTTAAAAGCACCAAGCGTACTGAGGCCTGACAAGTCAGGCTTGTCCCCAATACCTGATAGAGCTATGTACCCAGCCGTAAAACTATTGAACATGCCGAAAAAACGATTTTTTGTTGCATCGAGGCCTATCCATTTGTCGCCGATATACACTTCAGTCCAGGCGTGTGGCACGAAAACATTCCACTTGCCGTTATAGTAATCAAAATAAGCGTATCCCGACACCACTCTTGCCGGAATACCTTCTGCCCTGCACAACGCTGCCGTCAGAACTGCGTATTCCGTACAGTCTCCTTTGCGTTTGCCGGCGACATCGACCGCAGAAGCAAAGACGGCGGAACCGCTTGCTTGTATGTGACCGTTCACAAATGCTTCTATCTTTCTGGCTGCCTTGGCTGCGTCCCTGGTCTTACCAACAGCCTTATGTGCAAGAGCAATGATTCTTTCATCGTCACACTGCAATATTTCCGTCGGCTTTAATGCTTCTTGGGCGGTTTTGTCATTCCCCCGGTAGGGAAAAGAAATTCCATTGCGTGCTTTGGCCGGGTGCACCGTAACAAATAAACTGCCGTCTTCACCTGCCCGAACGCTTTGATTGTCGCTGCCAGGAATCTCCAGTGCGGTGTTACTGGCGGGAATCAAATGGTATGTGATTCGTTTGGCTTTCTCCGGATTACGCAAACGAACGGGACAGAGTATGACCGCCATATTGGTTAAGTCTATCTTTTCAGTTTTGCCCATGGCAAATTCCCGGCTGCACGAAATAAACTCAAGCTTGAAGCCTCCGAAGGTTGCAGCGATTTTCTTCGTATTAAAATCCTTGTCAACACAGGCAACCATGGGAATCTTGCCGTAACGCCGCGAGTGTGCAGTTAGAAATATCTCTGTTAAAGCTACCGTGTTATGCTCAAGAGATATATCCTTGGTCTGGCCTATCGTTCCCTCCTCGTCACATATCTCAAAAGGGTCGTACTCAAAAATCTCCTTCGCTGAAAACTTCTCTCCTTCCTTAAGACCCGTTTCCTTAAGTAATAATCTCAATCCTTCACTTAGAAGCAGGGCTTGAGGCCATTCGATTTCAAAGTTCCTGGTTTTTCCATTGCTGGTTCTTGTTGCTTCGAAATGCCCGTCTTCTTTTTTCACACATTCTATTCTCTTGCTTTTCTTCTCGTGAAAAAACCAGAATTTTGAATCCGTCTTTTCTATATATTCGAATGCCCTTGGTTCTCCGTCAGGACCTTCTACATGCTTTGTATATCGTGCGGTCTGCACAGTTGTCCCAAACCGATCAAGAGTAATAACCTCGTTCATTATTGTGATGACACTGTTGGAGTCGGCAATCCGGCTTTGCGTTGAATGCCCCACCTTCTTGCCGTTCAAAAAAACGGCAAGATATTCCTGTGGTGCCTCCTGCTTGGGAATTTCAACTTCTCTTGCCGCTCTAAGAGTGGCGCACGATGACACCCCGAGACAAAAGCCTGTTAACAGAAATGCTCTAAAAATCTTTTTAACCATTAAGCTCACTTAACCCGAATGCTCCGCTTGAGATTCTTCATTTGACATGTGCCGGTTATCTGAGATTTCCCATATTAAACGCTTGGCTGCGCCGCCAAGCCTTCCAATTCGATCATAATATTACAATCTTACTCGAATTGCAACGAATTGCGGTCTCTTTTTTACAAATCTTGCCGTCAGGTTCGCTTTGGTCAAGGATTTCACAGAGCAAAGCCCTTGGCACAGGCGCCTCTGCCATATGAAATATTATATGCCTTGAATACCTTACCGCTTTCGCACCGGCCTTAATGAGCTTCTCTCTCAGTGTCCTCAGCGACCAATGCGTTACTCTGTTTGGCAATGCCCGGTTGTCCATAAGCTCTGGTTTTATCTCATGGCCGTTAATCAAAGAGCTTCACCCAGTTCTCGGTAGGCCAACAGACCTGCGTTACTGGTGAGTTTCACTCCATGAGATTCGAGGTTACATTTCCGGCTGCTATCAGGGCTCATTAAGCCGTGTGGGGGAGGGGCGGTACTGGCGGGGGTCCCATATTACCGCCGGTATCAGCCGGCGAAAAATGGGGGATGGAGTTTTTTTCCAATTGGGCGGTTTTTGTTCGGTTTTTGTTAGGGTTTTTGGTCCTGCTTTACCGATAAGTTATCTGCCACGGAATGACCCGGGAACAGGACTTTGAGGATTGGTCAGAGGCAGGACTATGAGAATGAAAGATGACAGAAACGAGCGGACCGAGCCGGTATGCAAATTTGGGCCAGGGGGCGATTATGTCTCGTTTTGGCCGCCAGGCTCATACGAACTGCCGCGGCTTTCGACTAACAGCCTGACGAAGGTTTTGTTGTCGCTCAGTAAGATAATCGAAAATCTGGTCGGTTCAGAGTCCGGTAATATCCTGGCGGGCCGGGCTGCGAACCGGTTTGTCTGTGGGAAGGGAGATTTTGAAGATGTCGTTAAGAGTTCAACAACTGACAAGCCCGGTCACCCCGCGTCAAATGCAGTTATTAAGGATGATCGGGCGGGTCCAGGCGAGCCAATGCTATTTGCCGACGATTGGCGAGCTGGCGGCCGAGCTGGGCATAAGCCGAAGCACCACATTCGAGCACATCGGCGAACTGCGAAGAAAAGGGTTAGTGTCAGCTTGTCCGGGCAAGGCTCGCTCTTTGAGCTTGACCTGCAAGGCGCAGGAACTGCTTGAAGAACTGAGCAGCCGCAGCTCCGGGTCTTTACATGAGTTGTCAGGGGGTATACCGCTTGTGGGCAGGGTGGCAGCGGGGCTGCCCATAGAAGCCATCGAAGATAGAGACTTCCTGTCACTGAATTCATATTTTGGGGACTCGGAGGATGTTTTTGCGCTAAAGGTGACAGGGGACAGTATGATGGGGGATGATATTCGCGACGGTGATTGTGTGATTTGCCGGCGTGCTGCTGTCGCGGATGACGGCCAATTGGTGGTTGCTATTATCGATGATGAAAATGCGACGCTGAAAAGGTTCTACAAAGAAAAGAGCCGAGCGCGGCTGGAGTCTGCCAATGATGACTATGGGTCCATCTATTCTGACAACTGCCGAATCGAGGCCGTCGTCATAGGGCTGGTGAGGAAGCTCTGACTCGGTTTGGTGTGGATTCTCCCAACATGCGCGCATCTGTCTGGGCGGCTGTCACCGGGTGTCTGCTACCAGCGAATCCACGAGATAGTAGACAGCAAATACGAAGGCCGCCATAAAGGTTATGCAGAGTTGCCAGCGGGAACCGACGGTCTGTAAAGCGTGGTCTATTTTATAAGATAAGGTCTCAGCCTGCAGTGTCAAACCCGCGGCGACGCCGGGAAGAGCGACCGTCAGAACAATGAAAACAATAGCGAGTATAATGCAACCGGTCAATGCAAGTCTTTCCTGCACAACTACGCGGGCCAGAATCTTTTGCTCCTGCGATTGTCTAATCTGTCTTAACACCTTCTCGGTAAAATCAAGCGGCGCCGGCTCCGAATGTGATTTCAAAGCGCATTTCAGACCGGCATCGAAACAATTAGCATTTTGTTTGTCAGCGGACATCGATATCTTCTCCAAAAACGTCAGCCAAAAGCTGCTGCAGCATTTTTCTTGCTCTGAACAGGTATGTCTTAACGGTATTTTGCTTTGTTTTCATTATCAAGGCAATGTCTTTGAGGCTTTTTTCTTGGCGGTAGTGGAGTATTACCGCCGTAGCCCAGAGTGTGGGCAACTGTTTGACCGCAGCCCAGACCAATTCCTGCTGCTCTTTGGAATATGCGGCTGCGGTGGGTGTATCCTCCTGTCGGCCAACAGGTGTCGGGCTTTGCTCGCAAATCAATTCAGGGAAACGACCATTTTTTCGAAGATAATTGATTCCCTGGCGGTACGCTATAGTCCACAGCCAGGTTCCCAAGTCGGCTTGGCCTCTATACTTGGCTATCATTTTGTACGCCGCCAAAAATGTGTCGCTCGCGACGTCCTCGGCCTGGTCTTCTGCAAGTCCCAGCGTCCGGCAGCATAAAAAGACCTGACTTTTGTATTTATCGACAAACTCGGCAAAGGCGGTGTGGTCGCCGCTGCGCAGCAGCTCCAGCCACCCCACTTTCTGGTGTTGCTTGTCTGCCAAAAAGACGCTCCTTTCCAGTGTTAGTCGCGTCAGAACCTTGAGAAGTTTCAGTTTTTTTGAAACCTTTTTTGTGAAGGCTGCGACTAATTATACGGAATCTGTCCTGGACGGGCAAAGGAATCCTGGTGCACAGTCAGATTGAAAGGAGTGAAAGAATTATGGCAGAATCACCTCTATTTATAGGAATACTTCGCATTTTATTTATTCTGATAATCCCGGCAGGAATTCTGGGGGTATTTTTGGGGATTTTCTACGGTTTTTACAAGAAACGCCTTGAGCATAGGCAAATCATGACAGCTATTGAAAGAGGCGTACCTCTGTCGGAGTTAAAGCCTGCCAAACCAGCCGGCCCAATATGGATAAGAAATCTGACAGCGGGTATTGGTCTTGTTATTCTTGCTGCCGGCTTTCTGATGCTCGGATGGGATGCCTTTGAGCGCTGGATAGGCAGAGGGCCCTTTGGTTCCCCTGTACGGTCCGAATACTTGCAGGTGGGACCTTTTATCCTGGGCGTGATTCTTCTGGGATTCGGGGTGTCCCGGTTTCTGCGCGGCCTGCTGCAGTGGAAAGCGGATAGAACGGCCCTTGCTCTGGACAAGGGTATTTCGTTGGCAGAACTTGAGCGATCGAAGGCCATAACATCTATTTCCATTGGGTTAGGAATGCTCAGTGTCTCAGCGGGGTTTCTTTACAGCTTCCTTGAGCCCCTGATTCGGCGGGACTATTATTCTAAAGTTGGCTGGATGCGTTTTGGATTGTTTTTTGGGATAGGCCTGGCTTTCCTGGTTCGGGGTCTAATGCTGCGAAAGTTGCAAAGACCACATCCGCCTGTCGAAAAGCGTCCCAATTGATTGGATGAGGAATCTCGCCGTTGGGATTGCCCTGCTAATTCCCGTTGCAGTTTTCCTGCTGTTTGGCTGGGATGCCTTCCGGGATTGGGCATTCTCCCATTCCCTTCACAGTAATCTTCCGTTTGCCGACAAGTTCATGGTCGTGCTTTTCATTTCAGTTCTGATATTGCCCGCTCTCGGGACCTTCTACATCCTCCGGGCAGTACTCCAGAGAAAGGCCAAGAGAAGAATTCTTGCTATTGAAAAAGGTATCCCCTTGTCACAACTCGAATCCTCCGCATGGATAACAAATATTTCAATAGGCATTGGCTTATTTGTTCTTTCGCTACCTCTTCTGCTCAATTTCTGGGAAATGCTGCACTACGACGAAGGTGTGGATTACTCGTGTCTGGTTCCATTGATGCTGTTTTTCGCTGTGGCCTTGGGCTTCCTGATTCGCGGCCTCTTGTTGTGAAAAGCCGAGCGCGAAGCGCGACCCGCGGATGGAAGCAAGTTCGGCGAAAAAGAAAGGGCAGGCAGTACTTCCAACTTGGAAAAGTAAGGGTAAAGCGGGGAGTAACCTGCCCAGGGGCTCTGCGATTGTTGAGCCGATCGACTTGGAAGCTATGTGGATGCAGGGGCGGCGAGATTCTTTGCAGCGGATTGTTTTGTCGCTGCCGGTGAGAGAGCAGCGAAAAAAGAATCACTAAGACGCTTGGTAGCGACCGGCCTGACTTTCGTATTGCTCGAGGAAAGCGAGCCATTTTGTCCAGGCCTTTTTATAAGTTTCGCCGGAGACAAGGAAGCCGTCATTGTGACTGCCGAAAATCTCGACAAATTCTTTCGGCTCGTTTGCCTTTTCATAGAGTTCAAGGGCGAACTCGAATGGTACGATTTCATCGCTTCGGCTGTGAATTATCATTACCGGACAACGAACGTCCTTGATATAGTCGATTGTCCTGTAACTGAAGGCTGCAAACCATCGCACAGGCATATAGGGATAGAACTTTTCGCCGATGTCGACATAAGAGGTGAAGGTGCTTTCGATAACCAATGCTTTTATCTCAAACCTGCTTGCCAGTTGTGCGGCGATACTTCCGCCTAAAGACCTGCCGAAGGCAACGATATTGTTTGGTGATATTTTTTTGTTATCGGTCAGCCATTCGTATGCGGCGGCAGCGTCCAGATATGTTCCCTGCTCGCTTGTTTTGCCCTCGCTGCTGCCGTAGCCGCGATAGTCGAAAATAAAGCAATTCAAGCCGAGATTGTAGAAGAGGTTTATGCTGTCCAGGCGGTGCATCATGTTGCCTCCGTTGCCGTGACAGAACAGAAGCGTAAATTTGGCGTTCTGTGCGGGAACATACCAGCCGGTCAGGCGGAGGCCGTCGGAACTGCTGAACACGACCTTTTCGAAGTCAAGTCCCAATTCGCCCGGCGTATAAGGGACTTCCCGGACCGGGTGATAGAGGAACTTCGGCTGCATGAAGTAAAGTATGATCCCGAGGCCCCAATAGGCGATAAGCAGCACGACGGCGACAGATATAAGCATTGAACCCATACTGTTATGTTCTCATCATCATTAGCGCATCGTATGTGTTGCTCGATTCACGCCCGCCAAAAAGTGGCTGGCGGCTATTTTAATTTGCTCGAAAGACAAAAGCAAGTTAGAATTGTAGCAGGATTGCAAAGTGACATGAAATTAGAAAGCAGCAATTCACGGTTACAGGATTTCGCCAACAGCGAGTATGATGTCATTATCGGATTGGCCTTTGACAATTGACGCCGAACTCGAAGCCGAAAAGATCGAGAGACACATCCGAGAACTGCTGGATGTCAATTCGGCGGAAGGGGTATGTATAGGTCTGAGCGGGGGTATAGATTCGGCGCTTGTGGCCACATTGGCGGTACGCGCTATCGGCCGGGAGCGGGTTTGCGGATACTACCTCTTTGACAGGGACAGCTCAAAAGAATCCCGCGCGAAAGCGAATCTGATGGCTGACTGGCTGGGGGTCGAGTTGAAACAGCATGATATTACACCTGAGATGCGAAAGATGGGGATTTACTCGCCGCTGGTTATGAAACTGACCGGGGTGTGTGCGTTCGTGAATCGGCGTCTCAACAGCAGGTTGAATAATTTGTTATATAGTGAGTCTTTTTTTATGTCCACGCTGCGCCGGGGCGGTTTCAATGGGAGTAAAATAAGGAGGTTTCTGTACAATTGTACGGTCGGCTCCGTGGAGGCGGCGTTCAACGCGCGTCATATATATCGACGTCGGTTTCTGGAGCAGGAGGCGAAAGCGAAGAACCGGCTGGTTCTGGGGGCTGCAAACAAGTCCGAATCGATGGTGGGCTGGTTCGTCAAAGGCGGGATAGATGATATGCCGTTTTCGCCGATTATAGGATTGTATAAAACGCAGGTGCGACAGCTTGCGGAATATCTTAATCTGCCCGACGAGATACGGAATCAGGTTCCGTCGCCGGACATGATGAAGGGGCTTACGGACGAATCCGCCATGGGGATTACTTATGACAGGCTGGATATCATACTGGACTGTATAGACCGCGGCATGTCGGACGAGGAAATTGCGGCAAGGGGCGTCAGGGAGAAGGATGTCAGGCTGGTGCGCACCATGAACAGCCTGTCGCAATGGAAAAGAGAGCCTTGAAATCCCGATTTATCCGCATCGCAAAGTTTTTGGCTTCGATATGGTCAACAGAAGAAAGACGATAACCGTCAAGGTCGGCAGCGTGCGAATCGGCTCGGCGTACCCGGTTGTCGTGCAGTCTATGACAAAGGCGCCGACGGTTGACGTCGACAGTTGCGTCGGACAGATAAATCAGCTTATTCAGGCGGGCTGTCAGTTGGTCAGAGTAGCGGTGGCGACGCGGGCGGATACGGCGGCTTTTGCGAAGATTGTGGCAAAGGTATCGGCGCCGTTGATTGCGGACGTTCACTTCAGCCCGGACAGGGCCATCGAAGCGATAGAAGCGGGGGCTGCGAAAATACGGCTGAATCCCGGCAACATAAAAAAGCGCACAGATATTCTGCGAATAATAGATGCGGCCAAGATGCACAAGACGGCCGTACGCATCGGCGTCAACGAGGCGAGCATTCGCGACCTGAGAAAGCAGGACATCCCAATCCGAGAGCGAACCAGTCTGATGTTCAAGGAAATGAAAAAATATGTGCGACTGTTTGAGAATCGCGGTTTTAATCAAATAGTCCTCAGCGCCAAGAGCAGCGACGCGTGGAGGACCATCGAAGTCAACCGTCGTATCGCCGAGGTCTTCAACTATCCGCTTCACCTTGGTCTGACACATGCGGGGCTGCCGGAGGACGCTCAGGTGCCGTCGGGAGTTGCGCTGGGGACGCTGCTGGCGGAGGGTATTGGCGACACCATAAGGGTAAGCACGGCGGGCGACCCCGTGACCGAGGCCGAGATTGCCAGGCGGATTTTGCTGGCGTTGGGTCTGTGCAAACGATTTAGGCCGGAGCTGGTAGTTTGTCCGACCTGCGCCCGGGCTCAAATCGATGTTGTCAAGCTGGCTCGTCAGGTTGAAAAGGCACTGGCCGGTATTGAGAAGCCTTTGCGGGTTGCGGTGATGGGCTGTATAGTCAACGGGCCGGGCGAGGCGGCCGATGCCGACCTTGCGGTTTGTGCCGCGAAGAATAAGGGTTTCATTTACCGCAAGGGCCGAAAGATTTCAGCGGTGCCCGAAAGCAAAATCATCCCGGCTCTGCTCAAGGAGCTGAAGAATTTATAAAGTCGTGTGTGCGCAGGAAAAAATAGCGGATATATCCTCAGAGTCGCGGGGGACCATACTGAGGCGTTTCTCTGTAGTTGTGGTCTTCAGCATTGCTTTTGCATATATAGAAGCGGCGGTGGTTGTTTATCTGCGGACAATTTTTCATCCCGATGGCTTCGGTTTTCCCCTGACGGATTTTGGCATAAGTCCGCTCTGGCAGCGCCTTTTAGTTACGGAAATCGGGCGGGAAGCCGCCACTTTGGTCTTGATTTTGACCGGCGCGTGGCTGTCCGGGCGGAATCTGCGGCATCGATTTGCGTTTTTCTTAACTATCTTCGGCGTGTGGGATATCTTCTACTATATTTGGCTGAAGGTTCTTATCGACTGGCCGGCTTCAATTATGGATTGGGACATATTGTTTTTAATACCGGCGAGCTGGGCGGGCCCTGTTATCGCACCGGTCCTTGTCTCCGGCACATTGATTGTGTTTGCTTTGGTAATGTTGTTGCGATGCTGCTCGGGCAGACCTGTAAGAGCAGCGTTCATTGACTGGTGCGGTTTCGTTTTGGCTGCTCTTGTGGTGGTTGTCTCATTCTGGGTTGCGGGCCGGCATGTCAGAAGACCCGACTTTCAGTCCCAATTTTATTGGCCTTTGTTCGGATTAGGGTACGTACTCGGCCTCGTTTTGTTTTTGAAGTGCCTTTTGAGGTCGTAGGCCGTCTGAGAGAACGGTGTATATCGCCACGTCCATTTTGCAGTTTATCGCAAGATGTCAGTGCGCTGCCGCATCGAGAAGGACGTCATTGCTTTCTGTCTTTGTGGTTTTGGCTTTTATTGTTTCGCCGGGGTCCGCTCGGCTCGATTCCTGTACGGTTGTCTTCGGCCGGCTCCGTTGGAGTCCTGTGCGAACGATTCGAACCTGCCGAAAATCATTTTTCCGGCAGAGGTCTGAAGCGAGCTGGTTACGCTGATGACCAGGTCCCGCCCGATTTTGTCTCGGGCATTTTCGACCACTATCATGGTGCCGTCGTCGAGGTAGCCAATACCCTGCTCGGCCTCTTCGCCGGGCTTGATTACCCTTACTTCCATGGTCTCGCCGGGCAAAGCAACCACCTTGAGGGCGTTGGCCAGGTCGTTAATGTTGACCACGTCCACCTCGCGGACCTGTGCAACTTTGGTGAGGTTATAGTCGGTGGTGGCGAGTCGTCCGTTGCAGTTCTTCGTGAAGACCATCAGTTTCTGGTCCACGCCTTTGACGTCCTCGATGTCGAGGACGGGTGTGTCATCAATCTCTATGTCGATAACGGAACTGGTCTGCATCTTGTTGAGTATATCAAGTCCTCGTCTGCCGCGGTTGCGCTTGAGCTTGTCGGTCGAGTCGGCTATCAATTGTAACTCATTGAGGACGAATCGCGGGACGATCAGCGGGGCATCGAAGAGTTTGCTCTGGCATAAGTCCGCGATGCGCCCGTCGATAATGGCGGAGGTGTCCAGAATGAGGGGGCGGGCGCCTTTGGTCTGTTTGGCGAATTCCACGTAAGGCACGACGAACCGGACATCGTCCTTGGTTCTCATCACGATGCTGATGGTAAGATAGCATATGCATATAGCGATCATCCACTTGACGGCGGCTCGGGCCTCGGCAATTATCTGTATTTTGTAGGAATCCGCGACCAGGTCCACGACCGGCGCCAGCGCGCCGCTGATGAGCATTCCGACGAGCAGGCCGAAGAACACGCCCGCCAGGGCGCCCAGCTTTTTCTTGGGCGTCAGAACGTCCAGCAGAAAAACGAACACGCCCATTCCCAAGCCGCTAAAGACTATTGCCCAAAAGCTGGGAGAATTTGCTTCTTTGGAGACGTTCTGGCTGCTGGCGGTGAACAGAAGAACTCCGAGAAGGACGATAATAAAGATGGTTCTAAAAATCCAAATTAACATAGCCTTGAACCTCCCAATAAATATGATACGTATATTCGTTTATGACCCCTGAGATTATACCTGCTGTCCAGACTTTTCTCAATGATTACTCGGCATTATAACAGGCGGTAATAAAAATATTTATGGCTGAAATCTCTGTCAGAAGGAGGATTCGTCATTCACAGCCGAGGTTTGGGCGGATTTACGTTTGGAGCGTGTTATTTCGCCCGTCATTTGCTATTTGCATGGTTCTGGCGACATGGTTTGTTTATGCGAAATACATCACTGACCGTGCCGGAAGCGGCCAGAAGGCTCTAAAAAAGTGTTGAGGCAAGCTCTTAGCTGTTTATAATTTGGAATTGACCGAGTGAATGAGGTCAACGACGCCGCGGGTACTTTGACTGATGGACACCTGAGCTGCAGGGCGGGGTTTTCCCAGGCGATTGAGCTTTTTGCTGCTTGTGCTGCGCAGCTTGACGCTATTTGTGAATCCTGGTCTAAAGAGAGGGCGACAATGGCGAAAGTGGGTCCCGATGAGGAGATTCTGGATTTTGCGATTGCCAGAGAGGTGGAGGCCTATCACTTTTATATGGCCTTGGCCGGGCGAGTGGCCGGTCCGGAGATGCGCAGGATTTTCGAAGATTTGGCCAAAGAGGAGCTTGAGCACAAGGCCAGGCTGGAACTGGAAGTCATCAAGACAGGCAGGGTGGTGCCGGAAACGGCAAGAGTCACTATCCCTGAGCATGATTATGTTATATCGGATGTTGACCGGCCGTTGGATATGGATTACAAGGACATGCTTCTTCTGGGAATGGAGAAGGAAGAGGCGTCGTTCAGGACCTATGTCAATTTGGTCCCGAATGTTCAGGATGAGCAGTCGCGTGAAGTGCTTCTGGCGCTGGCACAGGAGGAAGTCAGGCATAAGATGCGGTTCGAAACCGAGTATGATTCGTTGCTGAAGCAGAGCTGAGACGGGCCCAATGGTGGAGGAAGTATGTTGGCAGCTTTGAGGGCGGGGAGCATAAAACCGATATGGGGGCGCTGAAAAGTTATTGGTGAGCGGGGCACAATCCAGACCGTATGGGGGATTTGCTGAAGGCATCAGGAGTCAACTGCCCGATGAGAAAAACAGGTTCTCTTCTAATTGCGTAAGCGGGACTATTTGTTTTATATAAGACTAATCCTTGGGGTTTTTGCTTTCAGCCCGATGGAAGTTAGGGGTGGGGCATGATTTTGGGCTAAGAGGCAGACAAAGACGGGCGTTGGGTATTATGTTGGTTTTTTTTGTATGGCATTTTTTTCATCACCCTCCTCCTCCGAAGCCAGATTTCAATTCATTGGAATCTGGCTTTTTGCATCTGGTGTGGCAGCGGGCGACGATGTGTAAGATAATCGTGCTGTAGAGGTTTTGGAATTATGCCATGAGAGTGTCAGCTTTGAAATCAAGCAAGGCATAAAAATTATATCCGGATTCGGTAATTAAACGCTGATGTTACGCCGCACCAGAGTAGGGGTTCGAATGGAGCCGGAGCTCGAAAGACAAATAGAAGAAATCAAGACTCGGACATGCTGCGGAGGGAACTTTCAATGCCGGAAATTCAAAGTTCAAAATGTCGGCGGAGCGGGGGTGCTCGGAAACGTTACGGCTCTTGAGTGTTTTCAAGAAAAGCCGTGGAGCTGCAAACATGTTTTTCGTTTTGGCAGCTCACTTTTTTGCAGATGCCCGCTCAGAGCTTGTATTGCCAAGAGCTTGAAAAAATAGCTGTCAACAGTCCAGGAACAGAAGCTGTTCAAGGTCGTTTGGCATCGCGCATTGTGTGCCCGAAGCGCGGTATGCGGCACGCCGGGGCGCCGGGGGCGTGTTCAGCGAGTTGTTTTTCTCAGCTTTCGGTGGGCGACATTGTATTTTCTTAGCCCCATATCGAATATTCTTTTCCTGACCGCGCCTGCGGACCGGCCGAGCTTGTCGGCTATCTGCTGCGCTGTTTTCTTTGGGTAGAGCTTTCTTATTTTCCTGAACTCACTATCAGACCAGTAATTGGGCTTGACTATTTTCTCAAGTCCCAATTCGATCGCTTTGCGCCTTATCGGCCCCGGGCCGCGGCCCAGACGTTTGCTTATTTGCAGCACACTCTTGGTCGGGAACATCTTCTTGATTACCTGGACCTCTCGGGCCGACCACTGGGGGCCTTTCCGAATTCTCTTAATTCCGTTTCGTACGGCTTTGTTTACGACCGAGTACCAGGTACGACCGAGGCGGCCGGTGATTTGTTTTTGAGCAGCAGTAGGATACAATTTTCTCAGAAGCTGCATGTGTTTCTCTGTCCATGGCTTTCGCATTACGGAACTCCCTAAAAACATTTTTCATTGGACCGCAGAGACGCCTCTGAATGGGTCCGAACAAGTGCAATTTATACTTACGCAGCGGCTGTTCGTCAAGTGTGTCGGGGATTTTTTGTGCGGCGGGCGTTTGTGGGTAACGGTTTGGCCTGATAAGAGGTGTTGAGGGGCCGGTGATTCAACTGTGTTATTTTGCGACAGAGCAGGTGAGGGGCGGATTGGGTTTTTATGGGCGTTTTGGGCTGGCGGAAACGCGAAAAAAAATTTTTAGAAATTTTTATTTTCCCCTTGACTTCTTCTACAAATGTAGTAGAATTGTTCTACGATTGTAGAAGGAGATACTGATATGAGACTAACCGAAGCAGAATGGGTGATTATGAACGCGCTGTGGGAGGGGCATCCGGCGAGGGCCAGAGAAATTGCCGGCCGGCTGCCGGCCGATGTGAACTGGGCCTATACGACCATAAAGACGCTTCTTACCCGGCTGGTGGAAAAAAAGGCCGTACAGGAGCGCAAGGAGGGCAACGCGAGTGTTTATGAGCCGCTTCTTTCAAGACGGAATGCTCAAAGAAGCGCGTTAAGGGCACTGGCGGAGCAGGCCTTCGACGGGGCTTTCGGGCCGTTGATGCATTTTCTTCTGGAGCAGGAAAGGCTGACGGCCAAACAACGAAGGGAACTTATCAGAATTCTGGAGAATAATCGGAAGGCGAAAGGAGAGCGGAAATGAGCGAGCTAATTAACAATTTGGCTGGGATGTGGTGGGCGTGGATGTGGCCGATGTTTTGGCAGGTGAGCGTCCTGGTGGGGTTGATTTGGGTGAGTGACCTGATAATACGCCGGCGTGTTTGGCCGCAAGTGCGGTATGCGCTTTGGCTGCTGGTCTTGCTGAAGCTGGTCTTGCCGCCCGGTCTGTCTGCGTCGACGAGCGTCACTTCAAGACTGGAACCTCTGGTAAGCGAGACCATAAGAAGTCCTGTGTTTGTCGGTGATGGGGGTGCGCCTATGCGGAGTGAAAAGACTGCGCCGACAATTGACCTGCTGAGCGACAGACCGCCGGCAGAGCCAGCCATTGGCAGTGAGGGGCCGATTGTTGTCGTGCCGACGGCTGGTGCGGGAACAGTTCAGAAAGGTGGAGCGGCCCTTTGCTGGAAGGCTTATGTGATGTTCGGCTGGTTAGTGGGGGTGCTTGTATTGGGGGGATGGGTGGTGATGAGATTTCGGCAATTGCGGCGTTTGCACAATGGTGTTGGAGACAGGGTCGAGCTGCCGGAACGATTGGGGCAACTGGTGCAGGACACAGCGCAAAGGCTGAAACTGCGCAGAGTACCCAAGGTGGTTCTTTCAGGCAGTATTACTACACCGGCGGTTTTTGGCGCGTTTCGGCCAGTGCTGCTGATGCCGGCGGAGGAAGTCAGTAAGCTTTGTCGTAAGGGGCTTGAGCACGTTTTGCTGCATGAGCTTGCCCATATTAAGCGCGCCGACCTTAAAGTCCATGGATTGTGGATGGTACTGCAGATTATCTATTGGTTTAACCCTCTGCTGTGGTTTGTGCGGCGGCAGTTGCAGCACTTGCGGGAGTTGTGCTGCGATGCGACAGTAGCCGGAGTTCTGCGGGAAGGGACGCTGGATTACAGGGAGACTATTCTGGAAACGGGCCGGCGGCTGCTGGCGCATCCGGTTGAGCCGGGAATTGGGTTTCTGGGTTTGTTTGAGGATTCCAGCCGGCTCCTGGTCCGGTTGAAATGGCTGGAGAAGAAGACCTGGAGATATCGTGGGCTGCGTATGCTTACGGTTCTTGCCGTGGTCGCCCTTATGACGGCCTGCGTGCTTCCAATGGCAGCAACGGGCAAGAACAGGAAAGCCGGAATTGGAGGTAGCGTTTCAGAGGGGCCTGCCTTTGCGGCCACACTTTCGAGCGGCGTTACGGTTGAATTGTTGGGAGTATGTGAGCATCCGAGTGTGGGCAGGCAGTGGTGGCAGCCCGATGGGACGGTAATGAAAGAGGCTCCATATCAGAAGGCGAAGTGCGAGCCTATTCAGAACAGCAATGAGGAATTTGACCACTTGAGAGAGTTCGCGGTTAGGTTTTCAGGGCGGGACCTTGACAAGGTGAACATCAAGTTTGTTGTGCCCGCAGCGGTACGGCTGTCGGCCAGTGGCGGGATAATGGGAGGCGAGACAAAGAGCATCAAAAGTGTCGCCTGCGAGCTACCAAAGTTTCTCGAAAGTCACGAAGTCTGCGTTGGTGTGGCGTCCGGCGAATGGGAAACGGCGGGGACCCAGACCGCCGGCTTTGGTTCGAACGTTACGCAAGAGACAGAAGCGGGCTCCATAACATGGGCAGTTCCCTCGCAAGTGAACAGCGAAGCGATGATTGAAGTTGCCCATCCATTCGTTGAGGACGCTGTTAGAATTGTTGCGGAGGATAAGAGCGGACGGGTGATGACGGCACACGGCAGCAGCGGCGGGGGGACAAGCCTGTGGGGGGCCGTTCGCGTAACGTTTGGGATTCCTTTATCACAAATCAGTAAATTTCATATTCAAACCCGGCCTTACCGGTGGGTGGAGTTCAAGAATGTTTCACTTAAGCCGGGGCTAAGAACCAATGTGCAGGTTGAGGTTAGCAAACACCCAACCAACGAACAACAAGCGGATTTTCAACGTGCTATTAAACCGGCAAGGGACGAAGGACTGTTGAGCAGAGAGGAAATACGTGCGAAGCTGCTAAACTTGGACAGCCAAAGAAATCGCGTTCAAAGAGATTTGGATTCTGCGGAGCGTGCGCTGGATGAAGTTCGTGAAAGGTTCGGTATCAGCGACCTGCAAGAGCGCAGCTACCCGCATCCGATTACTTCGAGATTGATGCGTCTGGAAAAGGAGCGAGACGACTGCGCCGTGGGGATAGCACAACTGCAAGCGAAAATTGAGAACCTTCAAAAGGAGCCGGCGACTGAGGAGATAGAGGCGAATATCAAGAAGACGCTGGCAGATTTGGCTATGCTGCGAGGCAAGCTTGAGCAATTGGAAAAGATGCGGGCCGAAGCCGCGGCGAAGAATAGAGACCTTGATTTGGCGCGCGTACAGTATAACCAGCGGGCAAGTATAAGGGACGAGCGGAGGCGGACGCTTGATTCGCTCAAAGCCGAGATTGAGAAGCTGCAGTTGCTGTACGGTGACCCCCAGACGCCTCAGACGAAGGCAGAGGGTGGAAGCCGGTAAAGCTATAGCGGTCAGTGCCTGTCAGTTGTTTGAAGCACTTACCTGCTCATTACGGCATTGAGCATGTCGAGGTGGTCTGAAAGCAGTCTGGTTATCAGGAATTTTTGTTTGACGGTTTCGATGGCTTGCAGGCCCAGTCCTTGCGCTTCGTTGGGGTTTTTGAGCAGATAGACGATTCTGTCTGCAAAACCCTGTGTATCCTTTGGTTCGAGGAGGAAGCCGTTCTTGCCGTCTTCTATCTGGCCGGGTATGCCTCCCACGTTTGAGGCGACGACGGGCTTGCCTTTCCACAGGGCCTCGGTGACGGCCAGGCAAAAGCCTTCCTTTATGGACTTTTGTATGATTACGCGTGAGAACCTTTGTACTGAGTTGACAAGGATGTCGTTGTTGCCGAGCACAAATATGATGTCGCCGTTTTTAAGGAATTTGTTGGCCCTTCGCTGAACTTTGGCATACATCTGCAACCCCTCGGGGTCATCGCTGGCAAGGTTGTAGCAGAAAACGAGCCTGCAATCGGCCTTTTCCTTGACCAATGCGAAGACGTCAATCACGCCTTCGGGGTCCTTCCAGGGGTCGAGCCTCGAGACCTGGGTAATTATGGGCTTGTCGGTCGGAATGCCTGCTTTCTTTACGTACTTCAGGACGGTTTTCTCGGGCAGCTCCTTATTTTTGAGATTGAGCGGATTTATGGCGGGGAACATAAGCCTTTGGTCGATGGGCAGGTCCTGCTTAAAGTATTTTTCGCTTGATACGACAATCTGGTCGTACTTGAGTAGGAAGCCTTTGAGGAAGTCCCACAGCTCAGGATGGGGGTCGGTCAGGTCGATGTGGCAGCGCCATATCCAGGGTTGTTGTTTTTTGTAGGAGCTTACTATGGGCAATGGCTGGGGGTCGTGGACTATCACGCAGTCATGGTAGAGGTGTGTGAACTTCGCGAAATTGTCGTTAACCTGAAGGTACAGACGTCTTTTCATGTCAGAGAGGTTCAACTCGGCGCCCTGGAGGGCGTTGTGAAATTTCTTGGTGATATCGAAGAAATCAGGGCTTCCGTGGAGGATTCGCCAGCCGGTTTGAACGCCGACATCGTTCATCAACATCACGAGGGAGTAAAGAATTTCGGCGACGCCGCCTCCCTGGTAAGTGGAATTGATGTGCACGATGTGCTTGCCGTAAAGCCTTCTGGCTCTGGCGTAGATTTTCGCCAATGTTTCGTCGGGCACTATGTGCCGGAAATTCTCGAGGCTCAGCATGTCATTCTCCTGTAAATCTTTTCAGTAATGATCTCATTTCGTATACCGAATCCACATTGAATCCTGCCTTGGAAATACCCGCGCCGACTTTTATTGAAAACGCGTTTTGAGGCAGCACTCCGAACATTTCCTCATCGGTGTAGTCGTCCCCGGCGGCCATGATAAAGTCCCAAATTTGTTTTGCAAGCCAAAGTTCCGCCACGCGACCTTTATTTATGCCGAGGCGCCTGACTTCGATTATCTTACTGCCTTCGAAAACGCCGACGTCCATGTTTGTTGTCAGGTTCATCAGATGGTGCCTCAATTCCTGGCCCCTGACATAGGCAAGTTCGGGGTCGGCTTTGCGATAGTGCCAGACGAGGGAGAAATCCTTTTCTTCGACCAGGGCACCTGGGGTGCGGTCGGTGTAAAGTTCGAGGATGGGTCTGATTGCGTCTTTCCAATCGTTGTGTGATGTCTCGACGCATTGCCAGTCTTTTGCTTTTTCCTTAATCCATGCGCCGTGCTCGGCAATCAGGGTGATATCGAGCTTGCCGAGCCAATTGCTCAGGGTGGCCTTGTCACGTCCACTAATAACGACCAGATGGTTATGGGGCTCTTTTGCCAAAGTCTGCAGCAAGGCCATGATTTCCTCATCCGGTCCTGCTTTTTCGGGCCTGTCCTGGAAGCTTACGAGGGTGCCATCGTAATCGAGCAAAAATAATCGTTTCCGGCTTTTTGCGTAGCGGCCGACCAAATCCTGCTTCGTGTGTTCGGATAGTCTGCGGACGCAAAGCTGCTGCCGGGTTTTTGACACATCGGACAGAGCGTTGAGGAAATCGAGAGCCCATTTTGAGACGTTGTAGCGTGAGAGCCTGCTTTGCATCAGGCGGTTGCGCTGAATCTGGTCGTCCGCCAGCATTTCCAGCGCCGTTTTTATGGCCGCGACGATTTCGGCTTTATTGTTTGCATTGACTATGAGAGCCTCACCCAATTCACTGGCCGCGCCGGTCATTTCGCTAAGCACCAGCACGCCGCTGCCGTCGGTCTTGGTTGCGATGAACTCTTTGGCAATCAGGTTCATTCCGTCCCTTAGTGGCGTTACTAAAGCGACATCGGCAGCGTGATACAGTGCGGTAAGCTTTTCGAAAGGCAAAGAACGGTAGAGGTACCAGACGGGTATCCAGCCGATTGCTCCATACTCGCCGTTGACTCTTCCGACAAGCTGCTCGAGCCTGTTTCGAAGGTTTATATAGTCCGGCACCCGTGTCCTTGACGGAACCGCTACCATAATCAGAGTGACCTTTCCGCGGTACCGGGGATTTTGAGACAGAAACAAATCGAAGGCCTCTAATCGCTGTATAATGCCCTTTGTGTAGTCCAGCCTGTCTATGGATATGACTATTTTGCAGTCTCCGACTTTCTGACGGATTTTCCTGACTTCCTGCTGAACGGCAGTGTGGTTTGGGGCCTGCGAGTATTTCTCGTAATCTATACCCATCGGGAATGCGTCCACTTTAACAAGGCGATTACCGACGGTTAATTTGCCGAGAGTATGTTCGGTGCCGGCGAGTCTGCAAGCGCTGCTGAGAAAGTGTCGAACGTAGTCGTAGGTGTGAAAACCTATCAGGTCGGCCCCGAGCAGGCCGTTCAGGATTTCTTCGCGCCATGGCAGGAGGCGGAACAACTCAAATGATGGGAACGGTATATGCAGAAAGAAACCGATCTCGGCATCAGGCAGTTGCCGGCGTATAAGCTGAGGCAGCAGCATCAGGTGATAATCGTGTATCCATACGGAATCCCCAGGTTTTGCAATATTTGCCACTTCGCTGCAAAATATTTGATTTACCTGCTGGTAGGTTCGCCAAAACCGGTTTTCGTACACGGTACACGAGGCAAAATAGTGAAACAGGGGCCATATTGTCTTGTTGGCAAAGCCGTGGTAGTAATTCTCAATCTGTTTTTCGGAAAGAAAAACGGGATAGCACTCTTTTTCGCCCAGGTGTTTGACAATTTGAGACCTGTCGTAGGCATCAAGTTTTTCACTGGCAATGCCCGACCAGCCTACCCACAACTGCTCGTAAGACCCGGGCAGGGAGGATAGGCCCGCAGCAAGGCCGCCCGGACTAATATTGAAGCCGATGCCGGCTGGCCTTTTTATCACGCTGACCGGCAATCTGTTGGCAATAATAAGCAGCCTGCCCATGGTTTTTTGAGTATCCTGTATATCTATTTTCTGCACAAATGCCAATCGAAGAGCCCAGGAGCATCCCCCCTAACGCCCTAAAGGCTTTTGCGACAATTGCTGCTCCATCGTCCACAGCATTTAGAAACTGAGTATATCAGACGCGGAAGTGATTGGGAAGTTGAATACGGCATAGTCGCTCATTTTTTTCCCCGGGCGCAATTGTGTGCAAAAAAGCCTTATAACGGCGGAATATTTTTCTCCGCGAAAAATTGCATTTTTTGCAAAGTTCAAAGGCAACGTGATGTTGATTTTTGGAAATGAGGGGCTGATTGATTTTGCGATAATAAATGTTGTGCTTCAGGTACGAATTTGAACAGGTGGTTGTTTTACGAAAAGATGTTGGCAGAGCAGTGTTCAAGCAACGGCAAGCTAATAGCAGTATCTGCGCCAAATGAGGGTATTGCTGAATTGTTGTAAAGAGAGTTGACGAGCGGGGCGATTCTGCGTTATTATTCTAATGGGCAGGCATGTTTTGAAGGTTAGGGTAGAAATGCTGGAGGGTTGGCGATGTTTGTCGATTACGTAACGTTGATACTGCTTGCGGCTGCGGCGATATGGGCCTGCACACGATGCGCGGCGCACTGGAAGCATCCGGCGGCGAAATAAACGTATGAGCGAAGAGCTGACAGATATGGCACCGGAGACGGTCGAGAAGAAACCGGTTCGGCCGGCTTTGATTATTTCCGAACGCACAGTGTACGAGTACTCTGTCTTCTTGGAACATCTGCTGGCGGGCCTGAGCGCAGAGTCAATTCCTGCTGCTTTGGTTTGCCGGCCCGACTGTAATGTGGAATCCGTCGTCTCGCCGCTGGTCGAGGTTGTGCGGCATCCGGTTATCAATTTGCCGTTTATGGGCCGTCAGAACAGGAGAATGCTCGTTGAGCGTCTTGAAAAGTTCCGGCCCACCGTTCTGCATTGTCTGTTCGAAGACAAAGCGAAGCTTACGAGGCGATTGGCCCAGCAGATGGATTTGCCATACGTGCTGACGGTTAATTCACTGCGGGACGGATGGCGGCGACTGTCTATTTCGGATAGCCATTGTGCAAAAGTCCTCGGGCCGGCCAGGAGCATTACGGCTAAGCTTGCCGAGCTTTACCCCTCGTTTGCCGAAAGAATCGGGCAGATAAATGTCGGCACTTTTGCGGGTGAACAGGGCGGCTGTTTTCCTGAGTCCGGCCGGCTTGCGACCATGGTGACAACCCGCCCTTTGGATAATGTGGATGATTTTGAGAAACTGTTTAACGCCGTCAAGCACCTTGTGATTGACGGGTACGAGTTTCTGTTGCTGGTGGTCGGCGGCGGGCGGGCAGAGACTGAGATACGGAAATTGCTGCGTGCTCTTGGTCTATTGTGGATTGTCACGATTGTTCCGAGATTGACGGCGTGGCGCGCGATTCTTGCGGCGGGCGATATCTTCATTCAGCCGCAGCCGAGTGCGGTTTTTGACCCTTTATTGTTGGAGGCGATGGGTGTCGGGGCGGCGGTGGCCGGCTGCAAGGGGGGAGTGGATGACTTGATTATCGAGGACAAGACCTGCGTTGTGTTTGACCCGAACGACGAGCTTAGTATATACAAGGCTTTGCAGCGGCTGTTGGACAGACGAGAGTTTGCCAGACAACTGGCCAAAGGGGCACAGCAGTATCTTAGAGAAAATCACTCGGTAAGCAAAATGGTCATCGATATCGTGCAGACCTATCGCGACGCCGAGCAGTGGTACAAGCCTTAAGGCGGAATTTTTCACATTTTTTTCATTTTTTCTGTAACGAGACGGGCATTTCTGCATCTTTATATGACGGCAGGGTTGCAGTTTTGTCGCGAATACTGGTTTAAAGAAGCCTTTGGAGTATAAGACCGTATCTGAAAGGGAGCCGTTTATGAGCAGGTTTGACGGAATAATCACTATTGGAGTGTTGCTGGTAGAAGCGGCATTGGCGCCCCTTTGTTGGGCGGCTGGTAATAAGGTTGTTTCGGGACGGGAACTGCTTCGGGTGGTACGAGAAAGGGATAGAGGTGCGAGAAGGCCGCCTCGTGAGGTGAGGATAGCCCGCGGGAAAGTGCAGGCAGATTCGCCGGATGCCAAGGAAGTTTTACGTCGCTTTGCAGAGGCGAGAAAAAGCTTTACCTCTTTTATTGTAGAACTGGAGGGTGAAACTATGTTTGATTATCCTCCACGTATAGGTAAAAAGTATGCTACAAATGATATCAGATTTGATGGTGTCAGAGGCAAGTCTTCTACTTATCTGTGGGGCAACGTCAGTATAGCTTATCAAAATGTTTCCAAAGACCAGCCGCAATATATCAGCAGGCTTTGGGATGGGGAAAACTGGTATAATTATGGTCAAAGGACGAAGAGCTCTGAGCCTGACAGGGTGAAGATGATCCGGAGCAAAGATCCAGGAGGCGTTAAGAAAGAGTACACACGTTTCGTACAAGAAAGTATGGTTCCTGGTTTGTGGATGGGATACAACAGAGGTGACAACGGCAAGCGGATAGATGAAGTATTTGGAAGCGCGGAACACCTTGAGCTAAGGCAGGAAAACTTAGGAGGTGCAGATTGTTATGTCATAGACGCGGCAGTGAAAGGAAAAAGCAAATATACTATTTGGATTGACCCGGTGCACGACTATCATATTGCCAAAATACACGTTTTGGTAAAAGGAGGTGATTATCTTGGAACCGGCAAGATACCGAAAGGCAGTTCTAACGATACAATTTTGGAGGTTTTAAGTTTTCAGCAAATTGGAGGTTCATGGTTTCCAAAGCGATGCAAAAAAACGACCAGAATTATGGATGAAGGGAAGCCGGGAGGAGAGAGTACAATTATAGATATTACAAATATTATTTTGAATCCGGACCATGATGCCCTGAAGTCCTTTACTCCTTATGATATTCCAAATGGGGCTATGGTAAGAATTACGTCTTTCCCCCCAAAGTTTCAGTTTGTTTGGAAGGACGGCAAAGTTTTGGATAAACAGGGGAGGGAGGTTGGTCCTGCTCCGAATAAGCCTGAATCGCAGCCGCCGGTAAGCAGGGCCTTGCCGGATTTGAAGGGATTAGGCATCGACCTTGAACCGAACGAAGCAAGGAACAAGGTCATACTGGTATGCTTCTTCGATATGAACCAGCGGCCGTCGCGTCATACGGTGACGGAACTGGCCAAAAAGGCTGCGGCGCTAAAGCAGAAAAATGTGGTCATCCTCGCAGTGCAAACCTCACAGGCTGACCCCAACGTCCTTGCCAGATGGGTTAAGGATAATAATATCCCCTTCCAAGTCGGCATAGTTGAGGGCGATGGTGAGAAAACTCGTTTTGGTTGGGGCGTTAAGTCACTTCCCTGGCTGATTCTGACGGATAAAGAGCATGTTGTCAGGGCGGAAGGCTTTGGTCTTGACGAACTGGACGGGAAGACTAAGGAGGTCCAAAATGTGGGGCGTTAAAGGAGCAATTGTGGTTGTGCTATCCGTATGTTTTGTGCCTGTTTGCTGGGCGAGTGATGAGGGGGTTCTTTCCGGGCGGGAACTGCTTCGGGCGGTGCGAGAAAAGGATGGGGAGGCGGAGCCCGCGACCCAGGGGGGTGGTAGCAGAGGGGGCAGCGTCGATAAAGAGAATCCTACTGCTGCGGAATTGCTGCAGAAGTTCGCGGCAACGCAGGACAAGCTTCGGTCTTTCATAACGAAAACTGAGGTCGTAACGGAGTCGTATACTTCCCAGTTCGGCATTCACAGAACATATGAACTTGGCGAGCTCCGGTCTGATGGAGAACGTAATTTCTACAGTTATAAGAAGTGGGGGGAAATAGGCAGCCGAACCATACCCAAAGCCGAACCCATCTACACCAGCCATCTGTATGATGGGCAACAGACTCTGCGAAACTCCAGGATACCCTCCGGAGAATATCCCGCATTCGTTATGATTGCCAGGGGAGATTATCTTAGGGATACTGTGCGCAAGGATTCCATTGTTATGGGTCCGGGACAGTCGCTGATGGGATACCTGTTCGGCGACCGTGAGCGCGTGGATTCCATTCTGCGCAAGGCCGATAACCTTTCCGTGCGAAAAACGATGGAGCCGGTGGCCGAATCGGCCTGCTATGTTATCGACGCAAGCGTAACAAGACATGGTAAATACACGCTGTGGATAGACCGACAGCACGGTTATCACATCGCAAGAGCTGTAGTCGAACGAGGTACAAACGACGTGGCTTTCGTAGATTATGTCCTGACCGGGCGGGCGAGAGTATTCACTTCATTTGAGAATGTGCGATTCGAGAAAATTGATGGTGTTTGGATCCCAATGGAAGGCGATATCATGAAGAAATTCACACAGTCGGATGGTGGGTCCAGCAATCAAAAGGAGCATTACAAGCGAAGGGAGATAATTTTGAATCCGGACCACAATGCCCTTGGCTCCTTTGTTCCGAGCGACGTGCCAAACGGAGCGCGGGTAGCCGTGGTGGGTCTGGGGCGGAAATACAAGTGGCGGGACGGCAAAGTGGTGGATGAGCAAGGCAATGCGGTCGATTTCGAAAAGGTGCCGGAGCTGACATCAAAAACAAAGAGAGAGCGAAAGGAGTAACCGAAAGATGGGAGATGAGAAAGCAGGGATAAGTCCGGAACAAAGCAAGCGATTGTCGGTAAGGCAGGTTAATGCCGCAGTTATAACTGCGATTGTGTTGTGTGTAATGGTAATGCCGGTTTGGTCAGTTGGGTCTGGCGAAAGGAAGGTGGCGTCAGGCGGAGGGCGGGTAATTCATTTTCCGAGTGATTATTCAATCGGCCGGGTTTACCTGCGGGACAGCAATATACCGCTGGATATGGGCAGCGCGTTCGCCGGCTGGAGCAGGTGGCACGAGGCAATCGGAGATGTGAGGGTGCCGGCGGGCCAGGTGGTAAGACTTGACCCTTACAAAATCGCGTGGCGTGGCAACTGGGCTCTTTCGAATCTCAAACCGGATGACATTCAATTCGTGACATTCTCATGGTATAAAGACGCCGATGATTCGGTGATGAAAGAAATTGGAAGATTGACCGGCCTGGAGGGTCTTTACATGGCGTATTGTGGTAATTTAGAGAGCGGTCTGCAACATCTGGCTGGCTTGAAGAAACTGAAGTTTCTAACACTGCCGCCTTTAGTTCGCACCGAACAATTTGGTTATCTTGCCGGACTGCCGTCTCTTGAAACGCTGTGTTTTTGTGGAGCGGTTACTGAGGCCAGGCTTGCCCATATCGGAAGACTAACGTGGTTGACTCAACTAAGTATGGCCCAAAGCAACCAATGCGATGGGCTGGAACATTTGAAGAATCTCAAGTCTTTGCGGTGCCTAGTCGTTGCAGTTGACAATCCGGCTTTATACAATCGCCTGGCCCATATCACGGGCCTTAGTGAGCTGGAGGAATTGAGCCTGTGGTACTCACAGATGCCTGATGAGGGCCTGGTTCATCTTAGCGCGTTGAAAAAACTCAAGAAGCTGTATCTTTCTCGCGCCACCGCAGTCACGGATGCCGGGGTGGTGCATCTGAAGGATTTGAAATCTCTGGAGTTGCTGGATTTGCCCACTCACGCGGTAACGGACGCCACTCTGGAGTATTTGGTGAAACTCGACTTACTCAAGAGCCTGCACATCGGCAACCGTGTGACAGACAAGGGGCTGGCATTGATTGCCGAAATGAAATCTTTGCGGTCGTTGAATATTGACGGCAGCGAAGTGAGCCCCGAGGGTATGGCATCGGTTGGAAAAATAAAATCTTTGACGGAGCTTGATGTGGGTGGCCGGCACATAACCGATGCGCATATCGCGAAGCTTGCCGAGTGCGACGGGTTCAAATCGCTGGCGCTGCACGACTGCCCTGTGACGGATGCGGGGCTGGCGCACATAGCGAAGCTTAAATCGCTGGAAAAGCTGACTATATGGAATATGCAGGTAAGCGGTGATGGTCTGGCCTTTCTTAAAGAATTGCCCGCGCTTGAGTGGCTTGAGCTTTCGGGTGTGAATCTTGGCCCAACCGGAATTGCCCACCTGAAAGGTGCAACTTCTCTTGGCACTGCAAAGCTGCGGGGTGTAATTATGGATGTGAACGATAACGACCTGGCTTATGTGGCTGGTTTGACTTCTCTCAGATACCTTTACATTCTCATAGACAAGGGGTCGCGGTCCTCAGTTACCGACCGGGGATTGGCGAATCTTTCGAAGCTAAAGGCTCTGGAGAGTTTGTGGCTGAACCATTGTGAAGGAATTACCGACGCGGGTCTGAAACACCTGGAGGGACTTGCTTCGCTAACGGACCTGAACCTTGAAGATTCGCGTATCACGCTGGCAGGAGTGGCCCGACTGAAAAAGAAGATACCGGAGGTGTTGGTTGGCGCGCCGTGCACGGCGGATTATTGGCGCGGCAGAACGCAAGCTATCCTGGAAGGACGCCCTGTCCGCGAACAGGGGGACTCCGTTGAACAGCCCAAACGCCCACGGCACAGAGCGTCACGGCAAAGGATGCGCCGCTGACTTTATCAGCTTTTTCGAGGGTTGGCTTTGCTTGTGGGCTCTTAGGTCAGCAGGCCGTAGGCTTTCAGGGTTTGTCCGAGCATGGTTTTCCTGCTGTCTTTGATTGCTTGAAAGGTCGGCCCTGCTTTTTGTCATGACCGCATCGGCATCGGCTGCGTTCGGCTGCGGTTTGCCAAAACCAAAGCATCGGGGGAGACTATGCCGCCTGAGATGATTGTCTTAAACGCGTCCTCGACGCTCATTGCGATTTCGGTCACTTCTTCGGTGGGGACAATCTCGAAAAAACCGCTGGTGGGGTTGGGTGTTGTGGGTATAAAAACTTTGCAGAATTTCTTTCCCGCTGTATCGGCGATCTGGCCGGTAAGAAACCCGATTGCTCTAAACCCCGGCCTGGGGAACTCTAACAGGACGACGGATTTGAACGCGGTTCGGTCGGGCAGCGACATGGTCTTCACGACCTGTTTGGTTGACGTATAGATGGTTCGGACAATCGGGATTTTCAGAAGTAACATTTCACCAATCGCTATGAGGCGCTTGCCCACAACGAACTGCGCGATTGCGCCCACGAGGTACAGCAACAGCAGCAGAAAAATAACCGAAAGGGCCGAAACCGCCGCGGTCAGGTAAATCGGGGGAACGGAGCCGGTGAAAAAATACTCTGCAAGTCCGGGCACGATATTACTTACTATCGGGTGCAGCAGAGCCGCCATCCGCAGGAACAGCCATCGAATGACCAGCAGGGTCACGCCGAATGGAACAACGATAAGCATTGCCGACAGCAGGCGGTTGCGAATGTTGTTTTTAATCTTCTTCCATAGCCTCGGTTTGTTGTCATCCACAAGCATTTACCTTAAGAAAACTCGAAGTCCGGACGGTCCTGCCACAATTATACCGGCCTCTCAGACGAAGGCAAGAAGCCGGTATCTTTGTCAAGGCCGCAGCTTTGTCGCCCGCCGGATGCTCAGATGCTGCACTTGTCCTGTATGCGAATCCGAGTCGGCGCTTAATCAAATATCGCCGGGAGGAAAGTCTATGGCTACAGGTTTCTTGGGATATGCACCAAAGCCCAAGAGCAGTCTCTCGAAGAAGTTGAGATTCTTTTTCCATTTGGCAATTGCAGACTTTATTTTCGCAACCGCCGGGTGCTGATTATCGTCCAGCCGGTTTATAACGGCCATAGCGGCATCTTTGTAGTTGGCCATCAACATAGCGGTAGCAAAGTTGGCCTGGAAGAGTGCCGGGGTGTCGGAAGGGATGCAAACGTATCCCTGGAACACGACTTCGCGAAGGACCGATACGGCTTCGTCGATTTTTCCCAGCCGCAGGAGACAAACGCCGCGAGCGTTTTCCAGAACCTGTGACTTTTGGCCAAGATGATTGGTGTAATTTAGCGCATCCTGAGCACGACCCTCGTTAAGTAAGGTGCGGATATGACCGAGCATATCGGTTGATTTGGTTTTCTGGCTGAGCATTTTCTGTTTCTCCGTAAGTTAACCCGCGCCGGTGATGGCAAGCTTGGGTGAGGGCAAACCTCCATCAGCGTGCCGCCGGTGCTTTTTGTTTCTTGTTTACGGGTTCTGCTTTCCTGGGTAAGTATTGGCCCGCAAGTCTGCACGCCTTTTCTGTCAGGGCCTTGTTGGAATTGCAGTTACGGGCAGGAAAGCACGCTGCAGAAAATGAGTCACACTATCAGCAGACAGTGGAGTGAAAGCAGGCAGGAGGCTCTCGGTCCTTGTAAGAAGGCCGGGGATGAGGCGGCAGATACTGAACAGGAGGCGTCAAACTGCGGCCTCGGAGGAACGGACGCTGTTAAACGGCAGCCGAATATGAGCTTTTGCCCAGATGGTGTGCGCTCGCCGGGACCATCACGGAAGACAATCATGGCCATCGTTGGGGTTTCATCGGATAATCCAAACTGCTCGTCATTGCTGGATTTACAGGCAGCATCCACAGTTCGGGTAGAACAGTTCGCCAAAGGCAGCCACACGGTCGCCGGAACAATCAGCAAAACGACCAACTTTTTTGAAAAGTAAGTCATAGACGCATCACCTATGTTAACAGGCAAGGCCCACGTATATCGTCCATATTATAGTCTACGGTTGAGTTTTTTGCAAGTTCGGGGGGCAGACTTCGCCTGCAAAAAGCTAAACTCAGACTGCTTATCTTTTGCACGACCTGGTCAGTACCGGCTGAAGTGCCCGGCAAGCTGTTATTCTTTTAATCCAACAGGCCGTAGTCTTTCAGGGTTTGTCTGAGTATGGCTTTCTTGCTCTCTTCAAGAGGCGTCATGGGCAGGCGCATTTCCTCCGGGGCAAGATTAAGCATCGCCATAGCGGCTTTAATGGGTATGGGGTTTGTGGCCAGGCTGAGCATGTTTCTGCTCAAGGCAAAGAGCTTGTTGTGCCATTGTCTTGCCTGCACGAGGTTCCCTTCGAGGATTAGGTCTGTCATTGCCTTGACATCGGATGGAACGATGTTGGCCACGACGCTGACGACGCCCTTGCCGCCGACCGAAGCGATGGGCAGGGTCAGAGAGTCATCGCCCGAAAGGATGGTCAGGTCGCAGCGGGCTGCGATTTCACTGACCTGGTCGAGCTTGCCGGTGGCGTCTTTGATGGCGACGATGTTTTCAAGCTCGGCGAGGCGGACGACGGTATCGGGCGTCATGCCGGCGGCGCATCGGCCGGGGATGTCGTAGAGGACGATGGGCAGGTTAACCTCCTCGGCAATGGCCTTGAAATGCTGGTAGAAACCTTCCTGCGTGGGTTTGTTATAGTAGGGGTCGACCTGCAGGGTGGCATCGGCGCCAATTTTTTTTGAAAACGCGGCCAGTTCGATGGCCTCGGCGGTGCTGTTCGAGCCCGCGCCGGCAATGACGGGAACTTGTCCCCCGACCGTTTTGACCACTCGTTCGATGACTTTTTTGTGCTCATCGTGACTGAGCGTGGGGCATTCGCCGGTCGTGCCCACCGGCACTATGCCGTCAATGCCGTGTTCGAGCTGGAACTCCAGCAGTTCGTCGAGCGTTTCGAAATCGACTTCACCGTCCTGAAAGGGTGTTATCAACGCTACAAGTGCCCCTGTAAACATTCTTAATCCTCCGGACTTGTTTTGGAATTTTCAGATTCGGCTTTTACCGAGGACCTTGAGATATTCTTTCACCGTGTTATGCAGCCCCATTTCGAGTGCGTCCGCGATGAGGGCGTGACCGATGGAAACCTCGAGTATTCCCGGTACTTTGCCGAGGAAAGTACCGAGGTTTTTCAGGTTGAGGTCGTGGCCGGCATTCAGGCCGAGGCCGATATCCAGGGCGGCTCTTGCTGCTTCGGCATATTGATTCAGCGCCTCACCCACCCCTTTATTCGTTCCGAACGCTCTGGCGTATGGCTCGGTGTACAATTCCACTCTGTCGGCGCCGACTTCCTTGGCCAGCTTGATACCGGCAATATCGGGATCCATAAAAAGACTTACTCGAATTCCGAGTACTTTTAGTTCTTTGACTATCGGCGCGAGCCTGTCCTTGTCCGCGGTGAGATTCCAGCCGTGGTCGGAGGTATTGGCGCCGGGTGCGTCCGGCACGAGGGTTGCCTGATTAGGTTTGACGTCGCGCACAATCTCCATATATTTGCCGGTAAAAGGATTGCCCTCAATGTTGAACTCAACGCTGACTATCTCAGCCAGCTCATAGACATCACAAAAGCGTATGTGTCTCTCGTCGGGGCGGGGGTGGACGGTTATCCCGTGCGCCCCGGCTTTGATTACGGTCCTGGCCGAATCTGTCACGCTGGGGATGCCGATATTGCGTTGGTTGCGCAACAGCGCGATTTTGTTCAGGTTGACGCTTAGCTTTGTCATTTCTTGGCCTCGAAAGCGTGCGCAATTATAGCAACGTGATGATTTACAGCAAGAAAATAAGACCGTAAAATGTTTGCAGCCGGCAGCCAGAGAAATTGCTGAAGAGAAATCTGGGAAGGTGCAAACAGGAGAAAAAGTATGAAAGTTGCTGGCGTATGTGTTCGCGTGAAAACGCCGCTCAGTCGTCCGGAAAAAATCGCGGGCAGCATACGCAATAAGCAAAATGTATGATTGACTTTGGAGTTACAGAGCGAAAAGTAAAGGAGCTTCAGGAACGAATGGAGCGGTGCGGATTGTCTGAGGCCGAGCTTGAGGAGAGGTTTGTCCGAAGTCGCGGGGCAGGGGGGCAGAAGGTAAATAAGAGTTCAACGTGTGTTCACCTTAAACATGTTCGCAGTGGAATGGCGATAAAGATGCAAACCAGCCGCAGCCAGGCATTGAACCGCTACTACGCCAGACAGCGATTGTGTGAGATGCTGGAGGAGGACCTGCTCGGCAAGAGAAGTCCGAGAGCAGCGAGGCAGGATAAAATTCGCAAGCAAAAGGACAGGAGAAGGCGCAGAACAAAGAGTGTGTCTGCGAACCGATGAGATTCTTTCAAGGTGTACTGCTCGGATAGGCGTTAGTTGTGATGCATAAATCCAGGACAGTTCGAATTGATGGAGTCGGGCCGGTTTTGGTACAACACAGTAAGAGAGCCAAGAGGTTATCCATAACCATCAAATACGACCGGACTGTCAGAGTGACAGTTCCCGGCGAGATTTCTTTCAGGCAAGCCTGCGGGTTTCTGAAGGACAAAACTCCCTGGGTGAAAGGCCACCTCGACAGACTTGGAAACCTTGAGCAGGATTATGGACGGAACGGTCTGCTTGCCGCGAACATGGCTAAGGCCAGGACTGTCCTTACAGCCAGGCTCAATCAACTGGCGGTCAGGCACGGCCTTCAGTACAACCGGGCATTCATAAGGGATCAGAAAACAAGATGGGGCAGTTGCAGTTCGAGGAATAATATAAATTTGAATATTAGGCTGGTCGGGTTGCCGCAAGAGCTTATGGATTATGTGATAGTGCATGAGTTAGTTCATACGGAGTTCAAGAATCATGGCGTGGATTTTTGGGCGGAGCTGGGTAGGCTCGTGCCGGATGCAGGACGGTTGAGGAGGGAACTGAGAAGATATAGACTGGGAATGGTTTAGTACCGTGTATGGGAGTATATAGATGGCCCTTAAAATGACAATAACCGCAGGAAGAGTGCAGGTTGAAGCGGAACTCAATGACAGCTCAACCGCAAAGCTGATTGCAGAAGCACTGCCGATTAAGGCCAAAGGCAGCCGCTGGGGCGGGGAGATTTATTTTGAGATTCCGGTCGAAGCCGACTTGGAAGCGGGCGCTCGTGATGTGCTTGAGGCGGGCGAGCTGGGGTACTGGCCGACGGGTAATGCTTTCTGCATATTCTTTGGGCCAACCCCGGCCTCGCAGGGTAAGGAAATCCGGGCGGCCTCGGCGGTAAATATCGTGGGGAAAATCCACGGGGACGTGTCGGAATTGTGGAATGTTCCCGACGGGGCGGATGTCCGCGTCGAGGCGGATTAGCGCTATTGTTGTTGCCTGACGGTTCTAAGTGTGCCGATGCTATCGTTGGCCGTTGCGACGTTAGGGGCTGATGAGCAGTCCGACAACCCGTAAAAGGGCGGTTTTTGACGGAGAAACTTGAATCGGACTGAACGAATGGTTGAGCAAAGACGTAATAATGACGATGATGTGATATATTACTTTGGTACGGAGAGAATATATGGATACAAATGAGTATAAGGGACAAGAGGGTGAATGCGGTGGCGAGTCGTCGGCACAGGGGAGTGAGGCTTCCTGTTCGTGCGGTTCAGCCGTGGGAAAAGGCTGGAAGAGGATTATATTTGTCGTGGTAATATTGCTGGCCGGGGCCGTCGCAGCGCACTCATTGGTTAAGAATGCGGCCAGGTCACCCTGTGCCGGCAGCGCCGGTAGGGCCTGCCGTCTCGAAAAAGCCGCAGTGCCCGACAAAGGCTGTGTACTCGCGGCGAGCGATGTGAACGAGGCCACATGTCCATTAGCCGCCAAGGGAAATGCGCCCCCTTCGTCCTGCCCGAAGAGGTCGGGCCCAGCCTGCTGCCCGAAGATGTCAGGCCCGGTCAGCTGTCCGAAGGCCGCTTCTGACTAAGGAGACGAATGTTGCTGGAGTGGATCAATCAGACACTTCAGTCCGGCACGTTTAGCCTAACGGCGGTGTCAGCGTCTTTTCTTCTGGGGCTGGTCAGTTCGATAGCCTGTGCCTGCTGTACGATGCCGATATTGGGGGCCATAGCCGGGTATTCGGGCACGCGCGACGAAAAGGGGTGGCGGGCAGGTCTGCTGGCCGGGCTTTTTTTTATGTTCGGCACAATTATCGCGACAGTTATTCTCGGCAGCGCGGCGGGCTTTGTCGGTCAGGTTGCTCGAAGTGCGATGGGCAGGTACTGGAAGCTGTTTGCCGGGCTGCTCATAATCTTTTTTGGGCTTGGGACGCTCAGATTACTGCCTTTTGAACCGCGCAAAAGGAAAATCGCCGAAGGCAAGTCGCCGCCGAAAGGACTTTTTGCGGCTGCGCTGTTCGGCTTTGCTGTCGGAGGAGCCATCGGTTTCTGCTCGCTTCCGTGCAATCCGGGGATTTACATTGTGTTGGGAGCTGCCGTTCTGGGGGGATACACCCTCTGGACATTTGCAATCCTCATTGCCTATGCAATCGGGTTCAGTTTGCCGTTAGCCGGCATTATCCTGGGCGTGTCTTTGGGCAAGTCGGTGGCCAGGGCAAAGACAGTCGTGACTGCCATAAGAGTGGTGGCCGGGATTATCCTGATTGCCGCCGGTTTCTATTTTCTGGCGACACTGTGATGGTTGAGAAGACAGACAGTCTATCTTTTATAACCTGCAATAACCGTAGGATTCCGAGAGTTCCGACCGAACTTGTTTTTGCAGACCGGCTGGGCGGCTGGAAGGCACGCTGGGGCATAAACCGCATGAAATATTTGGTTGAGCCCGGGCTTTACGCGGTCGGCAATCCTGATGCTGATTCGGTTGTACTGGTTTCGGCAAATTATAAATTGAGTTTCGATGCTCTGCGCAAGCAGTTGAGCGGGCTTGACGCGTGGCTAATGGTGCTGGACACCAAAGGAGTCAATGTCTGGTGCGCAGCGGGGAAAGGGACGTTCGGGACCGATGAGATAGTTCGACGCATCGAGCTTGTAAAACTTGAGAAAATCGTAAATCATCGCAGGATTATTGTTCCGCAGCTTGCGGCGCCTGGTGTTGCGGCACACGAAGTTAAGAAGCGGTGCGGTTTTTCGGTGGTATATGGCCCTGTTCGCGCTGCCGACATAATCGCTTTCATCGAGGCAGGTATGAAGGCAACCGAGGCGATGCGTCGGGTGCGTTTCTCGTTGCATGACAGACTGGTTTTGACGCCGATGGAATTTGTGATGGGTGCGAAATATTTGGTTTTCTCTGTTGCGCTTTTGTTTATTCTGGCGGGTTTAAGCGCCGCGGGGTACTCAAGTGATTTGGCTGTGAAGAACGGCGTTCGTTCAGCGGTGAATCTTTTAGCGGCATACCTCGGAGGAACGGTAGTCGGGCCTGTCCTGCTTCCGTGGCTTCCGGGAAGAAGCTTCTCTTTTAAGGGTTGTTTCGTCGGAGTAGTTGTGGGCGTAGTCCTGATGCTGCTGAAGCTGACGGGCGGGCGGCTTGAGACGATTGCATGGGTGCTTCTGGTTGCGGCGGTGGCGTCGTTCGCTACAATGAATTTTACGGGGGCGTCAACTTATACGTCCCTGTCGGGTGTGAAAAAAGAGGTGCGTGTTGCTCTGCCGCTGCAGGTGATTGCGGCGGTGCTTGGAGCGGGGATGTGGGTCGCGAGCAGGTTTGCTGATGGGACGATTAGAATATGAAAGGACAAGAATATCTTAAGAATGCGGTTACTCTTGAGCTGGATGCCGACAAATGTACCGGATGCGGCATGTGTGCGACGGTTTGTCCTCACAGGGTTTTTGAAATAGAAGGGAAAAGAGCTGTTATTGTTGACCGGGACGCTTGTATGGAGTGTGGGGCGTGTGGGCGCAATTGTCCCGTGGAGGCGATTACCGTCAGGTCGGGAGTAGGCTGTGCCGTCGCGGTTTTGACGAGACTGCTGCGCGGTAGTGAGATAACTTGCGATTGCTGTGGTGGGCCGCACAACGGTACTTTTTGAACCGACTATTACTTTTTGGTCGGTGTTTTACTTCTTGCCAAAGGCGACCCTGCCGCTTAGTATAGTCGTTCGTGTAAGGCAGGTAATCGCATTATTACCCCGGATTGGAGCGGACGCTGCATTTTGAAGCAGAAGCTCGATAGTGAACGGTAAATGGTAGGGACGCCATGAAGTTAAGCTGGGCGAATCGGATTACTATTCTTCGAATATTTCTTGTAATTCCGTTTGTAAGCTGCATGTTGAAGATAAACGACCCTGATTTAAGCCGGACCTTGCAGGCGGCAATGCGGTACGGTGCAATTGTTGTTTATTTCATTATGGCCGTTGGTGATGGTATTGACGGCTATTTGGCTCGCACGAAAAAGCAGGTTACAAGGCTCGGTGCATTTCTGGACCCTGTTGCAGACAAATTGCTCATAACCAGTGCGTGCCTGCTTCTGGCCTCCCGGCGGGGGGCGGTTGACGGTTTTTTACTGCCGCCCACGGTTGTGGTCTTGATAATCGGCAAAGACCTGTTTCTGCTGATTGGTTTTGTGATTCTTTATCTTATCACTTCGCAGATTCGCATTGCGCCCGCGCTGATAGGCAAGGCTGCCACGGCGCTTCAGCTTTCGATGGTGGCGGGGATTCTAATTGCCCCCGAGGTTTCCGGATTTTTTGCCGGCTGGATCTGGTTTTTGCGGCTGTTGTGGTGGTCGGCGGCGGCAGCGGCTGTTTTGGCGACCCTTGTTTACATTCGCAACGGCAGTCGCTATATTGAGCAGTACGAGCGAAGCCTCAGTAAGAACGTATCTCGTGAACCGTGAAGCTAATATCACCGGAAGCGGGACCAATTGCGAACATGGCCGCAGAGTTCAGCGAAATATCGGAGGTTCTGGAAGAGCTTCGACAGGGCAGAATAATTGTCCTTGTTGATGCTGAAGACCGTGAAAACGAGGGAGACTTGGTCTGCGCGGCCGAGAAGGCAACCCCGGAGATTATCAACTTTATGGCCAAATACGGTCGCGGTCTTATTTGTCTGCCGTTGGCGGCTGAAAAATGCGACTCGCTTGGTCTGTATCCCCAGACCACTGAGAATACCGCCCGCTTCGGTACTGCGTTTACGGTCAGTATCGATGCAGCCGAGGGCATAAAGACGGGTATCAGTGCGGCCGACAGGGCCAGGACGATTCAAGCGGCGATTGCCGACGGCGCCAGGCCCGGCGACCTTGCTCGTCCGGGCCACGTCTTTCCGCTGCGCGCCCGTGAAGGGGGCGTGCTGGTCCGAGCGGGCCAGACCGAAGGTGCGGTGGATTTGATAAGACTGGCCGGGCTTAAGCCCGCCGGTGTTATATGCGAAATCATGAATGAAGACGGCTCGATGGCCCGCGTGCCGGAACTGCTGGAATTCTGCCGGAAGCACAAACTCAAGATTGTTTCAATCGCCAAACTCATAGAGTACCGTCTGCAGCGGGAAAGTCAGGTCAAGCGCGTGGAGTGTGTTATTCTGCCTACCGACTACGGAGAGTTTAAGCTGATTGGTTATGAGAGCATAACTTCACAGGAGCCGCACCTGGCGTTGTGCAAGGGCGGCGTTGGCGAGCTTAATGATAAAGGTGAGGCGATAGAGCACGACGAGCCGGTGCTGGTAAGGGTACATTCCGAATGCATGACGGGTGATTTGTTCCATTCGCAGCGATGTGAGTGTGGTTATCAGCTCGTAACCGCAATGAAGATGATTGAAGACGCCGGCAAGGGGGCTTTGATTTATCTGAGGCAGGAGGGCAGAGGCATCGGCTTGAGGAACAAGCTGCGTGCTTACAAGCTCCAGGAGCAGGGCCTTGATACCGTTGAGGCAAATCTGAGGCTCGGCTTTGTGGCCGACAGGCGGGACTACGGGATTGGCGCTCAAATCTGTCGCGATTTGGGTCTGAGGAAGATACGCATACTGACCAACAATCCCAAGAAGATACGTCGGCTTGAGGTTTACGGCATAAAGGTTGTCGAGCAAATACCGCTGAGGGCTGAACCGGGCAAGTACAATATCGATTACCTGCGCGCAAAAAAATACCGTCTCGGCCATATTCTCGACGAGGATTTGTAGACTATGAAGTTATTTGGGATGGCAGCGCAAGTATTCTTTTCCGTGTTACTTTTGGTTGGTGCCGGTTGTGAGCTGGGGCCTGGAGGACCGTCAAGCGGCAGTGATAAGGGACCCGACCCTCTTTCGGTATATGCGTCCTACTCTGCAGCAAAGGTCGATATTATGCCTTTGACCGATTTTGTTGGCGCCGGTTCGGGTGGGGAAGCCGGGCGGATAAGGGTCTATGTCGGCTTGCTCGATTCGTTCAACTCTCAGATAAAATCACCGGGAGTGTTTCGGTTTGAGTTGTATGAGCATGTCCAGCGTTCGCCGGAGCCTGCGGGCAAGAGACTTGTTGTCTGGCCGGATATTGATTTGACTGATCCGGCCGGGAATAACAATTACTGGCGGGATTATTTGAGGGCTTACGAATTCTCCTTGGATTTCGAACCCCAGAATAGCCGCAGCTACCTCTTGCAGGTTACCTGTCTATGCCCGAACGGCAAGCGGCTGTCGGACGCTTTTGTGCTCAAATATGGCAAGTGATTTGCCCGCCCATGAGTTGCGGGCAGAAAGTTACCCGCCAAGTATGCCCGGCTGTGGGCATGGGTGCTTGATTATTGCTTGCTTTGGGAGGGACGGTATGTTAGAATAGATACACTATTGTACGGTTTAGCAGCCGACAGGTTGTTCTTAAGGCGCATATATGAAGTAGAAATCAACGATTGCAATTATTCATAACCACTTTATTCACGACCCCTTAAGGAGGAGTAACATGTATAGACGGTTCGTTTTTTTTGTTTGCGCTGTTTCCCTGCTCGCTGTGGCCGCTGGTGTATCGGCCCAGTGCACGGTTGCTCAAGGAGAAATTATTACTGTCTTTGGCGCCGAAACCTGTGGCACGATGTACGTGGCGGGTACTCTGATAGTTGACAGTACAGGAAGCATCACGGGCGGCTACGGTTCTACTTTGAATGGCCCCAGCGCTCGAATTTTTGTCAACGGCGGCAGTTTCCGCATCAACGGGAGATTTAACGTAGGCCAGACAAGCGATGGATATATTTTCCTCAACGGAGGCACGTTTACCGTCACCGGCACTTTCAAGTTTCCCGATGATGCGGGCGGCGTTCACCGCATTTACTTGAATAACGGAATAATGCATTCTAATGACATCGAGTTGAGGGGCGACCGTGATGCCATCATATATGTGGGCGGCGGCAAATTGCGTCTTAACGTGGTGGGCAGCAACTATTACGACCCATTCGTGTGGATGGCACAGGGGTGGCTCCAACCTGCGCAAGGCTATGAGGGTTTGGTGATTGAATACGTTCCTGCCGGCGGGTACACCGAAATACGCAGCTATAAGTCCGATCCCAACGTTGCATCAAATCCCGAGCCGGCCGATATGGGGTCAGTTTTTGAGGCGGAAGCTGCCCTTGGCTGGACGCCGGGGCTCAACGCGGTGCAACACGACGTGTACTTAGGTACGAGCTTGAGCGATGTGAACGACGCCGCGGACCCCGATGTGGCGCCGGGCAGGGGCCGGCACGATTCCAACACGTACGATGTTTCCGGCCTTGAGTTTTACAAGACGTACTATTGGCGGATAGACGAGGTCAACGGCCCGATGACTTGGAAGGGTGAAGTGTGGCGTTTTACCCCGATTGAGGCTTATACCAACTCGCTCGGGATGTTTTTCCTGAAAATCCCGGAGGGGACTTTCACGATGGGGGAAGGCGACAGCTTCAGAATCCAGGATGAAGGTTCGGTTGATTACGATGAGCAGCCCGCTCATACGGTTACCATCAGCAAGCCCTTCTACGTACTTCAGACAAAAGTTGCCGACGCGTATTATCAGCAATCGGGTCTTTCCGGTTCTGCGGCGGACGTAAGTTGGGACAATGCAGCAGCCTTTTGTCAGTGGTTAAGCAACCTGGAGGGCAAGACATATCGTCTGCCCACCGAAGCACAGTGGGAGTATGTTTTTGACAACCCCTGGGGCGTTCGGGATATGGGGACCAGAGAATGGGTGCAGGACTGGCACGGGACGTATCCGCATGACCCCGTGACCGACCCGACGGGGCCTGTCAATGGTGTGCTTAAGGTGATTCGCGGCGTGAACGGCCGCGACCGCTGGGCGCTGCCTGCCAACGCCACGTACGCGCCGTGGAAGCTTGGCGAGGCGAAAGCGTGCGGTTTTCGAGTGGTTCTGGAGCAGGAGCCTTCTGAAACAGGGTATGTTTCTCCGGGACCGTTCTGTCAGGCCGGCATAAAGCAGAGCACTTCGCCGGCGCAACGGGGACCCGACCCGGACATACCTTATTTTACGGTGCGTTTTTCGATGCCGATTCCGCCTGACAACATTTCGGAAGGCGTTGCTTCCATGCTGGGCTGTTGTGCGTCCACAATGCACCACAATCACTCTCCCGGATTCGAGATAATGCCTAACGGCGATGCGTTGGCCGTCTGGTTCTCCGCCAATACCGATGAGTATGGCAGTGACACGCGGTTTGTTCAGGCGCGTCTGCGCTACGGCAGCGACCAGTGGGATATGCCTGAATTGTTCTGGGATATGAAAGGCATGAACGATGAGAGCGGCCTGTTGTGGACGGAAGAGGATGGCCCGGCGCACTTCTTCGGCGGTGGGCGGATTGCAAATTCAAATAGACGCCCGTTTGTGATGGCAACATCCACTGACAGCGGCGCCACCTGGAATCTCAAACGCCCCGACTTTCCAGTACCGGCCGTCGATTACCAGGCACAACCTGTTGTCAACGCCTGGCGACAGAACAGCAGCACGATATACACCGTCACGGACGCTGAAAATCCGAGCGGCACCAGCATGGTCTGGCGAAGCACCGACAACGGTCTCACCTGGCACGATATGGGCGGCAGAACGAACGGACGTCACTCGACGATTGTTCCGGTTGGCAGTTCGGGAAGACTGCTTTCTTACGGAGGCAAAAACACCGACATCGACGGCTGGATGCCGTGGAACGAGTCGCCGGACTGGGGCGCAACCTGGCCGACCGAAGGCCCGACGGTATTCGCTCCGCTGGGAAGCAACCAGCGGCCGTGTATGATTCGGCTGGAAAACGGCAAGCTGGCCTTGTGCACCGACGCCCAGCACAGAGACAACTACAAACCGCCCGGCAGCACTTATGACTATGGCTGCCTTGTGGCAATCTCAAGTAACAATGGCGACAGCTGGTACATCAGGAATCTTCCGGCGACGCTGCCGCACGAATCCGACCGGGACTACGGAACTTTGGGCTACTCGACAATCAGGCAGGCGCCAAGCGGGGTACTCCATATTCTTACTACCATGACGCATCCGTGTCTGCACTACGAATTAAACGAGGATTGGATTTACTCGTCTGCCGGTGACATACCGCCGGAGACATCGGGCGGTACGGTCGAGCAGTACAGCGAAAATTATCCCGGCGGGGCTCTCAAGGCGACCTGGAACGCAAGGACCTGCACCAACGGCCGGTATCTGCTGCACGGCACCGAGACATCATATTATCAGGACGGGACAAAGGAGCATGAGGTTACCTACGTCAACGGGCGAAAGACCGGTACAGAGACTTTCTGGACGCCCGATGGAACGAAGCTTTGGAGCTGGCGGCATGATGATGTTAACAACGTCAGCGTTTGGACACACTGGTGGTCCAACAAGTTCAAGAGGATAGAGTCTCGCTGGAACTCTTATCCGGCAGCCAGAGACCTGCCCACGCGCCACTTCAGCGGTTTTGTGGCCCACGGTTACACGTATCAGTGGGACCGCTCCGGCATGCCTGTGGCGGCGTGGAACTTTATTAATGGTCAACTGGCAGGTTCGTCGCCGCTGCCCCCGCCGCAACGGCTGTACGCATGGAACCCCAGCCCCGCTGACGGCGCATGGGACGTAGCGCAGGGTACGCTTCTGGCGTGGTCGTCCGGAGATTACGCGGTTTCGCACGATGTATATTTTGGCACGAATCTCGGCGCCGTGAGCAATGCCGACCACTCTTCGAGCGAGTTCAAGGGCACGCACAACCTCGATGCCAACAGCTACAACCCCCCTGGCTTTCTTTGGGAGTCGGCAACCGCTTACTATTGGCGAATCGACGAGGTTGCTGAGTCCGAAACATGGAAAGGGGACGTCTGGCGTTTTACGACTGAAATCGAAGAGTACGCCCTTGTGGACGATATGGAGTCATACGATTTTTCTACCAACAGGATAGGGTTGACGTGGATTGACGGGGCCAGGAATAACACCGGCTCTATAGTTATGCTGGGGACCGCTCCCGAGCCGGTCCACGGCGGCCTGAAGTCTATGCTGTTCTGTTACGGTTGGTGCGGCGGGCTGTTCGAGTGTTATTCTCAGATCGAACGCTCATATTCTTCTTCCCCGCGGGATTGGGCGAGCCTTGGCGTCAAAGCGTTGACTCTTTACTTCTACGGCGGCCCCGATAATGATGCCAATGCCACTGAGCAGATGTATGTGGGTCTCGAAGACGCCAGGGGCGGCGGCAGTTGTACGCAGGTCAAGTACGGCGACCACGGCGAAGATATGAACGACGTCAAGGTCGCAGAGTGGCAGGAGTGGAACATCGACCTGCAGGACTTTATTGACGGCGGTGTGGACTTGACGGATGTCAACAAAATCTGCATAGGCTTCGGCGACAAGGCGAATACGATGCCCGGCGGCTTTGGTTTTGTGTACTTCGATGATATCCGCCTTTATCTGCCCAGGTGTGTTCCTTCGCGTGCCAAACCGGCGGGGGACTTGACCGACGACTGCAGAGTCGATGAGGCGGACCTTGACATAATGACGGGCCAGTGGCTTACCAGCGGCATAAAGGCCGACCTCACCGGGGACGGCGACGTCAACTTCAAGGACTATGCTGTACTTGCGGGCACCTGGCTTGATTCGGAGCTTTGGCCTCCGGAATAGTCGCCGGCGATGCTTAATTGTGGCGTAACAACTCAGGCAATATAGCCCAACGACAAGAAGGAAGTCGGCAGGGTGGACCTTCAGGTCCACGCGAATGGTTGGGTGCGATTCAACCGCCCAGTGCCCTTCATTTGTGATAGATAACGCTTCATCCGTCGCATATCACGCTTCATCTTTCGCAGATAACACTTCACCTCCCCTGAGCTTGTCGAAGGGCCTACCATATATTACGCTTCATCTCCCTCAGGTCACGCTTACTTTGCCACGGAGTAAGCCGACTTTGTCGCATATCACGCTTCATCTGCCACGGAGGAAGCTTACGATGCCACGATGTAAGCGTACAACATCATATTGTAAACGTGTAACACTTAATTTTTGAGCCAAAAAGCCACTTTTGACACACACTAACTCGCATTTTGTCTTTGCGGTTTTTTCTTTACTGCTTGTCTTTAATCAGCCATAATACCTGACAATTAAATGAATAGAAACTTATTTAGAAACTAACGGTAAGCCCCCCCTTGTGTGCCCGGGGGCTGGTTGTGGGAGGAGTTACCCCTTGAAATCATAGAGAATATCGTTATAATAATTAACGGTATTCCAAATACGTTATTGTTTCGAGGCACAACAGATGCATAGCGAGATTGTTGTTGATAGCATACCCATGGCTGCCAAACTAGGCTTAGAGTACTGCAATCACATCTTTAGAGGGCAACACAAGAGATTTGGCGTACCTGTGCCTAGTAGTCTGTAACTTATAAGATGCAGGCATAGTGGTTTTTTTGCCGATATGAATAAAAAAAGTCGGTAAGGAGACCACAAAATGCAAAAGAAATATGTAG